>Ga0209646_1000093_pt1 | contig 183840 bp, 191 predicted proteins | sample AraplaL_Col_mTSA_FD_184259 | JGI IMG/M metagenome (GOLD analysis project Ga0209646, IMG submission 184259) | Arabidopsis root microbial communities from the University of North Carolina, USA - plate scrape CL_Col_mTSA (SPAdes) (version 2) | ecosystem: Host-associated > Plants > Roots >...
AACCATAATGATGTTGCCGACGCGAATTTCTTTTGCAAATTTCATAGCGAATATACGTAAAAAGTAGGTTGCGTAAAAATCTTCTGTAGCCTACTGGCAAAAAACACCGCAAGCCCACGTACGATTAAATTGTTGATGCATTGATGCGTAAAAATTAGCCCTACATTTTAACCTAATTTTTTGCCGCTTCAGACTCTCGGGGGAACTGTTTCTGCAAACTTCAGCAAATTCGTCGCCAAATCGCCGTTTGCCAGCAACACTTGCTCCCAATCCATGGACAGCCTGGCAATGTTCGGCAGGTCGGCTTGCATGTCGCGCCATAGAGCGGCGACGTCGCTTGCATCACCGGCAGCGCCGTTCCAGGCTAGCGTCAGCGCCGTCAGGCTCTGCGTTGCCGCCGGGCAGGCGTGCAGGAATGCCTTCAGTTTGACGTGGTGCAAGTTCTCGTCTTGCGGATAGATATGCCAGATGAAGGGTTTGGCGGCCCATTGCGCGCGCACGAAGGAGTCTTCGCCGCGCACGAAATTGACGTCGCAGGCCCATAGCAATTTGTCGTAGTCGGGTTGCGGCACAAAGGGAATGACGCGCACGGTCAGGCTGCCGCGCGTGGCGTGCGCCCCTGCGATCGAGGGCTGGCCGAGAAAGTCCGTCACGGCATCGCCGCCGACGCCTTCCGGCGCCAGGCAGATGACGGCGTGCCCGCTTGCTTGCCATGCCGAGAACAAGGCGGTGATCGGCGCTTGCGGGTAGCAGAAGAGCGATACCTTGAGCGCGTCCATCCCGACTTCGGTCACGCCGAACTGCGCCAGGAAATCGGCGGCGGCGCGCGGATCGGCGAGGAAAGCTTCGCGTCGCGCAGCCAGGTCGGATTCGACTTGCAGGCCGCCGGTGCGCTGGTTGAATCCCGGAAAGAAGAAGTACTTCGTCAACGGCAGTTGCGGATGTGGCGAAGGCAGCGTATGGCAGCCTTCCACCCAGGTTTCGGCCGTCAGGCCTTCCAGATTCAGCCACACCGGACGCGGGGTGCATTCCGACATGGCCTTGATGTAGCCGGGCGGGATGTCGCAGGCGAAGAATTCGATGACGATGTCCGGCATGTCTGCGGCGCGGAATATGCCTTCCTGATCGCGCCAGTGCCGGACGATGACGCCCTGGATTTCCTGCGTCCCGCAATCGGTCGCGACTTCCGGGCAGATCCGCCGGAAACTCTTCAGGTCGTCGACCCATAAGGTGACGATGACGCCGTGTTCCTTTTGCAATTGCCGCGCCAGCCGCCAGCAGATGCCGATATCGCCGTAGTTGTCGACCACCTTGCAGAACAGGGCGAGCGAGATGGCGTGGGACGCCTGCGAGGATGTTGTCGAATGCATTTCCAGAATGTTCGGGATGTTGGATTGCAAGAAATAAGCTGCATTTTTGCAGCCGCAATCATGCTGGTCCGCATGATACAGGGGATTCGCGGCGGCGAGCGATGGCGCGCGAATGCGGTTGCGGACCGGGCCGATGAACTCATGAAGCGAGGAATCCGCCATCTGCCGCCAGCACGTGCCCGACAACATACGATGCTGCGCCGGACAGCAGCCATAGCACGGCTTCGGCGACTTCCTCCGGTTGCCCCATGCGTTTGAGCGGCAGGCCCGCGGCCACCGCGGACATGTCGGCGATGCCCGACGAGAGCATCATGTCGGTGACCACCCTGCCCGGGGCAATCGCGTTGATGCGAATGCCGTGGGGCGCGTATTCCATGGCAGCCGACCGCATCAGTGAAATGGCGGCGGCCTTGGAGGCAGAGTAGAGCGCAAGCCCGGGATTGGGATTGCGCACGCCGCTGACCGATGTATTGATGACGATGCTGCCGTTGCCGCGAGCCAGCATGGGCGGCAATTGGTATTTCATGCACAGAAACACGGCGCGGACATTGGCATCGAAGATGGCGTCGTACACATCAGGTTCCTGCGCATGCAGGGATGCCCGCCGTTCCTGGCGGCCGGCGTTGTTGAAAGCGGCATCCAGGCGTCCGAATCGTGCCAGTATGGTGTCGATCAGGCGTTGGACGTCGCTTTCCTGCGTGACGTCGGTTTGTACATAAAGGCTCTGTGCGCCGGCGGCGCGGCATTCGGCGGCTACGGCTTCTCCCTCGGATTGACGCCGGCCAGCAATCACCACGGCGCTGGCGCCCGCACCCGCCAAGCGAATCGCCGCGGCGCGACCGATGCCGCTGCCGCCTCCGGTCACCAATACGACTTGCCCGGCCATGTCGTACGGACGGGCGTTGCGTTCCTTCTTCAGCATCGTTTCCATGGTGTTTCTCCTGGGGGGAAGCATGTTAATCGTAATGATTCCTTCGCAATTTATGGTTGTATAATACAACTATATGAAAAGAGGGATGGAAAATATGCAAAAAGCAGGCTCTTCGCCGGATTTTTCTTTTGTCGACGGCATCCGTACCGCTTCGCGCCGGATGGTGCGCGAGCTGGGCTTCATGCAATCCACGCTGGCGGCGACCGACTATCCGCCGTCCGCGGTACACGCCATCATCGAGATCGGCGCACGCAAATCGATGAGCGCCGCGCAGCTTGCCGAATTCCTCGATCTTGAAAAATCCAGCGTCAGCCGTATGGTGCGCAAGCTGATCGAAGCCGGTGAGTTGCGGGAGCAGGCCAGCGACCTCGACGGCCGCGTCAAATGGCTGGCGTTGACGCCGCAAGGGCGGCGCACGCTGGCTGCCGTGCAGGCGTTCGGCCGCAAGCAGGTTGTCGGCGCGCTCGAACAATTGAGCGCGGATCAGCAGGATGCCGTGGCGCAAGGGCTGAGCGTCTATGCGCAGGCGCTGGAAGCGCGCCGGTCGGGCAAGGCAATGGTGCAGGCCGACGAGATTCGCATCGTCGCCGGTTACCAGGCCGGCGTGATCGGCCGCATGGTCCAGATGCATGCACTGTTTTATGCGCGCAGCGTCGGCTTCGGCAGTTTTTTCGAGAGCAAGGTGGCGGCGGGATTGGCGGAATTCGTACCGCGCCTGGAGCATCCGCGCAATGGTTTGTGGCTGGCCGTGCAAGGTCAGCGCATCGTCGGATCGGTGGCCATCGACGGCCAGGATCTGGGCGACAACAAGGCGCACCTGCGCTGGTTCATCGTCGACGACGGCCTGCGCGGCGCGGGCGTGGGGCGCCGCCTGATGGCGGCGGCGATGGCGTTTTGCGACGCGCAGGAATTTGCATCGGTGCAGCTGTGGACTTTTCAGGGATTGGATGCGGCGCGCCGTCTGTATGAGAGTTACGGATTCCGGCTCAAGGAAGAGTGGCGGGGCGTGCAGTGGGGCAAAGAGATGGTGGAGCAGCGTTTCGAGCGTTGAGATGGGTTGATTGATGGTAAAAATTATCATTAGGCAACTATTCGCAAGTTTGTTGTATTTTTAAATCAATGCGGATTTTTATTTAAATTGCTTGCAATTTAATTTTTGGCTATGTATTATTCACTCCATGGCAAACGCAAACACATCGAAGACACCGGCAGCAGCGATTGATCAGGCCCTCATGCTTGAAAATCAATTGTGCTTCGCCATGTACTCGGCGTCGCTGGCGATGACCAAGGTGTACAAGAAGATACTGAAGGACATCGATCTGACGTATCCGCAATATCTCGTGATGCTGGTCTTGTGGGAAAAGGACGAAGTCACGGTTTCCGATCTGGGCGGCAAGCTGTTCCTCGATTCGGGCACCTTGACGCCTTTGCTCAAGCGCATGGAAACGATGGGTCTGCTGCATCGTGCCCGTGACGTGGAAGACGAGCGCCGCGTGGTGGTGCGGCTGAGCCAGGAAGGCCGTACCTTGCGCAAGCGGGCAATGGCCGTCCCGGAGCGACTGATGTGCTCCTTGCCACCGCTGGAACAGGTTGCTAATCTGCGAGAGCAGCTCAAAGCGTTGCGCAAGGGTTTGCTGGATGATGCAGATGAGTAATTCCACAGTTTTTGTCGTTGTCGCAGTTGCATAAGTGACAGCGGTTCGTTAAGCAGCAGAAGTCAGTTTCACCGCATATTATTTATATTGTTAGCAATTTTATTGTTTAAAATTTGTTTGTTCTTATGTTTTTAATCGATGCTTCCCCGGCATCATTCTTCATACCACTCGAAAGGAATCAAAATGAAAATCGAAACAGCACTCTACCAAGCTAAAGCAACTGCAACCGGCGGCCGTGAAGGCACAGCCAAGTCGTCCGACGGCATCCTGGACGTCAAGCTGACCACACCGAAGGAATTGGGCGGCGCAGGCGGTGCAGGCACCAATCCTGAGCAACTGTTCGCAGCCGGCTATTCGGCTTGCTTCATCGGCGCACTGAAGTTCGTCGGCGGCCAGGAAAAGATCGCTGTTCCTGCTGATGCCAGCATCACCGGCACAGTCGGCATCGGCACCATTCCAGGCGGCTTCGGTATCGAAGTGGCGCTGGACATTTCCCTGCCGGGCCTGGACCGCGCCGTTGCGCAATCGCTGATCGAAAAGGCGCACCAGGTTTGCCCTTACTCGAACGCGACACGCGGCAACATCAACGTCACGCTGACACTGGTATAAGCCGTCTGCTGCTTGTTTGCATCGTTCGATGTACAAAAACGCCCTTCGTTGAAGGGCGTTTTTTCGTTCAGGCGATGCAGGGACGCATCACCAGCGGCAATGAGTCAAGTGCCGCTCAAGCCGGCGCCAGCATGAAGTCGTAACGCAAGGCGGCCATTGGCGCCGCAATTGTGTTGCCGCGCGCGGTGACGCCCGCGGCTTGTGTTTCGAGCTTGCAGATCAAGGCGTCTTTGACTCCGAACACCACGTCGGAGTCGAGGTAAGGATCGTCGGCCAGGAACAGGTGCGTCACCAGCGTATCGCAGGCCGGTGCGCTGATCATGAAATGCACGTGTGCCGGACGGTAAGGATGGCGACCTTGCGCATTGAGCATCTTGCCGACCGGGCCGTCGTTGGGAATCGGATAAAACGCCGGCACGATCGAGCGAAACCAGAAACGACCTTCGCGATCGGTAACGAAGCGCGCGCGGTCGCTCAGGTGCTGCAAACCATCTTGGCGCTGTACATCGTAGTAGCCGTCGCTGTCGGAATGCCAGACATCGACCACGGCGCCGGCGATGGGCGTCCCGTCGAGCGCGGCGACGCTGCCTTCGACCAGCATTGGCGCGCCGCCGGCATCGTGCGAGATCATGTCGCCCAATGCATGTTGCTTTGGATTCTCGACGTAGAACGGACCCAGCACCGTGGTTTGCGTGGCGTCCCCGGGGTGGCGGTGGTTGATGGCGTCGACCAGCATCGAGGCGCCCAGCGTATCTGACAATAGAATGAATTCCTGGCGCGTGTCGCTGCACATCTGCCCGGTTGCCGTGAGAAACTCGATCGCCGCCAGCCACTCTTGCTGACTGGGTTCGACTTCCTGGATCAGCGCGTGCAGATGGCGCACCACGGCTTCGCTGATCTGGCGCGTACGCGGCGAGGCGGTGTTTTGCAAGCGTTCCAGCACGGCGCGGGTGATATTGTTTTCATCAAAATTTCGCATGGTCTTTTCCTGTCAACGCAACACAACTCAACTCGGCTCAACTCAGCTGGCCGGCGTCTCGCCGGCCCAGGCGCGCGCCAGCATGGCGGCGATGGCTTGCCGTTCCAGCGGGCGGGGATTCCAGTAGGCGTCTTGCATGACCAGTTCCGCTGCGCGCGCGATCCCGGCTTCCGGCATGCCGATATCGCGCAATGCAGGCGGCGTGTTCAAACTCCGCGCCAGCGCATGCATGCCGCTCACGGCATCGTCCGCGCCGAGCGCATCGGCAATCACGCGCATCGCTTGCGGCGCCGCCGGCGCGTTGTAGGCCAGCGCATGCGGCAGCATGATGGTGTGGGTCGGCGCATGCGGCAAATCGAAGGTGCCGCCGAGCACGTGGCAAATCTTGTGATGCAAGGCCATGCCGACCGCGCCCAGGCAGGTGCCGCATAGCCAGGCGCCGTATTGCGCGTCGCTGCGGGCGGCAAGGTCATCGGGGTGCGCGACCACGCGCGGCAAGCTGCGCGCCAACGCCTGTATGCCTTCGGCGGCCATCAGCGAGACGATGGGGTTGGCGTCTTTGGCGTACAGTGCTTCGACCGCATGCGCCAATGCGTTCATGCCGCTCGTGGCGGACAAGGCGGGCGGTAGCGTCAGCGTCAGGTTGACGTCGTAAATCACCACTTCCGGCAAGATGCGCGGCGAACGTTGCGTGGTTTTGACGCCATTGTCGGTCTGGCCGAGGATGGCGGTTACTTCCGAGCCCGCGTAAGTGGTTGGCAACACGACTTGCGGCAAATCGGTGCGCAAGGCCAGCGCCTTGCCCAGGCCGATGGTGGAGCCGCCGCCCAACGCCACGATGCTGTCGCATTGCTGCGCTTGCAGGTAGGCCAGGGCTTTTTCAGTGACGGCGACCGGGGTATGCATGACCGCTTCGGTGAAGCTGCCCCCGTATAGCTCGCCCAATTGCTGCGCGATTTGTTCGGCCAGCTGCTGCTGTGCCGGCGTCGACAAAATCAGTGCACGCCGGCATCCGAGGCGGCGCAGCTCGTCGGCGATTTCCGCCGCACGGCCGGCGCCGAACAGGATGCGCGCCGGTGCGGCGTTATAAGTAAAGGTCTGGGTCATGATGCTGTCCGTTCAGGGAACAATCCGATGGCGCGCTACTCCGGATGGGCGCCATCGGATCAGTTGAAGTAATAATCCACTTGGTGCCGCGCGATGCGGATGTCGCCTATCTGTTGTTTGACGGCGGCGTGGGCTGGATGCGTCTGATAGACGGCGAGCGCCTCGGCGCTGTCGAATTCGCTCAGCAAGACGACGTCGCACGCGTAGTCCACTGCGCTGTAGTCGATGCCGATTTCCAGCTTGAGCAAACCGGGAATCACGCCGCTTGCGGCGAGCGGCTCGAAGGCCTGCTTCAGGGCGGCCAGGTTGGCCGCGTGTTCGGGACTGCCGCGCGTGCCGGCGACGTCCCACATCACGATGTGTCTCACTTTCATTATTGCCTCATGGCCTCATGGTTTTTGGGTAATATAGTTGATCAAATAATGAAAAAGAATGCCTTGTTTGAAATTCTTATTTTCATCCTATGAAAAACCGAGTTGGCCAACCACGAGCACAAAGACCTCATCATGGATCGCTGGACCGAATACGAATTGTTCGTCAATACTGCCGAACTCGGCAGTCTTTCCAAGGCCGCCGAGCAGATGGACATTTCCAACGCCACGGCCAGCCGTTATCTTGCTTCGCTGGAGCAGCGGCTGGGGGCGCGGCTGATCGAACGCAATACGCGTCGCCTCATGCTGACCGAGGCAGGCGAACATTTTTGCCGCAGCTGCAAGGCCGTGCTGGCCGAGATCAGCGACGCCGAAGCCGCCGTCAACGCCAACACGGTTGCCGCCAGCGGCACCTTGCGCATTACCGCATCGCTATCGTTCTGCCTGAAACACATCACCCCCTTGCTGCCGGAATTCACGCAGCGCTATCCCGACATCGAGGTCCAGATCGTCGCCGCCAATCGTTACTTCGACCTGATTGAAAGCGGCATCGACATCGCCATCCGCACGCGCGAATTCGAACCCGACTCGGCCATCACGGTGCGCAAACTGGCCAGTACGCCGCGCGTGCTGGCGGCTGCGCCAGCCTATCTGCAGCAACACGGCATACCCGCCACGCCGGATCAACTGACGCGCCACAAACTGCTGCTCTACACCCACGCCAACCATATGAACGAGCTGCGCTTCACGCGCAAGGGCAAGAGCAAGGGGACGAACGTGTGCGTGCGCGTGCGACAACTGCTGGAAGCCAACGACGGCCAGATCCTGCGTGCAGCCGCGCTCGATGGCCTGGGCATTCTGGTGCAGCCGACCTATATCGTGCATGACGACCTCGAAGCGGGGAGATTGATCAGGATCTTGCCGGACTGGGAGTTGCCGGTGCTGGCGATCAATATCGCCTATCAAAACCGCCGGCACCTGCCGGGCAAGGTGCGTGTCTTCATCGATTTCCTGGTCGAGCATTTCAGGAGCGTCGACTATGAAAAACGTTGGAACGGTCCTGTGCGACAAGCACGCTGAAGGCGCGTCGCGCCATGGCGGATTGTCTTATTTGCGTGTTTCAGCGGCGCAAGCGATTCAGCATCGCCGGCACGATGCATCGGTGAAATGGTTTGATCACCTCGAGATAAACACGCCCGAGCAATTGATTCGTGCGTACTACCGTCGTCACCGTCAGCTGCGCCGACAACGCCGATGTGCCGGGCGCACGCCGCACCCAGATCCGGAAATCCAGGTGCTTGTCGTCAAAGCCGAGCTGCACCTGCGCGTCGCTTTGCTCCACCACGGGAAGACCGGCGACCGATGCCGGTTTCGATGAGGCATCGCCATCGATATGCAAATCGGCCTGCTTCAGGCCAAACAGCGCGACGATGCGATTGCGGGTCGCCAGCAGCAGCGATACCCATTCCGGCGTGCGGCTGAACATTTGCCGCGTCAGTTCGCCGGCCGACAAACGGCCTTGCTCGTCGGTCAGGGCAATCTGGAAGGTGTCGGCGAAACCGGCGCCGGCCAGCGCTTGCAACAGCGCCGGATCGGTGGCGACGAGGCGGGCGGAGGTGGCGTTCATTTTTGCCTCACTTTGTGCCGGGAGCGGGACGTTTGCCGGCCAGCTCGGCTTTGGCGCTGGCGGACGCGAAGCGTTCGTTGGTTTCCTCTTCCTTGCGGCGGCCGAAGGCGTAGTTGGCTTCCAGCCACATGACGTTGATGATGCCGAAGGCCAGCGCCAGGCCGACGCCGAGTATCCAGGCGAAATACCACATAATGTTCTCCTTCTCCGAATAAGTTGATCAGTGAGTTAATAAGCGGTGTGTTCGTTGTCGGCAATGTGCTTGAGCGTCACCTTGCCGCGCATCACGCGATAGACCCAGGCCGTGTACAGCATGATCAGCGGCAGGAAGAACAGCACCAGCCAGAACATGATGCCCAGTGTCTTCTGGCTAGACACGGCATCCCACACCGTCAGGCTGCTGCGCGGATCCAGCGACGACGGCAGGATGAACGGGAACATCGCGGTCGCTGCCGTCAGGATGATGCCGGCCACGGCAATGCCGCTGCAGATGAAGGCCAGACGCGCCTTGCGCCATGCGCCGAACAATGCAACCAGCAACAGCGCCACGATGGCGGCGACGGGAATCGCCCTGGTCTCGGGCCAGCGCACGTAGTTGTCCATCCAGGCGCCCGAGGTGATTTCCACCGTCTTCGCCAGCGGCATGAAGGCGGTGTTGGCGCTCGGCATGGCGGTGATGCTGTAGCCGTCGATGCCGCGCGCCACCCAGTAGCCGCCGATCACGAACAGAACGAGCGTGGCCAGCGACGCATAGATGGCGATCTTGCGCACGCGCGCCGCGATTTCCGCTTCGGTCTTCACCATCGCGAAAGTTGCGCCGTGTGTCAGCAGCATCGCCACGCTCATCAGCCCGGCCAGCAGGCCGAAAGGATTGAGCAGCTGGAAGAAGTTGCCGGTGTATTCCACCCGCATGGTGTCGTCGTAGTGGAAGGGCACGCCCAGCAACAGGTTGCCGAACGCCACGCCGCAGATCAGCGGCGGTACGACGCCGCCGGCGAACAGGCCCCAGTCCCAGGCATTGCGCCAGCGCGGATCGGCGACCTTGCTGCGATAGTCGAAGCCGACCGGACGGAAGAACAGCGAAAACAGCAGCACCATCAGCGCAATGTAAAAGCCCGAGAACGCCGTCGCGTACACCAGCGGCCAGGCCGCGAAGGTGGCGCCGCCGGCGGTGATGAACCAGGTCTGGTTGCCTTCCCAGGTCGGGCCGATGGAATTGATCAGCACGCGGCGTTCGGCATCGGTCTTGCCGACGAAGGGCAGCATCATGCCGACGCCGAAGTCGAAGCCGTCGGTCAGGGCGAAGCCGATGATCAGCACGCCGACGAATGCCCACCAGATGATTTTTAAAGTTTCGTAATCGAAGATCATGATTGTTTCCTTGGGTGTTCTTCTGCAATCAGCGGCTTGGTTTCGGCAGCGGCGCGCGCGGAGGCGTTGATGACGGTGCGCCCGGTTTTTTGTCCAGCAGCTCCCAGTGGTATTTGCCGGTGTGCAGGCTGCTTGGGCCGCGCTTGGCATACTTCACCATCAGCACCATCTCGACCACCAGCAGGAAGGTATAGAACAGGATGAATCCGGCCAGGCTGAAGTACAGGCTCGACGGCTGCAATGTCGACGCCGACAGATGCGTAGGCAGGATGCCGGCAATCGTCCACGGCTGGCGACCGTATTCGGCGACGATCCATCCCAGTTCCGCCGCGATCCACGGCAGCGGGATGCTGAACACCGCCAGGCGCAGCAACCAGCGCTGCGGCGCGAGCTGCTTGCGGATCAGGAAGTAGAACGAGGTCGCAAAAATGAACAGGAACAGCATGCCCAGCGCCACCATGCCGCGGAACGACCAGAACAGCGGCGCCACATTCGGGATGGTGTCGTCGACCGCCTTGGCGATCTGTTCCGGCGTGGCGTCAATGACGTTCGGCGTGTACTTCTTCAACAGCAAACCATAACCCAGGTCATGCTTGAGTTTGTCGAACTCGGCGCGCGCCGCCGGCGACTTGTCGCCCGACTTCAGTCGCGTCAGCGCCGCGTAGGCCAGCATGCCGTTGCGGATGCGCACCTCGTGTTCCTTCTTCAGGTCCTTGATGCCGACCACCGGCGTGTCGGTCGAACGTGTCGCAATCAGTCCCAGCACGTAAGGGACTTTGAAGGCGTAGTCGGTGCGTTCGTTCTTGCTGTCCGGCATGCCGAACACGGTGATGCCGGCAGGGGCAGGATGGGTGTCCCATTCGGCTTCGATGGCGGCCAGCTTGACCTTGTTGACTTCGCCGGCGGTGTAGCCGGATTCATCGCCGAGCACGATCACCGACAGCGTCGACGCCAGGCCGAAACCGGCGGCAACGGCAAACGAACGCAAGGCGAACTGGGTGTCGCGCGCCTTGAGCAGGTAGTAAGCCGACACGCCCAGCACGAACATCGACGCCGTCACATAACCCGCCGCCACGGTGTGCACGAACTTCACCTGCGCCACCGGATTGAAGATCACGTCGGTCATGCTGACCAGTTCCATGCGCATGGTTTCGAAATTGAATTCCGCGCCGACCGGATTGTTCATCCAGCCGTTGGCGATCAGGATCCACAGGGCCGACAGGCTGGAGCCGAGCGCCACCAGGAAGGTCACCAGCAAATGCTGCACGCGCGAGAGGCGGTCCCAGCCGAAGAAGAACAGGCCGACGAAGGTCGATTCGAGGAAGAATGCCGCCATGCCCTCGATCGCCAGCGGCGTGCCGAAGATGTCGCCGACATAGTGCGAGTAATACGACCAGTTGGTGCCGAACTGGAATTCCAGCGTGATGCCGGTAGCTACGCCCATGGCGAAGTTGATGCCGAACAGCTTGCCCCAGAAGCGCGTCATGTCCTTGTAGATGGGACTGCCGGTCATGACATAGACGGATTCCATGATGACCAGGATCCAGGACAGGCCGAGGGTAAGCGGAACGAACAGGAAGTGATACAACGCCGTCACGGCAAACTGCAGCCGCGACAGACTGACGACCTCGTCAATGGGAAGCATGGGTGACCTCGAGAGTGGAAGTAAATGTGGTGACGGCGCCGGCCGTTATTGTTGCTGCGGTTGCGGTTGCGGGCGCCAGCAGATGCTGCTCCACTTGTTCGGTGGGCATGCGCATCTTTTTGGCTTGCGGTTCAGAGAAAAAGGTTTTCGCCAGCACGGTCAGGATCGCAATCTTGACCAGCAGGATCAACGCGATTTCGGCGCCGAGCGGCAGTTGCGTGAGACGGGGCAGGTGGGACAGGCGGTGAATACGGAACAACCATGAGGGCCTGGGCATTCTTCACTCCTTATCGGGAGATTCGGAAAACGCTTCTTCAGTGGCAGTCTTGCCGGCCTTGCTGCCGGTTTTATCGCTACTAAAACGGAATTTATCCTTGACGTCCAGCAATTTCTTGATCTTCGAGCCCATTTTCATCAGCGAAGACAGCGTTTCCGGCGACAGGCGCTGCACGTCGTCGAACCAGGAGCTGGACAGTTCGATCAGGTCGTACATTTCGCGCATGCGTTTTTGCGCGTGCTTGTCGTCCGGATTGGCCGGGGTTTCCAGCAGCGCGTCGCGCAGCATCGACAGCGTCGGCTCGATTTCACGGCGACGACGTTCTTCCAGCAAGGCTTTGAAAATGTCCCAGATATCCTTGGGCGGCTCGAAATACTCGCGGCGGTCGCCGGGCTGATGCAACAGTTTCACCAGCCGCCAGGATTGCAGTTCCTTCAGGCCCATGCTGACATTCGACCGCGAAAAGCCAAGATATTCGGCGATCTCGTCGGCATTGAGCGGTCTTGCCTGCACATACAGCAAGGCGTATATCTGCCCGACGGTGCGATTGATGCCCCAGCGGCTGCCCATTTCGCCGAAGTGGAGGATGAAGCGCTGCATCAGCGGGCTGAGTGTATTCGATTCCATGATGTTTTGAATTTTCAGTAATTACTGAAATATACGACAATTCGAAAATTTAGACAATCGGAGTATTGCGCAAAGGTTCGCGCAAAGCTTTGCGCCAGATCATGGGGATGCGGTTTAGCGCCGACATGCCGCGCAATAAGCCGGCAATGCGCCGATGAGTCGCAACATCGACAGCGACAAATTGCGATAAATCGTTTTTCTTGCATTGTTCGCGATCCGGTCGGGCATCAGCGGGAACGGCACCGTTTCGCAAGCTTGATCCTGGCGATGCAGTCCTGGGAGCAGTGCAAGGCGAACGCGTGTTAACATCCGGCGCATGAATAACGACGCCATTGCCCAAGCCTATCTGTATTTCCAGCACGGCAAGCTGGAAGCGGCGCACGCCATTTTGCAACCGCTCACACTGGGCGCCGCCGATTTCAATCTGCTGCATTTGTCCGGCGCCGTGGCCGCCGGCTTGGGTCTGCACGATCAGGCAATCGACTGGTATGCCCGCGCACTGGCGCTCAAGCCGGGGGATTTGGCCGTCAGCTACAAACTCGGACGTGTTTTTTATGAAGCCGGGAGGCGCCCGGAAGCGCTGAGCCTGTATCTGCAATTGCTCGCCTCCGGCGTGCAGCACGCCGATATCTACGTCGCCGCCGCCTTGTTGCTGCAGGATGCTCAACGCCACGAGGAAGCCTTGCAGACCCTGGAACACGCCTTGCGCCTGGCGCCGCAAAACGCCGATATCTGGCATCGCCATGCTGTGTCGCTCGGACGATTGCAACGCCATGCCGATGCCTTGCACAGTATCCAGCAAGCGCTCGCGCTGGCGCCTGACAACCTGCAATACCGCCTGGATGAGGCATTGACGCTGTACCGCCTGCATCGCAACGAGGATGCACTGGCATGCATCGACCAGGTGCTGTCGATGAACCGGCAATCGGCCGATGCATGGGCATGCCGGGCGGCGGTGCTGAGTCGTCTGTGCCGTTACGAAGAATCCATTGCCGGCAGTGAAAAGGCGCTCGCGCTGCAGCCCGGCGACGCCGACTCCAGCGTCAATCTGGCGCTGACCAGGCTGACGCTGGGCATGCTCGACAGCGCATGGCCGTTGTACGAATCGCGCTGGCAGGGCGAGCTTGCCGATCCTGCCCGGCATCAGGACATCCCCCGTTGGAACGGATCGCATGAAGTCAGCGGCAAGACGATTTTGTTGTGGGCGGAGCAGGGGCTGGGCGACACCATCCACTTTTGTCGTTATGCGCAACAAGTTGCGGAGCTCGGCGCGCAGGTCGTGCTGGAAGTTCCTGCAACGTTGAAGAAACTGATGGAAACGCTGGCCTCCAACGGCCGCATTCAGCCCATCTCCATCGGCGACGCCATTCCTCGGGTCGATCTGCAATTGCCGCTGATGAGTTTGCCGGGTGTATTCCGCACTACGCTGGAAACGATTCCATCGCGCTCATCCTATTTGCATGCAGACACATCGAAGCAGGCGCAATGGCAGGTCTCGCTCGCAGCAAAAAAGCATCTGCATGTCAGGCGTGTCGGCATCGTCTGTTCCGGCAACGCAGGCAACCACAACGACCGGCGCCGCTCGATTGCGCTGGAGCATTTCGCTCCTCTGCTTGCAGTGAGCGACGACATCGAATTCATCCTGTTGCAGCCTGAAATTCGCCGGAGCGACGAAGTTTTCCTGCAAGCCAATCCCGCTGTGCTCTGGCCCGCGCCGCAATTGCGCGCATTCGACGACACTGCCGCATTGATCGCCAATCTCGATCTCGTCATCGGCGTCGATACGGCCGCAATCCATCTGGCCGGATCGCTCGGCGTGCCGGTGTGGATATTGCTGTCGAAGGCAGCTGACTGGCGCTGGTTTCTGGATCGCAGCGACAGTCCGTGGTATCCGTCGGCGACCTTGTTCAGGCAAGAGCGCAGCGGCGTATGGGAAGACGTGATGGTGCACGTGAAAGCGAAGCTGGGCGAGCTTCGCACCTAGTCATCACATTGGTTTGTGAACCATCAGCCAATAAACGACGACCAGACCTCCGAATGCCGGGAATCCAAGTACGGTCCAAATCTTTTCGAAATGCCAGAATCGTTCTGGTAGATCGATGTTCGATGCGGCAGCAATTTGCGCCATGTCGCGCATCTTCAATTGCAACCAGACCACCGGCAGCCAACAGATACCGGCCAGCGCGTACAGCGCCAGCGACCACACAATCCATGGCGATGTCATCGGAAAACCCGCCAGATGAATCATCCAGAATCCGGACAGCGGCTGGATGATCACTGCCGGCGTGGTGAACCACCAGTCGGCGCGCGCGACCCAGCGCGTCACCACTGCAATGGCTTGCACGTTGCCGCTGCGATTGGTGAAGAACATGTAAAACGCCGTACCGAAGCCGGTGCCGAACATGAAGGTGGCTGACATGATGTGCAGCCATTTGATTGCGAGATAGCCCATTGTCTATTTCCTTTATTTGTTTTTTGTGAGACGCCACATCGTAAGCATGATCATGAGGATGGGGAGATTTTTACTGAGCGGTCCGAACGGATGCATCCAGAATTGTGGCAGGAAGCACGACATGATGATGGTGTATGCCAGCACCAGCACTATCTGTGCGGGCCATATCCAGCGCCGGTAATGCAGCAGCAGCGCCATGCCGATGCCGGCGTCGAGCAGGCTTGCCGTCAATAGCGTCGGCTCGGTCCAGGCCTGCGGCACTCCGCATTGGATCAGCCATTGGCGGCTTTCCTCATGTGGCCAGCCGAACCAGGATGCGTAGGCGGTCAGCAGCCATAGCATGGCAATGACGAGGCGAAACATGGGAATTGCCCAGGCGCATACCGAGCGGATTTTTTGTTGCTGTCCGGCGAAATGCTCCGGATCGCGCAGTGGGGCGCCGAGAAGCATGCTGACCGGACCGGCGTCGGCAGTATTGCCGCCATCTGCGCTTTTCTCGAGCATCTTCAGCGAATCCGGCGTCAGTGCACTCGAAGGCAGCAACACCGCACATCGTGCAATGACGCGCGCCAATGGGGCAGGGATGCTCGCAACGATACCCGGCGCAGCCGACATGCTTTTACGTAATGCATCGATGTACCCTGCAATGGTCAATGCGCGCGGACCGACAGCAGCCAGCTCTTTCGGCACTTTTGTCTTATTCGTCAACAGTTTCGCTAGCACGATCGCCAGATCGTCGACATGGATCGGTTGCACCAGCGCGCGATGCGCCATGGGCATTGCGGCGAACGGCAAGCTGGCCAGCATCATGAATAGGCGGCTGCTGGCGCCGTCGTCTCCATAAACCAGCGATGGCCGCACGACTGTCGCAGTTAATCGGCGTTGCAGCAAGTCGGCATCGGCCGCGCCTTTTGTGCGCCAATAGGCAGTTTGTGCTTGCGGTTCGCTGCCTAGCGCTGAAATTTGCACCACGCGTGCGACGCCGGCTTGTTCGCAGGCGGCAAATAGTGCAATCGGCATTTGCTGATGCAAGCGGTCAAAATCACCAGGATGCACCTCGCGAATGATGCCGACGCAATTGATGACCGCATCGATGCCGCACAGATGTTCAAGCCATGCCTGCGCATCGGTGAGAGATGAAAAATCGAGTTCTTTCCATTCAGTATTACCGGCGTTGGCAGGCTTTTTGCGACTGGCTCCGACCGTATTGCAACCGGTTTGCTGCAATGCCGCCAGCACATGGCTTCCAATCAGGCCGGTCGCGCCGAGTACGAGAACCTTCATATTGCCTCCTGGGTGGTTTTGCTGCAAACGCCTGAGGACATCGACCAGGCAGCAATCAGATCGCGCAATCCCCATCCCAGAACGCCGATTGCCATGACGCTGAGGATCCACGAAACGACTCCGTAATCGACGGTGATCAGACCCGTTGATTCGGTTTGCCAGCGCAGCAGTATCGGAATCAGCAATGCGCAGTAAGCGCCGCCGCCCATGCTCAGCGCCAGGTGCATGACGCGCTCGGTAGCAGACAGGTGGCGAGTGCGGTCTTCTTCGATGAAATCCCAGGCAGTCAGCAGCACTTCGATCAGCAGGATGCAGGCAAACAGCAGCGCAAAGGCGCCATGCCATTCGAACCATGCCAAACCCGCAAATACCACCGCGTACAGTACTTCACGCATGCCGTGAATGGCTTCCTCGAGAATTGCCGTTGAGCGATGCGGAAGACCTTCGCGCCATTCATGATTGATAACGACATCCAGCGCTCCGAGGATTCCTTGCGTCATCAGAATCAACAGGATTGGGACCATGTTCTTTCTCCTTGTTTTTTCAGATCGTGTTGGAAGAGCCAGATTAGCGGCGGCAACATGCTGGTCACGGCAAAACCGTCGATCCAGATATGGGCTTCGCATTGCGCCTGGATAGAAATGAGAATGTCCTGCGGCGCCCAGACGACAATGCCGGCGATCAATCCTATCCATGCAAAGGCGTTGCGCTGCTTGTCGGCGATCACCAGCAGTACCGCCATCCATATCGATGCCGCCTGCACGGTCGGGCCGAACAACGATATCCACCAGACCTGTTGAGCGCGCGCCGCGGCAGGAATGGCGTTGCCCCAGAAGTGGGTTTCGATGTCGTGGTGGTAGCCTTCAAACAGCGTCGCATTGGCAATCAGTGGCAGAAATATGCCTGTCAGGAGGTGCATTGCGGCGGCGTACATCCATCTGACCAGCCATTTTCTTGTTATGTAAGTGTTCATTTCTTCATTTTCAATCTGTTATTTCTGTATAAACAGAAATGGTCGGTTAAAAAAATGGCTGTGAAATCAAAGGAAGGGCGTATCTCGCCGGCACACGCCCTCCGTGCAGGACGTCACAGGGCGGTAGCCGAGCAAAGCGGAAATGCGGTACCGGTTGCGTGCGATGTATCGATATAAGCTGGACAAAAATGGACGTAGCGGCTTGATGCGCAGCGGCCAGACCATCCAGCCGCGTCCAGCCAGGGTGTAAGCCACCAGCATGCTGTCGATGCCAACCAGGATGCAGCCATCGGCCGTCATGCTGTGCAATTGACTGCCCAGCGCGGTCATGTCGACGCCTAATATATCGGGCGAAAAACCTGCCTGGGCAATGTCGACAAAGCCCAGACGGCCGGCACGATCCCAGCGGCCAAGGCGTTGCATTTCCGCTGCGCAGAGGGAGCATTGGCCATCGAAGTAAAGCGTCAGTTCAGGATGCAGCGCGAAGTGTGTGGCAGCAGTCATTTTGAGTCCTTGTCATCGGTGCTGAGCAGCCGTGCGACCTTGCCGCCCATCTTGAGGAAGCGCTGTAGCGTCGCCGGAGGCAAGTGCTTGTAGTCGTCATAGGTGGAGGTCAGCATTTCCAGAAAATCCAGTACCTGATCCATCCTGATTTTGGTCGCCTTTTCGAGTCCCTTGTCGTCTTCGGCCTCCAGCGCACATTCGCGCAGGACAGTGAGAGTGGGATCAATTTCGCGGCGTTTGCGTTCTTCCATGATGACGCGGAAGATTTCCCAGACATCCTGCAGTGCGACGAAATGATCGCGACGGTCATCGACGACATGGGTAATGCGGACGAGGCCCCAGCTTTGCAGCTCTTTCAAACTGTTGCTGACGTTGGATCGGGCGACGTTCAGGGTTTCGGCGATATCTTCGGCTGGCAGCGGCTGATTGGACAAGAACAATAGCGCGTGGATCTGTGCAACCGTGCGATTGACGCCCCAGCGAGTGCCCATTTCTCCCCAGTGGAGGATGTACTTTTGCATGGTAGGGGCGAGCTTCATAGTGTTTCCGTTATTTCTGTCGTTACAGAAATAATAGAATTAAATTATCTCCAAGTCAAAGAAATTTCCATCCAGTGTTGTGAAACCTCAGGAGATGGGTAAGCGGCTTTCGGGAAACATCAGACTGAAACTGATCCATCCATCCACAGTACACGTCACCTCAGCAGTCCCGCCATGCAGCGTCATGATGGCCTTGACGATGGCCAGGCCAAGTCCGTTGGACTCGGTGTATTCGCTGCGTGATTTGTCGCCGCGATAGAATCGGTCGAACATGCGTTCCATCTGTTGTTGCGTCATCGGCGCGCCGCGGTTTTCGACGGCGATCCTCACGCCTTCGGCCGCGGTTTGCACGATGATGCGGATCGCGGTTCCTTCTTCGCCGTAGCGCACGGCGTTGACCACCAGATTGCTGACCGCGCGTCGCCACATGATCAGGTTGGCGCGGCAGGCGGCGCCCTGATTGGCGTCGACTTCAAACTGCATGTCGCGTTCGGCCGCGACGCCTTCGAAGTAGTCGGCGATCTTGTGCAACTCGTCGGCCAACGCTATCGGCGTGCGGTCGACGGTGAGGTCGGCATGGTCGGCCTGCGCCAGGAACAGGATGTTTTCAATGATGCGCGACAGGCGCGTCAGTTCTTCCAGATTCGATTCCAGCAGCTGTTCGTATTCTTCGGCGTTGCGGCGTTTGCCCAGCGTGACCTGCGTCTGGCCCATCAGGATGTTGACCGGCGTGCGGATCTCGTGCGCCAGGTCGGCGGAGAATTGCGACAGATGTTCGTAGCCGTTTTCCAGGCGATCGAGCATGGCGTTCAAGGCGCTGGCGAGCTGGCGCAATTCGGCCGGCGCATCTTCTTCGCGCAGGCGGGTGCTCAGGTTGGCCGGCGTGATTTCGGCGGCGCGCCTGCTCATGCGGGTGAGCGGCATCAGGTCGCGACGCAGTACGACGAAGCCCAGCACGGCGGTCAGCAGCACCGTCAGCGCGACCGCCGCGACGACGCGCCAGAGGTAGACCGTCATCATGCGCGACTCTTGCGTCATGACGTAGGCGGCGACGATTTCCACCGTGTCGTTGTGATTGCCGACGTCGGCCAGCGCGGCCACCCAGCGCACGCGCACGCCATCGGCGCGCATGCCGTCATGCAGCGAGGTGATCGCCAGCGGCATGCCGATGGCCACCGGCTTCATCGGCGGCGGCGTCAGGTTGTCGGGATTGATGTTGATGAACGGCGCTTCGCCCTGGCGGCGGAAGATGCGCACGTCCTGCTCGTTGCCGAGCATGCTTTCGAACAGCGCCGGACGCTGCTCCATCTGTTCGACGTTGTAGAGGTCGTGCAACAGGTTGCGGAAATGTTCGACGCGGCCGATCAGGGTGTAGTCGGCGCGGATTTCCAGCGACTGCCTGGCCGAGTTGTAGAGATACATGCCCAGGCCGGTGACGACCAGGCAGGCGATCAGCGCGAACAGGGCGCTGACGCGGAAGGCCAGCGTCCAGGAACGCCACGGTTTCATGCTGACTTTCATGGCGTTTCCGAAAACATGTAGCCGATGCTGCGCACGGTGTGGATCAGCTTCTTTTCGAAAGGCGCATCGATCTTGGCGCGCAGCCGCTTGACGGCGACGTCGACGACGTTGGTGTCGCTGTCGAAATTCATGTCCCACACCTGCGAGGCGATCACCGAGCGCGACAAGGCTTCGCCGCGGCGCTTGATCAGCAGGTGCAGCAGCAGGAATTCCTTGTTGGTCAGCACGATGTTGACGCCTTGCCGCGTCACCTTGTGGCGCACGTGGTCCAGCTGTAGGTCGGCGACCTGGTACACCTCGGCATCGCGCGTGACGCCGCGCCGCAACAGGGTGCGGATGCGCAGCACCAGCTCGGTGAAGGAAAAGGGTTTGACGAGGTAGTCGTCGGCACCCAGTTCCAGCCCGCGGATGCGGTCGTCGACCTGATCGCGCGCGGTGAGGAAGATCACCGGCAGGTCGCGCTTGGCGCGCAGCGCGCTCATCACTTGCCAGCCGTCGGTGCCGGGCAGCATGACGTCCAGCACGACCAGGTCGTATTCCTGTTCCATCGCCATGTGCAGGCCGTCGGTGCCGTTGCGCGCCAGATCGACCGTGTAGCCGGATTCGCGCAAGCCTTTTTTGAGGTAGTCGCCGGTTTTGGGGTCGTCTTCGATGACAAGGATGGCCATGCGGGATTCCAGGTGAGTGCTTGGTTGTTCAGTTGCGTCGGGGCATTCTAGCAACTCGGCGCCGGCCGTTCGATGACAAATTTGTCATCAAAATGCCATGTTGATGACACCGCGCATGCCATAGGATGATAGTGAGACAAAAGTCTTCGTGCCTTCCGGGCTATGATTTGTCTGGGAGCGCATGCCGAATCCCGGGTGCTCCAGGGCAACAGACTTAATTCATCCATTATTTCAGGAAAACGCCATGCTGATCAAAATCCGTCCAGACCAGATCGATATTCCTCTCGCTTCGGAGATTACGCCGCAGGAGGTCTTTGCCTCGCGTCGCGCCTTCATCGCCAAAATGGCGATAGGAGCAATCGCCGGCAGCGGTCTGGGGCTGGCCGGGGCCGGCAGCGCATTCGCGCAATCGGCCACGGCGCGCAAACTGGCGGCCAAGCTCAACAGTTCCTATGCCGTGATGGACAAGCCGACAGCCTATCAGGATGCGACGACCTACAACAATTACTACGAGTTCGGCACCGACAAGGCCGATCCGGCCAAGACTGCCGGCACGCTCAAGACCAATCCCTGGACCGTCAGCATCGAAGGCGAAGTGAAAAAGCCGTTCACGCTGGACCTCGATGCGCTGACCAAACTGGCGCCGCTGGAAGAGCGCATCTATCGCCTGCGCTGCGTGGAAGGCTGGTCGATGGTGATTCCCTGGATCGGCTATTCGCTGTCGGCGCTGATCAAGAAGGCCGATCCGACCGGCAACGCCAAATACATCGAATTCGTCACGCTGGCCGACAAGAAGCAGATGCCGGGCTTGTCCGATCCTATCCTGCAATGGCCGTACACGGAAGGCTTGCGCATGGATGAGGCCAATCATCCGCTGACCTTGCTGACGCTGGGCATGTACGGCGAAGTGCTGCCGAACCAGAATGGCGCGCCGGTGCGCGTCGTGGTGCCATGGAAGTACGGTTTCAAATCGGCCAAGTCCATCGTCAAGATCCGCTTCCTCAAGGAGCAACCTAAGACTGCCTGGAACATGTACGCCGCGCAGGAATACGGCTTTTATTCCAACGTCAATCCCAACGTCGATCATCCGCGCTGGTCGCAGGCCACCGAGCGCCGCATCGGCGAAGACGGCTTCTTCGCCCGCAAGCGCAAGACGCTGATGTTCAACGGCTACAACGACGTTGCGGGTTTGTACACGGGCATGGATCTCAAGAAGTATTTTTAAGCAGGACAGGAAGATGAACGCATTGAAAACTCTCTCGACGCGGCAGGTCCTGCACCTGCGCAACGTCTTGTTCGTGCTGGCCTTGCTGCCGCTGGCGCGGCTGGTGCTGTTCGTCTTCCTCGACAAGCTCGGCGCCAATCCGATCGAATTCATCACGCGCAATACGGGCGACTGGGCACTGTACTTTTTGACGATCACGCTGGCGGTCACGCCGCTGCGCCGCCTGACGGGATGGAACTGGCTGGTGCGTCTGCGCCGCATGCTGGGCTTGTATGCGTTCTTCTACGTGTTCCTGCATTTCACGATCTTCTTCTGGCTGGATCATTTCTTCGACTTTCAGGAAATGTGGAAGGACATCGTCAAGCGTCCTTTCATCACCGTCGGCGTACTGGCATTCGCATTGCTGATTCCGCTGGCGATCACCAGCACCAATGCGATGGTGCGCCGGCTCGGCGGCAAGCGCTGGCAATGGCTGCATCGCCTGACTTATGTAATCGTGCCGCTGGGCGTGCTGCATTTCTGGTGGGTCAAGGCCGGGAAAAATGTGTTGGCGCAACCGATATTGTTTGCGACCATCGTGGCGGCCTTGTTGCTGATGCGCATCCTGTCGCACAAAAATCGTCAGCAGCTGGCGCAATTGTTTTTCCGGCGCGATGCCGGTGCAGGTTTAGTGGAAGAGAGTAAATGATGAAAGCGCATTTCAAGAAACTCGGTTTGCCCGTGCTGCTGGCGGCAGCGGCATTGACCATGCAGGTATCCTCGTCGCAAGCGGCGGAATCGGCCTTCAAGATTCCCGCGCCGAAAAGCGTGGCGGCAGCAACGAGTGCGACTACCGAAACCGTAGTCCTGGCGGGCGGTTGTTTCTGGGGCGTGCAGGCGGTGTTCCAGCACACGCTCGGCGTGACCAGCGCCGTATCGGGTTATGCCGGCGGCAGCAAAGAGAGTGCACATTACGACATGGTCGGTTCCGGTTCCACCGGGCATGCCGAGTCGGTCAAGGTAACCTTCGATCCGCGCAAGATTTCTTACGGCAAGATCCTGCAAATCTATTTCTCCGTCGTGCACGATCCGACGCAGCTCAATCGCCAGGGACCGGATACGGGCACGCAATACCGTTCCGCTATCTTCTATCAGAACGATGACCAGAAGCGCATCGCGGCCGACTACATCGCCCAGCTCGATGCGGCCAAGGTCTATCCTGCGCGCATCGTTACGCAGCTGACGCCGCTGCAACCGACGGCCTTCTATCCCGCTGAAGACTACCATCAGGATTTCGCCACGCTGCATCCGCAACAAGGCTATATCGCGCGCTACGATCTGCCCAAGATCGAGAATTTCAAACAGATGTATCCCGCCGACTATCGCGCCGCGCCGGTCACCGTCTTCCGCAATTGATTTGTCCTGACGGCTTCCGCTCACCCGGGCGGAAGCATGACAAATTTGTCGCTGCTTTGTCATCCGTTTAACCCGGTCCGGCTTCTAGACTGTTGATATGTGCTGCTTGCAGGCGAGTTCGTCTGCGAGGCTGCATCGATGCGATCACAGAACCGGCGCGCAGGGGCGTCGTGTCGCGCAATCTCGGCGTCATCGATGTGCTGGAAGTATCGCTATTCAAGCTCAAGCCGCAGACCACATACAGCGTCTGCCTGGACCGCCGGCGCCGGTCGCGCCATCGTGATGGAAGGCAATCAACCCGCCGATGCCGCCAAGGCGGTGCTGGTCGAAGCCAAGTAGAAATCAGGCCGGCGTGAGCGGAGAGACCGGGAACAGGAAGCGGCGACGCATCAGTCCCGGGATTTCCGCGGCGGGCAGCGGGTGCGAGATGTAGTAACCCTGCACCTCGTCGCAGCCGAGCGCCTGCAGCAGTTGCAATTGTTGCGCGGTTTCCACGCCTTCGGCCACCACGGTCATGTGCAGGGCGTGCGCCATCGAGACGATGGCGTTGAAGAACACTTCGCCTTCGGCGCGCACGCCCAGTTCCGCGGTGAAGGCCTTGTCGACCTTGAGCACGTCGAGGTCGAGCCGCTGCAATTGCGACAGCGAGGAATACCCGGTGCCGAAATCGTCGACCAGCAGCTTGATGCCGAGCTCCTGGAAGGACGCCAGTTCTTCGGCGATCTCCAGCGTGTCGGCCATCATGCAGGATTCGGTCAGTTCGATTTCCATCTGCGCCGGATCGATGGCGTAGTCCCGGATCGCTGTGGCGATGATGGTATTGAGATTGCCCTGGTTGAGCTGGCGCGACGAGACGTTGACCGACATCGGCAACGCCGGCAATCCTTCCGCTTTCCACTGCGCCAGTTGCGCGCAGGCCTTGCGGATGATCAGTTCGCCCAGTCTGAGGATCAGGCCGGTTTCTTCCGCAATCGGGATGAATTCCAGCGGCGACACCATGCCGCGCACCGGATGCTGCCAGCGCGCCAGCGCTTCCATGCTGCAGAACTCGCCGCTGGCGGTATTGACGCGCGGCTGGAAGTGCAGGACGAATTCATCGCGCTCGATCGCCAGGCGCAAGGCGGTTTCATTTTCCAGCTTGACTTGCAGGCGTTCGGACAATTGCGGCTGATAGAAGCGGAAACGCTTCTTGCCATCCGATTTTGCCGCGTTCATGGCGGTGTCGGCGTGCTTGAGCAAGGCATCGACGCTGTCGCCGTCGCGCGGGTACATGCTGATGCCGATCGACAGGCTGACTTGCAGGACGCTCTGGTTGGGCAGCATGATCGGACGGGAGAAGGCTTGCAGGATGCTTTCCGCCAGTTGCGCCGCGTCTTCGATGCTGCCGCTTTGCTGCTGGATGATGGTGAAGGCGTCGCCGCTGAAGCGAACCAGTTCATTTTTCATCGGGAACTGCCGGAGCTGACTGTCGGACGCCGAGGCGGCGGATCGGTCGTCGGCGGCAAGCAGGTCCTGCAGCCGTTGCGTGACCGATTGCAGGAGCATGTCGCCGCTGGAGTGGCCCATGGTGTCGTTGATGTTCTTGAAGTCGTCCAGATCGAGAAACAGCACGGCAAAGCCGCGCCGCTCGCTGGCGGCGTCGTTGAGCACCTTGTGCAGATGATCGATGACCCAATGGCGGTTGTGCAGGCCGGTCAGATCATCGGTGTTGATCTGTTCGAGCAGGGCCAGCTCATGCGCCTTGGCTTCGCTGACGTCGCGCACGGTGATCACCAGGCCCAGCTTGTTGCGCACCATCTTGCGATGCAGCCAGGTCGAGGTCAGCGGGCTGTCGTCGGGGATCATGTATTCGTCTTCGTAGTAGCCGAGCTCCATGGCTTGCCGGAAGGTCGGCAACAGCTTGGCGAAATAGGCGGGCGAATAGTATCCCGACATGTAGCTGCCGATGAACTCGGCCTTGTTCCTGTCGAACACGGCGGCGCCGCGCTCATTGCAATCGAGCACTTCGAAGTCGATCACTGCGCCTTCCTTGTTGCGCACGGCGCGCCACATATAGAAGCCGTCGTTGCCTCCCTCGGTGACGATGCCGTAGGCTTCGCGCGCCTTTTCGGCTTCGCGCTTGCGGATCGCCAGGCGCAGCGACAGCAGTGTGCCGACCACGGCGCAAATCGCCAGGAATATGGAGCAGGCGGTCGCGATCACGGTATAGTCGCTGGCGCGCTCGCGGAAGGAGGCGTAGATGTCTCCGGTCGACATGCCGGTCACGGCAAGCAGCGGATAGTCGCGCAGCGCATGCCAGGAAACGATGCGTTCTTCGCCATCGTTGAACAGGGCGCCGGGCATCACGCTGGCGCCGTTGTCGCCTTCAAATGCGGGTAAAGACCTGAACATGTTTTGTTGGGCCATGGTCGCTTCGGCGGTGCGCGAGACCAGTGGCACGCCGTCCCGTTTGAACAGCGCCATGAAGTCATTTCTGCCGATGGTGGAGTCGTCTTGCGACGGCGCAAGGAAGGCCGGCTCCACGGCCACCATCACCAGGCCGTCGAAAGAACCGTCGGCGGCATCCAGGCGGCGCGAAAAACGGATCAGCGTACGTTGCGAACGCAAACCGATGGACGGATTGCTGATGAGCAATCCGCTGTGCGGCTGGGTTTTGTGGGTGATGAAGTAATCGCGTTCGGCCACGTTGACAATATCTTTGAGCGGCAGGGAGCTGGTCTTCAACGCGCCGTCGCGATCGGAGATGGTGGCGTACAGCAAGGCCGAAGTCGGATAGAGACCTTGCCGTTGCTGGTCTTCAACACTGAGGTGACCGTTGGTGTAGGCCCAGTAATACTTGAGATTGAGCGTGATCTGGTCGATCTGCGAAACCGAACGCGCCAGTTGTTCGGCATAAGACTTCGAGTGGGCGCGTGCTTCTTGCATCGCCGTCTTGCCGATTTCCGCTTCGCGTTCGCCGAGCCGGGATAGCAGCAGGGACCACATCAACATGGCCAGAAGCAGGCAGCCGAGAGGCCACGCAAGAATACTGAAAACTTTGAGTAAACGCTTCTTCACTGTCGTCTGCTTATAGAGTGTTGTCCCATCGTGATGCGATGGCACATGATGCGTAATCGACCCGGGTGGTGCGATTCTTCAATTCACTGATTTTTCAAATTAATGTGGAAAATATTTTGTATGTTGGTAGACGATTATATAGAAACGTTCCCGCTGGTTTATATGATTCTGTGAGGCATGAGAATCGAGCACGGCGCCGTTATGTCTGCCTAAACGGGATGGACGCGTTGTCTGCATGATGGGCTTGCCATTATTTTGCCGGATGCGATTCGCGGGAGCCGTTCCGACAAACCGGAGGTGCCGAAGCGGCGTTGCCTCCGGCGTGGACTTCAGTGATCAGTGCTGGCGGGACATTCTCTTGCAGTTCCAGATCCTGACGCCGAGCGCGCACCAGATCAGGAAGATCACCATGTTGGCAGGCAGCCAGACCAACTGCAGCCAGACGTAGTAGCGCATCCATTCGCTCCAGTGTCCGGCGTGCTGCACGTCGCCGAGGCCGAGCCAGGGGACGGGCCCCTTGATGGTGACATATTGGGTCCAGCCGAGCACGACCAGAACCGGAATCAGGACGAAGCTCCAGAAGAACCAGGTGCGATATACGCGCACCCGACAAGGATGATCGGAGCACGCCGCATTGTAGTGGTCGTTGCGTTCTTCGCGGCCGTTGTGGTGATTGGTCAGCGTGACGGTATGGTTAGCGACATCGTTCTGCATGGTGCCCCCGCATTTGCAAACTGGCTTGATTGAATTTGTTCGGTTTCTTATTTCTTCGCAGCGCTATTGCATGGGATTACGTCATGGCAGCAATCGCGTCGACAGGTAAGCGTCCCGACCATGGCAAATGCCAAGGCGCCGTCGGCCAGGCAAACGGGCGTGTGAAAATCGGCAAACTCGGCAAATGGACTGACGGCCGCGACAGGTTGATGCAAGCTGCGGCGCAAACGAAAGCACCGGCGTACGGCGCAAGTGCATGCAGTGCTCTGGCTGACCGGAAGCAGCCAAACGGTGACAAGGCATTTACGGTTCTCGCTGAGGTGTCAGATCCGCCCCTTCTCATTGCGAGTAAAAATGACCCTCGCAACAACCCTGGCAGACAAGTTTGTTATGTAATAGGAAAACAAGACGATACGTTTCGTCTTGAATTTTAGGTGCAAAATTCCTACGACGCAATAAAACTTACGAGAATGTTGTTAAATTAATTCGCTTTTTGGTTTTGCGGGGTGATGCCGTCCAGCACCAGGGCGACATGCAGATCGATATGACGCTCGTCGATACCGGCATGGCGCATCAGCATGCGCTGAATGATGGGACCGTAAAGCAGGTCGAAGATGACGTCGAAGTCGAGGTCTTCCTTGAATTCGCCGTTTTTGATGCCGCGCAGCAATACTTGTTTGACGGCGCTGCGGCGCGGATCGAGGTAGTTGTCGTTGAAGAGGCGCATGGTTTCGGCGTCGAACTGAGACAGGCCGATCATTTCGCACACCACGCGACCGGTTTTGCCGCGATACAGCTTGGCCAGCTTGCGGATCTGGTTCTCGATGTCGTGGCGCGCCGATTCCGTTTCGGGGAAGGCGACGTCGGGGCCGGCTTCGCGCAGCAAGGCTTCCATCGCCAGCGAACTCTTGTTGGGCCACCAGCGATAAATCGTCGCCTTGCCCACACCTGCGCGCGCAGCCACGCCTTCCAGCGAAAGCTTGTCGAACCCGATTTCATCCAGCAGAACGCCGGTGGCGTCGAGAATGGCGTCATGGGTTGCAGGATTGCGGCGTCTGCCTGTAGCGGGATCAGGCATATAGGTGAGAGAAATGGTCATGCTCCAATAAAGGTAGTGCGCTGTCTACAGCCTATATCGGTCGCATATGTCACAACTTGAGAAAGAAACGGCTCCGGCGACAATTTTTCATAACATTTTTTTACATACCGTCTCGAATCATTTGTCTTCTCGCTTGCATTCGAGAATTGTCATGGGGAAATTCCCGGCGCGGAATGACTCGTCCGGCGCGTTCAGCGACGCAGAAACAAGGTCTTCCCGGATTCGTTGATGACGATCAGCAAGCCCATCAGCATCAGGAAGCCCGCCAGTAATCCCGCTGCGTTGAGCAATACATGCGGATAGCCGAGTTCCTTGACGTTGATGAACGGGTAGGGATAGAAGCCGGACATGCCGCCGCGCCACAAGGTAATGAACAGATAGGAGAGCGGATAGATCAGCCACAGCACGCTCTTTTTCAGGCTGGGCTGGAAGCGCGGCACGAAGAAAATCCAATACACCATCGACAGCAGCGGCGTCACCGTATGCAGGCTCTCGTTGACCAGCGCGCGAAAGCCGGTCGGCTGCCACAGCTGGCGCAGCAGGAGGTTATAGGCGATGCCGACGAAAATCATGTAAGCCACGATCGCCGTGATGACTTGCGGCTTGCGGAAAAAACGGCTGACCGGGTTGCCGCCGGGCAGCGCCAGTGCGGAAAAACCGACCGCGCTCAGCAGGATCGTGAGATTGGTCAGATAGCTCGACAAACGCGCCACGCCATCCATCACGGTCATGCCGTGCACCAGCACGCGGTCGATGGTGATGTCGGTCTGCGCGCTCAGGGCAAACCAGCTGATGGCGGCAATGACGAGCGCCAGCATGCAGGAAATGGTGGAGAGTTGCTGGTCGGGGAAGATTTCAGCGGACAAGGTCGGTTCGGGCGTGGACATCGGCAGGCGGCAAAAGTGAAGGATCGTGCAAAGCTCGGCGAGCATTGAATCACGATATGGATCGGCGTGCGTCATATATTGTTCCCGCACGCAGGTCTGTTCACGGCGTTTTACACCTGCTTACTTAGATTGTACCGAGGAGTCTTCTTGCGGGCAGCCTGGCCAGGTCCAGACGCGCTCGTTGCCGGCACTCGAGGCAGGTGACGATGCAATGGCGCAACGGCGCGCATTACCTCAGACGAAGACGAAGTCTTCATTCCGGTCCGGCACCAGTCTGATGGTTTGCAATACTTGGAAAAGCAACGATAGGCCGATGGGCAGCGTGATGACGCCGATGGCGATCCACATGATTCTCTCCTTGTTTAGCACGATAGTGCGAAATTCATTTAAAAAAAACGAGCAAACGACGACTTCCCTGGAGACAAGTCCATCGAGAGGCGACGCCGGACTCAAACTAACCGTGATAATTGAAGCTGCGATACGTAGAGATCAACCGGTCATAGGCCGTCCGGACGCGCTCCAGCGCCTTGGGATCGCGCAGGAAACGGGCATCGTGCATCAGGCCGACCATCAGGCAATACAGCTCGAACACCAATTGTTCCGGATCGGTATCCGGGCGCAGCTGGCCTTCTTCCAGCGCCTGTTCCACCGTCCGGTGCAGCATGCCGCGCCACTGCATGATGTTCTTCTTGATGCGATCGCGCATCGGATTGTCGACGTCGTCGTATTCGAAGGCGCCGGCGATATACAGGCAGCCGACTTCATTGCTGGTGCGCCGCAGCCAGCTGCGGATCATCGAATTGAGGCGCGGCAGTCCGCGCGGCAATACCATCGCAGGCTTGAAGATCTCTTCCACGAAACGCCGGTCGAATTCGTCCAGCACCGCCTGCTGCAGAGCCTCGCGCGAACCGACGCGGGAGAACACGCCGCTCTTGCTGATGCCGAGGCGCTTGGCGACTTCGCCCAGCGACAAAGCCTCCAGGCCCTCGTTCTGCGCCATTTCCAGGGCGGTGTCGACGATGGCGGCCAGGGTGAGTTCGCTTTTGGCTGTACGGGTAATGACGGTTTCCATGCCCGTCAATTTAGCACATGTGTGCGAAATGTAAAGGCGCTTTCAAACAAATCGCCGGCGCTGCGTAGAACTACGGTAGTCGGCCGGCGCAAATGATGTCGCGAGGAAATTATTCATCCTGTTTCGGCAGCAACGATTGCAGCGCCGTCGACGTCGCGGCATCTGCCGGGAAGAAGCATTCCATCGCGAGTTCCGACAAGGTGATGTCGACCGGCGTGCCGAAAATGGTCGTCGTGCTGAAAAACGAAAGCACCCCATGCGCCGTGTTCAACCGGAAAGGCACGGCCACGGCGGCATAAGGCGAGAACGCGTGGTCGTGCGCCTGCTCGTCGTGATCGGGCGCGGGATAAGCATGCAGCTCCTTGTTCAGATCGATCAGGACCGGATCGGCGCTCAGCGCGATCTGCTGGCGCAGGCGGTCCAGCATGTGTCGGCGCCATTCGGGAAAATTGGCGATGCGCGGGGCCAGCCCCTGCGGATGCAGGCTCAGGCGCATTACATTGACGGGTGACTGAAGCAGCGCCGGGTCGACGCCGGCCAGCAACAGCGGAATGATGCGATTGGCGGAAACCAGGTTCCAGTGACGGTCGATCGCCAGCGCCGGAAACGGCTCATGTCCCGTGAGAATCTGGTCGATGGCCTTGCGCGCCGCCTGCAGGGCGGGATCGTCCAGCGCGCGCTCCGGGAATAGCGGTGCAAAGCCGCCCGCCATCAGCAAGGCATTGCGTTGGCGCAGAGGAATCTCCAGACGTTCGGCCAGGCGCAGCAGCATTTCGCGGCTCGGTTGCGAGCGTCCGGTTTCGAGAAAGCTCAGGTGGCGCGTCGAGATTTCCGCCTCGCAAGCGAGATCGAGCTGGCTCATGCGCCGACGCAGTCGCCATTCGCGCAGCATGTCGCTGACCGGTGTCGAGGCCCTGGGAGCGGCAGGAAGAGAAGGTGTCGTCATCATGCGCCGATCATAGCGTATCGATGCATGGCCTCACATTACCCGGGAGGTAATTGTCCGGCGTCGGGGGCATGCGCAATGATGCGCCTGACGTTGGTTCGGCCGTACTGCAGGACGCGCCGGCCAGCGATCGCATTTTCTGCTTCCTTCTTCTTTTTACATGGAGTCCAGCATGACACTTTCGACACACTCGACCGATATGACTGCCGCCGCCGAGCAGATGAGCAACCTGGTGGATCTCTACATCGCCGCCTGGAACGAAACCGACGCCGCGCGCCGCGCCGGCCTGATCGCCGAAATCTGGGCCGCCGATGCGAGCTACCGGGATCCCCTGATGCAAGGCGACGGTCACGCCGGCATCTCGCAGTTGGCGGCGGCGGTGCATGAGCGTTTCCCGGCTTTCCGTTTCAGCCGCATCGGCGAGGCCGATTTCCATGGCGATCATCTGCGCTTTTCATGGGCGTTGGGCCTGGACGGCGAAGAGGCGATGGTCAAGGGAACGGACTACGCGGTGCTGGAGCAGGGACGTCTGCGCAGCGTGACCGGCTTCCTGGATCAGGTGCCGGCCTGAGTGCTGATTAGTGCGCGTTCAGGATGCGTTGCACGCGTTCGGCGCTGGCGGGGTGGCTGGAGAGGTAGGGCGGTACGCCGCCTCCGGCCGCTTCTTTCTCGCCCAGTTTTTCAAATACATAAGCAAGTTTCTGGCGGCTCATGCCATTGGCCTTGAACAGGGCGATGGCATAATCGTCGGCTTCGCGTTCGACGTCGCGCGAATACTTCATGTCCAGCAATACGGTCGGTATGTTGGCGATGACCGCCGAGACGTCGCCGAACAGCACGGTCGCCGCCGCGCCGATGGCCGAGCTCTGGATCAGCCGGCGCATCAGATGGCGCCGCTGCAGATGGCCGAGTTCGTGCGCCAGCACACCCATGACGGCGTCGTCGTCGTTGAGCAGCTTCACGATTTCATCGGTCAATACGATCTGGCCGGACGGCAGGGCGAAGGCGTTGGGGCCGATGCGGCTTTTACGGAAGACGATCTCGTACGGCGGTATCGGCTCCACCGCATTCATTCCCGCCGTCAGCGCGCTGAAGCGCGTCGAGATGGCGGCCCGTTGCGCGGCCGGGAGCGCCGTCGGCGCCAGGATGTGTTTGTCCAGAAAATCCAGCGCACCTGCGCCGATGCGTCGTTCAACGCTGGCCGGCAGCGTGCGGGCGATCAGGCCGGCGGCGGCCGGCAACAGATAGAGATAACTCACCGCCAGCAGGATGACGAGCGCCGCGGCGGCAGCCAGCGTCGCGCGCCAGTTCTGCTGCATGCGAACGACCAGCGAGTCGCGGTGGCGGGTGGTTTCCAGCAGGGCCGCGAACGCGCCCTGATCCTGAATTTCCAGATAGGCGCCATCGGGATAGGTAACCTTGCGCGCCGCCCGGCTGAGCCGCTCGGATACGCGCAGTTGCGTGATGGGGCAGACGCGCTCGATAAGCTCCGCCTCTGCCGGACTCTCCCGACTGCTGTAAATACGCGCCATGTCGCCAGTCACTTCCAGCGTGACGACATGGCGGCGCGAGGTTTTGCCGTCGAAATAGAACGCGGCAACTTGCACCGGCGTGGCCGTGCTCGTTGTCGCTGCTGTCCTCATAGCGACAAGTCGAAATCGAGCAAGTCCGTCATGCCTTCGCCCACGGTCGAACCGGACGGTTCGTTGTCGGCAATGAACTCGTCCAGGCTGCCGGCCGGCAGCAGGCTCATCGATTCGACCCGGTAGCGCAGCGCGCGGATCTGGGCGAATGGCGTATACAGGCCGAGGGTGCAGATGATGCCGACGATGTTCGTGAAGGCAATGAACATCATCCGCCCCCAGCGCATCTCGCTGCGGAAACCGTGCTCGCCGAGCCGGGTGTGATTCCAGATCAGGTTTTGCATCAGCGTCAGGAACAGCGGATACATCAGGAAGGTCCAGGCATACAGCGCCAGGATCACCAGCACGAAGGAAAAGATGTGGGTACGTTCGAATTCCCCGGCACCGCCGAACGGATAGGCGCCGGCGCCGACCGTGAGCAAAATGGCAATGAAACCCGCCAGATAGATGCCGAAGCCGACCAGATAAGTCTTGTAAAAGGCCCCGACGGAGCCGTTGAACGAAAAGTGGCTGGCGCCGAAGCGCGACTCGGTATGCTGAAAACGCTTGATGCGCTGATGCGTGAACGGCGTCAGCAGATACAGCGTGAAGAAGGTCAGCAGCGGCAGCCACAGATACACCTTGTACGCACCCGCAGCGCTGCCGCGAAAACCGAAACGGATGCCGCGGTAGCTGGTGTTGTACAGCTTGAATTGCAGACTGCGCCAGATCAGCCAGGGCAGTACGGCCCCGGCAGCGATCAGCACGAGCAGGGCCAGCAAGGGATTGAATCTGATGGCGAACTGGTAGCCGAACAGCAGTACCACCGTGACGATGCGGCCTTTGAGGATGGCCATCGGATTGCCGTGATATTCAAAGCTGGTGCCGGCGACCGTGGTGTTGTCATAAAAGTAACGCAGGCGCCGCACCTTGGCCCAGGCGGAATAAATGCCGAGCGTGACGACCGACAGCAGCAGGTTGACGATCCAGATGCGGAAGTATTCGGAACCGCGGCCGCTGAAAGAAAATGCCTCCACCGCAGGTGGTGCAGGCGGGACGGGTGCAGAAAAACTGGGGCTGGCGGGGACATCGGGCTGGCCGGGTTGGTTGAAGGTGTCGCTCATGCATCCCCCATCGGTTTGTTTTTGAAATTGATTGCTCACGCAGAGTGCGCCAAAGAATCTCTTGCCGTCTTCAAAAAGTCAAGCGCATGAAGCCGGCATCGTTGAGCAAACCTTGCTTCCTCGCCGGCGATGCGTCCGCGAAAAAACGGTAACGGAAAAATGTAACAGCACTTGCATTGCTCATGATTCGTCCTCGACAAAACGGATGTCGCTGCGGGGTGGACGTGATGATGAAACGACGACGAAAGCAGCAAGGAAAAATAATTTACGTCGACAAAAAAATGTAACGCACATTTAAAAATCAGCATGAAAAATCCGCCGCGCGAAAACGCGATGCGCATGCATGCGAAAAAAGTTCGCGACCCCATGTCACTGTTACAAAATTCTCGTGAACTTTCTATTTATTGATATGCCGAAACGCTGAGATCGTTGTACAGCTCGTGTCTTTCAACATCAGTCGGCATCAGCTTTTCAGCGATCTCGCCCTCCGCGGCGAAGATGTTCATCGCGATTGAAAAATTGAATGAACGCAGCGCCGATTTGTTTTAGCAGTGCCACGTCTTGCACCGCACATTTATCTTCAGGAGATACCATGCTTCGCTCAGAAACTCTCTTTGGCAAACGAGAAACCAATTCGCCAAATTCCCCTTTCAGCGCCAGTAACAATTTGACGCAACCGGGCGTATCCAATGTGTCCAAGACAGTCAGCAACCAGGCATCTTCCTCCACCCAGCAATCCAATTCCGGTTCCAACGAAATGGGCAGCAAGCTGATCGTCGGCCCGAACATCAAACTGAAGGGCGTCGAGATCAACGACTGCGACACGCTGGTGGTGGAAGGCCGTGTCGAAGCGACGATGGATTCGCGCGTGATCCAGATCGCCGAAAAGGGCGCTTTCAAGGGCTCGGCGGAAATCGACCTGGCGGAAATCCGCGGCGATTTCGACGGCGATCTGACGGTACGCCAGAAGCTGGTCATCTATTCCAGCGGCAAGGTGTCGGGCAAGATCCGCTACGGCAAACTGGTCATCGAAGAGGGCGGCCAGCTCAGCGGCGACGTGCAGGTCGGCGGCTCGTCGGAACAGCGCGAGCTGCTGCAAGCCAAAACCGCCTGATTTATTCCCGATTCGGGGAAGTTGAAAGCCGTTTGCGTCATTGGCTTGGCGGCTCTTCCCGTTTTTCCTCATGCAGATGAAGCCATCCGGACGGCGTCCGGGCGGTTTTATTGCCATTGGCCGGATGACCCGGCAACGCCTGCGCGACGGAAACTGAACATACGGTACGGAACGGCAGGTTTGCTCCGGAATTGATCGATTCAACGCCGGGATCGGCTGTTTTGCGCGCGCCGTCCTGCTTTTCCGCGTTTCATTGTGCCTCTCGGTCCCGCTTGCGCGAGGCCGGGGCTTTGTGTGCATGCGCCGGGCATGCGACAATAGCGCTTTTCGTCTTTTGTGATGCTCTTTTGCTGCATGCGGGAAACATGCCCAGGCACATGCTGCATGCGACCGTTACGTCACTGAGCAGCGGACGACAGTGTTTTTAAGATTGACTATGGCGCACCCGGAATACATCCTCACCATCTCCTGTCTCGACCAGCGCGGCATCGTGCATCGCGTGTCGGGCTTTCTCGCCGACCACGGCTGCAACATCATTGACTCGGCGCAGTTCGGCGATTCGCAATCGAAGCTGTTCTTCATGCGCGTGCATTTTTCTTCGGAAGATGCGGGCGTAAGCGACGAAGCATTGCGTACGGACTTTGCCGTGCTGGGCGACTTGCTCGACATGGACTGGCAATTGCACGACGCCGCCAAGAAGCCGCGCGTCATGCTGATGGTCTCGAAGATCGGCCACTGTCTCAACGACTTGCTGTTCCGCTACAAGAGCGGCCTGCTGCCGGTGGAAATTCCGGCGATTGTGTCCAACCACACCGATTTCTACCAGCTGGCGGCGAGTTACAACATCCCGTTCCATCATCTGCCGCTGGCTGCCGGCGCGCCGGAAGAGGCCAAGCTGGCGCAGGAAGCGCGCATCCTCGAAATCGTCGAAGCCAACCGGGTCGATCTGGTGGTGCTGGCGCGCTACATGCAGATTTTGTCGCCGTCGATGTGCGCCGCGCTCAAGGGCCGCGCCATCAACATCCATCACTCCTTCCTGCCCAGCTTCAAGGGCGCCAAGCCCTACTACCAGGCGCATGACCGCGGCGTGAAGCTGATCGGCGCGACGGCGCACTTCGTCACCAGCGACCTGGACGAAGGCCCGATCATCGAACAGGGCGTGGAGCGCGTCGATCATTCGATGGGCCCGGATACCCTGACCGCTATCGGCCGCGATATTGAGTCCGTCGTGCTGGCGCGCGCGGTGAAGTGGTTTACCGAGCATCGCATCCTGCTGAACGGTCACAAGACCGTCATCTTCAACTGATCCGCGGCTGATCAAGGCCGGGCATGCGAGGAAGAATCGCGTGATATCGATGGAGGAGGGAGGCGCCTGGCGATGCCTGGTCTGACTTTCAGCACCTGAAACGCCTGCGCCGGACTCATTGCATCTGAGACCGGCGCAGGCGTTTTTCATCACCCGGGATATTGTTCGCGCATCACGCGCTTGTTGAGCTTGCCGACGCTGGTGCGCGCCAGCTCTCCGACGAACTCGATGCGGTCCGGCACGCCGTATTTTGAAATCACGCCATCTTCGACCGCCGCCAGCACCAACCGGCGGATATCTTCCGCCTGTACGCTGCCGGCCTGACCGGCCTTGAGCACCACCAGCGCCACCGGGCGTTCGCCCCATGTGGCATCCTTGACGCCGATGACCGCCGTTTCCGCCACTGCCGGATGGCGTGCGATGATCTCTTCGATTTGCAGCGACGATACCCATTCGCCGCCGGTCTTGATCACGTCCTTGATGCGATCGGAGACCTGCAGGTAGCCGCACGGGTCGATATTGCCGATGTCTTGCGTATGCAGCCAGCCGCCTTCCCACAAATCCTTCGAAGCATCCGGATTGTGCAGATAGCCTTGCGTCAGCCAGGGGGCGCGCACCACGACTTCACCTGTGCTTTTGCCGTCGTGCGGACAGTCGTTCATATCACCGTCGACCGTACGCAAGGCCACCAGCGGCAGTGGGCGGCCGGTCTTGACGCGTGTGGCGACGTCCTGCTCCGTGCCCAGCTCTGCCGTCGGCACGTGCGCCAGCGACAGGATGGGGCAGGTCTCCGACATGCCGTAGCCGGTGAACACATCGATGCCGCGCTCGCGCGCCGTCTGCGCCAGCGCGCTGGTCATGGCGGAGCCGCCGATGATCATCTTCCATTTCGACAGGTCGACATCTTTTGCTGCGGGCGCGCTCAGCACCATGTGCAGGATGGTCGGCACGCAATGCGAGAAGGTGACTTTTTCTGTCTCAATCAGCTTGAGGATGGTATCGGGGACGTAGCGGCCGGGATAGACCTGCTTGAGTCCGGCCATGGTCGCCACGTAAGGCAGGCCCCAGGCATGCACATGGAACATCGGCGTGAGCGGCATGTAGACGTCGTCGCGATGCAGGCGTCCCTGTTGCGGCGCCAGCGCCAGGCCCGCGGTTACCGCCAGCGTGTGCAGCACCAGTTGACGATGGCTGAAGTAGACGCCCTTGGGCATGCCGGTGGTACCGGTCGTATAGAAGGTGGTGGCGCGCGCGTTTTCGTTGAAGTCGGGGAAGTCGCACTTGGGCGAGGCCTGCGCCAGCAGCTCTTCATACTCGCCGGCAAAACCGGGACCGCGCGGCGCCGGCGTGCCGTCGTCGGTGATCAGCACGCAGCGCGTGAGCGTGGTCAGTTCGCCGCGTATCTGTTTGAGCACCGGCATGAAATCTGAATTGATCAGCAGCACGTCGGCCTGGGCGTGATTCAGCGTATAGGCGATTTGTTCCGGCGACAGGCGCACGTTGACGGTTTGCAGCACGTAGCCGAGCATCGGAATGGCGAAAAAGCATTCCAGGTAGCGGTGGCTGTCCCAGTCCATCACGGCGACGGTATTGCCTGGTTGCAGGCCCAGTTCGCGCAACATGTTGGCCAGGCGCTGGATGCGTTCGTACAGATCGGTGTAAGTATGGCGGCGCTGATTGGCGAGGCCGTAGACGATTTCCTGGTCGGGCGCGGTCGCCAACGAAGAGTGGAGCAACTGTTTGATCAGCAGCGGGTAGCCGTAGGCTTCGGGTGTCGTGTCGATGAGGTGGGCGCTCATGCGGTCTCCTGTCGTTGTTGTAAGGGGCGGGAGCATGGTCCGCTTCCCGCCCTCATGTTCAGTTGACCGATGATAGCCCGATTTGCTGTCGCCAGTCTTACTTCATGGGAACAAGCTCGATGCTGGTGACGGTCAGTGCGCCCTTGCTTTTCTCCGCGGTGAAAAGCACCTGGTCGCCGGCTTTTACCTTGCCCAGCAGGTCGGGCGACGCAACGCGAAACACCATGGTCATGCCCGGCATGTCCAGATTGGGAATCTCGCCGTGGCGGATGGTGATCTTGCCGGCATCGGTATCGACCTTGCGGATTTCGCCGCTGACTTTGGGGAGGGCATCGTTCTGCATGATGTGGTGCATCGCATTGTGCGTTGCGTCCGGTTGCATTTCTTGCGCTGTCGCGGGCGGGACAGTCGAGAAAGCGGCAAGCAGAATCGCGGTGACGAAAATGTATTTCATGATTTTCCTTTCTGAATCCCGGATCAGTGCAAATCAGTGTTTGTGCGTGCCGTCGGCGGCGGCCACGGTGACGCTGCCTTTCATGCCGGCGTCGTAATGGCCAGGTTGCAGGCAGGCGAAGTTGACGGTGCCGGCATGCGTGAATTGCCAGATCAGTTCGCCGCTTTGGCCCGGCGCCAGGCTGATCTGGTTGTCGTCGGCGTGTTCCATCTCCGGATTTTTCAGCATTGCGGCGTAGTGCGCCTTCAATTGCGTTTCGGTGCCGAAGACCAGCTCATGTCTGATCTTGCCGCTGTTGCTGACGACGAAGCGAATCGTGTCGCCGGCCTTCACCTGCAGTTTTTCCGGCGTGAAGCGCATGTTGTCGCTCATGTCGACCTTGACGGTGCGCGTGATCTTGCCTGCGGCGCCGCGCTGGCCGAAGACGTCCTCGCCATGGCCGGCGCCCTCGTGATGATGCGACATGGCTTGCGCTGCGACATTGAACGAGGCCGCGGCGAACAGGGCTGCGGCGAGAAGATTGCGTGCATGTGGAAGTTTCATGGTTTTTCCTTGGTCAGTGTTGATGATTGCGTCGGATCACGTTGACGGCGTCGCCGTCCGTGCCCGTTTTTTTATCGGATGCGAAAGCCGCAGGTTGTTCGGCGCCGCGCCATTCGTAAGCGACGGTGCCGGATGGCGCCTTGTACCAACCCGGGTCGCGATAGTCGTTGCGCGCCAGGTTCTTGCGCACCTTGACCACGCTGAACATGCCGCCCATCTCCAGCGATCCGTAAGGACCGTTGCCGCCCATCATCGGCAGCGTGTTGTCGGGCAGCGGCATTTCCATCTCGCCCATGGAGCCGCCCTTGTCGCCCATGACCATGTAGTCGGGAATGAGCCGGTTGATCTTCTTCGCCAAGTCGCGCTGGTCGACGCCGATCATGGTCGGCACGTTGTGGCCCATGGCGTTCATGGTGTGGTGCGCCTTGTGGCAATGCAGCGCCCAGTCGCCTTCTTCGGTGGCGTCGAATTCGATGGCGCGCATCTGGCCGACGGCGATGTCGGCGCTGACTTCGGGCCAGCGCGAAGCAGGCGGCGTCCAGCCGCCGTCGGTGCCGGCGACGACGAATTCATGGCCGTGCAGATGGATGGGGTGATTGGTCATCGTCAGGTTGCCGACGCGGATGCGCACGCGGTCGTTTTGCCGTACCGGCAGCGGATCGATGCCGGGGAAGGCGCGGCTGTTCCAGGTCCACAGGTTGAAGTCGAGCATGGTGTTGACCTTGGGCGTGGCGGCGCCGGGATCGATGTCGTAGGCATTGAGCAGGAACACGAAGTCGCGATCCACGCGCATGAAGTTGGGATCCTTGGTATGGGTGATCCAGAAGCCCATCATTCCCATCGCCATCTGCACCATTTCGTCGGCATGCGGGTGGTACATGAAGGTGCCCGCGCGCCGTGCCGTGAATTCGTAGACGAAGGTCTTGCCCGGCGGGATGCCCGGCTGCGTCAGGCCGGTGACGCCGTCCATGCCGTTGGGCAGGCGCTGGCCGTGCCAGTGCACGGAGGTGTGTTCCGGCAGCTTGTTGGTGACGAAGATGCGCACGCGGTCGCCTTCGACGACTTCGATCGTCGGGCCGGGACTTTGACCGTTGTAACCCCACAGGTTGGCTTTCATGCCCGGTGCGATTTCGCGCACCACCGGCTCGGCGACGAGGTGGAATTCCTTGACGCCGTTGTTCATGCGCCAGGGCAGCGACCAGCCGTTGAGCGTGACGACGGGATGGTAGGGACGGCCGTTGGGCGGCGTCAGCGGCGCTTGCGTGCCGGCGCTGCGTTGCGTGGCCGCTTCCGGCAAGGAGGCGGCGCCGATGCGCGTGACGGCGGTGGCGCCGACGGCCAGCGCGGAGCCTTGCAGGAAGGCGCGCCGGCTCAGGGTGTTGGTGGAGTCACTCATGGATTTTTTCCTTCCGTCTTGTTTGGCGTCGAGGCCGATGAGACCGGTCCGCCCAGCGCCAACTGCAAGTCGCTGTCGGCGATCCAATAGTCGCGCGCGGCATCGATGGCGGCGTTGACGGCACTGGCTTGTTCGCGCGCATCGGCCAGCAGTTCGAACACGCTTGCCAGCATGCCGTTGTAGCGCAGCAGATATTCGTCGGAGATGCGTTTGCGCAGCGGCACCACTACATCCTGATATTGCCGCGCCAGCAGGTAGGCATGCTGGTGCGCGGCATAGGCGCCGCGCACTTCCGACTGCGCTTGCACGGCGGTGGCGGCGAGGCGATGCACGGCCTGCATGTAGATCGCCTCGGCCTTGGCGACGCGTGCGCCGCCCCAGTCGAACAGCGGGATTTCGATGCTGGCCTGATAACCGATCTCGGCGCGCTTGCCGCTTTCCGAGTTGCGCACGTAGCCGAGATCGAGCACGTTGACGACGCGCGTGGCTTTGGTGAGGCCGAGCGAACCTTGCAGCGCGGCGACTTCCAGCTTCGCCGATTGCACGTCGAGCCGCTGTTCCATCGCGACTTGTTCGCTGTTGTCGAGGGTGACGGCATTCTTCGGCAAATCCGGCAGGCGCAACGGCAGTTGCAGAGCGCCGTCTTGCTCACGTAGATTGAGCAGACCCAGCAGGCGCACGAGGTTTTCGTTTTCTTGTATCGCCTGCGTGCGGGCGCGTGTCAGCTGCACCGAGGTTTCCAGATAAAAGGCCTGCTCGCGCGCCGCATCCAGTTGCGAGAAGTTGCCTTGCTTCGCCATGCGGGCGGCCAGCTCGTGCGCGACTTCGGCGGCCTGGCGGACCTGCTCCTGATAGCGCACGCTCTGCGTTGCCGCGATGCTCCGGTAGTAGGCCTTGCGCGTCATCGCGGCCGTGCGAAGCATGGCGTCGGCCAGTTTCAGCCGGGTTTGCTCGAAACGGCGTGCCTCGATGCGCGAGACTGCCGGCATGGTCAGCAGGCTCATCACCGACAGCGTCAGGCTGCGGTCGATCTTGATGTCGTCGCCGGTGTGCGTGCGGCCGAAGCTGAAGCCGGGGTTGGGCAGCCGTCCGGCCTGCACCAGATCCGCTTCGGCAATGCCGAGTTCGCTATAGGACGCCTGCAGTTCGCGATTGTTGAGCAAGGCGATCTGCACGGCGTCGTCGACGCCGAGCGGTTTGCTCAGCAGGACGCGCACGCGTTGTGCGACGCCGTCGGCATCTTGTTCGGAACGTATCCAGCCGGTCTGTTTGTCGAGCCGCTGTCGGGCGGCCTGGTTGACGGCGTCAAAGCCGCCGTCGTCGCTGAAGCTCGCACAGCCGCTCAGCACAACGGCGAGTAGCGGCGGCGCGAGTTTCCGCAAAGGGGGAAATGCATTCATGTAAGCCTCGTGCAAACAGGGTGCTCACCGGCAGCGATTCATCTGCCGGAACGATTGCAGAAAGCTGCCGGCGTACGCGCCGACAGCTTCAGTGATTACACGAGTTGTGAAGGGGGACGTTCGGGATTTTCCGGCGTATAGCCGACGTAGCCATGTTGAGCCCTGGCGACGTGGATGTCTGCCGCGACGGGCAGGTTGATGAGCTTGTCCAGCGCCAGCGGCAGGATGGCGCCGATGGTGCAGACGCTGCAGGAGCTGCACGAAGCCGAGGACGCTTTGTGCTGATGCAGTATCGGATGATCGGCGGCGAGGCCTGCATCCGCTTGTGCGGTCGTTTCCACGCCATGCATGGCATGGCCGGCATGTTGATGTTCATCCAAGGAGACGACGGATGCCGCCGCCTCATGGATTGCCCGAGTCTGCTGCGAAGGCGCGCAACCCATCTGCACCGCGGCAGCGAATCCCTGAACGGGAATCGCAAAGGCCAGCAGCCAGAGCAGGAAGATTTTTACGCGCGAAGTCATGGGCGGTAGTGTAGCACTGCTTGAAAACGGAGTCGTTATTTTACGATTTCTGCCGCTTTTACATCGGACGAGGTCCGGTGTAAGCCGCTCGCGGCCGGATCAATTCGCCGTTGGCGCGTTGCTCCAGCGCCTGTGCGATCCAGCCCATGCCGCGTCCCAGCGCAAACAGGCCGAATGCCGCGCCGACCGGCAGTTGCAGATGGCGTCGCACCGCGACCAGCGCGAAGTCGACCGAGGGATGGTGACCGATCAGGGCGTGAGCCGACTTGATCATTTCTTGCCAGGCAGGATGCTGCGGCAGGATGTCTTCGAGCAAGGCAATGGCGCGCACGTCGCCTTCGGGATAGAGGTGGTGTCCGAACCCCGGCAAGTCGTCGCCGCGCGCCAGCCGTTGCTGCATTTTGTCGGCGACGTGCTGCTCGCTGATTTCATCAAACATCGCTTCGACACGGGCGGTCGTGCCGCCGTGCTTGCCGCCGGTGAGCGCCGCCAGCCCGGCAATCACCGAAGCGCGCAGACTGGTGCCGGTGGAGGCCACGCAGCGCGCCGTAAAGCTCGAGGCATTGAGTTCGTGGTCGGCGCACAGGATCAGCGCCATGCGTACCAGCGCTGCGCCTTGCGCATCCAGCTTCCACGCTTTGGCGCATTGCGCATGGATCGGTTCGGCACTTGGCCGCGTGCCGAGCAGGCTGGCGGCAAGCAGGCGCATGAGTGCGCCGCAGCCTTCGGCCATGCGCTCCGGTGCGGTTTGCCAGGCGGCGGTGGTGGCGTCGTCGCTGGCGATGGTGAACAGGGGCAGCAGCGATTCTTCGACGCGGCGACCGGCGAAGTGCTTGAGCATGCCGGCATAGGCGGCGTGGGCCGAAATATCGCCGGCAGCGAAGGCCTGCGGCGCATTGCAATTCCACAGCAGGGCGGCGACGTCTTCCACGCTGTGTGTCGCGGCGAGGGCGATCGCATCGTGGCCGCGATAGTAGAGCCGTCCGTCTTCGATCAGCGTGATGCCGGACTCCAGCACCGGCAGTCCCCAATTGAGCGCGGCCTTGGCGACTTCCTTCGGTTTGCGTCCGCGCGTGCGTTGGGTGGCGAGACGTTTGACTTCTTCTTCCAGATAGCGGCTCTCGCGCGCCTTGTTGTCGGTTTGGGCGGTCAGCAAGCCGCGGCTGACGTAGGCATACAAGGTCTGGCGCGACACGCCGAGCGCGGCGGCGGCTTCGGCGGAACTCAGGTAACTGGGCATGGTGTCGAAAGTAAGTAAGGAAGTTTATATTGATTAATTTAATCAATATTGACAATTAAAACCAGCGGAATATGCTTCAGCCATCGTCACTTATCTTCATGATGCGAGGTCCGGTATGTCCACTTTGTCGGCTGTTTCCGAAGCAAGCGCGCGCGGGTTCCTGCGTGAAATCTGGTTGGCCGCCAGGGGCGAGCGCCACCATCTCGAACAGGTAAAGCTGACCGGCAGCGGCAGCTTGCCGTCGATCTTTGCGGTGACCGATCTGGCGGTGGGGGCGATCGGCGCGGCCGGCCTCGCAATCGCCGAGCTGACGCATGCCGCCGGCAACGACGTCGTCGAGGTGCAGGCCGACCGCCGGTTGGCCTCGTTCTGGTTCGGCACCTCATTGCGGCCGCAGGGCTGGGAAGCGCCGGCCTTATGGGATGCGGTTGCCGGCGACTACCAGGCGGCGGACGGCTGGATACGCCTGCACACCAACGCGCCGCATCATCGCGCGGCGGCATTGACGGTGCTGGACGTAACGGTCGATCGGGCCGCGGTTGCCGCCGCAGTCGCAGGCTGGTCGGCGCAAGAACTGGAGATCGCCGTTGTCGCCCAGGGCGGTTGCGCGGCGGCCATGCGCACGATGGAGCAGTGGCATGTCCACCCGCAAGGCATGGCGGTCAACAGCGAGCCCTTGTTGCACATCGTCGACGGACCGGCGGCGGCAAAACCCGACTGGCCCGTCAGCAGGCAACGTCCCTTGCAAGGCATCCGCGTGCTGGATCTGACGCGCGTGCTGGCGGGACCGACGGCGACGCGCTTCATGGCCGGTTTCGGGGCTGAGGTGCTGCGCATCGATCCGGCCAGTTGGGACGAGCCCGGCGTGGTGCCGGACATGGTGCCGGGCAAGCGCTGCGCCCGGCTGGACCTGCGCGCATCGTTGGACCAGGAAATCTTTGCGCAATTGCTGGCGCAGGCTGACGTGCTGGTGCACGGCTACCGTTCGGATGCATTGGCCGGCATGGGCTTCGACGCGGAAAACCGTCGCCGCATCAATCCCGCGCTGGTGGATGTGTGTCTCGATGCCTACGGCTGGAGCGGTCCGTGGAAGACGCGTCGCGGTTTCGACAGCCTGGTGCAGATGAGCAGCGGCATCGCCGAAGCGGGCATGCGCCGGCTCGGACGCGACAAGCCGACGCCGCTGCCGGTGCAGGCGCTCGATCACGCGACCGGTTACCTGATGGCGACGGCGGCCATCCGCGGGCTGACGCAAAGGCTGAAGACCGGCAAGGGCATGGAAGTGCGCACCTCGCTGGCGCGCATGGCGCAATTACTGGCGACGGGATCGGGGCAGCAGGTCGATGCCATGCTCGAACCGGAAAGCGCCGACGATCTGGCGCCGGCGATAGAGCAGACATTCTGGGGACCGGCGCGACGCCTGCGCGGCGCGGTCGCGGTCGGGGGCGCAACGATGTCGTGGGACAGGCCGGCCGCGCCGTTGGGTTCGGCGCAACCGCAGTGGTAGGGAAATCTACAGCGAGCGCACCAGCCGCAAACCGTTGAAGACGACGATCAGGCTCGCGCCCATGTCGGCGAACACCGCCATCCACAGCGAGCTTTCGCCGGTCAGCGCCAGCACCAGGAAAACCGCCTTGATGCCGAGCGCGATCGTGATGTTTTGCATCAGCACGCGATGGGTCTTCTTGCTCAGGCGGATGAAGTCGGGAATCTTGCGCAGGTCGTCATCCATCAGTGCGACGTCGGCGGTTTCCAGCGCGGTATCGGTGCCGGCCGCGCCCATGGCGAAACCGATCTGCGCGCGCGCCAGCGCCGGGGCGTCGTTGATGCCGTCGCCGACCATGCCGACGTAGGCGTGCTTGTCTATCATGTCGCCGATGGCGTTGAGCTTGTCTTCCGGCAGTTGATCGCCGCGCGCGTCGTCGAGTTGCACGACGTCGGCGATGGCGCGTGCGGTATGCGTGTTGTCGCCGGTCAGCATGGTGACGCTGACGCCGAGTTGCTTCAATTGCGCGATCGCGTCGCGGCTGCTGTCGCGCACCGTGTCGGCGACCGCCAGCAGCAACTGCGCCCTGCCGTCGCGGCAAAGGATGGTGGTGGTCTTGCCTTGCTTTTCCAGCGCCAGCAAGCGTTCTTCCAGCGCCGGGCTGCACATGTCGAGTTCGTGCACCAGGCGATGATTGCCGAGATAAAAATCGCTATTGCCGATACTGCCTTGCACGCCGCGTCCGGTCAGCGCCTTGAAGTCGCCGACGTCTTCTGCGATCGCCTCGGCTTGCTGCGTTTTCCAATGGGCCGCGATCGCCGCCGACACCGGATGGTCGGAACGCAGGGCGAGGCTGGCGGCATGCGTGAGCAGACTTGCTTCATCGCCGTCGGACAAGCGCTGCACATCGGTGACCACCGGTTTGCCGTGTGTGATGGTGCCGGTCTTGTCGAGCGCCAGCGCCTTGAGCAGGCGGCCTTGTTCCAGATACACGCCGCCCTTGATCAGGATGCCGTGGCGTGCCGCGGCGGCCAGTCCGCTGACGATGGTCACCGGCGTGGAAATCACCAGCGCGCAAGGGCAGGCGATCACCAGCAACACCAGCGCCTTGTACAGCCACGGATGGAAGGGCGCGCTCAACAGCAGCGGCGGCAACACCGCCACCAGTACTGCCACCGCCACCACGGCGGGGATGTAATAGCGTGCGAACTGATCGACGAAGCGCTGCGTCGGCGCGCGCCGGCCTTGCGCCTGCTGCACGCTCTTGACGATGCGCGACAGCGTCGATTCGCTTTGCACGGCGGTGACGCGGTAGTCGAACGCCGTGTTGCCGTTGATGGTGCCGGCAAACACCTGGTCGCCTGACTGCTTGACGACCGGCATGCTTTCGCCGGTGATCGGCGCCTGATTGATGGTGGGCTGGCCGTCGGTGACGACGCCGTCGAGGGGGATGCGTTCACCCGGCTTGACGCGCACCGCGGCATGCAACGTCACTTGTTTCGCGGCGACGCTGATCCAGGCGCCGTCCTGCAAGACCGTTGCTTCATCCGGCGACATGGCCATCAATCCGGCGATGGCGTTGCGCGCGCGGTCCAGCGACAGCGATTCGATCATCTCGGCCAGCGTGAACAGCACGATCACTACCGCCGCCTCCGGCCATTGGCCGATGATGGCGGCGCCGATGACGGCCAGCGACATGAGGAAGTTCATGTTCAGCGACAGATGGCGCAGCGCGATCCAGCCTTTTTTCAGCGTGTCGACGCCGCCGACCGCAATCGCCAGCAGCGCCAGCGCAACGACGATGAGCGAGCGGTCGTTGCCGCTGCTCCAGGCGATGACTTCGGAGGCAAGCGCGGCGATGGCGGCGACGCCGACCATCAGCCATTTGCGTGTGGGAATGGAGTAGGACGCGCCGTGATCGTCATCGCCTGTGCCGGCAGTGGCGTCGAGCGTGTCGCTCTTGACCTTGGGCAGCATGTCGAGCGCGGCAAGCGTGGTCACGATGGCCTCGACCGAGGGCAGGCGATGCTGCACCGTCAGTTCGCGCTGGATCAGGTTGAACTGCATCGCGGCGATGCCGTCCATGTTGGACAGGCGTTCGCGGATCAGTTTTTCCTCGGTCGGGCAATCCATCTTCTGGATGAAGAAGACAGCTTCTTCGGCGTCTTTCAGTCCGGTCGGTTTGATGTTGTCGACGGTAGACACGGCTGCGCCATGATCATGTGCGTGAGCGTGGTCATGAGCATGATTGTGCTCATGGCCGTGTTGATGGGTACGTCCGTGATCGTGATGACAGCAATTCGACATGCGTGCTCCTGATAAGCAGAATATGGGGGCTTGCTGTATATTGGAAACCCTGAACCAGCTACAGGGTCAAGCCTTTAATGACCCTGCTTGCAGGCGGGTTTCATTTTTTTGGCAGGAGCAGGCATGGATACCTTGAAGATAGGTGAACTGGCGGCGCGCACCGATTGCCCGGTGGAAACCATCCGCTATTACGAGCGGGAAGCTTTGCTACCGGAACCGACGCGCTCGCAGGGAAATTACCGCCTGTACGGCGATAACCATGTCGAGCGCTTGCAATTCATCCGCCACTGCCGTTCGCTCGACATGACGCTCGACGAAGTGCGCAGCCTGTTGCAATTCCGCGATGCGCCGGAAGACAATTGCGGCGAAGTCGACGCCTTGCTCGACAAGCACATCGGCCACGTCGCCCAGCGCATCAGCGAGCTGAAGAAATTGCAGACGCAATTGAAGAGCCTGCGTGCGCAATGCGACAGTGCGCAGGCCGTCAAGGATTGCGGCATCCTGCAGGGACTCGCCAACATGGGCGATGACAGCAAGCCGGTGAATCTGGGCAGTCACGGTAGCGGCTGTCATTAAGCGGTTTTTCCCCATTTTTTCGACGAACTCCATCGGCCGGGCTATTTCTAACAGCGTTCCTGACGGCGTATGAATGCTGCAGGGATGTTTTTTCATGCCGCCGACAAAGGATTTTCGTGACAGCATTTCATTTGGTTAGCCCCGCCGGGACAGGCGGATCAATGCGCATGGCTTTTCCGCATGCGCAGGTATTTTGTGCAATGGATGACTATAGCCTGGGTCCGCTCGGTGACGAGAGGATGAGAGACGCTTTCTGGCGCGACATCGGGCGCGGTTGTGGCGATGAATACTGGGAACCTGCATCGAATTGTTTTGCCCCCTGGCGTGAGCTGCAATCGGCCCTTGCCCGGGTGCCGGGATGCCCGGTGTATGTCTGGCATAGCGGAAGCGGCGCCGAATATGTTTTCTTGCGCATGGCATGTCACAGGCTGGCCGAGGCAGGGCATCCCCTGTTTGCTGTCGGCGTTCCTGCGCATGAGACGGAGGGACTGCATTCGACTGCTGTCTGGCCGCCGGAACGGCTGAAGGCGTTTGTCGCCAATGCCGAGGCGATCTCTACAGCGCAACACCGGGCATGGGCGCAGGAATTCGCGGACATGGCTGCCCGACCCGAGATGCTGCGCGAATGCGATGGCGCCGGACATTTGCATTTTCGTGACATGGATGTGCATGACGACCTTTTGCTGGCCTGCTGCCCATATCAATGGCAAACCGCTTCGACGGTGGTGGGAACGGCGATGGCGCGATCGGATCCGCGCAATCCGCTGAGCGATTTCTTCCTGAACTTTCGTTTGCAATCTCTGATCGACGCCGGAATACTTGATGTCGATGGAGATCGCGCCGCCATGAGGAAATATCGTGTTCGCCGACGGGTGGAACGATAGGCGGTGACAAAAGCGGCTCGCGAGATAACAGCGCGAGCCGCTTTGGCATGAGCTGTCTGGTTCAGGTTCTTAAGAAAGATTGCCCAGTATGCTGTCCATCGCCCAACTGGTATGCGCCGCCGTGCGTCCGCTCGACGGATGCTTGCCGGCCCCGCGCAGATGCTCGTGCATTGCGCGGACATGATGGAGCTGGATGTTTTCCGGATGTGCGATGTCCAGTCGTTGCGTGCCGCCGGCATTGGTCAGCACCAGCGGGGCGTCTTCGAACACCGAGAAAGTGATCTTTCCTTCGCTGCCGATGATATCGACATGGTCGACGCGCTCGAAGCTGCCGAAATTCCAGCAGCCGCCGCCGGTCACGCCGGAGGCATGCAGCCAGCTTGCGCTCACCGCATCCTTGGCGGAATACAGTCCCTGTTGATTGGTGCTGCAGCCGGAGGCTTCCAGCATGTCGCCGAAATAATGGGCGAACAGATTCAGTCCGTGACTGGCCAGGTCGTCGAAGTAGCCGCCCGGCGCAATTGCCGCATCGGTGCGCCAGTTGTCGGCGCGGCCCAGATCGGCCGGCGAGGGCGTGCGGCTGAATTGCCAGTTGATGTGGCGTGGGCTGCCTATCTTGCCTTCGTGGAGCCAGTTCCTGATCTGCTCGAAACGCGGCAGCGTGCGCCGGTAATAGGCGACGAACAGCGGCAGGCCGCGCTCTTCGAAGGCCGCGCAAATCGTCAGGCAATCGTCGTAGCTCGGCGCCATCGGTTTTTCGATGCAGCAGGGTTTGTCGGCCGCCGCCACCTTGAGCGCGTAATGCAAGTGGGTGTCGGGTGGCGTGGCGATGTAGACGGCATCGACGTCGGGATCGGCGATCAGGGCATCGGCGTCGCCGTAGTGTTTCGCCACGCCATGGCGTCGGGCATAGTCGGCGGCCTTGTCGGCATCGCGGCGCATGACGGCATGCAGCGCGAAGCCTGGCGTCTTCTGATAGGCCGGACCGCTCTTGCGTTCCGTCACGGCGCCGCAACCGATGATGCCCCAGCGGATTGTTTCGGGAAGATCGCTTGTTGTCATGATGATCGGCTCTTGTTGTGCGACCACGCGGGATGGTACTGGTCGGCACCGTATTACATCACGTCGCGTGCGCGCCGGGAAGCGCCGCGCCGAGCGCATCGAGTATCGGACAGTCCGGACGGTTGTCGCCGTGACAATCGTGTGCGAGCTGCTGCAGCGTCGACCTCATCGCCTGCAGTTCGCGGATCTTGTTGTCCAGTTCGGCGATGTGTTCGTTCGCCAACTGCTTGACCTTGCGGCTCGGGCGCGACTGGTCCAGCCACAATCCCATCAGGTCGGCGATCTGCTTCATTGAAAATCCCAACACGCGGCCTTGGCGGATGAAGCGCAGCAGATGCACGTCGCGCTCGCTGTAGATGCGGTAACCGGCATCGGTGCGCGCGGCCTTGGGCACCAGGCCGATGTCTTCGTAGTGGCGAATCATCTTTGCCGACACGCCGGAAGCTTGTGCGGCGTCGCCGATGTTCATGCTCATGCTTGTTCTCCTTTACCGTCTCGTTTTCCCTCCTGCGGCCGCCAGCGTTTCAGCAGCAAGGCGTTGCCGACCACGCTCACGCTCGATATCGCCATCGCCGCGCCGGCGATCATGGGGTTCAACAATCCGAACGCTGCCAGCGGGATGCCGACGATGTTGTAGATGAAAGCCCAGAACAGGTTCTGGCGGATTTTGCTATAAGTGCGCCGCGAGATGTCGATGGCGTCGGCCACCAGCGCCGGATCGCCGCGCATGAGCGTGATGCCGGCAGCCTGCATGGCGACGTCGGTGCCGGTGGACATGGCGATGCCAACGTCGGCGGCGGCCAGCGCCGGTGCGTCGTTGATGCCGTCGCCGACCATGGCGATGCATCGGCCGCCTTTGTCTGCCTTGCGCAGATCGGCAATGGCTTGCGCCTTGTCGGCCGGCAGAACGTTGGCGCGAAAATCGTCAAGGCCCAGTTCTGCCGCCACATGCGCGGCAGCGCCGTGATTGTCGCCGCTCAGCATGACGGTGCGGATGTGCAACTGGTGCAGGCGCTCGATGGCTGATCGCGCGCTGTGCTTGATGGTGTCGCCAAAGGCCAGCAGGCCGAGCAGCTTGACGCCATGATCGCTATCTTCCTGCGCCAGCCACGAGATCGTGCGGCCTTGCTGCTCCAATTGCTTGGCAATCGTATTGAGTTCCGGCTGGCTGTCGGGCGTCGCACCGAGCTCCTGCATCCAGCGCGCGCTGCCGAGACAGGTCAGGCGACCACCGATCAGTGCTTGCGTACCGCGTCCGGGCACCGCCTTGCTGTCGCCGGCCTCGATCGAAACCGGTGCTTTATTGCTGGCCGCATCCATGACGGCATGCGCGAGCGGGTGTTCGCTGTGGCGTTGCAAGGTTGCAGCGATGCCAAGCAGTTTGTCGTCATCATGGTCGACGGCATGCAGCGCAGCCAGCACCGGCTTGCCCTCGGTCAGCGTGCCGGTCTTGTCGAAGGCGACCGCATCGATGCGATGGGCGATTTCAAGTGCTTCCGCATCCTTGATGAGAATGCCGTAGCGCGCCGCCACGCCGGTGCCGGCCATGATCGCCGTCGGCGTGGCCAGGCCGAGCGCGCAAGGGCAGGCGATCACGAGTACCGCCACGGCGTTGAGCAGCGCCTGTTCCCAGTCGCCGCCGATGAGGCCCCAGCCTGTCAGCGTCAGCAGCGCCAGCACCAGCACAACGGGAACGAATACCGCGCTGACCTGATCGACCAGGCGCTGTATCGGCGCCTTGGCGGCCTGCGCATGTTCGACCATGCGGATGATGCGCGCCAGAACCGTCTCGGCGCCGATGGCGCTGGTCTCTATCAGCAGCAAGCCGTCGCCGTTGATGGCGCCGGCGGTGACTTTGTCGCCGGGCTGTTTTTCCATGGGCAGGCTTTCGCCGGTGAGCATGGATTCATCGAGATGGCTGAGACCTTGCTGCACGACGCCGTCAACCGCCACGCGTTCACCGGGACGCACGACGACCAGGTCGCCGATGCGGATGGACGACAGCGCAACTTCGCTGTCGACACCGTCGCGCCGCACCGTCGCCTGGTCGGGACGCAGCGCGTTGAGTGCGCGGATGGCGTCGGCGGTCTGGCGCTTGGCGCGGGTTTCCAGCCATTTGCCGAGCAGCACCAGCGTGATGACGGCAGCCGATGCTTCGAAGTAAAAATGGGGCGCATCGTGACCGCCGTGCGTGTTCATCAATTGATTGCACAGCTGATACAGCGACAAGCCGTAAGCGGCGCTGGTGCCGAGCGCGACCAGCAAGTCCATGTTGCCGGTGTGCGCCTTGACGGCGCGCCAGCCGGCGCGATAGAAGCGCGCCCCCAGCCAGAACTGCACCGGCGTTGCCAGCACCAGTTGCCAGACCCCGGGCAATTGCCAGGCGATGCCGAAGGGCATCAACAGCATCGGCAGTATCAGGGGCGCGGTTAATGCGGCAGCAATCGCGACCGGCCACCACATCGGCCACGCAGGGCGCGCCGGTTCCGTTTGTGCCACGGCCGGCAGTGTGGCGGTATAGCCGGCGCGTTCGACGGCGGCGATCAGGGTATCCACGGGCACCGCGCTGGTGGTGGTCAGCGTCGCTTTTTCGCTGGCAAGATTGACGGAGACGTCGCTGACGCCGGGGATTTTATTAAGCGCTTTTTCGACGCGACCGACGCAAGAGGCGCAGCTCATGCCGGCGATGTCGAGCGTGATTTCTTCTTGTTTGACCTCATAGCCGGCCTTGTGGACGGCGGCGATCAGTTGGTCGGCATGCACGCCCGGATCAACCTGGACGGTGGCAAGCTCGGTCGCCAGATTGACGCTGACATCGCGCACCGAGGACACGGCGCGCAGGGCTTTTTCCACGCGGCCGACGCAAGAGGCGCAGGTCATGCCTTCGACGGCGAGGGTCAGTTCCTGCAGGCGGGGTGAAACGATAGAAGTGGACATGATGGTCTCATTGACGGTTTGATCATGGATTCAGCATGATCCTTCCCATCATGGTAAGGTCAAGGCTTATTGTGACATGATTGTTGAAAACGCGTGCTTGACCTTGCCCGTGTGGGAAGGTTTAAGCTGACGTTATCACCATCATCAACTCAGAAAAGGAGCTTCGCCATGCCGACATTCGACGTTCAGGACATGACCTGCAACCATTGCGCAAGCGCCATCACGCGCGCTGTCAAAGAAGTGGACGCCAACGCCAGAGTTGACGTTCAGGTCGCCGAAAAGCGCGTCAACATCGACAGCGACATGGCGGCTGCGGAATTTGCGGAAGCGATAAAGGAAGCGGGTTATACGCCCGTGGCCGCGTAAGGTACTGCTACTTGCTCAGCAGCCGCATCGCCCGTTCCAGTCCGTCAATGGTCAGCGGAAACATGCGCTGACTCATCAACTGCTGGATGATGGAAATCGATTGCCGATACTGCCACAAGCCTTCCGGTTCCGGGTTGAGCCAGGCGAAGTTGGCGAAGGTGCTGGTGAAGCGCTGCAGCCAGACCGCGCCGGCTTCGGCGTTGTTGTATTCCACCGAGCCGCCGGGCTGGACGATTTCGTAAGGACTCATGGTGGCGTCGCCGACGAAGATCAGCTTGGTGTCCGGCGCATATTTGTGCAGCAGATCCCAGGTCGGGAAACGTTCCGCGTGGCGGCGGCGATTGTTTTTCCACACGTGGTCGTAGACGCAGTTGTGGAAGTAAAAGAACTCCATGTTCTTGAATTCCGTCTTGGCGGCGGAGAATAATTCTTCGGTGCGCGCGATGTGGTCGTCCATCGAGCCGCCGACGTCGAACAGCATCATCACCTTGATGTTGTTGCGGCGTTCCGGTTGCATCTTGATGTCGAGGTAGCCGGCATTGTTGGCCGTGGCGCGGATGGTGTCGTCGAGCGCCAGTTCTTCCTCGGCGCCGTCGCGCGCGAATTTGCGCAGGCGGCGCAGCGCCACCTTGATGTTGCGCGTGCCGAGCTCGCGCTCGCTGTCGTAATCCTTGTAGGTACGCTCGTCCCACACCTTGACCGCGCTGCGGTTCCGGCTCTCGCCGCCGATGCGGATGCCTTCCGGGTTGTAGCCGCTGTTGCCGAACGGCGAACTGCCGCCGGTGCCGATCCACTTGTTGCCGCCTTCGTGACGCTCGTGCTGTTCCTTGAGCAATTCCTTGAGGCGGTCCATCAGCTTGTCGTAGCCGAACTTTTCCAGCGCCGCTTTTTGCTCCGGCGTGAGTTCGCGCTGCATGCGTTTCATCAGCCAGTCGAGCGGGATCTCCGGATTCTTTTCGAAGATGGTTTCCACGCCCTTGAAGTAGCTGCCGAAGGCCTTGTCGAACTTGTCGTAATTGGCTTCGTCCTTGACCAGCGTGATGCGCGAGAGATAGTAGAAGTCGTCGATAGCCGGCGAGATGACGTTCTTTTGCATGGCCTCGAGCAGGACCAGGAACTCCTTGATGGAGACCGGGATCCGTGCGTCTTTGAGCGTGAAAAAGAAGTCGATCAGCATTTAGTGTCCAAGCCTGAATTGCAGATGGCGTTTGATTGCAGGCCATTCGGATTCGATGATGGAAAACACCACCGTGTCGCGCAGCGAGCCGTCCGGCATGCGCTGATGATTGCGCAGGATGCCGTCCTGCTTCGCGCCGAGGCGCAGGATGGCCGTGCGCGATTGCTGGTTCAGCCAGTGCGTGCGGAATTCCACGGCGATGCAATGCAGCGTTTCGAATGCATGGGTCAGCAACATCAGTTTGCATTCGGTGTTGATGCCGGTGCGTTGGGCGCTGGCGGCGGTCCAAGTCGAACCGATCTCGAGGCGGCGGTGTATCGGGTCGGCGTTCATGTAGGTCGTCATGCCGCACAAGCCGCCGGTGTCGTGGCGCCGCGTGACGAAGGGCAGCATCGAGCCTTGCTCCTGCAGCTTCAGGCGGCGTTCGATTTCGGCGTGCATGTTTTCCGGTTTGGGGATCGAGGTATACCAGAGCTTCCACAGCTTGCCGTCCGATACCGCTGCAATCAGCGCGTCGTGATGGTCGAGCGACAGCGGCTCCAGCGTGGCGTACTGGCCTTTGAGCGTGATCGGGTGCAGGAACTGCATGGCGGACTCCCAGGGTGGCGACGACGGTTGAGGACGATTTATCTGCTGCTTCTCGTTGCTATCGATTATTGCGCGACATGAACACCAGGCGTTCGAACAGGTGCACGTCCTGTTCGTTTTTCAGCAAGGCGCCATGCAGCGGCGGAATCGCGGCCTTGCCGTCCTTGCTGTGCAAGGTCTCTGCCGGAATGTCTTCGGCCAGCAGCAGCTTGAGCCAGTCGATCAGTTCCGACGTCGACGGCTTTTTCTTCAGGCCGGGGATGTCGCGCACTTCGTAGAAAGTCTGCAGCGCCTGCGCCAGCAGGTCGCGCTTGAGATGGGGGAAGTGCACGTCGACGATCTGCTGCATCGTGTCCTTGTCGGGGAACTTGATGTAATGGAAGAAGCAGCGGCGCAGGAAGGCGTCGGGCAATTCCTTTTCGTTGTTGGAGGTGATGATCACCAGCGGACGATGGCGCGCGCGCACCATCTCGCGCGTTTCGTACACATAGAACTCCATGCGGTCGAGCTCGCGCAGCAAATCGTTGGGGAATTCAATGTCGGCCTTGTCGATTTCGTCGATCAGCAGGACCTGCGGTTCGTCGGCGGTGAAGGCCTGCCACAGCACGCCCTTGACGATGTAGTTGTGGATGTCCTTGACGCGCTCGTCGCCGAGCTGGGAATCGCGCAGGCGCGACACGGCGTCATATTCGTATAAACCCTGCTGGGCCTTGGTGGTCGATTTGATATGCCATTGCAGCAACGGACGGTTGAGCGCCTGCGCAACTTCTTCGGCCAGCATGGTCTTGCCGGTGCCGGGCTCGCCTTTGATCAGCAGCGGGCGTTGCAGGGTCAGCGCGGCATTGACGGCCAGTTTCAGGTCGTCGGTGGCAACGTAACTGGCGGAACCTTCAAAACGAGTTTCTTGTCGCATGGTGGGATGTCATCGGGACGAAAATAAATCCGAGTATAAGGTAAAAAGATTCAGAGCTATTTTCCCCGCTATTTGATTGAATTTTCGCTTTTCATCCCCATATGTTATTGCTACGAGGTTCCGGCCTGCCAGAGGGCGAACCGGAATCCTTTTTCCTCATAAATACACAGAGTGAGGCATGAAGTTTCTTTTCCTCAAGATGCGCGTGATCTGGCGGCGCTTTCGCCATGGTCTGCAGGCGCGTTACGAACACCACGTTGACTATGCGCCGCAGCTGGAAGTGCTGATGCGGCGCGCCGACATCGATTCGGTCTGGCACGACCGCGCCAACTGGATGATCGACGTGGCCGAATGGCTGCGCCATCAACCGAAAGTGTCGCTGCTCGACGCGGAAGGGCGCCGTCGCGTCCGGCATCAGCGCGTGCACGCCATGCTTGACTGGCTGGACCAACATCGCGACGTGCGCCGGCAGGTGCAGAACTGCCTGCAAAAGACGCTGCGCGAGGCCAGTGGGCCGGAGCTGTTTTCGGTGACGGGCCTGCCGCACGAGTCGGCGTTTTTCAGCGAGTTGACCGAGCGCGCTTTCAAGATGATATTGCCGCGCCATTTGTCGCCGAGCGAATTGCCGACCCTGTTTGCGGCCATGTTCCCCGATCCGGAGGACGCCGAATGGCTGCTTGAACTCGATCAGGAGCAACAGGAACGCCTGTGGAAGCTGGCCGCCGACGATGGCATCTCTCACGCCTACTGGCAGCAGATCGAAGAGGCGCTGACCTATCTGACCACCGTGGTGGTGGCAGACGGCATCAGCCCGGCGTTCCGCCAGCGGCTGGAGCCGAAGATGCCGTTGCAGGCGACGCCGTTCATGGCCTTGCGGCGCGAGATGGAAGCGTATTTGCGCGCCAGTCCGAACGACGAAGGCGCCTTGCGCAGTGCGCGCATGCTGATCGCGGTGTGCCAGGCGCAGACCGACCGCATTTATGCGCATCTGGATGAATACGGCGTGTCGGTGAGCCTGGTGTACCGGATCGAACGCATGCGCGCGCAGCTCACGCGCATGGGGCGCCTGATCGACGTGCGTTCGTCGACGTGGCGTGAGCCGGGGACGGGCGGCGGCACCGGACGCGTGCAGCTGCTGCTGGCCGATCTGATCGCCGCCCATCACAGCCGCTCCTCGGTGCGCAGCCTGGTGCGCCGCAGCTTTGCGCTGCTGGCGCGCAAGATGGTCGAGCGTAGCGCCGATCATGGCGAACATTACATTGCGCGCGACCGCTCGGGCTATCGCGCGATGCTCAAGGCGGCTTGCCTGGGCGGCGTGGTCACGGCCTTCACCGTGCTGATGAAGATTGCACTGGCCAAACTGGGACTGGCGCATTTCTTCGAAGGCGCGTTTGCCTCGATCAACTATGCGATCAGTTTCCTCGTCATTGCCGCCATCGGCGGCGTGCTGGCGACCAAGCAGCCGGCAGTGACGGCGCCGGCGCTGGCGGCCAAGATGGGCGAGCTCGATACGGTCGACGGCCTGCGCGCCTTGCTGGGCGAGACGGCGATGCTGTTGCGCTCGCAGGCGGCGGCGATCTTCGGCAATCTGACGGGGGTGATCCCGACCATGCTGCTGATCACGGCCGGTTTCATGCTGGCGGCAGGGACCACGCTGATGAGCCCGGACAAGGCCGCCGGCGCCATGCACGACCTGTCGCTGATCGGGCCGACGCCCTTGTATGCGGCCTTCACCGGCATCCTGTTGTGGCTCTCCAGCCTGGTGGCGGGATTTGCCGACAACTGGTTCGCCCTGCGCCGTCTGCGCGAGGCGCTGGCGCACCAGCGGCGTCTGGTGCATGCGTTGGGGCCGACCCGCGCGGCGCGCTGGGCGGCCTGGCTGGAACGTCATGTGGCGGCCATTGCCGGCAACGTCTCCCTCGGCGTTTTGTTGGGGATGACGCCGGTGGTGGCGCAGTTTTTCGGCTTGCCGCTCGACGTGCGCCACGTCACGCTGGCCACCGGTACGCTGGTGGCGGCGTCAGCAAGCCTCGGCTGGAGCGTGCTGGCAACGCCGCCGTTCTGGCTGGCGGTGAGCGGCATCGTGCTGATCGGCGTGCTCAACGTCGGCGTGGCGTTTGCCAGTGCAATGGCTTTGGCCTTGCGCGCGCGCGATATCCCGGCGCGGATACGGCGCGTGGTTTTTCGTGCTGTGCTGCGACGATTTGCCGCTTCTCCCTTGAGTTTTTTCTTCCCTGAAAAAGCCGCGAGCGCTGTCGGCAGGCCTGTTCCCAGCGAATCGGAGACGGAAGAGGAACGTTGAGGCGCCGCAATAACGGCAGGCATGTTGTAATTTGGAGCGCCCCGACAGTTTGACTCGGGGCGCTGTTGGGGTAAAATCAACCGGTTTTTTGGCGTCGCAGGGGAAGGGCGAGAATGCTTAAGCCGACATGGTTGAGCCAATAATGTATAGCCAAACCTGTGGTACCAGCTTCGAACAGTGTCGTATTCGACTTAGTTTGTGCCTTAGTTTGATTTTATTTACCCCTGCCAATATGAAAAAACTATTCGTACTGCTCGCTTTCGCGGGTGTTGCCAGCGCGGCCTCGGCCGTCGATCTTGCAGGTAACACCGGTAAGGTCAATGTGTCGATGTGCATCGGCTGCCACGGTATTCCAGGTTACAAGGCGACTTTCCCCGAGGTCTACCAGGTTCCCATGCTGGGCGGCCAATCCGAGAAATATATCGAGAACGCGCTGAAAGCCTATCAAAAGGGCGAGCGTAAGCATCCGTCCATGCAGGGTATCGCCGGCAGCTTGTCCGACAAGGACATCGCCGAGCTGGCCGCTTACTACTCACAGCAAAAATAAGGGAAGCACGAGATGAAAAAGATCATGACTTCGGTGGTTTTCGCCGCTTCTTTCTTTGTGTCCCTGAGCGCCATGGCCGCAGGCAATGCGGAATCAGGCAAGCTGCTGACCGAAAAATACAATTGCGCTTCCTGCCACGGCAAGGATTTCAATTCGCCAATCGACCCTTCCTATCCGAAGCTGGCCGGCCAGCATCAGGATTACCTGCAGCATGCGCTGATCGCCTATCGCCGCGGCAATGACGGCATGAACGGCCGCACCAACGCCATCATGGCCGGTCAGGCCAAGGCGCTGACCGACAAGGACATCCAGGATATCGCCGCCTACCTGCACGGCCTGCCGGGTTCGCTGGTTCTGGAAAAGTAAAAGGCAAAAGCCGGCAAAGTCGACATCGTCGCCGGCCAGCAATAAGAAAGCCACGGCATGCCGTGGCTTTTTTCATGGGCGCGTCACTTGCGTGTCATCTGCGGGGAGCAGACTGGCAGACTGCAAGCTCAGCGACGCCGGATGCTTTCGATGTAGGCGGCGCTGTCGGGCGGCAGACCGCTGCGCTGGGAGTTCCAGATGACCTCGCCCAGACATTCCATGATTTCATGCTGCGCCTCGTGCTCCGATCCCTTGCGCTGGGCCAGGGCCTGGAAGGCCTTGCGGATTCCCGGCGGCTGGTCAATGGAAATCTGTTCGCTGATCGAGAGGTGCATCGACAGATGCAGGAAAGGGTTGGTCCGGCCTTGCTCGACCGGGTAATCGGCTTCCAGCGCGCGTTCGACATCGGCCAGCTCGTCGTCGTACTCGGGGTGCTGGACGATCCAGTCGCGGGCGATGGCTTCGAGCGGGGTCAGGATCTGGTTCTGGCGATGCTTGCGGAAGGCTTCGCAAAAGAAACGGCGCACATCATGCTGGGACGGGTTGAACATTGCGGCAGCTGGGACGTAAAAGCGCCATTGTACGTCTTATCGCCGAAATCTTCCCGCCGCAGACCAGCGGTTTCCATGTCTGCCATACGCCATCGCACCGAAATATTTCCGATGAAGTTGTCGTGCGGTAAGATGCATGCAGAAGGCGAGGATACATCGCCACATTTCGAAAAGGGACGCCGATCATGAAGCACAGGTTTCGCACATGGCAATCGCTGTTGCGGCTCGCGCTGTCGTCTTGCGCGCTTTGTCTGGCAGTCAATCCCGTTGCGTTTGCTTCGCTGAAAACAGACAAGGCCGAGAAAGCGGAGAAGGCCGGCAAGGAAGCGCAGACCGTGCTGATCGGTTACGCCGGACCGCTGAGCGGCACGTCTTCCGGAGTCGGCAAGAGCATGGCGAATGCCGTGCAACTGGCCGTGGACGAAGCCAACAAGCGCGGCTTGCAGATACAGGGCAAGCGGGTGCAACTGCAATTGCTGCAGCAGGATGATCGCACCAATCCCCGCACCGCCGAATTCGTCGCCCGTTATCTCGCCAGGACCGGCGTGGTCGGCGTGATCGGCCATTGGAACAGCGCCGCCAGCCTGGCTGCCGCCCCCATCTACAACGCCGCCGGCGTGATCCAGATATCGCCGGCCACCATGAGCACGCTCTATACCCAGCTGGGCAACCGCGCCGCCTTTCGCACCATCGGCAACAACGGCAGCGCGGGCAGCTACACCGCCGACTATGCAGTGAAAATCCTGCAAACCAGGCGTGTTCTGGTGGTCGACGACGGCACGCCGTTCGGGCGCGGTTTCGTCGAGCAATTCAGTCGCAGCGCCAAAGAGCACGGGGCGCAGATCGTGGGATCGCATACAGTCAGCGACAAGACTTCGGACTTCAATGCGGTGCTGGCGGAGGCGGTCAGATTGCGGCCCGATGCGGTGCTATTCGGCGGCCTGGACATGCAGGCGTCGACATTGGCGCGCGCCATCAAGCGGCGCAATTTGCAGACGCGCTTCATCGGCGCCAGCGGCACCGTCGGTTTGCCGTTTCTGAAAGCTGCGGGCGCCGACGGCAACGGCAGCATCGTGCTGGAGCCGGGACTGCCGATGGACAAGATGCCGGGCTGGAAGAGTTTCGAGAAGAACTACATGCAGAAATTCGACAGCAATATCGACTTGTACGCGCCGTTTGCCTACGACGCCACGCAGGTATTGATTGCCGCCATGCGCCAGGCCAACTCGGTCGATCCGAAGAAGGTGGCGGAGGCCTTGCACGATATTCGCTTCGCGGGCATGACGGGGATGATTTCCTTCAACCGCGAAGGCGATCTCAACCATCCTACCTTCACTATTTACGAAGTACAGGATCAGAGCTGGGTGGTGCGCAAGATCATCTCCGGCAGCGTGAATTAATCTGCCGCAGGGAGACGTGGATAACGCTCAGACGCCCTTTTGCGGCAGCGGCGTCTTCTGCTTGAATTCGCACAGGTCGGCGATGATGCAGTTCCAGCACTGCGGCTTGCGCGCGATGCAGGTATAGCGGCCATGCAGGATCAGCCAGTGATGCGCATCCTGCAAAAACTCCGGCGCGACGAACTTCATCAGTTTGCGCTCGACTTCATCGACGTCCTTGCCCGGTGCAATGCCGGTACGGTTGGAGACGCGGAAAATATGCGTGTCGACGGCAATGGTGGGATGGCCGAAGGCCGTATTCAATACCACGTTGGCGGTCTTGCGGCCGACGCCGGGCAAGGCTTCCAGTTCTTCGCGGGTCTGCGGCACCTGGCCGCCGTGCTGTTCCAGCAGGATGCGGCAGGTCTCGATCACATTCTTGGCCTTGGTGCGGAACAATCCTATCGTCTGGATATACGGGATCAGTTCATCCACGCCGAGCTTGTAGATTTTGGCGGGCGTGTTGGCGACCGGGTACAGCTTGCGCGTGGCCTTGTTGACCGAGACGTCGGTGGCTTGCGCCGACAGCAGCACGGCGATCAGCAGCTCGAACGGCGTGGTGTATTCCAGCTCGGTGGTCGGGGTCGGGTTGGCTTGACGCAGGCGGGTGAATATTGCGCGGCGTTTTTCGCTGTTCATGGCTGGACTTGACTATTTAGTGTGGCTTGGCTGATGGGTTGGTGTCGGTCGCGGCGGCTTGTTCTTTCTTCAGGCGCGCGCGTTCGATGGCGGCCTGGATGATGGCTTTCTTGCGGTCTTGCTCGGCTTTTTCTTGCGGCGACAGCGCGTGCGCCGATTCCACTTCCTTCAGTTTCGCGGCGGCTTTGGCGGCAAGGCGGGCGTCGTTTTCTTCCTTCTCGCGGCGCAGGCGCAAGCTGCGGAAATCGTGTTGCGCGCGCGCCGTGTCGGCCTGCTGCTGCGACCAGGCGTCCCAACCTGTCTTGCCGGGCGTGACCTCGACCATGGCGATGCAATCGACCGGGCAGGGGGCGACGCACAAGTCGCAGCCGGTGCAGGCGTCGGCCAGCACGGTATGCAACTGCTTGGCGGCGCCGACGATGGCGTCGACCGGGCAAGCCTGGATGCACAGCGTGCAGCCGATGCAGACGGCCTCATCGATGACGGCGCGCGTACGGCTGCGTTCGACGCCGTTGGCCGGATTGAGCGGCAACAACGGGCGTTCCAGCAATTGGGCGAGACGGGCGACGCCTTCGGCGCCGCCTGGCGGGCATTGATTGTAGGAGGCGCTGCCTTCGGCGATGGCTTCTGCGTACGGACGGCAGGCAGGATAGCCGCACTTGCTGCATTGGGTTTGCGGCAGCAGGTTTTCGATCTGGTCGGCGAGTGACGGGACAGCGGAAGAAGACACGGTGAATGAGCGGAGGTAATGAAAAGCGTCGCGGACGACGCGAAGGATCTGGAGTCGTATTATCCGGGAAACCGGCCTGACGTGGGGAAGCCTCCGGTCAATAAAAAAGCCTTTGCCGGTTAGTCGGCAAAGGCTTTCGCGTGCGTCGTCCGGTGTCAGGAATTGGCTTTGATGAATTCGCCGATCTTCGGGCAGATGACTTCACGCCAGCGACGCCCCGAGAAAATCCCGTAGTGACCGCATTTCGGCGCGGTGAAATGCTGCTTGCGCGATTTCGGAATCGAGGAACACAGCTCTTGGGCCGCCTGGGTCTGGCCGGAGCCGGAGATGTCGTCCAGTTCGCCTTCGATGGTGAACAGGGCGACCGACTTGATGTCTTGCGGACGCACCGTCTTGCCTTCGATTTCCCAGGTGCCCTTGGGCAGGTCGAAGTCCTGGAACACGATCTTGATGGTTTCCAGATAGAACTCGGCGGGCATGTCGAGCACGGCGTTGTACTCGTCGTAGAATTTGCGGTGGCTTTCGGCGGACTCGTCGTCGCCGTCGCGCAGGTGCATGTAGAAGTCCCAGTGGCTCTCGGCATGGCGGCGCGGGTTCATGGCGACGAAGCCGGCGTGCTGCAGGAAGCCGGGATAGACCTTGCGGCCGAAGCCGGGGTAATTCGGCGGCACGCTGTAGATGACTGTGTTCTCGAACCAGCTGAACGGCTTTTCGGTCGCCAGGTCATTGACGGCGGTCGGCGATTTGCGCGCATCGATGGGGCCGCCCATCATGGTCATGCTCTTGGGCAGCTTGGGATCGTTGGCGCTGGCCATCAGTGCAATGGCCGCCAGCACCGGCACGGTCGGCTGGCATACCGAAATCACGTGGACGTCCGGGCCCAGCGCGCGGATGAAGTCCTGGATGTAGTAGACATAGTCGTGCAGGTGGAAGGAACCCTTGTCCAGCGGCACCATGCGCGCGTCGGTCCAGTCGGTGATATAGACGTCATGGTTCGGCAGCAGGCCGCGCACGGTGTCGCGCAGCAGCGTCGAATGGTGGCCGGACAACGGCGCGACCAGCAGGACGGTCGGTTGTTTGAGCGCGGCCAGTTGCTTGGCGTCCAGATCCTTGCGAAAGTGGATCAGGCGGCAGAAGGGTTTTGTTTCGGCAACTTTTTCGATGATGTCGACGGTCTTGCCGTTGATTTCGGTCGAATCGATCTGGAATTGGGGTTTTTCGTAATCTTTGCCGAGGCGGTAGAGCAGTTCGTAACCGGCGGCGATGCGTTGTGCAAATGGCGTATGTGCGAGCGGGGAAACAGGATCGGAGAACAGTTTTGCCGAGGTTTCCGCCCACTGCATCAGGGGATTGAGAAAGGTGCGGTTTAATTCATGAAGTTGATAAAGCATGGCTGACCTTTACACATAATACGCATGAAGCTGGCTGATATATCCAAATATGCCCATAACGGCATTGTGTGCCGTTCAGACGACAAAGCTTGCTATGTTGCAACGCAATATTTTACCACGGATCGCTCTTCGCCGTCCTTCCCGGAAGCATGATAAAAACACGAAATGTCGACAAAGAATTTTCAGCTTGTCGATCATATAAAGCCTTTTTATTCAACGATTTATGCAAGCATTATCGGCATCAGTATGTCTTTCCTGAGTCCATATGGGGGATATTCAGGCAAGAAAAAAGCCCCTTTCCGCAAGAAAAGGGGCTTTTTGCCGGACCGGCCTGATCGCCGATGGTGCAAGGATCAGTCGAAAACCGGGGTTTCGACGCCGAGGATTTTGTGCAGTTTCGGCGACGTTGTGGTGTATTGCATGTGGATCTTCTTCTCCGGGAAGATGTACGGCGCCGCACCGAAGGCTGCCAGCGCGGCCTCGTGGAAGCCCGACAGGATCAGCTTCTTCTTGCCTGGATAGGTGTTGATGTCGCCGACCGCGAAGATGCCCGGAACGTTGGTTTCGAACTTCTCGGTGTCGACCACTTTCAGTTGCTTGCGCTCGATGTCGAGGCCCCATTCGGCGATCGGGCCCAGTTTTGGCGACAAACCGAAGAACACCAGCAGCATGTCCAGCGGTAGGCGGCGGGTGACGCCGTCGGCGCCGGTGACCTTGATTTCGGACAGCTTGCCGTCCTTGGCTTCAAAGCCGGTGGCCTGGCCGACCAGGAATTGCATTTCGTACTGTTCGCACAGTTCCTTCATCTTGGCCACCGATGCCGGCGCCGCGCGGAATTCTTCGCGACGGTGCAGCAGCACGACGGATTCGGCCTTGCCGACGAAGTTCAGCGCCCAGTCCAGCGCGGAGTCGCCGCCGCCGCAAATGACGATGTTCTTGCCTTCGAACAGGGTCGGATCCTTGACGCGATAGAACAGTTGCGAGCCGTCGAAGGCTTCGATGCCGTCGACTTTCAAAGTGCGCGGCTGGAACGAGCCCACGCCGGCCGCGATGAAGATGGTCTTGGTGATGAACTTGGTGCCGGCGGATGTTTCGAGGTCGAAACGGCCGTCTTCGCGCTTTTGCACGACAGTGACTTCCTGGCCCAAGTGGAAAGTCGGGTCGAACGGCTCGATCTGCTTGAGCAGGTTGTCGGTCAGTTCCTGGCCGGTGCAGACGGGCACGGCGGGAATGTCGTAGATCGGCTTGTCCGGGTAGAGTTCGACGCATTGGCCGCCGACGTTGGCGAGCGAGTCGATGACGTGGGCCTTGATTTCCAGCAGACCCAGTTCGAATACCTGGAACAGGCCGACAGGGCCCGCGCCGACGATGACGGCATCGGTTTCGATCGGCGTTGTTTTGCCGGCGTCAGCGGCCGCAATCTTGAAGTTATCCATAAAAAATCCAATTCCCGTTTCAGTTGAGAGGTGTTTCCAGGCTCAATTGGCTACCGGCCAAGGCAGGTTTGCGCGGCATTTTCCGCCGGTGCATTCCCGATCTTGGCTATATGGCTAGAGGTGAAGGCTGTGTCCGTTGCAGCCGACGGCCGGATGAATCTCGGTTCCGGCTTCCGGCTGGCGCATCGCTTAGCGCTGCAGGAACTCCAGTTTGTTCTTGGCGTCTTTCCATTCCTCGGCTTCTGCCAGGGGAGCCTTGGTCTTGGTGATGGAAGGCCAGTTGCGCGCCAGTTGCTCATTGAGCTTGATGAATTCTTGCTGGTCGGCCGGGACGTCTTCTTCCGCATAGATCGCATTGACTGGGCATTCCGCAACGCAGACGGCGCAATCGATGCACTCGTCCGGGTCAATGGCGAGAAAATTCGGGCCTTCGCGGAAGCAATCAACCGGGCATACATCAACGCAGTCCGTGTAACGGCAGCGGATGCAGGAGTCGGTCACAACGTGGGTCATAACAGTCCTATCTGTAAAATTTCTTTAAAACCGATGTCAAACTCAGCCGGATTTAGTGGCAATATGCAGCGATTATGTAACGGTCGATTTGCGCATGCATTGTTGCCGCAGCTTTTGCGGATCGGGAGCGCCTTTTTGAGGCGGTCTCGGCGCTCATTCGCTGCTTGCGCAACAATTCCTGAGTAACCGGCTGGAAAGCCTTGTATTTTAAGGCAATTCAACTTTTCTCACAAATGAGGCTTATACAGATTGCGTATAAGTAAATATGAAATATTCATTCGTCAAAGGACAGGTTTAACGTGTACGCCGGACAAACAAAAAGAAAAGTACGACTCGGCCGCCTGACCAGCCTTGCCGCTTTATGCCTGTTGACGCTCACTACCATTGCGCAGGCGCAGAACATCCGCATCGGCGAGATCAACAGCTACAGCGGCGTGCCGAAATCGAGCGAGTCATACCACAACGGCGCCGAACTGGCCGTGGCCGAAGTCAATGCCGCAGGCGGCGTGCTGGGCCGCAACATCGAGTTGGTCTCGCGCAAAGACAGCGGCAATCCCGATGAAGCCGTCACGCATGCCGAACAACTGCTTAAAACCGACCGGGTCGACGTCCTGAGCGGGTCCATGCTGTCGAACGTGGCGCTGGCCGTAGCGCGAGTCGCCGCCTCGGAAAAGAAACTGTTCCTGGTCGGGGACGCCTTGTCGGACGCGATCACGCTGGACAAGGGCAACCGCTATACCTTCCGCCTGCGCCCATCGACTTACATGCAGGCCGCAATGCTCGCCGAAGCCGCCGCCAAGCTGCCGGGCCGTCGCTGGGCCATCATTGCGCCCAACTATGAATACGGCCAGAGCGCCGTCTCCAATTTCAAGCTGTTGCTCAAAGCACGTCGCCCCGACATCGAGTTCGTCGCCGAGCAATGGCCGGCCATGGGCAAGCTGAAGGCCGCCGATGCGGTGAGGGTGTTGCGCCAGGCGCGTCCGGATGCGATTTTCAACGTGACTTTCGGTGCCGACCTGCAAGGATTCGTGGAAGAGGGCAGCCGTCAGGGCCTGTTCGCGGACAGCACGGTGTTTTCGATGTCGGCCGGCGAAGTGCTGGGCGACATGGCGGGGCAGTATGAAGCGGTACGGAACTGGGTGGTGCTGGGCTATCCCGCCGACCAGATCACGATGCCCGAACACCAACGCTTTCGCGAAGCCTACCTGAAGCGCTATGGAGAGACGCCGCATCAGGCGGCGATCTTCGGCTACAGCACCGTCATGGCGATCGTTTGCGGGATGAAGAAGGCCGGATCGGTCGACTCGGACAAGCTCGTGACGGCCATGCGCGGACTGAGCATGGACTCGCCGGTCGGCCCGATCGTCTTCCGCGCCCAGGATCAGCAGTCCAGCATGGGGGCCTTTGTCGGCACGCTGGGTTACAAGGATGGGCGCAGTCCCTCCAGCGACTGGCGCTATCTGGACGGCACGCGCTACATGCCTGACGAAACCTATATCAAGGGCCGTCGGCCGGCTTCGGCAATGCGGTGATCGTGTTTGTCGATAAACCATGCGCACACGCGGGGCACCTTCGACCTCATCCAAGGTAAGATAGTGCCCCTTGTCTCCTCTCTCGCACACATGATGGTGCGTCGCCAGGTCCCATGATTATTTCTTCCCTGCTCGATACCGATCTGTACAAATTCACCATGATGCAGGTCGTGCTGCATCATTTTCCCGGTGCCCAGGTCGAATACCGCTTCAAATGCCGCAACGACGATGTCGACCTGACTCCCTACATCGACGAGATCAAGGCTGAAATCGCGGCGCTGTGCCGCCTGCGTTTCCAGGAGTCGGAGCTGGCCTATCTGCGCAGTTTCCGCTTCATCAAGAGCGACTTCGTCGACTTTCTCGATCTCTTCCACCTCAACGAAAAATACATCAGCGTCACGCCGTCGCCCCTCAACAACGGCGAGATCGACATCCAGGTCAAGGGCCCATGGCTGCACACCATCCTGTTCGAAGTGCCGGTGCTGGCCATCGTCAACGAAGTGTATTTCCGCGCCACGCAACGAGCGCCCGACTATGAAACCGGCCGCGCGCGCCTGCGCGACAAGATCGCGCTGCTGACCGACAACCCCTTGCTGGAAGGCTGCAAGATCGCCGACTACGGCACCCGTCGCCGCTTTTCGCGCAGCTGGCATGCGGAAGTGATCCTGGCGATGAAGGACAGCATGGGCGGTCATTTTGCCGGCACCTCCAACGTGCAGTTCGCCATGCAGCACGACCTGACGCCGCTGGGAACCATGGCGCACGAGTATCTGCAGGCCTGCCAGGCGCTCGGTCCGCGTCTGCGCGATTCTCAGATTTACGGCTTTGAAATGTGGGCGCGCGAATATCGCGGCGATCTCGGCATCGCCTTGTCGGACGTGTATGGCATGGATGCTTTCCTGCGCGACTTCGACATGTATTTCTGCAAGCTGTTCGATGGCGCGCGCCATGATTCAGGCGACCCGTTCGAATGGGGCGAGCGCTTGCTGCAGCACTACAACAACAACCGCGTCGACGCCAAGAGCAAGGTGCTGGTGTTCTCGGACGGCCTTGATTTCGACAAGGTGGTGTCGCTGTACCTGCGCTTCAAGGACCGCGCCAAGGTGGCCTTCGGCGTCGGCACCAACCTGACCAACGACCTCGGTTACACGCCGCTGCAGGTGGTCATGAAAATGGTGCGTTGTAACGGCCAGCCGGTCGCCAAATTGTCCGATACGCCGGCCAAGAACATGTGCGATGACGAAGCTTACGTGAAGTATTTGCGGCAGGTGTTCGAGATCAAGTAATGGCGTGCCGCAGGCGCGGTTTTACAAGAAAATTGCGCGAGTTGAAATATTTTGAAGCAAGCCGATTCCAGCCGGCCGGGCCGGTCTTGCTGGTATAGTGTGCCCTCGACCGATCCTGATTTTCTCGAACGGTTTTTCCCGATTTTACAGGGCCAAAATTGCATAAAAAACTCCTCACAACCTCGGCCTCCCTGGCCCTTGTCTTATTGCTTCCCAACCTGGCTTGCGCGGCTGATCTTGACGGCAGTACCTTGTCTGCGGTGTGGGGCATTCCCTTCATTGGCTTGCTGTTGTCGATTGCTCTCGGACCGTTGCTGTTCGAGCATTTTTGGCATCATCACTATGGCAAGATCGCGATTGCATGGGGTCTGGCTTTCCTGCTGCCTTTTGCCGCCGTGTTCGGCGGATATGCCGCGGCGGCAGGCACGGTCCACGCCTTGCTGGCGGAATACATTCCCTTCATTGCCTTGTTGACTGCCTTGTTCGTCGTTGCCGGCGGCATCTGCGTGCGCGGTAATTTGCACGGCACGCCGGCGCTCAATACCGGCTTGCTCGCGTCGGGTACCGTGCTGGCCAGTTTCATGGGGACGACCGGCGCATCGATGCTGCTGATTCGCCCGCTGATCCGCGCCAACGACAATCGCAAGCACGCCGTGCATATCATCGTGTTCTTCATCTTCCTCGTGGCCAATGCCGGCGGGGCGCTGACGCCGTTGGGCGATCCGCCGCTGTTCCTCGGCTTCCTGAAAGGCGTGGATTTCTTCTGGACCATGCAGCACATCTTCCCGCAGACGCTGTTCGTCTGCATCTCCTTGCTGGCGATCTTTTACCTGTTCGACAGGCACTACTATCGGAACAAGGAAGAAGCGCTGCCGCCTGCGCTCGACCCGACACCGGATTCGCGCATCCGCTTCGAAGGCAAGATCAATTTCGTCTTGCTGCTGGCTGTCATCGGCCTGGTCCTCATGAGCGGCTTCTGGAAGCCGGGCGTGGAGTTCTCCGTCATGGGCACGCCGGTCGAATTGCAAAACCTCTTGCGCGACGCCGCGCTGGGGGCGGTGATATTGATTTCCTTGTGGATCACGCCGAAGTCGGTGCGGGCAGGCAATGATTTTGCCTGGGGACCGATTGCCGAAGTGGCGAAATTGTTTGCCGGGATTTTCATCACCATCATTCCCGTCATCGCCATGCTCAAGGCCGGCGAGGCGGGAGCTTTCGGTGCGGTGGTGCGCGCGGTGACGGGCGCCGACGGTCAGCCGGTCGATGCGATGTATTTCTGGATCACCGGCGTGTTGTCGTCTTTCCTCGACAATGCGCCGACTTATCTGGTCTTCTTCAATACCGCATCGGGTGATGCCAAGACGCTGATGACGACGCTGTCGTCGACCCTGGCGGCGATCTCGGCGGGCGCCGTGTTCATGGGCGCCAACAGCTACATCGGCAATGCGCCCAACATGATGGTCAAGGCGATTGCGGAGGATCGCGGCATCAAGATGCCTTCGTTTTTCGGCTATATGCTCTGGTCGCTGGTGATCCTGATGCCGCTGTTCATGGTGATGACCTTCATCTTCTTTGTTTAACGATAAAAAGAGACAAGCATGAAACCTAAGATTTTCGTGGCCCGCGCGGTGTTTCCCGAAGTGCTGGAGCGCCTGGCGCAACATTTCGAGGTCGAGTCGAACCAGGAAGACCGCATCTTCACCGCCGACGAGCTGCTGGAAAAAGTGCGCGGCAAAGACGGCTTGTTCTCCACGCCCAGCGAGCCGGTGACTGCCGCCCTGTTCGCCGCCAATCCGCAGTTGAAGGCGGTTTGCAACATGGCCGTCGGCTACAACAACATCGACGTGGCGGCCGCGACCAATGCAGGCGTACAGGCTACGAATACGCCCGACGTGCTCAACGAAACCACAGCCGATTTCGGTTGGGCGCTGTTGATGGCGACCGCGCGTCGCGTGACCGAATCGGAGCACTGGCTGCGTGCCGGTCATTGGAAGAAGTGGAGCTACGACAGTTTCACCGGCCCCGACGTGCACGGTTCGACGCTGGGCATCATCGGCATGGGACGGATCGGCCAGGCGATTGCCCGCCGTTCCATGGGGTTCGACATGAGCGTGATTTATCACAACCGTTCGCCGCTGTCGCCGGAGCTGGAGGCACGCGCTAACAATGCGCGCTATGTCGGCAAGGAAGAGTTGTTGCGCATGGCGGATCACGTGATCCTCGTGTTGCCGTATTCGAAAGAATCTCACCACACCATCAAGGCCGCCGACATCGCCTTGATGAAACCGCAGGCGACGCTGATCAATCTGGCGCGCGGCGGCATTGTCGACGACGCGGCGCTGATCGCGGCCTTGCGCGACAGGAAAATTGCCGCAGCCGGGCTGGACGTGTTTGAAAACGAACCGGTTTTCCATCCGGATTTCCTCGGTTTGTCGAACGTGGTGCTGACGCCGCATATCGCCAGCGCCTCGACGCCGACCCGGCTGGCGATGGCCAATTGCGCTGCCGATAACCTGATTGCCGCTTTGTCGGGCCAGGTGCCGCCGAATCTCTTGAATCGCGATGTACGGCCGAAACAATGAGGAGTATTGCTGTTTGAGCAATAAAAAACCCGCCGAGGCGGGTTTTTTATTGTGCTTGTCCTGGCAAGACGGAAGCCGGGAGGACGTTCTTCAGCCCTGGCGTTCAGCCTTTCAGGTCGGCGATCAGGTCGATGTACTGTTGTTGCGCTTCTTCCTGCGGCAGGCCTTTGATGGCGGCCCATGCATCCCACTTGGCGCGTGCGACGAAATCGGTCATGCCGGGGCGCTCGCCTTGCACGTCGCCACTACTGCCTTGCTTGTACAGGCCGTACATCTTCAGCAGCGTCATGTTGTCGGGGCGTTCCGACAGATTCTTGGATTCCGCCACGGTTTGCTCAAATTGTTCCTGCAGACTCATCGTCTTCTCCTTGAATGGATACCAGGCTAAACCGACTCAGACAGCCAGCAGTTCGACTTCGAAAATCAGCGTGGCGTTCGGCGGAATCACGCCGCCGGCGCCGCGTGCGCCATAGCCCAGCGAGGCCGGAATGATCAGTTTGCGGACGCCGCCGACCTTCATGCCCTGGACGCCTTCGTCCCAGCCCTTGATCACATGGCCTGCACCCAAGGGGAACGCAAATGGATCGTTGCGGTCTTTACTGGAGTCAAATTTGCTGCCGGCGCTGCCATCCGGATTTTGCAACCAGCCGGTGTAGTGCACGCTGACATGATTCCCGGCCTTGGCTTCGTCGCCTGTGCCAACCTGGATTTCTTCGTATTGCAGTCCAGAGGAGGTAGCGATAGTGGACATTTTTTCCCTTTCAAAGTATATGTTCATGCCGTTTGCCGGCAATTGATTAGTTGATTTTTAGCCGCGCGTCCGGGAGGCAGGAGCACTGAAGGGCCCTGTTTCCCTGTGTCTTGCGCATCTGCATGCTGCGTTACTGAACGGGGTTGGTCGCAGTGTAAACCAAAACATAATGTTCAACACCTCTCGTGTCAGCCGAATCGGCATCAGAGGCGTTATGTGCCCTGGGGCGTGCTTTTTCGGATGTTATGCACGGTAAGATCGCAAATTTTTAAGTAAAGTTTCTTCATGCTGCATAGTTTTGCCCGGCTTTCCCGGCTTTTTCCATTGGTGCTGTCGCTGTGCGTGCTGCTTGCCGCTCCGGCGTACGCGAACGTTGCGAATGTCGTCGTCGTGCTCAATTCCGGCGATGCGACCGTGACCTTGCTGGATCAGTCCACTTACAAGGAAATCAACACCTTCTCCGTCGGCAAGGAGCCGCACCATCTGATGGCGACCCCGGACAACAAGTCCCTGATCGTCGCCAGCGCCACCGGCAACCAGCTGATTTTCCTCGATCCGAAGACCGGCGAGATCCAGCGCCAGTTGCGCGGCATCATCGATCCGTACCAGATCGGCTTCTCGCCTGACCAAAAATGGTTTGTCGCCAACGGCCTGCGCCTGGACCGCGTCGATGTCTATCGCTACGACGGCCGCGACCTGGAACTGGCCAAGCGGGTGCGCCTGGCCAAGACGCCAAGCCATATCGCTTTCGACGCCGCCAGCACCACCGCTTTCATCACCCAGCAGGGCAGCAACGAAATCAGCGCCATCGACCTGGCGACCCAGCAGGTCAAATGGACCATGCCGGTAGGCAAATTGCCTGCCGGTATTTTCATGACGCCGGACAACAAGTACCTGCTGGTCGGCATCATGGGCAAGGACTACGTGCAGGTCATCGACTGGCGCACGCAAAAGACCGTCAAGACGATCCGTACCGGCGAGGGCGCGCACAATTTCCGCGCGCATGGCGACAAGCGTTACGTCTACGTCTCCAACCGCGTTTCCAACACGATCAACATCATTGACTTGCAGACACTGGAAAGCGTCGGCAACATCCAGGTTCCGGGCGGCCCCGATTGCATGGAGATCACCGACGACGGCAAGACCATGTGGGTCACGCTGCGCTGGATCAAGAAAGTGGCGGTCATCGACCTTGCCAGCAAGAAGGTCATGAAGGTCATCCCGGTCGGCCGTTCGCCGCACGGGATCTATTTCTTCAATCGGGCTCCAGACCTCTGATGCGGACGCCATTGCCAGCCAGATCGTCTCGCCTGCGCAAGATTGCGCTTTTGGCAGCTACTGCTACCGTAACTGCAACAATCTGGCCGGCGCAGGCGGCGACCGATACTGCCGCTTCCTGCAAGGGGACGATTTACCTGACCTTCGACACCGGCAGCCAGTCCCAGGCGGATTACATCGCCCAGACGCTCAACAAGCACCACATCAAGGCGACCTTCTTCCTCGCCAACGAAAAAACCATACACGGCGACTACACGCTGGATCCGGCCTGGGCGCCGTATTGGAAAGCCCGGGTAGCCGAGGGACATGCCTTCGGCACGCATACTTTCGATCACGTCTACGTCCAGCGCGACTTGCCCGACGGCCGTATCGAAGTCAAACCGCAATTCGGCGCGCAAGCCGGCAAGAAAGAAATCTGGACTGCCGCGCAATATTGCAGCGAGTTGCAACGCGTGGCTGATCGCTTCACCGAGTTGACCGGCTCCAGACTCGATCACCTGTGGCGTGCGCCGGGCGGCAAATTGACGCCGCAATTGCTGGCGGCCGGGCGCGCTTGCGGCTATTCTCATGTCGGTTGGGCCGAGGCCGGATTTTCGGGCGATGAGCTGCCGAGCGACAAATGGCCCAATGCCGCGCTGCTGCAGAAAGCCCTGCGCAATCTCAAAGACGGCGACATCGTGATGGCCCACCTGGGCATCTGGTCGCGCAAGGATCCCTGGGCGCCGGCCGTGCTGGAGCCGCTGATTTCGGGACTTGAGCAAAAAGGCTATTGTTTCGCGACCTTGCGCGAGCATCCCGCATACCAGGCCGCCCTAGGCAAGCAGCAGACTGCCGTCATCAAATAATTACGCACTCGAATTACGCACGGATTGAGCATGATGCACCTGATTCAAACCTTTTCAGATTTGTTCGCCACGGCCCAGGGATGGCTGTTCGAAACCTTCGTTCAGCCCGCAGTGTTTGCGCTCGGCCTCGGTGAGTTTGTCGAAGAGGCATTTACCGGCACCGAATGGTTTCTGGTCGGCGTGTGCGAACTGGCGGTACTGTTCATCATCCTGCGCCCGCTGGAGTATATGATTCCGGTGCACCCGATCACCGACAAATACGCGCGCTGGAACGATTTCATCTATACCGCCTTGCATCGCCTGGGCGCGTTTTCCATCCTTGTCTTCTTCCTGCTCGATCCGGCGATGTCCTATCTCAGCGAGCTCCTGCATTGGGAAGGCTGGGGTACCTTCAATCTCGACGACGTCTGGCCCGGCGTGACCGACCAGGCGCTGGTCAGTTTCCTGTTCTACCTGGTCGTGCTGGATTTTTGCGACTACTGGTATCACCGCGCCCAGCACGGTTTCCGCTGGCTGTGGGCCTTGCATAGCCTGCATCACAGCCAGGAAAACATGAACCTCTGGAGCGACGACCGCAACCACTTGCTCGACGACCTGGTGCGCGACATGCTCATGGGGCTGGTCGCGCTGGCTATCGGCGTGCAGCCGGGCCAGTACATTCTGCTGGTGTCGGCCTCGCGCATGTTGCAAAGCCTGCAGCACGCCAACGTACGCATCCACTTTGGCCGCATCGGCGAATACCTGCTGGTGTCGCCGCGTTTTCATCGCCTGCATCATGCCATCGGCATCGGCCACGAAAGCCGCGGCAAGAATTCGCTGGGCGGTCACAACTTTGCAGTGCTGTTCCCGATCTGGGACGTCATCTTCCGCACCACGCATTTCGGCGAAGGTTTTGCCATGACCGGGGTGCGCGATCAGTTGCCGCCTCCGGCCGGCAAAGGACGCAATTATGGCCGCGGCTTCTGGGCGCAGCAGTGGCTGGGCCTTAAGCGCATCGTCGAATTCTCGCGCAGGACCGCACGCTGATGCGTCTGTTCGCCAGCTCATTCGGTCGGGCACTGCTATCGCAGCTGCACATCAGGATGCTGCTGTTGACGGTGCTTCCTTTTGTACTTTCGATTGCGATCTGGGGCGTCGCCCTGTGGTGGGGCTTGCAGCCGATGATCGACTGGCTGCAAGACTACTTCGTCGGACACAACGGTTTCGGCGTGGCCGGATCGATACTCAACTGGTTCAACATGGGGGCGCTGAAGACGGTGATCGTCCCGCTGATCGCCATGTGGGCCTTGCTGCCGCTGATGATCCTGACCGCGCTTGTGTTTGTCGGATTGTGGGCGGTGCCGGCGATTTCACGCCATGTCGGCGGCCGTCATTACCCGCACCTTGAACAACGCCACGGCGGCTCGTGGTGGGGAAGCATCTGGACCTCGCTGTGGTGTTTCGCCGTGTTCGTGTTTGCCTGGATCGTCACGTTGCCGATCGCGATTTTTCCGCCGCTTGCCTTCGTCATCCATCCGGTACTGTGGGGTTGGCTGACTTATCGCGTGATGGCTTACGACACGCTGGCCGACTATGCGACGCCGGCCGAGCGGCGCGCGATCCTGCATGTGCATCGGTGGCCCTTGCTGCTGGTTGGCGCAATCGCCGGCGCCATGGGCGCCGCGCCGACCTTGCTGTGGCTGGGCGGCGCGTTGTCGGTAATCTTTTTCCCCATCCTGGCCGCCGGCGCGATCTGGCTGTATGTACTGGTGTTCGTTTTCACCGGCTTGTGGTTTCAATACTATTGCCTGGAAGCCCTGAGCAAGCTGCGTGCAGGGAATGCGGCAGAGCCTGACGCCCCGAACTAGCGGGCGGCCTGCCTGATTGTTAGAACTCATTTCATAAATAGGCGTGAGTGCGAGCTTGTCCTGTTTGGGATGAAGTGCAAGGCGCGAATCGGGGTCAAGACTGGGCGTCTTGACCCCGATTCGTAACGCGGCAATTCGCCCAAACAGGCCGCTCCCTCCGGGTTCTTCCCAGAAAGGGTGCTGGCAAGGCGTGCGACGCATCGCGTGGCGGTGCCACGCGCAAGGAGCGCAACGCGGCCAGCGGCCTTTCTGGGAAGAACGCATTTCGCGCTTATTTATGAAATGAGTTCTAGTATCAGGGCATAATTCCGGCTTACCACCAGCAGGAGTGAACGGATACATATGGCTATCGGACTCATCATCATCGGCGACGAAATCCTTTCCGGGAAACGCGTCGACAAGCATTTCCCCAAAGTACTTGAACTGCTCAGCGCACGCGGCCTGCAACTGGCTTGGGTGGAATATGTCGGCGATGATCCCGAGCGGATCACCGCCACGCTGAAAAGAACCTTCGCCAGCGAAGACATCGTCTTCTGCACCGGCGGCATCGGCGCCACGCCCGACGACCATACGCGCCAATGCGCCGCAGCCGCTCTGGGCGTCTCGCTCGAACTGCATCCGGACGCCAGGGTAAAAATCCAGGAGCGCATCGCCGACACCGCGCGCGAAGCCGGCATCGCGCCGAACTATGACGCTCCGGAAAACCTGCATCGCCTGAAGATGGGCGAGTTTCCCCTTGGTTCATCGATCATCCCGAATCCTTACAACAAGATCCCGGGCTTTTTCGTGCCCAATGTGAGCGGCGAGGGCACGCATTATTTTGCGCCGGGCTTTCCCGTGATGGCCTGGCCGATGTTCGAGTGGGTGCTCGATACGCGTTACGCGCATCTGTTTCACCGTCTGGCCTGGGCGGAACAATCCGTGCTGGTCTACGAAATGCCGGAGTCGACGATTACGCCGCTGATGGAGGCCATCGAAGCGGAGTATCCGCTGGTGAAGGTGTTCAGCCTGCCGCACGTCGGCGACGAACAGACGCGCCGCCACATCGATCTCGGCGTCAAGGGCGAGCCGTCGCAGGTGGAAGATGCGTTCCGCAAGATGGAAGACGGGCTGCGCAAACTGAACGCGGATTATCAGCCGAACAGCAAGTAAGCTGGCAATGCGGGAGAGAGGATGAAGGGGGGCGGGGACAAAAAGATGCCCCGGCTCACCGAGGCATCAGAAACGGTATCTTAGGAGGAAAATCAGATACCGAGGAGACAAAGATTGCTCTGAGGCGCTACGGATGAAACGGGGTGCGCCTCTTTGCTGAATTCGTGTCTTGCACAAGCGTCGTTGCATGAAGTCTTGCAGCGTTGCAACTGTGTCAACGTGGATGAAGCAACCGGGCAGAACAGTCATCATATCCAATTATGTCTGCCCGGGTGAGGCTTCTTGCTGAAATTATTTTTTCGAGCTGCGGCTTGTTGCTTTTACGGTTGCTTGCGACAACTGGTCAACCGCTGTCGACACGTTGGCTTCCAGGGCCTCGGCTGCCTGCTTGGCGCTCTTGGTGAGCTGCTCATATCCCGAGTTGAAATTGCCGATCGTTGTCTTGACGAAAGAGATGGCGCTTTCAGTGCCGGCCGGCGCATTCTTGGAGGCTTCGTCGATCAGCGAAATCACCTTGCGATTGACTTCGGCGAGCTGGGCTTCGGCGGTCTTGGTCAGCTCAGCCTGGGTGCTCGAAAAAATGCCGGCAACATGACGGCCGTAGGCCAGGCCTTTTTCCACGCTGGGTTGGGCTTGGGCGCTCGACAGCGAAAAGAATTCCTGTGCATCCTTGGCCGTCAGCAGTTTCTGAACGGCATCGTGCGTTTCTTCCAAGGAAGATTTGGTCGCCTTCAAATTCAGATCCACCAGCTTTTCGACGCCCTCGAAAGTCTTGTTTGCGAATTGGCTGAACAGTGCGACTTGAGCTTCGAAGTTTGCTTTGGTAGCGGCGGAAAATTGGTCGGTAAGGGTCGTCATATTCGTGGTCCTTTGGTCTGATTAAAAAAAGAGAGTGAAGGGTTCTGAGAACATGCACGCGTATTATTGGAAACTGAATTTGTGCGGTGCACAATCAGGATTCTAGGTGAAAATACCTACAAGTCAATATATTTTGTCGCCGATTTTTAAAAAGATTGTGCGCTGTTTTTTTAAGTCAACAGACATACTTCCGCGTCGGTTTTTTTGAGAGAAAGAAGACTGTTTTGAGAGCGTTTTACAGCGACCATTTTGTGTTGCCATTGCCTCCCGGCCATCGCTTCCCGATGGCGAAATACCGCATGATTCGCGAGGGCGCCGCGAGAAGCGTACCTGATCTGGAGTTTCACGAAGCGGTCGCCGCCAGCGACGGGATGCTCGCCCTCGCACATCATCCGACATATGTCGAGCTGGTTTCGAATGGTCAGTTGTCCGACCACGCACAAAAAGAAATCGGCTTTCCCTGGTCGCCCGAAATGGTCGAGCGTTCGCGCCGGTCGGCAGGCGCCACCATCGCGGCATGTCGCAGCGCAATAGAGCAGGGCGTCGCCGTCAATCTGGCCGGCGGCACGCACCATGCCTATGCCGATCACGGCGCCGGCTTTTGCGTGTTCAACGACGCCGCAGTAGCTTCGCGCCTGATGCAGGCCGAACGTCGCGTGTCCCGCGTGGCGATTGTCGACCTCGATGTGCATCAGGGCAACGGCACGGCATCGATTCTGGCCAACGACGATTCGGTTTTCACCTTGTCCTTGCATGGCGAGCGCAACTATCCGTTCGAGAAGGAGCAAAGCGATCTCGACGTCGCCTTGCCGGATGGCGTGACCGATGTGGAATATCTATCGGCGTTGCAAGACGCATTGGCGCAGTTGATGCAACGTTTCGATCCGCAACTGATTATCTATCTGGCCGGCGCCGATCCGCATGAGGGCGATCGCTTGGGCCGCATGAAGCTCAGCCTTGCGGGACTGGCGGAGCGCGACAGGATGGTCTTCGAATTGGGTCGCCAGCAAAAAATCCCGATCGCGGTTACGATGGCGGGCGGCTACGGAAAAGATATCGAAGACACCGTCGCCGTTCACATACAAACAATTACGCTTGCCAGTCAATATGCTGCCGACTGGCGTTGAACGCGCCATACCGCTTTCGGCATGCGGCGCGCTCAGGCGGAGACATCAGGCAGTCGTTTTGGATAATCATGATTCGCGTCGCCACCAGTAGTCAGTCCGACCCCCAGTCCGACCCCAAGCAGGAAAACCCTTCCTGGAATCCGTTGTTGCTCAATCTGGTGCCGCTGGCGTTTGTGCTGATCTGGAGCACCGGCTTCATCGTCGCCAAGTTCGGCCTGCCTTATGCGCCGCCGCTGACTTTTCTGATATTGCGCTTCATCGGCGTGCTGCTGTTTTTGCTGCCGCTGGTGTGGGTGCTGCGCGCGCCGTGGCCGCGAGGAAAGCAGGCGGTGCATATCGCTGTCTCCGGCATGCTCTTGCATGCGGCTTATCTGGGCGGCGTCTGGACGGCCATCAAGCTGGGCATGCCCGCCGGACTCAGCGCCCTGATCGTGGGTTTGCAGCCGGTGCTGACCGCCTTCGCGGCGCCGTTCGTCGGCGAACGCGTCAAAGGGAGACAGTGGTTGGGATTGGGACTGGGCTTGTGCGGCGTGGGGCTGGTGGTCGCCAACAAGATCTCACTGATCGGCTTGTCATGGATGGCGATCTGGCTGTGCGTGATGGCGCTGGTGAGCATCACCATCGGCACCTTGTACCAAAAGCGGTTTTGCGCGCACTTCGATCTGCGTACCGGCACCATCATTCAATTCATCGCATCCGGCCTGGTGTTGTTGCCGTTCGCGATTTTTGTCGAGGATTTCAGTCTTGACCTGCATACGGTCACGTGGACCTGGCATTTCATCGGCGCCTTGCTGTGGTCCATCCTGGCCTTGTCGATCGGTGCGATCTTCCTCTTGTTCGCGTTGATCCGTCGCAGCGCGGCAACGCAGGTCACCAGCCTGCTTTACCTGACGCCGCCGACCACGGCGGTGATGGCCTGGCTGATGTTCGGCGAGGCCTTCAGCATGATCGGCATTGCCGGCATGGTGATCGCCGTGATCGGCGTCGCGTTCGTGGTCAGGAAATAGGGCGAGGCAAGGTCACGCCGGCATCAGCGTAATCAGCTTGAGGTCCGGCCGGTTCGCCACGCGAAAATTCACTTGCTGATATTTCAGGGTTCCACGCACCGGATGCCGGAACTGGCGCTCGCCGCCTTCGCGTTCCACCACGTCCTGCAAACTCCATGCGCGTTTGAACAAACTGCTGCGTGAAGAGAGTTCTTCGACCATCTGCTTGATCTGCGGATCGTCCAGGTATTGTCCACAATCGGCGCGGAATTCGCCGACCAGGCGACGTGCGCGTTGTTCCCAATCCGTGATCAATTCTTGCGACGCCGTCGTGCAGAAGGTGAAGTAGAGCAGGTTGCTGCTTTCGCTTTTCGGACTCAGCCAGCCGATGAATAAATTCTTTGCGGCGGCATTGCAGGCCAGCGCATTCCAATAGCGATCCAGCACGTAAGCGGGCTGGCGAAAATTGCGTACGACGTCAAGTATCTCGGGCGCGACGATTTCTCCGTGGTCGTCCTGATGCACGGGATCTTTCTTTTCCGCCAACTCAAACAGATATGCGCGCTTGGCGCGCGGCAGGTGCAAGGCGTCGGCGATGCGCGACAGGGCTTGCGGCGAGATGGAATCGGTCCGTCCCTGTTCTATCCAGGTGTACCAGGTCACGCTGATGCCGCACAGCTGCGCGACTTCTTCGCGCCGCAGACCCGGCGTGCGGCGGCGCGTGCCGTGGGACAGATGGCCGAGGCCGGCCAGTGCGGGCGAAGTCTGCTCGCGTTGAGACTTGATGAATTCGCCGAGCGCTTTGCGTTTGATGTCTTCGTTTTGCATGGAGGGGGAGGGGCGACCAGTGTTTTAAGGTGGTAGCAAGCCGGTTAAGCCATTGGTTTTAATAATAGTATAAGTACTGAACTTGTACCAGAATAGGAGATCGCTAAACTGGCACTTCCCAGCCATTTTTTATTAATTCTTTCCCTATCAGGAGCCAGGAATGCGTAGCCATAACCAAGTGATTTCAGAACAATTCGGCACCACGGCAGCGTCGTATCTGACCAGCGCCGTACACGCCCAGGGCGCGGATCTGCAAGATCTCGCGGCCTACGCCGCGGCATACCCGCAAGCGCGCGTGCTGGATCTCGGTTGTGGCGGCGGCCATGCCAGCTTTGCCGTGGCGCCGTTTGCGGCTCGGGTTGTCGCCTATGACTTGTCGGCGCAAATGCTGGAAGTCGTGCGCATCGCCGCAGAAGACCGCAAGTTGCCGAATATTGAAATCCAGCAGGGCAGCGCCGACAGCCTGCCGTTTGCCGACGCGACGTTTGATGTCGTCTGTACCCGTTTCAGCGCGCACCACTGGCGCAATCTGCCGCAGGCCTTGAAGGAAGCAGCGCGGGTATTGAAGCAGGGCGGCCGCTTCGTCGTCATCGATACCGCCGCACCGGCGGACGTGCTGGCAGACACTTACATGCAGGCGATTGAATTGTTGCGCGACACCTCGCACGTCCGTAATGTCAGCATGTCGTCGTGGAAGAAGCTGATCGCCCGGACCGGTCTGCAGGTGGAGTTTTCCAAGAGCTGGAAGCTCACGCTGGAGTTTTCTTCGTGGGTGGCGCGCATGCGCACTTCGCCAGAACACATCGCCGCCATTCAGTCGCTGTGGCGTGCGGCGCCTGCCGAGGTGCGGGATTATTTCCGCGTCGGCGAAGATTATTCTTTCGACATCGACACCGTGCTGGTCGAAGCGATCAAGAAATGATGTCCTGGAAATAATATAAATCGCGACTCAAATTCACTCCAATAATATATTGGACCAAGGATGAGGCGGTGCTTAAGCTGGCGGCATTTCTTCTCATGCCAGTCTTCGCCAGCCCATGAAAGCTCCGCGCTCATCCACCTTCCTCGCCGTTCTCGCGCTCGCGGCGGCGGCGTTGTTCTGGGCCGGGAACATGCTGGTCGGCAAAGCGCTCAATCAGCAAGTCGCGCCCATGGCGCTGGCATTCTGGCGTTGGGTGCTGATCCTGCTCATTCTTGCGCCGTTTGTATTGCGCGACGTCATCGGCTACCGGCAACACATTCGCGCGGCGTTGCCGCTGCTGACCCTGTTGGCGCTGCTGGGAACGGGGCTTTACAATGCCCTGATTTTCGGCGCGTTGCACTACACCAGCGCGACCAACGCAGCCTTGCTCAACTCGTCGATTCCCGTCTGGACCTTGTTGTTGTCGGTACTGCTGCATCGGCGTCGGCCGGGTCGCATGGAACTAACCGGCGTGAATGTTTCACTCTATGGTGTAGCGGTGATCGTCAGTCATGGTTCGTTCACCGGCCTGGCAGGTTTTCAACTCAATCTCGGCGACGGCTGGATGCTGGCGGCGATGGTGATGTGGAGCCTGTATCTGCTGCTGTTGCCGCGGCGTCCGCGCGTGTTGCCGAGTTTTTGTTATCTGTGGGTGACGGGCGTGATCGGATTGATCGCATTAACTTTTGCAATGCTCGTCAACGGAGGCGGACAGGCGTTCGTTATACCCCTCAACCAGAGCAGTCTGACCGGTATTTTTTATCTGGCGATGTTTCCCAGCATTCTGGCGACGCTGGCATGCAATTACGGCATAGACCGTATCGGCGCCGTCAGAGCATCTCAATGCGTTCATTTGGTGCCGATATTTGCATCTGTTATCGCGATGGCGTGTCTTGGGGAGACGTTACACTGGTATCATGCTTTGGGTTTTATTTTTGTACTGGCGGGTCTGGTTATAGCAAATTACAGGGGTGTCGCGACACAGAAAAAAGTCGCGTAGGTTTTCAAAAAGTAAAAAAAGCGCATTTTTCAAGAAAGTTGTTTAAATAGTTGCGCTAACTGCCTAATTATCTTGCGATTTTTCCTTGATTTGCTACACTGCCAACAGTTTCTTGTATGTATCAATCAGGGGGAGGTTCACCAATGCTTAAATCTGCGCTAGCTGTCGTTACTACGCTACTTTTCGTGCTGGCCGGCATTTCTCCCGCACAAGCCCAAACGTCGGCGAATACCAAGAAAACTGCAGCTAAAAAGACCGTAGTCAAGAAAATTGTCGTTAAACGACAAGCCGCTCCCAGGCGCGCCGCCACCCAGGCTTCCCTCGATCACCGCGAAAAACTCGTCAAAAAGGTTGCCTACGTGCACGGCAAGCGCCGCGTCGTGTATCAACGCGTCGCCGCGATGCCGACCATGCCGGTCGTGCCGCCCGTGATGACGGCCGGCGACATGGCAGGCCTGAACCTGACGCAAGATCCGCTGGCGCTGCGTTCCAACGTCGCACTGGTGATCGATCAGGCCACTTCGCAAGTCCTGTTTGAAAAGAATTCCTCCGTGGCCTTGCCGATCGCGTCTGTCACCAAGCTGATGACATCGCTGGTGGTGGTGGAAGCGCGCCAGAACATGGAAGAGATTTTGACCGTCACCGATGACGACGTCGATCGTCAAAAACACAGCAGCTCCCGTCTGCGCGTCGGTGCGCAGTTGTCGCGCGACGACATGCTGCACATCGCGCTGATGAGCTCCGAAAACCGCGCTGCATCGGCGTTGGGCCGCAATTATCCGGGCGGTCTGCCGGCATTCGTTGCCGCCATGAACGCCAAGGCGCGCTCGCTGGGCATGATGGATACGCACTACGTCGATTCGACCGGTCTTTCCAGCAACAACGTCGCCAGCGCGCGCGACCTCGCCAAACTGGTGGTCGCCGCCTACAACTATCCGATCATTCGCCAATACTCGACCGACGCCAAGTACATGGTCGAGCCTAGCGGCCACGCTCTGCAATACGCCAGCTCCAACCGTCTGGTCGCCAGCAAGGATTGGGACATCGGCCTGCAAAAGACCGGTTACATCAACGAAGCAGGCCACTGCCTGGTCATGCTGACCAAGATTGAAGGTCGTTCGGTCGTGATGGTCTTCCTCGACTCCAAGGGCAAGCTGTCGCACGTCGGCGATGCCGCGCGCATGCGCAAGTGGCTGTCGGAACAAGGTCCGCAAAACCTGACGCGCGTGAATCTGCGCGCACGCGCTGACGAAGGTTGATACAGATTGATCTGCGCTGAGCGCGAGCAATAAAAAAGGCGAACTTCAGTTCGCCTTTTTTATTGCCGTAAATTGAAACAGTATTCTAAGCAGCACCATCCTGCTGGCTCACAAAACCCAATGCAGACGAAATCTGCGCCGCAGTCGTGATCAGGTCTTCCACCCAATCTTCCTGCAGCCGATCTGCCGGCGCCGAAATCGACAGACCCGCCACCAGCTTGCCCGAGTCGTCGCGGATGCCGGCCGCCATGCAGCGCACGCCCAGTTCCAGCTCTTCATTGTCGCGTGCATAACCGAGCGCGCGCACCATGCTCAGTTCGCGTTCCAGCTTGCCGAGATCGGTGATGGAATTCTTGTTGTGTCCGGCCAGCCCGGTGCGCGTGGCGTAGGCACGCACGGCCTTGGGATCGTCGATGGAAAGAAACAGTTTGCCGGTCGAAGTCAGGTGCAGTGGAGCGCGGCCGCCGATCGCGCGCACCACTTGCATGCCGGAGCGTTCGGAGAAAGAACGGTCGATGTACACGATTTCATCGCTTTGCCGCACCGACAGATTAATGGTCTGATGCGTCTTGCGGTGCAGGGCGCGCATGAAGTCGAGCGCGGCTTCGCGCACGCTCAGGCGGCTCTTGACGATGTTGCCCAGTTCCAGCAGGCGCATGCCGAGGCGATAAGTGCCGGGCTCGGAACGGTCGACGAAACGCTTCACCACCAGATCGTTGAGAATGCGATGGGCGGTCGACGGATGCAGCTTGGTCGCGGCCGACAATTCCTTCAGGCTGACCGGATCGGGATACATTGCCAGGGCGTCCAGCAGCGACACCATGCGCTCAATGACCTGAATCGATATCGCGCCTGTCTCGTCTTGGGCTTCTTTTTTCATATCGGTGTTTGATGCATTGCAATAGGGTCTTTATACCACATTGTGAAAAAGAGAAGAAGGCGATGCGCTAAGACGAGGCGTTTTGAAGCGTTTCCAGTAGTTTGGCCGGCGCCAAAATGAAACGGCTTTTCGATGCATGCCAAGCAGGTCAAGCGTAGTGCAGGAACCGGCATTTGATCTTGGCCGGCATCGACGCTGACGTGGACGTTATGCCCGCCGCTATATTGCCGCCGGTGATTCCCTTATGCGCATTTGATATGAACAGGCCGCCTCTATATTCAGCGGCCTTGCGATTGCATATCTGATTTTCGCATATTGAGAGAAGAAAGTATTCGTTCGTTTTTGCTTGCCCACTCATTAATCTGTGACCTCCAGAACAAAACTGAACCAAGAGGGATGCAGATCATGTTGAAAAAGTTTATCAAGTCGGTTGCGGTGGCAGCCTTGTTTTCGCAGGTCGTGCCATTGGCGCACGCCGCAGATATCTCGTTGCTGAACGTTTCGTACGACCCGACTCGCGAACTCTACGCGGACTACAACAAGGCCTTCGCCAAGTACTGGAAAGCCAAGACCGGCGACAACGTGACCATCAAGGCCTCGCACGGCGGCTCCGGTAAGCAAGGCCGCTCGGTCATCGACGGCATCGACGCCGACGTCGTCACGCTGGCGCTGGCCTACGACATCGATGAAATCTCCGAAAAGGCCAAGCTGCTGCCGGCCGACTGGCAAAAACGCCTCGACCACAACAGCTCGCCATACACCTCGACCATCGTGTTCCTGGTGCGCAAGGGCAACCCGAAACACATCAAGGATTGGGACGATCTGATCAAGCCGGGCGTTTCGGTGATCACGCCGAATCCGAAGACCTCCGGCGGCGCGCGCTGGAACTACCTCGCAGCCTGGGCCTATGCATTGAAGAAGGGCGGCAACGACGCCGCCGCGCGCGACTACATCTCCAAGCTGTTCAAGAACGTGCCGGTGCTGGACTCCGGCGCACGCGGCGCCACCATCAGCTTCGTTGAGCGCGGCCTCGGCGACGTCTTGCTGGCATGGGAAAACGAAGCCCTGATCTCGCTCAAGGAATGGGGCCCGGACAAGTTTGACGTCATCACGCCGTCGATCTCCATCCTGGCCGAACCGCCCGTCGCAGTGGTCGACAAGGTCGTCGATCGCCGCGGCACCCGCAAGGTCGCCGAAGAATACCTGAAGCACCTGTACTCCGACGAAGGCCAGGAAATCATCGCCAAGAACTACTACCGTCCGATCAATCCGAAGATCGCAGCGAAGTACGCCTCGCAATATCCGAAGGTCAACCTGATCACCGTCGACAACACCTTCGGCGGCTGGCAAAAGGCGCAGAAGGATCACTTCTCCGACGGCGGCAGCTTCGACCAGTTGTACGTGCCGAACAAGAAGTAAGCACAGCAACAATGCATGACATCTCCGGAAGCCGCATGGCGATTTCCGGAGACTTCACCAGATTCATCCTTTGAGTTGACCATGACGATTCTCTTGCTGGCCGGTAGTCCTTCAGCACCATCCCGTTCCACCCGTTTGCTGCATCACGTCGGCGAAAAACTGGCTGCGCTGGGGCACCGTTATTCCAAACTGGACGTGCGCGACTTGCCGGGGCAGGCACTGATCCGGGCCGATTTCAACGATGCCGAAATCAAGGCCGCGCTGGCCCGCGTCGAAGAAGCCTCGGCCGTCGTCGTGGCGACGCCGGTGTACAAGGCGGCTTACAGCGGCGCGCTGAAAGCCTTCCTCGATCTGTTGCCGCAATTCGGCCTGACCGACAAGCTGGTGCTGCCGCTGGCCACCGGCGGCAGCCAGTCGCACATGCTGGCGCTCGATTACGCCTTGCGTCCGGTGTTGTCGTCGTTGAATCCCAAGCATGTCCTGCCGAGCATTTACGCGACGGAAGCGCAGGTCACCTGGTCGGAGCAGGATGGCCTCGTGCTCGATGCGCCTATCGTGGCGCGCGTGCAGGAAGGCGTGGAACAACTGTCAGGCAGCCTGATTGCCTTGCACAGGACCGCGCCGGGTGAATTTACTGACGTTCCGTTTTCGCAGATCCGATGTAGCGTGTAAGCGTCAAGCGCCACACAGAATTTCATTGCCGACGCCTCAGGAATCGACGTCCGCGCCAAGCGTGGAGGGGCGTTGTTACGCCAAAAAACTATTCGGGAAAACAACATGAGTTCACAACAAGGTATTACCAGACGCCGTACTTTGGGTTTGCTGTCGGCGTTGACGATCGCCGCCGCCAGCCTGAGCATCGGCAATGCCGCCATGGCCCAGTCCAAGCCGGTGCTGCGCATCGGCTACCAGAAAGCCGCCAGCACGCTGGTCCTGCTCAAGGCGCACGGCGCGCTGGAAAAACGCCTGCAAGCGCAAGGCGTGGAAGTGAAATGGGCTGAGTTCGCCGCAGGTCCGCAACTGCTGGAAGCGCTGAACGTCGGTTCGGTCGACTTCGGCTACGTCGGCGAGGCGCCGCCGGTATTTGCACAGGCCGCCGGCGCCAACTTCGTCTACACCGCCTACGAAATCCCGACGCCGAACGCCGAAGGCTTGCTGGTGCAAAAGGATTCGCCGATCAAGACCGTGGCCGAACTCAAGGGCAAGAAGATCGCCTTCAACAAAGGCTCCGACGTGCACTGGCTGGTGGTCGCCTTGCTCAGGAAAGCCGGCCTGACCTACAGCGACATTCAACCGGTTTATCTCGCGCCGGCCGATGCGCGCGCCGCATTTGAAAAAGGCGCCGTCGACGCCTGGGCCATCTGGGATCCGTTCCAGGCCGCCGCCGAGAAGCAGATCGGCGCACGCCGCCTGGCGACAGGCGTAGGCGCCGTCAGCCACCACCAGTTCTTCCTGAGCGCGCGTCCGTTCGCTGAAAAGAACGGCGAGATCCTCAAAGTCCTGCTGGAAGAAATCGCCAAGGAAGGTCAATGGATCCGCGCCAATACCAGGGAAGCCGCGGCACAGCTGGCGCCGATTCAGGGCCTGGACGCCGATGTCATCGAAGTCAGCCTGAAACGTTATGAACACATTTTCAAACCGGTCGACGCCAAGGTGCTGGAAGAACAGCAGCGCATTGCCGATGCCTTTTTCGAGCTGAAACTGATCCCGAAAAAACTGAACGTCAAGGACGCGGTGCTGAAGTAACGGCATCCGTGCGCCGCGCTCTTCGCAACCCGGTGCAAATACGAATTTACTGATTGGAGTCTGCAATGAACGTTTTCTGGTTTCTCCCCACCCATGGCGACAGCCGCTACCTTGGCACTTCGGAAGGCGGCCGCCGCGTCAGCCACGATTATCTGAAGCAAGTGGCCGTCGCTGCCGACACGCTCGGCTACGACGGTGTGCTGCTGCCGACGGGGCGATCCTGTGAAGATGCCTGGGTGACGGCATCGAGCCTCATCGCCGAAACCAGACAACTGAAATTCCTGGTGGCGGTGCGCCCGGGCCTGAGTGCGCCGACCTTGTCCGCGCGCATGGCTGCAACTTTCGACCGCCTGTCCGGCGGACGCCTGCTGGTCAACGTCGTGACCGGCGGCGACCCGGCTGAACAAGAAAGCGACGGCATCTTCGGTACGCACAAGGAACGTTACGAAATCTCCGACGAGTTCCTGAAAATCTGGCGCGAAGTCCTGAGCAAGACCCACACCGGCGAAGAGACCAATTTCGAAGGCAAGCATCTGAGCGTCAAGGGCGCCAAGGCCATTTATCCGCCGATCCAGACGCCGTACCCGCCCTTGTACTTCGGCGGTTCGTCGGACGAGGCCATCGACCTGGCGGCAGAGCAAGTCGACGTCTATCTGACCTGGGGCGAACCGCCGGCAGCCGTGGCGGAAAAAATCGCCAAGGTGCGCGCCCGCGCCGAAAAAGCCGGCCGCAAGCTGCGCTTCGGCATCCGCTTCCACGTGATCGTGCGCGAAACCAATGAAGCCGCCTGGCGCGCCGCGGACGAACTGATCAGCAAGCTCGACGACGAGACCATCGAAAAGGCGCAGAAGTCGTTCGCCAAGATGGACTCGGAAGGTCAGCGCCGCATGGCGGCACTGCACGGCGGCAAACGCGACAAGCTGGAAGTCAGCCCGAACCTGTGGGCCGGCGTCGGCCTGGTGCGCGGCGGCGCCGGTACGGCACTGGTCGGCGATGGTCCGACGGTGGCGGCGCGCATGAAGGAATACGCCGATCTGGGCATCGACACCTTCATCCTGTCGGGCTATCCGCATCTGGAAGAGTCCTATCGCTTTGCCGAGCTGGTGTTCCCGCTGTTGCCGCGCAAGCAGAAAGAAGATCTGCCGGGCTTCAACATCACCGGACCGTTCGGCGAGATCGTGGCCAATACCCACGTGCCCTCGGCGCCCAAGGCAACGGCAGCCACGAAAGAGTCGGCAGAACTTCGCGTCTCCGAAAGCTGAGGAATCGACATGAGCGCAGGCATCACAAGTTCAGGCGTGACGGAAGCGGCGGCAGTTACTGCGTCCGTTGCACAGGCGACACCGGTGCGCAAGACCGAACGCGGCGACAGCTTCGGCGGCAAGCAACTGGCATCATGGGCTTTGCCGGTCGGACTGATCGTCGTCTGGCAAATCGCCGCGCAGGCCGGTTGGCTGTCCAGCCGCATTTTGCCGGAGCCGTTCGCCGTCTTGCGCGCGGCATGGCATCTGGCGGCGACCGGCGAACTGTGGGTCCATCTGGGCGTGAGCACAGGACGCGCGGCTTCCGGTTTTGCCGTCGGCGGCGGACTTGGTTTGTTGCTCGGTCTGCTGACCGGCACCTTCCGCCAGGCCGAGACCTTGCTCGACACCAGCTTGCAGATGGTGCGCAATATTCCGGCGCTGGCCCTGATTCCGCTGGTGATCCTGTGGTTCGGCATTGACGAGACGTCGAAGCTGTTTCTGGTCTCGGTCGGCGTGTTCTTTCCGATTTATCTCAACACTTTCCATGGCATCCGCTCGGTCGACAAGGGCCTGATCGAGATGGCCAAGAGTTACGGCTTGTCGGGCTGGCCGCTGTATCGCGACGTGATCCTGCCGGGCGCCTTGCCGTCGATACTGGTGGGCGTGCGTTTTGCGCTGGGTCTGGTGTGGGTGCTGCTGATCGTGGCAGAGACGATCTCGGCGCAGGCCGGCATCGGCTACATGACCATGAATGCACGCGAGTTCCTGCAGACCGACGTCGTGCTGGTCGGTATTTTGCTCTACGCCTTGCTGGGCAAGCTGGCCGACGTGCTGGCGCGCGGCCTGGAAAAATTCTGGTTGCGCTGGCATCCGGGTTACCAATGAAAGAAGGTGACATGATGCAAAACAATCATGTGGAAACTACCGAAGTAAAGCAGGTCGCCGAACGTCTGGTGCGCGGTGTCCGTGTTTCAGCCAAGGCCTTGTCCAAATCCTACGGTGGCCGAGAAGTACTCAAGTCGGTCGAGCTTGACGTCAAGCCGGGCGAGTTCGTCGCCATCGTCGGCCGCAGCGGCTGCGGCAAGAGCACCTTGCTGCGCCTGATCGCCAAACTGGAAACCGCCACCAGCGGCGACATCGCCTTCGCCCAGGACGAACATCCGCCCGAGACGCGCATCATGTTCCAGGACTCGCGCCTGTTGCCATGGAAGCGCGTGCTCAACAACGTCGCACTGGGCCTGCCGAAATCGGCGTTGCCGTCTGCAGCGCAAGCACTGCGCCAGGTAGGACTGGAAGACCGTGCCGGCGAGTGGCCGGCAGTGTTGTCCGGTGGCCAGCGTCAACGCGTCGCCCTGGCCCGCGCACTGGTGCACGACCCGGAACTGTTGCTGCTCGATGAACCGCTGGGCGCGCTGGATGCGCTCACGCGCATCGAGATGCAGCAACTGATCGAATCGCTGTGGCAGAAGCGCGGCTTTACCGCCGTGCTGGTGACTCACGATGTGCAGGAAGCGATTGCGCTGGCGGATCGTGTCGTGCTGATCGAAGACGGTCGCATCACGCTCGATCAGCTCATCGATCTGCCGCGTCCCCGCGCTCGCGGCAACCTTGCCTTCGCCCAGCTCGAAGAAGCCATTCTGTCGCGCGTGCTGCAACATCCGGCCAGTGCGCCGGACGGTACGCTCGGCGATATCTCACTGCAAAAGAGCGTCAGCCAGGTGCAGTGGGCCATTTGATTCATCTCATTTTTTAACCGCAGTCCCTCAAGGAGCAAAGCATGACCATTCAAGCCATCAACGTCCGTAATCAATTCAAGGGCAAAGTAAAAGCCATCATCGAGGGATCCGTTGTCTCCGAAGTCGATGTCGAGACGCCAGCCGGCATCGTCACCTCCGTCATCACCACACGCTCGGTCAAAGACCTGGGCTTGGTGATCGGCAGCGAAGTGGTTGCGCTGGTCAAGGCGACCGAAGTATCGATCGCCAAGCTCTGATCCTGGCGGCATCTTTAGCGCGGCTGACAAAACGCCGATGGCAAGGCGCGCCGACGAAGACAGTACGAAAGTACGGCTAGGAGAAGCAACGCCGACAGCGGTGTTTTGTTAGCCGCTCTTATTGCATTGGAGCCATTGATGAAGTATCAAGCCCTGGAAAAATATCTTGCTCGTCTCAACGGCTCCGTCAGGGAAGAGTCCAGGGTATGGCTGGATGCGGAAGGGCGGGCGCAAGGCAAGTATTTCAATACGACCCTGACGTCCGCTTTCCAGGCGATACGCGTGTTCGGCAGCGGCAGCACAGCGATTGCCGACGCCGGCATCGTGGCGCATGAAGGATTTGCGCGCAGCTATTCGGAAGACGACAGCGGCCTGCACTTGTGGCGCCTGCTGGATCAGGCCGCCAGCGACGACGAATCGATCGAACTGGATCGCTTGTGCCGCATGCTGCATTCCATCAATTTTTATCGCCAGGTAGAAGACAACGTCAGTCTTCATCTGAGCGTGCACGCGCGCCTGTTGGCGGCGGTCGACAGCAACCACGGGATTGCCTTCCGACGCATTCTCAACATGCTGGAGCTGCCGCACGAGCAGATCGTGTTGCAAATGCCGGTGGTCACGCAAAACCAGCGCTGGCTGCTGAACTATGTGCTGGACAACTACCGGCGCAATGGATTCCGGCTGGGCATCAGTGCGGCCGACGCGCGCGATGCGCTGGCCTTGCTGGAGAAGGTCAAGCCGGATCTGATCAAGGTCGATGCGCGCGAGATCAGCGATGAGCAAAGCACGGAGAAACTCTTGCGCGTCGCCGGCGAGCAAGATATCCGGGTGGTTTTCAAGCGGGTTGAAAATCCGGCCGTGTTCGAGAAATTGCAAGCGTTCGGGCAGGCTCTGGCGCTGCCGGTGTATGCTCAGGGCTATCTGTGGGATACGCCGAAATCGACGCTGGCTGGGCCGGTTGTGCAAGTTTCGGCACCCTCGCACGCGGAGACCAGGGTGGCCTGACATGAGCAAGACGACGCAGACGCAATCGGAGAGCAAGGGCACGGCGAAGCACAGCAGTGTGCCGGGTCTCGCCGATTTTCGTGTGCTGGTCGTCCCGGGCTTGCACGGCAGCGGGACTGAGCATTGGCAGTCGCGCTGGCAACGTCTTTATCCTTCTTTTGAACGCGTCGAGCAGGATCGTTGGGATACGCCGGATTTGCCGGTGTGGTCGCAGCGCTTGCAGGACGTTTTGCAACGAGACGTCCGACCGACGCTGATCGTGGCGCACAGCTTTGGCTGTCTTACGACGGTGCATCGTGCTGCTGCGGATGCCGGGTTGATTGCGGGGGCTTTGTTGGTGGCGCCAGCTGATCCGGTCAAGTTTGGTGTAGTTGATTCCGTGCAGGTTGCGTTGCCATTTCCCTCTGTTGTGGTGGGGAGCGGGGATGATCCCTGGATGACTGCTGCGCGGGCGGAGTATTGGGCTGGCGTGTGGGGGAGTGAGTTTGTTTATGCCGGGGAGGTAGGGCATATCAATGCGGAGTCGGGGTTGGGGGATTGGGTTGAGGGGCAGGAGGTGTTGGGGCGGTTGGTTGCGCGGATAATTGCTCCGGCTTCAGTCTCTATCTCTGGTTGAGTTGTTCCTGGTTCCTTCTTCTGTAGTTGATTTTTTTCTTTCTTCGATCGACCTTGGTTTGCCGGGGGCGGCCCGGCAGCCGCTCACTTTTCTTGCTCCGCCAAGAAAAGTAAGCAAAAGAAGGCGGCCGCTGGGTCGTAGCCCCTTCGGGGTTCCCGGCGCCGGCAGGCGCAAATCGGGAAGGGAAAACAACTCGCTTCGCTCAGACATTTTTCCCTTCTTTTTCCGATTTGCACCTGCCGTCACCGGCTACTCTCAAGCGGAACTTCCAGACGGGCTCGCTTCGCATCGCCAAGGTACGGTGAGTGTGCAAACTCTCCGGCCTCCTTTGCTTCGTCGTTCCAACGAAAGTTGGAACCCAACGTCTTTGTGACGGTGGAGTGATGCGCTGACGTCACTGGGTCCCTGCGTTTGCTGGGACGACGGATTATGCGCCTATCCGTCGCAACTCAAATCCCCTGACCACCCGACACTTCAATCCGCTGCGCCGTCACCCAGCGATTATCTTCCGACAACAAACTCGCAATCATCGGTCCGATGTCATCGGGCAGGCCGACTCGGCCCAGTGCTGTCATTTCTGCAAACAGCTTGTTGATGTCGGGGTTGTCGCGTACCGCGCCGCCACCGAAGTCGGTTTCGATGGCGCCGGGGGCGACCGTGTTGACGGCGATGCCGCGTGGGCCGAGTTCTTTTGCCATATAGCGGGTGAGTACTTCCACCGCGCCTTTGGCGGCCGCATAGGCGGCGTAGCCGGGGAAGGAGGTACGGGTCAGGCCGGAGGACAGGTTGACGATGCGGCCGCCGTCGGCGATCAGGGGGAGCAAGATCTGGGTCAGGAAGTAGACGCCCTTGAAGTGGACGTTGACCAGGCCGTCGAACTGGGCTTCGGTGGTCTGGCCGATCAGGGCGTAGTCGCCGTGGCCGGCGTTGTTGACGATATGGTCCAGGGTGTCGCGTGACCAGGTGTCGCGTAGCGTCGTGCGCAGGCGCTCGGCAAAGCCGTCGAAGGAGGCGACCTTGCCGGTGTCGAGCTGGAGCGCGGCAGCCTTGCGGCCCATGGCATGGATCTCGGCGACCACGGCTTGAGCGTCCTGGCTGCGGCTTTGATACGTGATGATGACGTCGCCGCCGTGGCGGGCGACGCTGAGCGCGGTGTTGCGGCCGAGGCCGCGGCTGGCGCCGGTGACGAGGGTGATTTTGCTCATGATGTGCTTCCTTGTTGATGAGATGCCGCGTGGAGGGGAAGCCGCAGTATCGGGCCCCGGCAAGGGGTGTGGTTACCGGAAACTCGACGTTCCTTGCCTAAACCTCCAAATGGGATGCGTGTTCGGCCGCGACGAGGTAGGCTTGCGCCATGACCACTTTACTCACTACCGTACAGCGTTACGCCGAGTCCCATGCCGACAGGACCGGGCTGGCGCAGACGCCCATTGCAGGGCTGACGATCGTGCGTGCGACCGAAGCCAGCGATCTGCTGTATGCGATTTCGAGGCCGCTGATTTGCCTTGTCTTGCAGGGAGGCAAGCATGTCGCGATGGGGGCGCAGGCTTTTTCGTTTTCTGCGGGGGATTCCTTGCTGATCACGGCGGATGTGCCGACGGTCAGCCAGATCACGCGCGCCAGCCTTGCCGCGCCTTATCTGTCGCTGGTGCTGGAGCTGGATCCTGCCGTCATCGCCGATCTGGCGATGCAGATGGATGTTGCCCGGGAAGACGGTGCGTTGCCGGTCCGTGTCGATCCCACGGATGCCGAAGTGTCCGATGCTGCCTTGCGGCTGATGCGTTTGCTTGATCGCCCGGCTTCGTTGCCGGTGTTGCACGCGCAGCTGGTGCGGGAGTTTCACTACTGGCTGCTGGCCGGCAAGCATGGCGCGGCGATTCGCAATCTGGGATGGCCCGACAGTCAGGCGCGCAGGGTGGCGCGTGCGGTGGAAGTGTTGCGCAGCGATTTTGCACAACCCTTGCCGGTGGAGCGTCTGGCGGCGGTGGCGGGGATGAGTCCGTCGTCGTTTCACCAGCACTTTCGCAACGTGACCTCCTTGTCGCCGCTGCAGTTTCAAAAGCAGTTGCGTCTGATCGAGGCGAGGCGTTTGATGTTGTCGGAAGGCGTGAGCGCCAGCAGCGCGGCGTTTGCTGTCGGTTATGGGAGCGTGCCGCAGTTCACGCGCGAATACGGCAGGATGTTCGGCCTGCCGCCGGTGAAGGATACGGAGGAAGCGAAGAGCCGGGTGCGCGCCGCAGTCTGAGCGGCACGCACCCGGGTAATCAACGCGCGCGAATCTTGCCCAGCGCCTGCAGCACGCCGTCTTCTTCGATCCTGCGCAGGAAGCCTTTCACCGCGGATACAAACTCGATGTGCATGGCGAGGTCGTTGCCGAACACGGCTTCAATCGCCAGCAAGGCATTGACGCGCCGGCTGATGTCGGCAATGGACGCTGCCGCTTGTAATGGCTCCGCCAACGGATCCGAAATCGGATAGGCGAGGCCCGCCTCATCCTGCGCGCGCAGATAGCGCATCCAGCCAGCCACGGCAAAACACAGACGCTCGCACGGCAGACCTGCATCCAGGCGCGCGCGTATCGTGCCGAGCAAACGCTGCGGCAGTTTTTGCGAGCCGTCCATGGCGATCTGTTGCAGGCGATGTTTCAGCGCCGGATTGCGAAAGCGCGCCACCAGTTCGTCTCGGTACTCATCCAAGCCCGGACGTTGCAGGGTCGGTGCAATTTCTTCGGTCATCATGCGCTCGATAAAGCCGCGCAAACCATCGTCGCGGATCGCCTGATCCACCGTCACATAACCCGCCAGCGAACCCAGATAGGCAAGGCTGGAGTGGCTGCCGTTGAGCATGCGCAGCTTGGCGTGCTCGTAGGGTTCGGCTTCTTCCACCATGGTCGCGCCAGCCTGTTCCCATGCGGGGCGCGGTCCGGCGAAGCGGTCTTCGACCACCCATTGCGAGAACGGCTCGGTCACCACCGGCCAGGCGTCGTCGACGCTGAGGCGGGTAGCGATGGCGGAGCGGTCTTCATCGGTGGTCTTGGGCACGATGCGATCCACCATGGAGTTGGGGAAAGCGCCATGCTGCGAAATCCATTTCGACAATTCCGGATCAATGCGTTCGGCAAACGCCAGCACCAGCCCGCGCGAGGTATTGCCGTTGGACGGCAGGTTGTCGCAGGACAGCACGGTGAACGGCGGCAGTCCGGCATCGCGGCGCTTTTCCAGCGCACGCGCGATGAAGCCGACGGCCGAGCGCGGTGCGTCGGCATGCGCCAAGTCGTGCGCGATATCGGGATGGTCGAAGCGCAGCGTGTTGGTCGCCGGATCGTGGCAATAGCCTTTTTCCGTAACGGTCAGACTGACGATATGGCAATGCGGATGGCTCATTGCCGCCAGCACGGCGGCAGGCGATTCCGGTGCCACCAGCGTATCGATGAGAGCGCCGATGACGCGCAGTTGCTCTCCCTCCACACCTCTTATCCCCAGGGTATAGAGATTGTCCTGCGGCGCCAGCGCATCGCGCGTGTCGGGGTTGCGCAGCGACACGCCGACGATGCCCCAGCGCAGGTCGCCTTCGGCCAGCACCGTATCGGTATAGACCGCCTGGTGCGCGCGGTGGAAGGCGCCGAGGCCGAGGTGCACGATGCCGGGCAGCAGGGCGGCTCTGTCGTAGGTCGGCAGCGCCGCCTGTTTGCTTGCTTGCGCCAGCGTTTGCGTGTTCAGCTTCATTGTCTTCCTGCGTCAGTTCTGCGGATGTTCTTTGACGCGCGACACCAGTTGCGTCGGACTGACGAAACGCATCGCGATCAGCAGCCAGATCAGCGTGACGATCATGTAGACCATCGCCATGGCGTCGATCGATTGCGAGGCGCGCACGCCCGCGGCAAACACCGAGTAATACAGCGCCACCACCAGCGTCTGCGTATCCGCGCCGGCCGTCAGGAAGGTCAGCTCGAACATTGCAATCGTGCGCACCAGCACCAGCAGCGACGCGGCCAGGATGCCCGGCGCCAACAGCGGCACCAGCACATGGCGGAACATCGTGAAGGTGCGCGCGCCGAACACGCGAGCAGCCGACTCCAGGTTGGGATCGATCTGTTCGATGAACGGTGTCATCACCAGGATCACGAACGGCAGCGCCGGCAGCAGGTTGGCGATGATCACGCCGGGCAGGGTGCCGGCCAGGTGCAGTTCATACATCAAGGTCGCCAGCGGAATGCCGTAGGTGATCGGCGGGATCATCAGCGGCAGCAGGAACAGGCCGGTCAGCAGTTTCTTGCCGCGGAAGTTGCGCCGCGCCAGCGTGTATGCCGCCGGCACGCCGATCAGGATGGACAGCGCCACCACCGACAGCACGACCTGTATCGTCACCAGCAGCACGTCGCCGAGCTGGAATTCCTGCCAGGCGGCGGAATACCACTCCAGCGTCCAGCCGTTCGGCAACCAGGTGCCGAGCCAGCGCTTGGCCACCGAATTGGTGGCGACCGAGGCGATCATCAGTCCCACGTTGATCAGGAAGAAGGTCATCAGGCCGACCACCAGCCCGCTCCAGGCACGGCTGGCCCAGTGTGTGCGGCGTTTCGGTGCCGGCTGCCGGGAGATCGATTGCGATGTCATCATGGGAGAAGTCGTTGTCGTTGCTTGATTCATGATTAACCTTTGCCTCCGGTGACCGGACCGCGATAGAACAGATTGCGCGCGCCGAGCACGATCACCACCACGCCCAGTTGCACCGCGCCCATGATCATCGCCACTGCCGAGGCCATGGAATAGTCGTAGTTCTCGAACGCCGCTTCATACGCGGCTATTGAGATCACGCGTGTCGCACCCGCCGGCGAACCCAGCAGCACCGCTGAAGGGAACACCGAGAACGCCTGCACGAACGACAGGCAGAACGCCATCGCCAGGCCCGGCAGGATCAGCGGGAAGATCGCGTAGCGGAACTGGTTGAAGGGCGTGGCGCCCAGCGTCGCCGCGGCGCGCGGCAGCACCGGATCGATGCCGGTGATGTAGGACAGGATCAGCAAAAAGGCGAATGGAAAGCCCGAGATCACCAGCGAAATCACCACGCCCGCATAGTTGTGCGTCAGGCGGATCGCGCCTTCGTAGATATGCAGCGTCTGCAGGATTTGCGCGAACCAGCCTTTGGGACCGAAGTAAGTCAGCATGCCTTCGGCGATCAGCACCGTACCCAGCGTGATCGGGATCACGAGGATGGTGGTGGCGATCTTTTGATACGGCGTCTTGTGGCGCAGGCGATAAGCCACGGGAACGGCGATCAGGATGTTGATCAGCGTCGCCGGCAAGGCCAGCTTGAGCGTCACGCCGATGGTCATCCACAGGTTGTCGGTGCTGAAGAACTTGACGTAGTTCGACAGCATGCCGCCCTCCAGCGGCTGGAACGACAGGATCAGGCCGTGGATGAACGGATAGACGAACACCGCCAGCATGAAGATCACCGCCGGCGCCGCCATCCACATGGCGGGATCGCGCCAGCGCGAGCCGGCTGTCTGGGAGGACATCAGCATCATGCCACCTGCTCGAAAGGATAGGCCAGCACGCGGTCGGCCGGGACCGAGACGCGGATGGTTTCGCCCGGCGATGCCTTGCCTTCGGCGCGCACATACAGACGCGTGTTGTCTTGCGTGCGCAGCATGAACAGCGATTCGCGACCGTAGTATTCGACCGATTCGACGCGCGCGCTGATGCTGTTGGCAGGATTGCTTCCATCGGCGCAGATGCTGAATTCTTCCGGACGGATCGACACGGCGGCGCGGCTGTTCAGGCGCATCTTCGGAATGCCGACCAGATTGACGCCGGGACCGGCCAGCGTGACGGTCTGGGCATCCTGGCCGACCACGTCGAGCACCAGCTCATTGCGATAGCCCATGAAGCGCGCCACGGCGAGATTGGACGGCTGGCCGTAGACTTCCGGCGGCGTGCCGATCTGCTGCACCTTGCCGTCCTTCATGACGACGATGCGGTCGGCCAGCGACAGCGCTTCATCCTGATCGTGGGTGACGTAGAGCGTGGTGCGGCCGAGTTCGCCGTGGATGCGGCGGATTTCGGAGCGCATTTCCAGACGCAGCTTGGCGTCGAGGTTGGACAGCGGCTCATCCATCAGGATCAGCGGCGGTTCGATGACGATGGCGCGGGCGATCGCCACGCGTTGCTGCTGGCCGCCGGACAACTGGCCGGGCAGCTTGTTCATGTGCTGCGCCAGTTGCACCAGGTCGAGGGCGCGTTTGACGCGGGTCTGGATCTCGGCCGCAGGCACGCCGCGCATCAACAGGCCGAAGCCGACGTTCTTGGCCACCGTCATGTGCGGGAACAGGGCGTAATTCTGGAACACCATGCCGAAGCCGCGCTGTTCAGGCGGCAGGGTATCGATACGGTGATCGTCAAGATAGATGCCGCCGTCCGACAGCGGCAGCAGGCCGGCGATGCAGTTCAGCGCGGTCGATTTGCCGCAGCCCGAGGGGCCGAGCAGGGCGATGAATTCGCCGCGCGCAATGTCCATTTGCAAACCATCAAGTGCGGCGACTTGCGGCGCTTCGGTCGTTTTTCCGGTGCCGCCAAAGCGACGTGTCACGCGATCCAGTCGCAATGTCTTGAAGTCAGGTTTCATGCTTGCCTCTTATTGATCGTAATGAGCCGGGCGGCGTGGAATGCATCGTTGCCGCCCGGCCTGTCTCTGCTTTGCTTTTGCCTATTTAAACTTCTGCGCGCCGACTTGCTCGTCCCAGATGCGGAAGGCCTTGACCATCACCTGCGCATCCAGCGGTTGCACGTGCGGGAACTTGGCGATCCAGTCGGCGTACTCGGCGCGACCGAATTCCTTGAGCGTGTCCTGGCTGGCTTGCGGCGCCATCGTCACCGGCACGTTCTTGATCGCCGGGCCAGGGTAGAAGTAGCCCTTGTCGTAGGTCTGCGCCTGTTGCTTCGGCTGCAGCAGGTAGGCCATCACGTCCAGCACCACGGCTTGCTTGGCGGGAGCCAGGCCCTTCGGCACGATCATGTAATGCGTGTCGTTGACCCAGGTCATGTTCTTGAAGGCGCCGACCTTGAACTCTTTCGGCACCACGCCCAGCGCGCGCGGATTGATGTCCCAGCCGGTGACGGTGACGGTCATGTCGCGCGAGCCTTCGCCGAGTTCTTTCATCACGGCGCCGGTGCCGCCCGGGTAGTACTCGATGCAAGTGTTGAGGTCTTTCAGGTAAGCCCAGGTCTTGTCCCAGCCCTTGACCGGATCTTTCGGATCCTTGTCGCCGAGCAGGTAAGGCAGGCCCATCAGGAAAGTGCGGCCGGGACCGGAGTTGGCCGGGCGCGCATAGATCAGCTTGTTCGGATTGGCCTTGCACCAGGCCAGCAATTCCTGCGGCGTGGTCGGGACTTGCTTGACCTTGTCCGGGTTGTATTCCAGCAGGGGACCGGCAGGCATGAAGGCGACGGCCAGGCCCTGGTTGTGCGCCAGTTCCTGCATCTTCTTCACTTCCGGCAGGTAGTTGTCGGTGAGCGGCGCGAACTTGGCATTGTTTTCCGGCAGCAGCGTCACCCACAGATTCTGCTCGATGCCGGCCGCCAGGATGTCGGTGCCGCCGAGGACCAGGTCGATGTCGCTGCGCTTGGCGTTCTGCATCGCCTTGAGCTTGCTCGGCAGTTCAGGCGCTGGCGCCTTGGTGAAGGTGAACTTGACGTTCGGATGCGTCGTCTTGTACGACTCGATGGCGTCTTGCAGCAAGGCCAGCGAACCGGCCACGTCGACCACATTGATGGTCACTGCCGCCTGCGCATGCGCTGCCGGGCTGCCGGCCATGGCGGCAAAGCCGAAGCCGATGGCGGCGGCCATGACGGTGCGACGGGTCGCCTTGTGCAAGGTGTTCAAAACCTGTTTCATTACTGTCTCCTCCTGGATGAATTGTTGGGTACCGGGATAAAGCGGACGTCTTGTGACGCTCTGATGGATCTTCAAACCGTACTGCTATTGCTGGGACTCTCTTTCAAAAACGGATTACAAGCGGTAGGCCTGCTTGGCCAGTCGATAAGTCAGGTCATGCGCCAGTTCCAGCGCTTCGTCTTCGCGCAGGCGATGCTCGGCGACCAGGCGCGCCAGGTAGCCGCAATCGATGCGGCGGCTGACGTCGTGGCGTGCGGGGATCGACAGGAAGGCGCGGGTGTCGTCGTTGAAGCCGACCGTGTTGGCGAAGCCGGCGGTCTCGGTGGTCAGTTCGCGGAAACGGCGCATGCCTTCCGGCGCGTCGAAGAACCACCATGCCGGGCCGAGCTTGAGCGCCGGATACACGCCGGCCAGCGGCGCCAGTTCGCGCGAGTAACTGGTTTCGTCCAGCGTGAACAGAATGACGGACAGGCGCGGATCCAGGCCGAAGCGATCGAGCAGCGGTTTGAGCGCGCCGACGTATTCGGTCTGCATCGGAATGTCGAAGCCCTTGTCGCGGCCGAAGCGCGCCAGCATCGCCGGGCTGTGGCTGCGCCAGGAGCCGGGATGGATCTGCATGACGAGGCCGTCGGCTATGCTCATCGCCGCCATCTCGGTCAGCATCTGGGCGCGGAACAGTTCGGCTTCGTCGCGGCTGATCTTGCCCGACAGCGCCTTGTCGAACAGCGCCTTGCATTCGGCCAACGGCAAGTCGGCGGTGCGCGCGCTCGGATGGCCGTGGTCGGTCGAGGTGGCGCCGTGTTCCTTGAAGAAGGCGCGGCGGTTGCGGTGCGCGTTCAGGTAGCCTTCCCAGGTGCGGGTGTTTTCGCCGGTCAGTTCGCCGAAGCGATCGACGTTGGCGGCGAAGCCTTCGAATTCGGGATCGATCACCGGATCGGGGCGATAGGCCGTGACCACGCGCGGACGGCCTGTCGCGGTTTGCCAGGGATCGTTCTTCAGCTTGCCGTGATGCGCGAGCGGATCGAGCGGCGACTCCGTGGTGGCGATGACTTCGATGTTGAAACGCTCGAACAAGGCACGCGGACGAAATTCGGGGCGCTGCAGACAGGCGTCGATGTGCTCGTAGAGACGATCGGCGTTGGCGACGCTCAGACTTTCTTCCAGGCCGAAGACTTCCTGGAACACATGGTCCAGCCACATGGCGGAAGGCGTGCCGCGAAACAGCGGCCAGTGTTTGGCGAGCAGACGCCAGATGCGGCGCGGATCGGTTTCCACGGCGCTGCCGTCACGGGTGGGGATGCCGAGGTCTTCCAGCTTCACGCCCTGGCTGAACAGCATGCGGAACACATAGTGGTCCGGCTGGATCAGCAGGGCGGACGGATTGGGAAAGGCTGCATTGTCGGCAAACCAGCCTGGGTCGGTATGACCGTGCGGGCTGACGATGGGCGCATCCTTGATCTCTTTATACAGACGGCGCGCAATGGCGCGTGTGTCCGGGTCGGCGGGGAACAGTCGGTCTGGGTGCAGCAATGGCATGTCGTCTCCTGATTTCCAATGGCTTGCTTGTCCGTTCATTACATCCTTGGCTCTATCGGGTTTGGCAGTTTTTGCTTACCCCGGCCTCTGGCGGACGTCATGACGGTCTCTCTTTCTGAATCTGTCGTGGCTTTTACCCTTGTTCCGGGTTATGCGGCATATACGCCTTGCCGCCGCCCCAGCCACGCGAAAACTCGCTGGTCACGCGTTCGAGGTGGGCGTGCATGGCTTTGCGCGCACCGTCGGGGTCGCGGTCGACGATGGCCTCAAGGATGCGGCGGTGGTCGACCAGCGTCTGCTGGCGCAATTCTTCGGTATGGAAGTGTTCCTCCATCTTGATCCACAGGCGGCCGCGCTGGTCCCACAGGTTTTCGATCACGCTGACCAGGGCGCTGTTGCCGGTGGCGCGGGCGATCGACAGGTGGAAGGTGCGGTCGGCTTCTTCATTGTTGGGGCGGTCGTGATAGAAGCGCTCCATGTCGTTGAGCGCGCGCAGGATGGCGTCCAGCGCACCGTCGGTGGCCATGCGCGCGGCAATCGCGGCGACTTCGCCTTCGATCATGCAGCGCGCCGACAAGATTTCGAAGGGGCCGGGGCCGATCTCCTGGATGGCCGGCGCCGCGCCTTTTTTCTCGATCACATAAATCCCGGAACCGCCGCGCACCTCGATCACGCCGGTCAGTTCCAGCGCGATCAGCGCTTCGCGGACGGAGGCGCGGCTGACCTTGAGCTGCGCCGCCAGGTCGCGTTCCGACGGCAGGCGTTCGCCGGCGTGAATCTGCTCGTCGCGGATGAACGCCTGGATGCGATCGGCGACCACGCGGTAAAGCCGCGTTTCGGGGGCGCTGAGTTCGGCGAGGGCGGTGACGACTTTGAGCATGGCGTGCTTTTCTAAAGGTCGCGGAAAATTGGTCAGGCCATTCTAGGTTGGCCTGACCAATATTGCAATATGGTCTAGCCGATTTATTTTATGGTTCGCCAAAGTGCTTGTGGATGCGGCTTGTAAGGCAATTTTTGCCTGGCCAATTGTGATGATAAGTGGTCGACCACTTTTTAATTCCATAGGTGATCAGTCGTCGGATGACTAGGGCTGAAGCCGTTTTCCAAGAAAAGAACCGAGCCCGGATTTGTGCAATTCGGGTTGTTTTTGCGGTTTTCTATATGCGTAATCTTTCTATAAACATGCAAAAAAATTCGTTCTCTTTATAACAATGCAGTGCGAATATCGCCATTCATTAGTCGTATTTGTAATAAGAGAATGTTTGGACGGCCCTCAAAAGTGCCGCACTGGTTCAAATAAGAAGGAAGTACAAGCGTGACTGTGCCAATCGCCTTACCTGTTGTTAACAAAGCGCCGTTCCGGGTGTTGCCGGGCTTTCGCCTGTCGCTCGGCTTCACGCTCTTCTATCTGACGCTGATCGTTCTGATTCCCTTGTCGGCGGTCTTCCTCAAGACTTTTACCATGACCTGGGATGCTTTCGTCAGCGCTGTGACCTCGCCGCGCGTGATGGCGTCGTATCGGCTGACTTTCGGTGCTTCTCTATTAGCTGCGCTGCTGAATGTGATCTTCGGCGGCATCGTCGCATGGGTGCTGGTGCGTTATAAATTCCCCGGCAAGCGCATCATCGACGCGCTGGTCGATTTGCCGTTTGCCTTGCCGACGGCGGTGGCCGGGATTGCGCTGACCACGCTTTATTCGCAGAACGGCTGGATCGGCCGCTACCTGGAGCCGCTCGGCATCAAGGTCGCCTTTACGCCGCTGGGCGTGCTGGTGGCGCTGACCTTCATCGGCTTGCCCTTCGTCGTGCGCACGGTGCAGCCGGTGCTGGAAGACGCGGAGCGCGAGCTCGAAGAGGCCGCCGCCAGCCTCGGCGCCTCGCGTTTGCAAACCTTCGCCCGCGTGATTTTTCCAACGGTGTTTCCGGCCTTGCTGACCGGCTTTGCGCTGGCGTTTGCCCGTGCCACGGGCGAATACGGTTCGGTCGTGTTCATCGCCGGCAACATGCCGATGGTGTCCGAGATCACCCCGTTGTTCATCATCACCAAGCTTGAGCAATACGACTACACCGGCGCGACCGCGATTGCCGTGGTGATGCTGATCGTGTCCTTTGCCTTGCTGCTGACCATCAACCTGTTGCAAGCCTGGGTCCGCAAGCGCGGCCAGGCCGAGAAAGTCTGACATGAGCGCCGTCATTACTCCAGGCATCGCCACAACGCCCATGCGCGGCGAACCCGCCTACGCGCCGGCCGCCACGCTGGAACCATTGTGGGTGCGCATCGTGCTGGTGGGGATTGCTTTTGCTTTCCTGACCTTGTTCCTGTTCGTGCCGCTGGTGGCGGTGTTTTATGAAGGCCTGAAAAAAGGCTGGGACGTCTACGTCGATTCCATCATCGAGCCGGACGCCTGGTCGGCCATCAAACTGACCCTGATGACGGCGGCGATTGCGGTGCCGCTCAATCTGGTGTTCGGTGTAGCGGCGGCGTGGTCGATCGCCAAGTTCGAGTTCCGCGGCAAGAACATCCTGCTGACGCTGATCGACTTGCCGTTCTCGGTGTCGCCGGTGATTTCCGGTCTGATCTATGTGTTGCTGTTCGGCCTGCAAGGCTACTTCGGCCCCTGGCTGCGCGAGCATGACATCAAGATTCTGTTTGCCGTGCCGGGTATCGTGCTGGCGACGGTGTTCGTGACCTTCCCCTTCGTGGCGCGCGAGCTGATTCCGTTGATGCAGTCGCAGGGCAGCGAAGAAGAAGAGGCCGCGCTGGTATTGGGCGCCTCCGGCTGGAAGACCTTCTGGCACGTCACTCTGCCGAACATCAAGTGGGGATTGCTGTACGGCGTGATCCTGTGCAACGCCCGCGCCATGGGGGAGTTCGGCGCGGTGTCGGTGGTGTCCGGCCACATCCGCGGCGAGACCAACACGATTCCGCTGCAGGTGGAAATCCTCTACAACGAATTCAATGTCGTCGGCGCGTTTGCGGTGGCGTCCTTGCTGGCTTTCCTGGCGCTGGCGACGCTGGCGATCAAGAGCTTCATCGAATGGCGTCTGCACAAACAGCTGACCGCACATACGGCATTGGCTGCCGCAGATCAGGAGTAAATCATGAGCATCGAAGTCAAAGACATCAACAAGCGTTTCGGCAATTTCGTCGCACTGAACAACGTCTCGCTGAATTTCCCCGCAGGCGAACTGACCGCGCTGCTGGGACCATCCGGCTGCGGCAAGACCACGCTGCTGCGCATCATCGCCGGCTTGGAGTCGCCCGATTCCGGCCAGGTGCTGCTCGACGGCGACGATGCCTCGGCGCGCCATGTGCGCGAGCGCCAGGTGGGCTTCGTTTTCCAGCATTACGCCTTGTTCAAGCACATGACGGTGTTCGAGAACATCGCCTTCGGCCTGCGCGTCAAACCGCGCAATCAGCGTCCGTCGGAAGCGCAGATCCGCGAAAAGGTCACCAGCCTGCTGGAGCTGGTGCAACTGGATTGGCTGGCCGATCGCTATCCGCCGCAACTGTCCGGCGGCCAGCGTCAGCGCATCGCCCTGGCGCGCGCATTGGCGGTGGAGCCGCGCGTGCTGCTGCTGGATGAGCCGTTCGGTGCGCTTGACGCCAAGGTGCGCAAGGAATTGCGCCGCTGGTTGCGCCGTTTGCATGACGAGTTGCATGTCACCAGCATTTTCGTCACCCACGATCAGGAAGAAGCATTGGAAGTCGCCGACCAGATCGTGCTCATGAACAAGGGCAACGTCGAACAGATCGGCTCGCCCAGCGAGGTCTACAACCATCCGGCGTCGCCGTTCGTCTATGGCTTCCTCGGCAATGTCAACCTGTTCCACGGCCGCGTGCATGAAGGCGTGCTGGAAGCCGGCGGCGTCACCTTCGAGGCGCCCGACCATGCACAGGCGCAGGATGAAAAGGGGATCGGTTACGTGCGTCCGCACGACCTCGAAGTGGATCGCTACTCGCCCGGAGCGGAAGGCATCGTGGCCCAGCTCAGGCGCTCCCACGCGATCGGCCCGCTGGCGCAACTGGAACTGGAACGTGACGACAATTCGGAACTGATCGAAGCCGTCATTTCCAATGAGCGCTTTGCACAATTGAATCTGAAAGACGGCGAAACGCTGGTGGTGCGTCCGCGCCGCCTCCACGTGTTCGTCGACAATGCCGCGCAGAATAAGGATGCACGATGAATTTCCAGCAATTACGCTCCATCCGCGAAGCCGCGCGTTGCGGCTTCAACCTGACCGAAGTCGCCAACGTGCTGTTCACCTCGCAACCCGGCGTGAGCCGCCAGATCCGCGAACTGGAAGAAGAACTCGGCGTCGAGATTTTCGAGCGCAACGGCAAGCGCCTGATCGGCCTGACCGAACCTGGCAAGGGCATCCTGCACATCATCGAGCGCCTGCTGCTGGAAGCGGAAAACCTGCGCCAGGCCAGCCAGGAATACGCCGGCGAGCAAAGCGGCACGCTGACCATCGCGACCACGCACACGCAAGCGCGCTATGTGCTGCCGCGCGTGGTGCAGGCTTTCCGCGCGGCGTTCCCGCAGGTGCGCATTGCGCTCCAGCAAAGCGCGCCGGAACATATCGCCGAGTGGGTGATGTCGGGCAAGGCCGACGTCGGCATCGCGACGGAAGGCCTGAGCCAGTTCAAGGATCTGGTGTCTTTCCCTTGCTATACCTGGAACCACGTCATCGTGGTGCCGCAAGGACATCCGCTGCTGCTGTTGAAGCATCCGATCACGCTGGAAGAACTGGCCGCCCATTCGCTGATTACCTATGACGTCGGCTTCACCGGCCGCGGTCACATCGACGACGCCTTCCGCACTGCGGGCATCGAAAAGGATATCGTGCTGACGGCCATGGATTCGGACGTGATCCAGCAATACGTCGCGCTCGGCCTGGGCGTCGGCATCGTGGCGTCGATGGCGATCGAGCAGGGCAAGCACCATGGCCTGGAAGCGATCGAGGCATCGCATCTGTTCGCACAGAACATCACGCGTCTGGCGGTGCGTCGCGGCGCGTATCTGCGTGCCTACACCTACGATTTCATCCTGCAGTTTGCGCCGGAACTCAAGCGCGCCGACATCGTTGCCGCATTGAATGAGCCGACCGCGCATTGACGCCGGCTTAACGCTGTTCTGTTCAATCCGAACCGCCTTCATTTGAAGGCGGTTTTTTGTTTGCTCAGGCCATCGCCGCGTCGCGCAGCTTGGGCGTCGGCAGGCAAGCGAGGCCTTCAAGCGTCGCGCGCACCGCTTCGTCCAGCGGCGTGTGCGGCTCGTTGCCCAATACTTCCAGCAGGCGTGTATTTTCCATGCGCACCGGTTGTTGCCACAGGTAGCGCATCTCCTTCATTTCCTTGAACAACGGCACGAACGGCGCGGCCGGCGCCAGCAGCCACCATGGAAAACTGCGCATCGGCAGCGCCGTGTTGCCGACGGCGCGCCGGATGGCGTTGACCATTTGCATGCCGTCGGCATCCCAATGGCCGAGCATGTGAAAACGGGCGAACGGCGCCAGCGCTTCTTCGCGTTCCGTCAGTTGTATCATGGTCTCCGCCAGGTCGGGCAGGTAAGTCCATTGATGACCCAGTCCGGTCTTGCCGGGATTGGTGATCGCCGTCGGCATCTTGCCCGGCTTGATCATTCCTTGCGAGAACCAGTTATTGCCGGCTTGCGGACCGAAGAAGTCGCCCGCACGCACGATCAGGCTGCGCACGCCATCTGCCGAGGCTGCCTGCAGGCGCCGTTCCATCTCGACGCGAATCGCGCCTTTGCGCGTGACGGGGCGTTGCGGCGACTCTTCGCCCGGATGCGGCAGGGCGTCAGGTCCATAGTTGTAGATGGTGCCGGGCAGCAGGATGCGCGCACCGAAATCCTGGGCGGCGGCGATGCTGTTGTCGATCATCGGCAATACCAGCTCGGCCCAGCGTTGATAGCCAGGCGGATTGACGGCGTGGACGATCAGGTCGACGCCGCGCGCTGCGGCAACCACGTCGGCGCGTTGCATGGCGTCGCCCTGTATCCAGTTGAATCTGTCCATGCCGGGACGGGCCGCCATGTTGTCGGCATTGCGATGCAGCGCGCGCACCGTCCAGCCGCGCGCCTGCAGCTTGCGCGCCATTTCGCCGCCGATGCCGCCGGTGGCGCCCAGCACCAGTGCGATCTTTGTCGTCGTCGTTGCATTTGTCATGATTTTTGCTCCGTAATCAAGGTTCGATGAAGCCAGTGTCGGATAAATCAGGGTTAAATGGAATTGTTGAAAATAAGCGAGGTGCTATACTTATTTGTATGACTAAACAAGCTGCCGATCCCGGCTGGGAGCTTTACCGTTCCTTTCTCGCGGTACTCAATGAGGGTTCGCTCTCGGCGGCGGCGCGCTCGCTCGGACTGACGCAGCCGACCATCGGCCGTCACGTCGACGCGCTCGAGCAGGCGGTTGGTTTTGCCTTGTTTACGCGTTCGCAACACGGCTTCATGCCGACCGAGGCGGCGCTGAGCTTGCAGCCTTACGCCGAGAGCCTGGCCTCCACCACGGCAGCTCTGATGCGCGCCGCATCGGCGCACGGCGGCAAAGATACCGCGGTGCGCGGGACTGTACGCATTACCGCCAGCGAAGTGGTGGGCGCGGAAATCCTGCCGCCGATTCTGGTCGCGCTGAAACAGGCGCATCCCGAACTGGTGGTCGAGCTGGCCTTGTCGAATCGTGTCGAAGACTTGTTGCGGCGCGAAGCCGACATCGCCGTGCGCATGTTGCGGCCGACGCAGGAAGTCCTGGTCACGCGCCGCGCCGGCGTGATTGAACTGGGTTTCCACGCGCACAAGGATTATCTTGCGCGACGCGGTGCGCCGAAGAACATGGATCAGCTGACGGAACACACGCTGATCGGATTCGACAAGGAAACGGCCTTCGTCCGCAATGCCGCCAAGGACATCGCCATCATGCGGCGCAATCACTTTTCCTTGCGCACCGACAGTGACCTGGCGCAGTTGGCGATGATCCGCGCAGGCTATGGCATCGGCATGTGCCAGGCGCCATTGGCCCGGCGCAATGCCGATCTGGTGCGGCTGTTCCCGAAACAGTTTTCGATGAAGCTGGAAACGTGGGTGGTGATGCATGAGGACTTGCGCAACAGCGCACGCGTGAGTGCGACCTTCGATGCCCTGGTCGCCGGCTTGCAGGAGTACATCGCATCGTGAGCGCGCATTTGCATCCGAAGCGCCCGATGTGCACGCGTTGCCTGCGTGCGCAGAGCAGTTGTATTTGCCGCTGGATTGCGAACGTGACGCCGATGGCGCAAGTGCTGATCCTGCAGCATCCGCTGGAGATCCATCAGGCCAAGGGCAGCGGGCGTTTGCTGCATCTCAGTCTGGGCGGCAGCGTGCTGGTCAACGGCGAACAGTTTGAAGACGACGCCTTGCATCGTTTGCTGTACGCGGATGTGGCGGGGGAGTCGATACAGCCCGTGCTGCTGTATCCGCAGACGCCGGGCGAATCGTCTGCTCAGGGTTTGCCGGATTTGTCCGCGCCGGCGCGCGTGCGCCTGGTGATCCTCGATGCAACCTGGCGCAAGAGCCGCAAGATGCTGTATCTGAATCCCGAGCTGCAACAATTGCCGCGCCTGCCGCTGATCGATCCGCCGGTATCGCAATATCGGATTCGCAAGGCGCATCGCGCCGATCAGCTGTCGACGCAGGAAGCCGCCTGTCATGCGCTCGCGCAACTGGAGGCCGATGCCGGCAAGTACCTGCCGCTGCTACAGGCTTTCGACGGCTTCGTGGGGCAGCAGAGCGCTTATCTCCCCGATCCTTCCGGGTTCAGCGATCCTCCAGCGTGATCGGCAGCCCTGATTGCGGTTTGACTTCTTCCAGGCAAATCATCGAGCGCAGGCCGGCCACGCCAGGCACTTGCATCAGGCGGTCGGTCAGAAAGTGCGACAGGCTCTTGAGGTCGTGCGACACTACCTTGAGCAGATAGTCGAAATCGCCGGAAATCGTGTAGCACTCGATGATCTCGGGAAACGCCCGGATCACGCTTTCCACCTCGCGCACCTGCTTGAACTGGGCGCGATCGAGCGACAGCGCCACGAAAGCCGTCACATCCAGTCCGACTGCAGAGGGCGCGACCAGCGCCGCATACCGGCGGATGACGCCTTGTTCTTCCAGCACGCGCACGCGGCGCAGGCATTGCGGCGGCGACAAATGGATGTTTTCCGAGATGTCGACATTGCTCATGCGACCGTCGTTTTGCAGCAATTCGAGGATCTTGACGTCGAGTTTGTCCATGGGTTTTCCTTGTAAAGAAATAAAGCTGCATAACTATCTCTTTATTTATAGGATAAAGAAAGCAAATTTCCAATGTTCATCTGTAAAATTTCTTTCATTGAAACAACAGCGGCGAGCAGTAACGCCGATCATCATGGTCAAGTACATCGGAACCCGGGAATTGCAGTCTTTCGTGGCCACTCACTCGGTGGAACGCGTCATCGACGCGCTGACGGGCTATATCAAGGCAGACTACTTGCGCTGGCAACAGTTCGACAAAACCGCGCGCATGGCGAGTCATTCCACGGTCGGCGTGATCGAGTTGATGCCGATTTCGGACGGAAGACTGTATTCGTTCAAGTATGTCAACGGCCATCCCAAGAACACTGCACACGGTTTGCTGACGGTGACCGCATTCGGCGTGCTGGCCGATGTGGACAGCGGTTATCCGCGCCTGCTGAGCGAGCTGACGCTGACCACCGCCTTGCGCACGGCGGCGACTTCCGTACTGGCGGCGAAGTACATGGCGCGGCGCAACAGTCGCGTGATGGCGCTGATCGGCAACGGTGCGCAGAGCGAGTTCCAGGCCATCGCCTTTCATTGCCTGCTGGGGATGGAAGAGCTGCGCGTATTCGACGTCGATGCCGCCGCGACCGACAAGTTGTGCCGCAATCTCGCCGCTTATCCGGCCTTGCGCATCGTGCGCGCCGGCAGTGCGGTCGAGGCGGTGCGCGGCGCCGACATCGTCACGACCGTGACCGCGGACAAGCGCAACGCAGTCATCGTGACACCGGACATGATCGAAGCCGGTATGCATCTCAACGCCGTGGGCGGCGACTGCCCCGGCAAGACCGAGTTGCATCGCGAGGTCTTGGACAAGGCGCGCGTGATCGTGGAATTCGAGCCGCAATCGCGCATCGAGGGCGAACTGCAGCAGATGCCGGCCGACTTTGCCGTGACCGAGCTGTGGCAGGTGTTGTCGGGCGCTGCGGCAGGGCGCGGCAGCGATGCCGAGGTGACGGTGTTCGACTCGGTCGGTTTCGCGCTGGAGGACTTCTCCGCCTTGCGCTATCTGGACGAACAAGTGGGCGACGATGACGCCCAATCCATCGATCTGGTGCCGGAACTGGCCGATCCCAAGAATTTGTACGGCGTTGCGCTTGGCGGCAAGCCGGCTGTGCCGGACCCATTGCAGAATGTCGGCGCGTTGCTGCATGCCTGAGCCGCGATGATTTTTACCTGTTTCACCTTTAAGGAACCTACATGAAACAACTCAGACTGATTGGCGCGCCCACCGATATCGGCGCCGGTCGTCGTGGCGCATCGATGGGGCCAGAAGCCCTGCGCGTGGCCAATCTTCAGCAGGCTTTGCAACAGCACGGCCTCGATGTGACGGACGGCGGCGACGTGAGCGGTCCGCCCAATCCGCAGCAGGGGCCTGTCGACGGCTTCCGCCATCTCGAACAGGTCGCGGCCTGGAATCGCAGCGTGCACGAAGCCGTGCATGCCACGCTGCGGCAGGGGCAACTGCCGGTGCTGCTGGGCGGCGACCATGCGCTGGCCATCGGATCGATTGCGGCGGTGGCGCAATATTGCCGCGAGCACGGCAAGAAGCTGCTGGTGCTGTGGCTGGACGCGCATGCCGACGCCAATACCAATACCTCGACGCCGACCGGCAACATCCACGGCATGCCGGTGACCTGCCTGCTGGGCATCGGCCCGGATCAACTGACGAGCATCGGCGGCAAGGTGCCGGCGCTGTTGCCGGACGCGATCCGTCAGATCGGCATCCGCAGCGTCGATCGGGAAGAAAAGCAGCACCTGCACGAGCTCGGCCTGCGCGTCTATGACATGCGCCATATCGACGAGCACGGCATGCGAGTGACGATGGAGCAGGCGCTGGCCGGCATCGACGCCGACACCCATTTGCACGTGAGTTTCGACATCGACTTTCTCGATCCGGCGGTGGCGCCGGGGGTGGGAACGGCGGTGCCGGGCGGCCCGACTTACCGGGAAACCCAGCTGTGCATGGAAATGATTGCCGATACCGGTCGTCTCGCATCGCTGGATGTGATGGAGCTCAATCCCGCCTGCGACGTGCGCAACCAGACGGCGGAGCTGGTTGTCGAGCTGGTAGAGAGTTTGTTTGGGAAATCTACACTTATTCGATAAAAAAGCGACAAATTGTCAGTTGACGGATCGAAGCATACGCCGGATCATGTCGGGTTTCGCGCGCGAAGCGCACCTGCCATGACTTCCGGCGATTTGCGCAAATGCGAGCCGATGTCGACCGGCAGACCGGAGCAGCGCCAAAGAATTCGTTTTACCAGTGCCATTGGCCTGGCATGTCTCATCAACAAAAAGCTTCATTACAGCCTCACCTCAGGGAGAAAACAATGTCGTTCAAGAAATTTGTCGTGCTCGCCAGCAGCGTTCTCGCGCTGACACTGTCCGCCACTGCAGCCCAGGCAGCCGACCAGACTTACGTCGTCGGCGCCGGCGGCACCTACCGCCCGTTTGAATTCGAAACGCCGAAGAAGGAACTGGTCGGTTTCGACATCGACATCATCAAGGCCATCGCCAAGGCGTCGGGCTTCCAGATCAAGCTGGTCAGCACGCCATGGGAAGGCATCTTCGCCACCCTGGGCCAGGGCGACCGCGACATCATCGTCTCCGGCATCACCATCACCGAAAAGCGCGCCCAGATGGTCGACTTTTCGCTGCCTTACTTCCCGGCTGAGCAAGTCATCATCACCGATTCCGGCTCCAAAGTGACGGCACTGGCAGACCTGAAGAAGCTGCAAGTCGGCGTGGTCAACTCGACCGCAGGCGACATCGTCCTGTCCGAAGAAGTCGGCAAGTCCAGCACCGCGATCCATCGTTTCGACAACACCCCGCTGATGCTGGAAGAACTGTATCGCGGCGGCGTCGATGCCGCGATCGGCGACGTCGGCGTGATCAAGTTCTACATCAAGAGCCATCCTGAAAAGCAATTCAAGGTGGTCAGCGACGCCAAGTTCACCCGTCAATACTTCGGTATCGCCGTGAAAAAGGGCAACAAGGAACTGCAGGACAAGATCAACGCCGGCCTGAAGAAGATCGTCGCCGACGGCACTTACGCCAAGATCTACAAGGAATGGTTCGACGCCAACGTGCCGACATTGCCGCTGCAATAATCCGCAATCCGCACTTAAGTACGTTTTCTCCATGCCCACGCTCTGTTTACAGGTCGTGGGCAGATTTTTACCCGGATTGCATTCATGAATTCTTTCTTTCAATGGGAAATCATCGGCGAGTACCTGCCCCTGTTTGTCGAGGGCACGTGGATGACCATCAAGGCCGCGATCATCTGCGTGATCGCCGGCACCTGCTGGGGCCTGGTGCTGGGTGTCGGCCGCCTGGCCGAAGCGCGCCACGGTTTCTGGAAATATTTCCTGCGTTACGCGGTGCAATGGCCGATACGCTTTTACGTCAGTTTCCTGCGCGGCACGCCGCTGTTCGTGCAGATCCTGCTGATCCACTTTGCGCTCATGCCGATGCTGATCAACCCGAGCGGCGGCCTGATCCTGAGCGGCGACATCGCGCGTGAAATCCGTTCGCAATACGGGGCCTTCGCCTCGGCGGTGCTGGCCATCACCCTGAACTCGGGTGCCTATGTGTCGGAGATTTTCCGCGCCGGCATCCAGTCGATCGACCGCGGCCAGAGCGAAGCGTCGCGCTCGCTCGGCATGACCTACATGCAGACGCTGCGCAAGGTGGTGTTGCCGCAGGCGTTCCGTCGCATGCTGCCGCCGCTGGGCAACAACGCGATCGCCATCGTCAAGGATTCGTCGCTGGCGTCGGCCATCGGTCTGGCGGAACTGGCGTATGCCGCACGCACGGTCTCCGGCGCGTATGCGCGTTACTGGGAGCCGTACCTGACCATCTCGCTGATTTACTGGGGCATTACCTTGCTGCTGTCGGCATTTGTCCGCCACCTCGAAACACGCTACGGCAAAGGAGATGCACGATGATCAGCGTCAGGCAATTGCAAAAGCAGTATGGTCACGCGCATATCCTGCGCGGCATCGACTGCGAGATCAAAGAGAGTGAAGTGGTGTGCGTGATCGGCCCCTCGGGTTCGGGCAAGAGCACCTTCCTGCGTTGCCTCAATGGCCTGGAAGAAGCCAGCGACGGCGAGATCTTCATCGACGGCGTCAAGGTCAACGATCCCAAGGTCGACCTGAACACGCTGCGCGCCGGCCTGGGCATGGTGTTCCAGCGCTTCAACCTGTTCCCGCACATGTCGGTGCTGGAAAACCTGATCATGGCGCCGATGCAGGTGAAGAAGCTGTCGCGCCGTGAAGCGGTGCTGGTGGCGGAAAAACTGCTGCAAAAGGTTGGCCTGCTGGACAAGATCGACGCCTTCCCTAACCAGCTCTCCGGCGGCCAGCAGCAGCGTGTGGCGATTGCCCGCGCGCTGGCGATGGAGCCGAAGGTCATGCTGTTCGACGAACCGACGTCTGCGCTCGACCCCGAATTGGTCGGCGAAGTGCTGACGGTGATGAAGACCCTGGCCGAAGAAGGCATGACCATGGTGGTCGTCACGCACGAGATGGGTTTTGCGCGTGAAGTGTCGGATCGCGTGCTGTTCATCGACCAGGGCGTGATCATGGAAGAAGGCCCGCCGCAGCAGGTGCTGGGAGAGCCGCGCAACGAGCGTACCCGCGATTTCCTGCGCAAGGTGTTGTAACTCCAGCCTTATACATCGTCGTCCTGACGAAAGTCAGGATCCAGCGTCTCTGTCGTTGTTGGCACATGGGCTCTTTGCCTGCATTGTCACGACACTGGGTCCCGGCGTTCGCCGGGACGACGGATTAAATTGTTGAGGGCGCTGTAATTCCACGTGTATTTCACATGCAATAAAAAACCGCCATTGCACGCAAGCGCAATGGCGGTTTTTTTTACGCCGGTCGCTTCGCTTCGTTCAGCGCAATGCGTCCGCGCATTCCTTGACCAGCGCCGGGCCGCGATAGATCAGGCCGGAATACAACTGCACCAGCGAGGCGCCGGCCTGCATCTTGGCCTGGGCGTTGCTGCCGCTGAGGATGCCGCCCACGCCGATGATCGGCAGTGCATCGCCCAGCTCGGCCTTGAGGCCGCGCACCACCTGATTCGACAATTCAAATACCGGCGCGCCCGACAGGCCGCCGGCTTCTTCGCCGTGCTGCAGGCCTTTGACCGCATCGCGTGTGATGGTGGTGTTGGTGGCGATGACGCCGTCGAGCTTGTGGCGCAGCAGCGCGTCGGCGATGTTCTTGATCTGTTCGCTGTCGATGTCCGGTGCGATTTTCAACGCCACCGGCACGTAACGCTTGTGCCGGTCGGCCAGGCGCAGTTGCGCTTCCTTCAGTTGCGACAGCAGGGCATCCAGCTCGGAGGCGCCTTGCAGCTGGCGCAAATTCTTGGTGTTGGGCGAGGAGATGTTGACGGTCACGTAGCTGGCGTAGGGGTAGACCTTTTCCAGGCAATGCAGATAATCGTCGGCGGCGCGCTCGATCGGGGTGTCGGCGTTCTTGCCGATGTTCAGGCCCAGCACGCCTTGCTTGCCCTGATAGAAGCGCGAACCTTGCACGTTGGCGACGAAAGCGTCGACGCCGCCGTTGTTGAAGCCCATGCGGTTGATGATGGCGTGCGCGGCCGGCAGGCGGAACATGCGCGGCTTGGGGTTGCCCGGCTGTGCGCGCGGCGTGACCGTGCCGATTTCAATCGAACCGAAACCGAGCGCCGCCAGGCCGTCGATGCAGGAACCGTCCTTGTCCAGGCCGGCGGCCAGGCCGACCGGATTGGGGAAGGTGATGCCCATCACGGTGCGCGGATCGGCGGCAGGTTTGCCGATGAAACCGGTCAGGCCGAGCGCGGCGGCGCGACGCAGTGCGGGCAAGGTCAGATGGTGGGCGGATTCTGCGTCGAGGGAGAACAGCAGGGGGCGGGCGAGGGCGTAGAGGAATTTGTCGGACACGATGAGTCGGCTGGAAGAAAAAGTGCCGCTATTCTAACGTGTCCGGAGCGCTTTTCCGTCGAAAAGACGGGCGGCGCTAATCGCGCAACTCGGTCCAGTTGCCGTCCTGCAATGCTTCCAGCGGCCTGAAGTTGGTCTTGTAGGCCATCTTGGCGCTTTCCTTGATCCAGTAGCCCAGATAGACGTAGGGAATATTCAACTGGCGGGCTTGTTCGATCTGCCACAGGATATTGTAGGTGCCGTAGGACGAGCCTTCGACGTCCGGGTCGTAGAAGGTATAGACCGAAGACAGGCCGTCGTCGAGCACGTCGATGATGCTGACCATGCGCAGCGTGCCGCCGGGCTCGCGGAACTCCACCAGGCGCGTGTTGACCTTGCTTTGCAGCAGGAATTGCGCGTACTGGTCGCGGCTGTCCTGGTCCATGCCACCGCCGGCGTGGCGCACGGACTGATAGCGCAGGTAGAGCTCATAGTGTTCGTAGGCGTAGGTCAGGTTGGTGACCAGCGTCACCAGTTGTTGATTCTTGCTCCAGGCGCGGCGCTGGCTGCGGTTGGGTTCGAATTCCGCGGTCTTGATGCGCACCGGCGTGCAGGCGTGGCAACCGTCGCAATAGGGGCGGTAGGTGAAGATGCCGCTGCGGCGGAAACCGGTCTTGACCAGTTCGGAATAAACGTCGGCGTTGATCAGGTGCGAAGGCGTGGCGACTTGCGAGCGGGCTTGCTGGTTATCGAGATAGCTGCATGGGTAGGGAGCCGTCGCATAAAACTGCAACGTGGAAAACGGCAGGTCTTTAAGGTGCGTCATGTGCGTCCTGTGGTGTCCTGGGGGGCTGTCACTTGCTTCAATGCGCTGTGCTCGCCGCAACGGTGCCGGTGTAACGAATCGGTCACGATTACCGTTAATTTACACTACTTTCCAGAACCGGTAACAGCACTCCCGCGTGGTTTTTTACGCAACATTCATGGCTTGGCGAACAGGTCCAGGGGGTGCCAGAACGTGATCTGCGGCGCGTCGATGGCCTGCTCCAAATGCTTGAGGAATTCCCTGCGCGGAATCGGCGCCGCGCCCAATGACGCCAGGTGCGGGGTTTCCTGCTGGCAGTCGATCATCTGCACGCCATGCTGGCGCAGGAAGTGCACCAGATACGCCAGGGCCACCTTGGACGCATCGGACACGCGCGCAAACATCGATTCGCCGTAGAACATCTGGCCGATGGAGACGCCATAAGCGCCGCCCACCAGCTTGCCGTCCAGCCAGACCTCGGACGAATGCGCATAGCCGGCGCGATGCAGTCCGCAATAACCGTCGACGATATCCTTCGAAATCCAGGTGCCGGCGTCATCCTTGCGCGGCGCCGCGCAGGCGCGCATGACTTCGCGGAACGCCGAGTCGAAGCGGACTTCCCAGCGGGCGTCGGTATGCCGGCTGCGTTCGATCTTGCGCAGGGTCTTTTTGAGGCTGTCGGAAATGATGAAGCGGTCGGTGTGCAGCACCATGCGCGGATCGGTGCTCCACCACAGGATGGGCTGGCCTTCGGAGAACCAGGGAAAGATGCCGTGACGATAGGCGTTGAGCAGGCGTTGCGGCGACAGGTCGGCACCCGCGGCCAGCAAGCCGGCCGGCTCGGTCAGCGCCTTGGAGACATCCGGGAAGGGCGAGTCGACATCCAGCCAGGAAATCATGGGTGGTTCCCTAGGGCGTGCTATGCGCTATTTCAGCCCCCGCGCAACCCCGGGAACGGACTGAATGCAAGGCGAGACGGCGCGCCGCAGCGGTGCTACGGCAAGGAGGAATAACACCGCAGACAGTCCGTTCCCGGGGTTGCCCGACGGGTTCTGATAAAAAGGGCGCATTGCGGCGTTGCGACGCTTGCACAGGGGGCCACCCTGTGCGGCGCGGCGCGCCTTGCACTGCATCCCTTTTTATCCGAACGCGGGGGCTGAAATAGTACATAACACGCTCTCAATCAGGTTGCATCATGCGTTTGCGGATATCGTCGGTATGCAGGCCAAAGCCGCCGTCGCCGGTCCTGACCTTGGCCAGGTCGGAGAAGTAGGCGCGCAGCGTGTATTCGACGGTAGGAAAGGCGATGTCCGGCCAGGGGATTTCTTCTTCCGTGAACAAGGCGACTTCCAGGCTTTCGGTGCCGGCGGCGTAATCGAGGTCGAGCAGTTCTGCCAGGTAAAAGAGATGCACCTGATGCACATGCGGCACATTGATGAGCGAGAACAGCGGGCCGAGCTCGATGCGCGCGCCGGCTTCTTCTTCGGTCTCGCGCGCGGCGGCGTCGGTGGTGGTTTCGCCGTTCTCCATGAAACCTGCCGGCAGCGTCCAGTAGCCGTGGCGCGGCTCGATGGCGCGACGGCACAGCAGCACGCGCAATTCGCCGTCGCGTTTCCAGACCGGGATGGAGCCGACCACCATCTTCGGATTTTGATAATGAATGGCGCCGCAATTGCCGCATACGAAGCGCGGACGATTGTCATCGGGAGGAATCTGCAGCGATACCGGATGAGCGCATTCAGAACAGAATTTCATAAAAGACGGTCGACGTATTTTTGTAGGAATATCCGACGGCGATCAGGCGCCGCCGGGGGGGAGATGGTTCATGGCAAAGTGCGGATAGAAGTGTATCACTGTCGTTCAGAGGGAAACTCTTTTATCGACAGCGTCGGTCGGCAGGAAGTTGCGACCGGCGTCAGAGGCAAGGGGCTTCGGCCAAAAGCCGGAATAGGAAAGAATTCGAGTAATGCGTTTGCATAGTTCGTGGATATGTCGTATAATCTTTTTCTTCAGACGCGGGGTGGAGCAGTCTGGCAGCTCGTCGGGCTCATAACCCGAAGGTCGTAGGTTCAAATCCTGCCCCCGCAACCAAATTTGTCTAAAACCGTTGATAGCCTCGGCTCTCAGCGGTTTTTGCATTTTGCGGCACATTTCTTACCGCTTGCCTGTCGGTGCTTGTGTGCTTGCGATGTATTCTGCGCCGATATTCTTTGGCGTCATTTCGATCTCTTGCTTCGCCTCCATGCAGCGGCCATGAAAAAAGCCACGCAAAAACGTGGCTTTTTTTATTTTGCGGCAAGAACAACCCGGATGTCGTCTCAGCCGTTGACTCTGGTGCCGTCGGCGTTTTGGGCAACGGCAGTCGCGGAGCTCGAATTGTTTTGCTTGGTCGCCGTGTTGGTATCGGTCTTGATGTCGCCGCCGGCGCCGGCCATCACCTTGGCGAAATCGACGGTGGATGGTTTGCGTTTGGCGGCTTGCTGCGCGTGCACAGCTGTCGCTGCGTTGGAAGAAGAAACGGTATTGATCGTCATGGTGTGCCCCTCTGATGGAAAAGAATTCTGTAGTCGATCCAGCGAGGCCAGTATAGGGGAGGAAGACGCCTCGTCTCATGACGTGCGGAATAACTTACCCAGCTTTACGCTTGTGGGCGAACAGGGGATTTTTCTTAACAATCTCCGTGAGGGCGGGACTGCTCAGCCGGAGCGGACGAGAGGATCGTCAGGGGCATCGCCGGCCATGTCGTGCATCGTCTGCATTTCCAGATAGGCGGCCTGTGCCGCCCGGCGATATGCAGGGGATTCGCGGCGTCGCTGTTCTGCGGCGAGCTCCACCATCTCCAGGTAAGCGCGCCGTGCCTCCTTGCGATAGACGGGCGTGTGCAGCGTGTTTTTTTGCGCAGGCGCCGCAACGATTTCCGGTTCGGCGCAGGCGTGTGGTTTTGCATGCGTACTGCCGCTTGGGCGGGGACGCGTCAGCCACGCCACCAGAACCGGAAGCAGCAGGATGGGCCAGATAAGGAAGACGATTTGCATGAGGACATCGCGGACGGAATGGGATGTCTTGCATTGTGCGGATCCGCGGTCCGGCAAAATATAGGAAAACTCTCAAAGCACGCACCCGTTGCATGATATGTCTGTGAGAAACTACACGGCCGGGCAATTCCGCAAGACTGAACAGAGGAAACATCGGGATGACATTGTCAAGAAAAAACACCTTGCCGGCCTGGCTGTGGAAGGCCGTGGCGGTATCGCTGCTGTTGGCCGCATGCCAGTCGTTGCCGACGAACCTGCCCGTTGCGGAGCAGCACAGGATCGACCGCCTGCTGATCCTGGTTGACCAGCGGCTGAACGTCGCCGTGATGGTGGCGCAGGCAAAATGGAACTCCGGCGCACCCATCAACGACCCCGCGCGCGAACGAAAAATCCTGGAGGATTTGAGTGCCTCGCTGACAGGCGCAAGCGAGGACGAGAAGGTCTTCATGCGGCGTTTTTTTCAGGCGCAATTCGATGCGGGCAAGTTCATCCAGCTGGACTTGCACGCGCAATGGCGCAAGGAAAACCATGCACGCTTCGCGGCTCCTCCCGATCTGGCGCGCGATATCCGGCCCGAGCTGGACCGCTTGACGCCGCTGCTGATCGAGGCGATCAACCAGGCGTTGCCGCTGTTGAAGCAGGCGTCGGCGCGACAATACTTGCAGCAACGCAGCGAAGTGCTGGTGCGCGGCGACGCGGATGGTTCGGCGCGTCGCGAAGCGGTGCGCGTTCTGCTTGAAGTACGCTGAACGCGCCGTACCTCTCAGCGCTTGCTTTTGCCGGCGCACGCCTTGCGCCGCGCTGACGGATTGGCAATCGCAGCGTCGGACAGGCACGCGACGTAGGTAGCGGCGTAAGACGCGAACTCCCGGCGCGCTTGGTTCAGCGGCAGGCTCAGCAACTGCGCGATGAAGTCCCGGCTGCCGATTTCAAAATGCTGATAGTCGATCGGCTGCTTCCAGTTGCCGCCCCAGATCATGAATCCATGCCGGAAGAAAATATCCTGCACATCCTCGTCGACCATGCCGGGGCGTAGCGGCGTGCGTGACTGATATTGCTCGCGCGCGGCCGGGGGGAGCACGATGATCTGCTTGCCGGCGTCTTTGCCGATGTAAGGATTCTGCAGCGGATTGATGTCGATGGCGACGCCGTAGGCGTGCTTGGACCACGCGCCGCCGCCGGTCATCGGGCGGCCGTTGAAGGCGGAGGTATTGTTGTCCCGCATCGACGCTTCGTCGTCGCCGAGATAGGCGTCCAGCGGCGTCGCCTTGTGCAGCGGGAACCGGCGTTGCAGCAGCGCATCGAAAATGCCTTGTACCTGCGGCGCGACGACATCCAGCACGACAACGTTGCCATCGTCATGCAGGCGTCCTTCAAAATCGCGATAGCGGAACGAGACTTGCGCCAGTCGTTCGCATTTGACGGGATTTTCCGCACTCAGCACCTTGTTCTTTTGCATCGCAGCGCATTGTTCGCTTGTCAATGGCGTGACGTCTGCGCGCGCCGTGGACGGCAGTGTTAAAGAAGCAATGCAAAAAGCCGTGATCGATATCAGAGATGAAGGTTTATTCGGCATGCGCGGGCGAAGAAGGAATTGTCGGAATGGATTGTCGCGAAAACTTACGCGAAGAATGGTCATTTTCCTACAAGATGGGACCTGCCGGGAGGGAACAATTGAGCCTGATCGCATCTAAATTTCTGCATGTACTTATTTGTGTTCAATAACTTCTTGGAGGAACTATGTTAATACGCCACGCAGTGTTAGCTTCTGTCATGTTCACCGCCTTGCTGGCGGGGTGCAACAAACGCAATGAGGCACCGGGCACGCCGGCCGCGAGCGATTCGTCCAGCGCCGCGCCCGCACCGGCCACCCCGACTCCGCCGGCCATGACGCCGCCACCGGCGCCGGCAGGCGACGCCAAGCCGGCAGATGCAGCGCCACCGGCAACACCTCCGGCCGACAACACAAGCAATACGGACAAGAAGCCTTGATGAGGTACAGATTTTGAAGCTTTGAATTAAGTCGGCGCGCCCATGCAGGAAAAATTCTGCATGGGCGTTTTAGCGTTGGCGATCAAATGACGTAAATTTCGGAAGTGTTTCGAAGAAGTGCGAACTTTGTGATGGCGAGGGAATCCTAAAAGTGGTTGAACTGTTCCTTCAACCTCCCTCTTGAAAGGGAATTTGGCCCGCAGTCCATTGCTGCGGGTCTTTTTTCTTCCGGCTGCTTCCGGCATGATGCGGTCGTCATCGCAATGATGGCGTGCTTGGATTGTCTTGTTTTTGCCGGCCCGGCGATGCCGCTCAGAATGCCGGCACCAGCGATCCCTTGAATTCGGCTTCGATGAATTTGCGAACCTCATCGGACTGGTACGCCTTGACCAGTTTCTTCGCCCACGGCTTGTCCTTGTCTTCCACGCGCGTGACGATCAGATTGGCGTAACGGCCCCTGGCGTCTTCGACGGCGATGGTGTCCCGCTGCAGGGACAGGCCTGCCTTGAACGCGTAGTCGTTATTGATCGATGCGGCCGCGAGGTCGTCGAGCGAGCGCGGCAGTTGCGCGGCGTCCAGTTCCACCAGTTTCAGTTTCTTCGGATTCTCGATCACGTCCAGCGGCGTGGCGTTGACGCCATTTTCGCCGACACCGGCTTTGAGTTTGATCAGGCCGGCTTTTTGCAACAGCAACAGCGCGCGGTTGCCGTTGGACGGATCGTTCTGTATGCCGATGCTGGCGCCTTGCGGCAACTGATCGACGGTTTTGTACTTCTTCGAATAGATGCCCAGCGGCGCGGTGATCGTCAGACCGACCGGCGTCAGCTTGTAACCGCGCGTCTTGATCTGGCTGTCGAGAAACGGTTTGTGCTGGAATGCATTGGCGTCGAGGTCGCCTGCCGCCAGGGCTTCGTTCGGCTGCAGGTAGTCGCTGAAGGTAATGATCTGGATATCGAGGCCGTCGCGCGCGGCGACGCGTTTGACGACTTCAAACGTCTGTTCGGAATTGCCGACCGAGACGCCGACCTTGATCTTTGTCTTGTCCTGCGCCGAAACGGCATTGGCGCCGAGCGCCAGGACGGCGAACAGTATGGAAATCGACCAGCTGCGCATTTTTTCTCCCGGTATCGTGTGCGAAGGTGAGCCCGAAGGTGATCCATCGAAGGCAAGGCAGGATGGTCACATATCGCTCATGCCAGCGAAACGAATGATTTCGCATGTCGATATGCACAATGCGAACGCGTCGCTATTTTTGAGGGATGGCTTTCTCCACGCCGATGATGGCGCCGAAGGCCGGGCCGATATCCGCTTCCAGCGAGGGATAGATGCGCGAGACGTTGCCGTCCAGGTAGAGTGCATCGACGCAATGCAGTTTGTCGCGCAGGAATCGGGCGAAATCGTGGAAGGTGATGGGATTTCTCGCCATGGCCAGCACGATCTTCTGCGACGGGTCGATGCAGACGGCATTGCGCACGAACAGATTGATCGAGGCCGGATCGAAGGCGGCGTTGATTTCGCCGTTGCGCAACATGATCGGTCCCGATTGCGTGGCGTAGAGCGCTGTCGACAGCCAGCGCGGACGGTCGCTGTCGACGCTGGCGGTGTCGACGATGCGCGCCTGTTTTTCCTCCACGATAAAGACGCCGTTCGGCTGCAGGTAAAAATTGCCGTAGGCGTTCTGGCGCGTGTTGAGTTTGCGCAGCGTGACGCCGTTTTCTATGTACAGGCCGAGCGGGCGATGGTCCTTGTCGTAGATGCCGGCATTGGTGGCACACAGCAGATCCTTGCCCTGGGGCCGCAGCCAGGCGCGCAAGTTGGCAAAGGTGCCGAAGAGATTGCCCGCCGGGTCCTTCCAGTACATGCGCAAGGCGTCTTGCTGCAGATCGATGTGGCAAGCGCTGATGCTGACTTGCTCGTAACGGTATTGCCGCAATTCCGCCGCATCGGCGGTCGGCGCCGCAGCGGTGCATAGCGCCAGGGCGGTCGTCATTGCGGGAAGGAACGATACCGCAGCGTTGGCGATCTGGCGAAAGGGGAAGGACATGCAGGAATGGATAAGGGCGGCGGCAGGTTGGAGAACATGTCCCGGAGGAGCATGGCTTGCTTCATTCACGACTTCATTGATGAATCCGTATTGTGACTTCTGCCGACATATTTCGCCACCGATAACGAGGCAGCATTTCCAATCGCGGCTTGGCTGCATGTAGCGGCCTGCGCCCGCTGTGCGGCATTGAAAAGTCGTTTCCAAGCCTGTCGGGTGCAGCGCAACAAGCGCATATTTGGAAATATCGATTAAAAATTTTCGTTTTTTGAATGAAAAATGTGCGAAATATTCTCGATATGCGCAAAAAGAGCAAATGGCGAGTCCTCCGTATAAAAAAAGCTGTGATATATGACGAAAATGTTACACTCCTGCCCCATAGCGCCAGCATCGGTAAAGATGTGCGCTTTGTTCATATAAACGTCCGCTCAACGTTGTTGCCGGCCAATGCCTGCAACGAATAAATATATTGGAGGAAATTCAATGAAATCCGTATTCCCTTTGAACCGCCGCCTGACAAAAATCGCCATGGCCGCCGGCCTCGTCGCATCCGCAGTGTCGTTCGCCGGTGCAGCCCAGGCTGAAACCGTGAAAATCGCGATCGCCGGCCCGATGACCGGCGCCGTGGCCCAGTACGGCGACATGGTCAAAGCCGGTGCATTGACCGCCATCGAACAAATCAACGCGGCCGGCGGCGCCGGCGGCAACAAGTTTGAAGCGGTCCTGATGGACGACGCTTGCGAACCGAAGCAAGCCGTGGCCGTCGCCAACAAGATCGTCAGCCAGGGCATCAAGTTCGTGATCGGTCACGTCTGCTCGGGTTCGACCATTCCTGCCTCCGACATCTATGAAAACGAAGGCGTCGTGATGATCACGCCGTCGGCGACCGCGCCTCAGCTGACCGAAGCCAAGCCGCACAAATACATCTTCCGCACCATCGGCCGCGACGACCAGCAAGGTCCTGCCGCAGCCAAATACGTGATCGAGAAGCTCAAGCCGAAGAAAGCCGCCGTCCTGCACGACAAGCAATCGTACGGCCAGGGCGTGGCGACTTCGGTCAAGGCCGGCCTGGACGCTGCAAAGATCCCGGTCGTCGTGTTTGAAGGCGTGAACGCCGGCGACAGCGACTACTCCGCCGTCATCACCAAGCTGAAATCGCAAGGCGTGGACTTCGTCTACTTCGGCGGTTACCACCCTGAGATGGGTCTGATCATGCGCCAGGCGCGCGAACAAGGCGTCAAGGCCGTGTTCATGGGTCCTGAAGGCGTCGGCAACAAGGACATCACGGCCATCGCCGGTCCTGCTTCCGAAGGCATGCTGGTGACGCTGCCGGCCGACTTCGCCGCCGATCCTGCCAATGCTGCGCTGGTCAAGGCTTTCGCCGCACAGAAGCGCGATCCTAACGGCCCGTTCCAGATGCCGGCCTACTCGGGCGTGAAGGTGATTGCCGATGCGATCACCGCCACCAAGTCGACCGATCCGACCAAGGTTGCCGCGTACATCCACGCCAATTCCTTCAAGACGCCGATCGGCACCGTGGAATACGACAAGAAGGGCGACCTGAAGTCGTTCAAGTTCGTTGTCTTCACATGGCACAAAGACGCAACGAAGACTGAAGCCAAGTAATTTTAGGTTGTTTTTAACGGCTTGCAGTAGTCGTCCATATTGACGTCAAACATGCAAATGCCCCATTGCGGTAAGAATGGGGCATTTGCACATCTATATTTGCCAAGTTTCCTATGAATGAACTGCTCCCTCAACTGACCCAGCAGCTCGTCAACGGGCTGAGTCTGGGTGCGATCTATGCATTGATCGCCATCGGCTACACCATGGTCTACGGCATCATCGGCATGATCAATTTCGCGCACGGCGAAATTTACATGATCGGTTCCTATGTCGGGCTGGTGACGCTTACCGCCATCGGCGTGCAGGCGGGTTATCCGTTGCCGTTGCTGCTCGGCGCAGCGCTGATCGTTTCCGTCGTCGTCACCGGCCTGTACGGCTGGACCGTCGAACGCGTCGCTTATCGCCCGCTGCGCGGCGGCCCGCGCCTGGTGCCGCTGATCTCGGCGATCGGCATGTCGATTTTCCTGCAGAACTACGTGCAGATCGGCCAGGGCTCGCGCGACATGTCGGTGCCTGTCCTGATCTCCGGCGCCGTCGAGTTCCAGATGGGCAGCGACTTCACGGTCACGATTCCTTATTCGCGCATGATCATCGTCGGCGTCACTCTGCTGCTGATGGTGGGCCTGACACTGTTCATCGCGCGTTCGCGCATGGGCCGCGCCTGCCGCGCCTGTGCCGAAGACATGGGCATGGCCAATCTGCTCGGCATCGACACCAACCGCGTGATTTCCTTCACCTTCGTGCTGGGCGCGATGCTGGCGGCGGTCGGCGGCGTGCTGATTGCGCTGACCATCGGCAAGCTCAATCCTTACATCGGTTTCATCGCCGGCATCAAGGCCTTCACCGCCGCCGTGCTGGGCGGCATCGGCAGCATTCCCGGCGCGATGCTGGGCGGCGTGCTGCTCGGTCTGGCCGAGACATTCGCCGCAGGCTACCTGCCGGCCGAATACAAGGACGTGGTGTCGTTTGCGCTGCTGGTCCTGATCCTCTTGTTCCGTCCCACAGGTTTGCTGGGCAAGCCGGACGTGGAGAAAGTCTGATGCCGATTACTCTCAAAAACGCCGTGGCGGCGGCGATCCTCACCGCCATCCTGACCACGCCGCTGCTCGGTCTGCAATTACAGCTTGAAGGCTATCGCGTGGTCTTGCAGGCGCACTGGACGCCGGTGCTGATCGCCGTGCTGGCAGTGTTCGTGTTCCAGCTGATCAAGCCGGCGCTGACGCGCAGCACCAAGGGCGTGCGTCTGCCCGCGCTGCCGACATTGCAGCCGCGGCAACAGCGCTATGCCTTGCTGGTCTTGTTTGCGGTTGCCGTGGTGTGGCCGTTCTTCGGTTCGCGCGGTAACGTCGACGTGGTGACGCTGGCGCTGATCTACGTGATCCTCGGCCTCGGCCTGAACATCGTGGTCGGTTTTGCCGGTCTGCTGGATCTGGGTTATGTCGGTTTCTATGCCGTCGGCGGCTATACCTATGCGCTGCTGAACCAGTATTTCGGTTTCACCTTCTGGGAGTGCCTGCCGATTGCGGCCGGCATGTCGGCCTTGTTCGGCTTCATCCTCGGCTTCCCGGTGCTGCGTTTGCGCGGCGATTACCTGGCGATTGTCACCCTGGGTTTCGGCGAAATCATCCGCTTGCTGCTCAATAACCTGACTTCGCTGACCGGCGGTCCGGACGGCGTGTCCGGCATTCCGAAACCGAGCGTGTTCGGCATCGAAATGGCGCGCAGCGCCAGCGTCGAGGGCGGCACCACTTTCCATGAAATGCTGGGCCTGACCTATCAGGGCAGCCACATGGTGATCTTCCTGTATTTCGTTGCGCTGCTGCTGGTGCTGTTCACTTACTTCGTGACCAGCCGCCTGATCCGCATGCCGATGGGCCGTGCCTGGGAAGCGCTGCGCGACGACGAGATCGCCTGCCGCTCGCTGGGCATCAATCCGACCAGGATCAAGCTGTCGGCGTTCACGCTGGGCGCTGCCTTCGCCGGCCTGGCGGGCAGCTTCTTCGCGGCGCGCCAAGGGCTGGTGAATCCGGAATCCTTTACCTTCATCGAGTCGGCGCTGATCTTGGCCATCGTGGTGCTGGGCGGCATGGGTTCGCAGCTGGGCGTGATCCTGGCGGCGATCCTGCTGACGATTTTGCCGGAAGTGGCGCGCAGTTTTGCGGAATACCGCATGCTGATTTTTGGCCTGGTGATGGTGTTGATGATGATGTGGCGTCCGCAAGGCTTGTTGCCGGCAACGCGTCCTCACGTGGAGCTGCCGAAATGAAACCCGTGATGACCACTAACTCTACTTTGCTGCAGGTCGCCGACCTGTCGATGCGCTTCGGCGGCTTGCTGGCGGTCGACGGCGTGTCGCTGTCGGTGACGGACAAGGAAGTCTTCGCCATCATCGGCCCCAACGGCGCCGGCAAGACCACCGTGTTCAACTGCATCAGCGGCTTTTACCAACCGACCACGGGCGACATCAGCCTGGGCGGCGAGTCGATTGCGCGCAAGCCCAGCCACGTCGTGGCGCAACAGGGACTGGTGCGCACCTTCCAGAACATCCGTTTGTTCAAGACCCTGACCGTGGTGGAAAACCTGCTGGTGGCGCAACACAACCAGGTCAACACCAATCTGGTGTCCGGCTTGCTGAAGCTGCCCGGCTATCGCCGCGCCGAAAAGGAAGCACTGGATCGCGCCGCCTACTGGCTCGACCAGCTCGGCCTGACCGCGCTGGCCAACCGCGAAGCGGGGACCTTGTCATACGGCCTGCAGCGCCGCGTCGAGATTGCACGCTGCATGATCACCAGGCCGCGCCTGCTGCTGCTGGACGAACCCGCCGCCGGCCTCAATCCGCAAGAGAAGCAGGAGCTGCAGCAACTCATCGATACGCTGCGCCGCGAACACGGCGTCGCCGTCCTGCTGATCGAACACGACATGAGCCTGATCATGGGCATCTCCGACCGCATCCTGGTGATGGAGCACGGCAAGCCCATCGTCATTGGCACGCCCGACCAGGTGCGCAACGACGAACGCGTGATCAAAGCCTACCTGGGAGAAGAATGATGTTGCAGTTTGAACAGGTGCACACCCATTACGGCGCCATCGAAGCGCTGCATGGCGTATCGCTGAATGTGCAGCAGGGCGAGATCGTCACGCTGATCGGCGCCAACGGCGCGGGCAAGACCACCTTGCTGATGACCTTGTGCGGCAAGCCGCGCGCATCGAGCGGCAAGATCGTCTTCGAAGGCCAGGACATCACCCAGCGTGCGACGCATGAAATCATGCGCATGGGCATGGCGATTTCGCCGGAAGGCCGTCGCGTCTTCCCGAGCCTGACCGTGCTGGAAAATCTCAAGATGGGTGCGTTTTTCGCCACCAACGAGCAAATCGAAGAGGGCGTGCAGTACGTCTTCGGCCTGTTCCCGCGGCTGAAGGAACGCACCAACCAGCGCGCCGGCACCATGTCCGGCGGCGAGCAGCAGATGCTGGCGATCGGCCGCGCGCTGATGAGCAAGCCGCGTCTGCTGTTGCTGGATGAGCCGACGCTGGGCCTGGCGCCGCTGGTGATTGCTCAGATTTTCGAGATCATCCGCACCATTCGCGACAACGGCGTGACGGTGTTTCTCGTCGAGCAAAACGCCAACAAGGCGCTGGGCGTGGCCGATCGCGGTTACGTGCTGGAAAACGGCCATGTGGTGCTGGCCGACACCGGCGCCAACCTGTTGGCCAATGATGCCGTGCGCAAGGCGTATCTGGGGCACGCGTAATGTACTGATCACTGATGTGATGCGGTAACGCCATGATTGCCGGTCCGCGCCATGCCTGGTGCGGACCGGCAATTTTTTTGCAGTGTTCCGCGCGGCCGCTTGTCGAGTTTCCCGCACGCGCAAGCCGGCATTGTCGAGTATTTTGCCCGCTATAAAAAACTTCCCCGGTCGGTTACAGTAAGCTGCTCCGATCATCGCAAGGGAAAACACGTGTACCTACCCAGCCATTTCGCCGAATCCGACCGCCAGGTCCTGCATCGCCTGATGCAGGACTATCCTTTGTCGACGCTGATCACGCAGACGCCGGCCGGCCCGGACGCCAATCATATTCCGCTGATATTGAGCGCCGACGAGGGCGAGCATGGCGTCCTGCGCGGGCACGTCGCGCGCGCCAATCCGGTCTGGAAGGACTACGTGGCGACAACCGAAGTCCTGGCGGTCTTTCAGGGTGCAGACGCGTACATCTCGCCATCGTGGTATCCCAGCAAGAAGGAAAACGGCAAAGCCGTACCGACCTGGAATTACGCCGTGGTGCATGCCAGCGGCCCCTTGCGCATCATCGACGACGCCGAATGGCTGCGTGCGCTGGTGACCAGGCTGACGACGCATCATGAAGCGGCAATGGCGCAGCCGTGGTCGGTCGGCGACGCGCCGGCGGACTATATCGACAAGATGATCAGCGCCATCGTCGGCATCGAAATCCCGATCACGAAGCTGGTCGGAAAATGGAAGGTCAGCCAGAATCAGCCGGTGCAAAATCGCGCCGGTGTCATCGACGGTTTGTCGAGCGGCACACAGCCGAATGCCGCTGCAATGGCAGCGCTGGTGGCGAGCAAGAAAGACTGAAACAGAGGGGAAGGGATGAAGCGGCTGCGTAGAAACCGCGGTTTCTTCAGCAGCTTGTTCAGGCGTTGCTGGTGGCGACCGACAGCACGACGCTGAGATAGCTGTCGTTGCGATTGCGACTGCGGGCTTTCTCTTTTTCCAGCCGGAAGATTTCCTGGTAGTGCGCCTGGATGCGCTGGCGCAGTTGATTCAGGTCTTGTTCGGAGAGGGAGGACAGCACTTGTTGCAACTGCTGTTGCAGCTCACGAATCTGGCAAGCCAATTGCCGGATGCGCTCGGAAATATCCTCGACGACGGCAGAAGCGGCGTTGGCGGCGTATTTTCCAAGTTGAGCGTTGGCAGGCATGGTGTTCCCTCGCAGAAGTAGTACTTCCTTTTACGACCTCATGCGCGATTTCTTTAGGACAAGGCAAAAATAAGGCGGTGCGCCGGATCGTCCGGAGCACCGCCATGAGATTGCTTTTTTTGCAATGAGATCAGATGACGCCGCGGCGGATCTGATCCAATTCGATCGACTCGAACAGCGCCTTGAAATTGCCCTCGCCAAAACCGTCATTGCCCTTGCGCTGGATGATTTCGAAGAAGATCGGTCCGATCAGCGTCTGCGTAAAAATCTGCAGCAACAGGCCCTGGCCTTCGGTCGGTGCGCCGTCGATCAGGATCTTCAGTTCACGCAGCGCCGCGAGGTCTTCCTTGTGGCCGGGGATGCGGCGCTCCACCAGATCGTAGTAGGTGTTGATGGTGTCCTGCAGCGGCACCTGGCGCCGATACAGCATGCGCACGGTCTGGTAGATGTCGTCGGTGCCCAGCGCGATGTGCTGGATGCCTTCGCCGTTGTACTGCTTGATGAATTCCTCGATCTGCGATTTGTCGTCGGCGCTCTCGTTGATCGGAATGCGGATCTTGCCGCAAGGGCTGGTCATGGCGCGCGACTTCAGGCCGGTCATCTTGCCTTCGATGTCGAAATACTTGATTTCGCGGAAGTTGAACAGGCGCGTGTAGAACGACGACCAGGTATCCATCGCGCCGCGCATCACGTTGTGCGTCAGGTGATCGATATAGGTCAGGCCGACGCCGACCGGATGGCGTTCGACATTGGGGAAGAATTCAAAATCGATGTCGTAGATCGAACCGCGCTCGCCGTAGCGATCCACCAGATACAGCAGCGAGCCGCCGATGCCCTTGATGGCGGGGATGTTCAGCTCCATCGGACCGAGCTTGGCCGGCACGCCTTCGGCGCCCATTTCCAGCGCGCGCTTGTAGACCGCGGCGGCATCCTTGACGCGGAAGGCCATGGCGTTGACCGACAGGCCGTGCACCTTGGCGAACTCGGTCGCGTTGCTGTCCGGTTCCGCGTTCACGATGAAATTGATCTGGCCCTGGCGGTATAGCGTGACGTTCTTGGAGCGGTGGCGCGCCACTGCCGAGAATCCCATCGACTCCAGCACGGCGGCGATCGGCATGGGGTCCAGCGCTGCATACTCGACGAATTCGAAACCGTCGGTGCCCATCGGGTTGTCGAACAGGTCGGCGCTGCTGTTGCTGGAAGAAATTTGCGTGGCTTGGCCCATCATGCTCTCCTGGACAGTGGGGCGGGGCAGGCGCCTTGTGAACGCCTTGCATCGGCTCCGTACTGGATAATGTATGAATCCAGTTTATTGCAGGAGATGCGCAAAATGTGATTGTTATTTCTACATTTGTCGCGGTATGATGCACAAATTGTTCAAAATAATGGGGAAAAGAGGGCGATATGAGCACCATCACCGTAGACCGGTTTGATCTGGCCTTGCTGGCTGAATTGCAGCGCGACGGCCACATTACCAACAGCGCTCTCGGCCAGAAAGTGCACCTGTCGACCTCCCAGATCAGCCGGCGCGTGCAGCGCCTGGAAGAAGCGCACGTCATCGAGCGCTATACCGCGGTGCTGGATCCGGCCGTCGTCGGCCTCGGCGTCACGGCCTTCACCAACGTCACGCTTGATCGCCAGGGGGAAACGCGCGGCGACCAGTTCGAGCAAGCGGTGCAGAGCATGCCGGAAATCATGGAGTGTTTTTCCATCACCGGCGAAGCGGATTATATCCTGCGCATCGTCGCGCCCGATCTGGCGGCGTTTTCCGAATTCATGATGACGCGCTTGCTGCGCCTGCCGGGCGTGACCAACGTCAAGTCCAACATCACCATGAAGCAGATCAAACACTCGCACGTGCTGCCGCTGGACCACGTTACGCAACCGGCGCAAAGCCGTCAGCGGATCAAGTTTTCGTCCTGATTTCCGGGCGGGAAAACAACACCGGATTTGAAAGCAAGGCCCGGAGTGTGAGGGCCAATCAAGGTTTCTATACTGCGATGACCGTCTAACCAAAAGGTGTCATCATGTTCAGTATGAATACCCGCAAGACCACTTCATCCACCCCTGTTTCAAGAGTCGCCTCCAGCCTCGACGACCAGCGCTGGCAGGCCGTCACGCAGCGCGACAAAGCCGCCGACGGCACGTTCTATTACGCCGTGCGCACCACGGGCGTGTATTGCCGTCCGTCGTGTCCCTCACGCCAGGCGCGCCGCGAAAACGTCGCCTTCTACGATACCAGCATTCAAGCCGAACAAGCCGGTTTTCGCGCCTGCAAGCGCTGCAAGCCGAACGAAGCCGCGCTGGCCGAACGCCAGGCGCAGGCCATCGCCGCGGTGTGCCGCTCCATCGAGCAGGCCGAGGACTTACCTTCGCTCGACGAACTGGCGCAGATCGCCGGCATGAGCCGCTTTCATTTCCACCGCCTCTTCAAGGAGAAGACCGGCGTCACGCCCAAGGCTTACGCCACGGCGCACCGGGCGCGGCGTTTGCGTCAGGAACTGGCGCAGAGCGACACCGTCACCAACGCCATGTATGACGCCGGCTTCAATTCCAGCGGACGTTTTTATGCGGAATCCAGCGGCCGGCTGGGCATGACGCCGAGCGCCTATCGCAGCGGCGGCAGCGGCGCGCAGATTCGTTTTGCGGTGGCGCAGTGCTGGCTGGGCGCGATTCTGGTGGCGACCACGGCCAAGGGCGTCTGCGCGATTACGCTGGGCGACGATCCGGATCAGTTGGTGCGCGACCTGCAGGATCAGTTTCCGCAGGCGGAACTGATCGGCGGCGATGCGGAATTTGAAAAGCTGATCGCCAAAGTGATCGGCTTCATCGAATCGCCGCAGGGCGACCTCAACCTGCCGCTCGACGTGCGCGGCACCGCCTTCCAGCAACGCGTATGGCAAGCCTTGCGCGAGATCCCGGCCGGCGCGCGCGTGACGTATTCGGATATTGCGCAGCGCATCGGCAAGCCGTCTGCCGTGCGCGCCGTCGCCAGCGCCTGTGCGTCGAACGCCATTGCCGTGCTGATTCCCTGCCATCGCGTGGTGCGCATGGACGGCTCGCTGTCGGGTTATCGCTGGGGCGTCGAGCGCAAGAAAGCCTTGCTCGAAAAAGAGGAAAAATCGTGAAGCAAGCGAATCGGAGCACGCCATGACCGGCGATCTGTTTGCCGCATTGCGCGCGCCGTCCGTCGAGCGGATCGACGACGGCGCTACGTGGCTGCGCGCCTTTGCCGACGAACAGGCCGCGGCGTTGGTGCAAGCCATCGAACAGGTGGCCGCGCAGGCGCCGTTCCGGCAGATGCAGACGCCGGGCGGTTACACCATGTCGGTGGCGATGAGCAATTGCGGCGAGTTCGGCTGGGTCACCGACCGGCGCGGCTATCGCTATCAGCGCGACGATCCGCTGTCGCAGCGGCCGTGGCCTGCGATGCCGGGCGTGTTTGCAGCGCTGGCGGCGAAGGCTGCTTTTGTCGCCGGTTTCGACAAGTTCATGCCGGACGCCTGTCTGATCAACCGCTACGTTCCCGGTGCGCGCATGTCGCTGCATCAGGACAAGAATGAAGGCGACATGGCGCAACCCATCGTATCGGTGTCGCTGGGTTTGCCGGCCACCTTTCTGTTCGGCGGCGGCGAGCGTGCCGACAGACCGGTGCGCATGCGCCTGGAAAGCGGTGACGTGGTGGTGTGGGGCGGCCCGGCGCGCTTGCGTTTCCATGGCGTCGACACGCTGGCGGAGGGCGTGCACGAACTGACCGGCAAGTGCCGCTACAACCTGACTTTTCGCAAGGCGGGTCAAGGCATGTCTTAACGCGATGACCCAAAATGGGGCGTCAAAAGACAAGAAAGGCCATAAGGTCTAAAATTTCGGCTTTCCCCATCCAATAAAGACAGGCCATCATGGAGACAGCGCTCAATCCCCCGGAAATGCCTCAGGCGGCAGAGAAACAGGCCGCAGAAAAAACCGGTTTCCGCGTTCTCGGCGCGATCAGTTTTTCGCATTTCCTCAACGACATGATTCAATCGCTGCTGCTGGCGATTTATCCGTTGTTGAAGGGCAACTTCCACCTGAGCTTCGCCCAGATCGGCCTGATCACCCTGACCTTCCAGGTGACGGCTTCGCTGTTGCAGCCGCTGGTCGGCCTGTACACCGACAAACATCCGAAACCGTATTCGCTGGCCATCGGCATGGGTTCCACCTTGTGCGGTTTGCTGCTGCTGTCGGTCGCGCCGAATTTCGGCGTGCTGCTGGTCGCCGCGGCGCTGGTCGGCACCGGCTCTTCGGTATTCCACCCCGAAGCCTCGCGCGTGGCGCGCATGGCCTCGGGCGGTCGGCACGGCCTTGCCCAATCGCTGTTCCAGGTCGGCGGCAACGCCGGCAGCGCGATGGGGCCCTTGCTGGCGGCATGGATCATCATCCCGGGCGGTCAACGCAGCATTGCGTGGTTCACCATCGCGGCGCTGATCGCCATCGTCGTGCTGCGCCAGATCGGCCACTGGTATCAACGCCAGCAACTGGCCGGCAAGACCAAGGCGAAGAAGAAATCCGCCGGTTACGTCGAGCTGCCGCGCAACAAGGTCATCATGGCGGTCGGCATCCTGTTGCTGCTGATCTTTTCCAAGTATTTCTACATGGCCAGCCTGTCGAGCTACTTCACGTTTTATCTGATCAGCAAGTTCCAGCTGTCGGTGCAGGATGCGCAGATCCACCTGTTCGTGTTCCTGTTTGCGGTGGCGGTGGGCACCGTGCTGGGCGGACCGATCGGCGACCGCGTCGGCCGCAAGCTGGTGATCTGGGTGTCGATCCTCGGCGTGGCGCCGTTCACGCTGATGCTGCCGTACGCCAACCTGTTCTGGACCGGCGTGTTGACGGTCATCATCGGCATGATCCTGGCGTCGGCCTTCTCGGCGATCCTGGTGTTCGCGCAAGAACTGATGCCGGGCAAGGTCGGCACCGTGTCGGGTCTGTTCTTCGGATTTGCGTTCGGCATGGGCGGCATCGGCGCGGCGTTGCTGGGCAAGCTGGCTGACGTCACCGATATTTTCTTCGTGTACCAGGTCTGCGCCTTCCTGCCGCTGATCGGCTTGCTGGCTGCTTTCCTGCCGAAGCTGGAGAAAGCGCCGGTGGCGGCTTAGCGCTGTTGATCTTCCCAAAATGGAAAATCGGCTTTCCACGCAAATGGAAAGCCGATTTTTTTATCGCTTGTGCGGTTTCTGCTTTCCGGGTTCTTCCTGCAAGCGTTGTTGCAGCAGCGCCAGCACGGCCGCTTCTTCCGGACTCAGGGCGTGCAAGTCGTGGACCAGGTTGTCGTGCACCTGCTGCTTGAGCGTGCCCATGGTGACGCCGTCCAGATAGGACGAGATCACGTCGGGGTGGACGTAGCACTTGCGGCAGATCGTCGGCGTATTGCCCAGTTTCATGGCCACGTGTTCGATCGCCTGCACGACATTCTTCTTGGCCTGCGCCTGTGAGTCGAACTGCTTGAATTCGTTGAGCGCCAGCGCCGCCAGTACGGTCCCGGCCCAGGTGCGGAAATCCTTGGCGGTGTAATCCTCGCCCGTGATTTCATGCAGGTAGTCGTTGACGTCGCCGGAGCCGATGGTGTGCGTTTCACCCGCTTCGTCGACGTACTGGAACAAATCCTGCCCCGGCAAATCGAGCAGCTTGCGCACGATGCGCACCATGTAGGGATCGTGCAGTTTGATGGTGTGCTGCACGCCGCTCTTGCCGCGAAAATGGAACTTGATGTCGGCGCCGTCGACCTTGACGTGACGATTGCGCAAGGTGGTCATGCCGAACGACTGATTGCTGCGCGCATATTCGTCGTTACCCACACGCATGAGCGTGGCCTGCAGCAGATAGATGACCGTCGCCAGTATTTTCTGCTTGCTCATGCCTGGTCTCTTGAGATCGTGCTCGAGACATTTGCGTATCTGCGGCAATACCTTGGCAAAGCTGATCATGCGCTGGTATTTGACCTCGTCGCGCACGCTGCGCCAGCGAGCGTGATAACGATATTGCTTGCGTTCGCGCGCATCGCGCCCGGTGGCCTGGATGTGGCCGTTGGGCCAGGGACAGATCCACACGTCCTCCCAGGCGGGAGGAACGGCAAGCGCCTTGATGCGGGCCAGAATGGCGTTGTCATGAATGATCTTGCCGTCGCTGTCGGTATAGATGAAGTCGCCATGATCGCGCGTGCGGCTGATGCCGGGCGTGTCGTCGTTGACGTAGCGCAGACCGCTTTCCCGGGCGATTTTTTTTGCAGTTGGCATGGCCGGGTTCGCGCCTGGAGTGCAGGCCGCATCGCGATGGACTTGTGTATGCATACGAAGTCTTTCTTCAAGAGAGCTTGCGTTTGCGGATGGCTGCAGATTGCGGATTGTCGCTTCCGGCAGAATGACTTGATCGTGAACGGCGGAGGGGCGTTGTGAGATGCAACCGTCGACGGATCGATTATCGGCGTATTGCGTCGGCAGGAATGTCAGTGTAGCCAGACAGCACATGTGGGACGTTTCCTACATGGGCGGTCATGGTCGGACCAAACGGCAAATGAAAAAAGCCGAAGCGCAATGCTTCGGCTTGGTAGGTTGTCGCCGGAGTCGTGATCTGCCGTGACTTGCAGCGTGTCAGGCCGGCGCCGTGGCGTGGAATTGTTGCCGCCCCATATAACGCGCCACCGACAAATCGTCCGAAGCGATGGCAGGGCGCCGGCCCGAGATCAGATCCGACAGCAGTTGGCCGGAACCGCAGGACATCGTCCAGCCCAGCGTGCCGTGGCCGCTGTTGATGAACAGGTTGCCGATCGGCGTGGCGCCGACGACCGGCGTGCCGTCCGGCGTCATCGGACGCAGGCCGGTCCAGAAACTGGCTTGCGCCGTATTGCCGGCGCCGGGGAACAGGTCGTTGACCACCATTTCCAGCGTCGCGCGGCGTTTCGGATTGAGTTGCTTGTCGAAGCCGACCACTTCCGCCATGCCGCCCACGCGGATGCGGTTGTCGAAACGCGTGACGGCGATCTTGTAGGTTTCGTCGAGGATGGTCGACACCGGCGCCGCTTCGGCATTGACCACCGGCACGGTGATCGAATAGCCCTTGAGCGGATACACCGGGATGTCGACGATGTTGCGCAGGAAGTTGGTGGAGTAGGAGCCCAGCGCCACCACGTAGCTGTCGGCCTTGACCAGCTCCTTGCCGCACACCACGCCGTCGATCTCGCCGCCGGCCGTAGCCAGCGCATCGATGTCGACGCCGTAACGGAAGCGCACGCCCAGTTCTTCGGCCATTGCGGCCAGTTTGGTGGTGAACAGTTGGCAATCGCCGGTTTCGTCGTTCGGCAGGCGCAGGCCGCCGGTCAGTTTGTGGCTGACCTTGGCCAGCGCCGGTTCGGCGCCGGCGAGCTGGTCGCGGGTCAGCAGCTCATAGGGCACGCCGCTCTGGCGCAGCACCGAGATATCCTTTTGCGCACCGTCGAATTGCTCTTGCGTGCGGAACAGTTGCAGCGTGCCTTGCTGGCGGCCTTCGTAAGCTATGCCGGTGTCGGCGCGCAGCTGGCGGAAGCAGTCGCGGCTGTATTCGGCCAGGCGCACCATGCGCTCCTTGTTGACGGCGTAGCGCTCGGCATTGCAGTTGCGCAGCATTTGCCACATCCAGCGCAGCTGCTGCAGCGTGCCGTCGAGGCGGATCGCCAGCGGCGCGTGTTCTTCAAACATCCATTTCAGGGCCTTGAGCGGGATGCCGGGCGCGGCCCATGGCGAGGCGTAACCGGGCGAGATCTGGCCGGCGTTGCCGAAGCTGGTCTCCAGCGCCGGACCGGGCTGGCGATCGAGCACGGTGACCTGATGGCCGGCCTTGGCGAGGTAGTACGCGCTGGTGACGCCGATGACGCCGCTGCCCAGAATGACGACACGCATGGTGATTTCCCTGAAATAGTTATGCGGATATAGAATTTAAAACTATGATATTGATAAACAAGTAGTCTTTGTTTGTGTATTAATTGCTAAAAACGAGAAAAAATAATGAGAACGCAGCAGCTTTCAGTACGCACCCTGGACAAGCTCGACCGCAAGATCCTGGCGGTCCTGCAAAAGGACGGCCGCATCTCGATGAAGGACCTCGGCGAAGAGGTCGGCCTGTCGATCACGCCGTGCATCGAGCGCGTCAAGCGCATGGAGCGCGACGGCGTCATCAGCGGCTATTACGCGCGCATCAATCCGGAAACGCTGGGGGCGACCTTGCTGGTGTTCGTGGAGATCACTCTTAACCATAAGTCGGGAAATATGTTCGAACAGTTCCGTCGCGAGGTGCTGCGCATCCCCGAAGTACAGGAGTGTCATCTGGTGTCGGGCGATTTCGACTACCTGATCAAGGCGCGTATCCGCGGCATGGCGGAATACCGCAAGCTGCTCGGCGACATCTTGCTGCAACTGCCGGGCGCGGCGCAGTCCAAGAGTTATGTGGTGATGGAAGAGATCAAGGAAACGCTGGCCCTGCCGCTGGAGGAATAAGCTTGCCGGGGCGCGGCGGATATATCGTCAATTTTTGTTCATTAAAAAATGTCAGATCAGTCAAATCAATCGGAACTGGAAACGCATCTTTTCTTCCTGTGCACGCAGGTGGTGTACCGGCGCAATCACTTGTTGCAAGACGCTTTGCGGCCGTTGGAAATCCTGCCCACGGAATACCGGACCCTGAGCGCCGTGCTGCGCAAGGGGCCGCTGACGATGCAGGAACTGGCGCAATGGACCGCCTATGAGCGTACCCGCGTCACCCGCATCCTGCACGCGATGGAAGCGCGCGAATGGATTGTGCGCAGCACTTCTGAACATGACAAGCGATCGGTGGTGGTGCAGATCACGGACCGCGGACGCGAGATGTTCTGGCAGGCCAAGGTCATCGTCGACCAGGTGACCGATCAGGCCATGAGCGACAACTCGGAAGAAGAGATCGCGCAGCTGCGGCATGGTCTTACGGTCTTGCGCAAGAAGCTGATCGCGATGGAAAGCTGAGTCGTTCCCTGTCATCAACGGCGCAGGGTGTCGAGTGCGACATCTTGTTCGCTGCCCCCTCCCGCGGTCCTTTTTCATTTCGCCGCTTTTGCATCTGCAAAGACAGCAACGACATTCACCCTCTCGCCTTGTTGCAAAAAATCCACCCATCGTTTTAGCCGGCTCGCTGCGACGATCTGTTGCAAAGCGCAATTTTTCCCCATGCACCATCTCGTGACGCGCACCGATTTTTTACTCCGGCCGTTACCTGTCCCCGATGGCATTCCGGGTCGCATTTTTGCAGCAATGTTTGACGGTCAGGCGTCGCCGATGGCGCGCCCTTGTTTGGTGAGCAAGGTCGATATTTTGCCTGTTTTTGGGGCGGTGCAGCATTTATGTTACTAAATAACAGTTCTTTCTTTTTCTCGTAACGCTTCGTAGTAAGGGGTTCCTGGCTTTCATGGTGTATTTTACTGATTGCTGCTTCAAACATCGTGATATAAACTACCAAAAAATTTCAGCAAGCAGTTGCAGCAAAAGAATCAAAAACAAAACATCAGCAAACGGCGCAACAGGGGCGTCGCCTCATCGGCAGTTCTGATTCAGCCGATAGCCGTTCGCAAGGCCAGGATTTTCAACCCAGCAGGCATGTAGGAGAGGATGATGACAGTGCGATTTTTTTTACCGTCGTTCAACAAGGGCAGGCGTCTGCTATTTCAATGTGCGGCGAGTGCAGCGGTGCTGGCGTCGATAGGTGTATCACCTTTGGTGCAGGCAGCTCCAGGCGGCGTCGCCAACCTGGCGATGGTGGCCGAGCCGCAAACGCTGGATCCGATGGCGTCGACCACCGATCTGGTCGCCACCATCATGCAGCACGTCTATGAACCGTTGTACACCTTCGACGCCAAGTGGGTCATTCAACCGATGCTGGCCGAGAGCCTGCCCAAGGTGAGCGCCGACGGCAAGACCGTCACCATCGAACTGCGCAAGGGCGTCAAATTCCACAACGGCAAAGAGATGAAATCCGACGACGTGGTCGCTTCGCTCAAGCGCTGGATGGACATCGCGCCGCGCGGCAAGGCGGTATCCAAAGAGATCAAGAGCCTCGACGCCAAAGGTCCTTACACCATCGTGCTGAGCATGCAGAACGCCTATGCGCCGCTGCTGGCGCACCTGGCGCTGCCGTCCGGTGTCGCAGCGATCATGCCGAAGGAATCCGCCGTCAACCCGTTGAAGGATTTCATCGGCACCGGTCCTTATCAGTTCAAGGAGCGCAAGCCCGATCAATACGTGCTGCTGACCCGCTTCGACGGCTACAGCGCGCGCAAGGAAGCCGCCAGCGGTTACGCCGGCAAGCGCGAAGCGCTGCTGTCCGAACTGCGCTTCATTCCCGTGCCGAATCCGAACACCCGCGTCGAAGGTTCGCTGTCCGGCCAATATCAGTTCGCCGACCTGCTGCCGGCGGAAGCATCGCCGCGCCTGGCGGGCAAGTCCAATGTCGTGCCGGTCATCACCGCGCCGTTCGGCTTTCCGTATGTGGTGCTGAACACGGTGCAAGGTCCGCTGCAAAAGCAGGGCGTGCGCCAGGCGATTCAGGCGGCGCTCAACATGAAGGAAATCATGACCGCCGGTTTCGGCGATCCGAAGTTCTTCTCGGTCGAAGGCAATCACTTCCCCAAGGGCTCGCCGTTCTATTCGATGGAGGGTGCGACATCGTATAACCAGGCCAACGCCGCCAAGGCGCGCGACCTGGCGACCAAGGCCGGTTACAAGGGCGAGCCGGTCAAGATCCTGACCAGCAAGCAATACGAGTTCCACTACCGCATGGCGCTGGTGATGGGTGAAGAACTGAAGCTGGCCGGCTTCAAGGTCGACATGCAGGTGGTCGACTGGGCCACGCTGATCCAGCGTCGCAACGATCCCGCGCTGTGGGACATCTACATGACGCACTCGGCCTTCCTGCCCGAGCCGACACTGTCGCCGCCGCAATTGAGCGACGGTGCGCCGGGCGGCTGGAAGAGCGCCGGCAAGGATGTAGCGGTCACCGTGTTCTCGCACGAAATGGACCCGGCGCATCGCGGTGCATTGTGGGGCAAAGTGCAGGGCGTGGTGTACGACGAAGTGCCGTATATCCGCCTGGGCAGCTTCAACAGCCTGACCGCGAAATCGTCCAAGCTGCAGGGTTACACGCCGATGCCCTGGCCGTATTTCTGGAACACCAGGCTGGCGGATTGATTAACTGATCAATCCACGGTCCGGCGGCATTGCTGAACTACGCGCTGGTTGCGGACATCTCTCTGAATGCAGTTCCATTCATCGCAGTCGTCCCAGCGAAGGCTGGGACCCAGTGTCGTGAAGGTGGCCGATAAGACGCTGGGTCCTGACTTTCGTCAGGACGGCAAGCATAGGGTGAGATGTCGTGCCAGGTATCGTGCCTTCACCCGGCGATGTCGTTGCAGTCATGTTCCAGATCGTGCTGCTGCAATCTGAATCCAAACGTTTTCATTTTTGATGAAGCCGGTTGGCTGGCAATTTTTTTCTAACTGATTCCACGTCTATGCTTCGTTACCTTTCAGGACGCTTCACCGGCATGGTGATCGTCATGCTGATCGTCGCCGTGCTGGTGTTCTTCATCACGCGCCTGGCGCCGGGAGATCCCGCCGCGATCATGCTGGGCGACCAGGCCACCGTCGCCGACATCGCCAAATTGCGCGCCCAATACGGCCTCGACAAGCCGATGCTGGTGCAGTTCGGCTTCTGGCTCAAGGAGCTGGCGCAGGGCAACCTCGGCCAGTCCATTTTCTTGCAGATGCCGGTGACCGAAGCGCTGGCGTCGCGCGCCGAGCCGACTTTTTTCCTGACGATTTTTGCGGTGGCGCTGGCCTGCCTGATCGGCATTCCTTGCGGCATCGTTTCCGCCGTCTGGCGCGGTCGCGTGGTGGATCAGGTGTTCACCGGCATCGCCATGCTGGGGGCGAGTATTCCGAGCTTCTGGTTCGGCCTGATCCTGATGCAGATATTCGCCGTGAAAATGGGCTGGTTTCCGGTGGCCGGCTACGGCGATCCGGGCGCGCCGCTGTGGGACCGCCTGCATCACTTGCTGCTGCCGGCGGTGGTGCTGGGTGTGCTCAATTCGGCGCTGATCATCCGCTTCACGCGCGCGTCCATGCTGGACGTGCTGTCTGACGACTACGTTCGCACCGCACGCGCCAAGGGGCTGAACGAGCGCCGCGTGATCCTGCGCCACGCCTTGCGCAATGCGCTGATTCCGGTGGTGACCGTGATCGGCCTGACGGCGGCGCTGATGATAGGCGGGGCGGTGGTGACCGAGACGGTGTTCGGCTTGCCGGGCGTCGGCAACCTGGTGGTGTCGGCGGTGCAGCGGCGCGATTATCCGGTGATCCAGGGCGCCTTGCTCGCGATTGCCGTGATCTATGTGCTGATCAACCTGGCGATCGATTTGCTGTACACGCTGATCGATCCGCGCGTGCGGTATTGATCCGGCTCTTGAACAGAATCACGGGATTTTCCATGTTTGCTTTTCTTTCCAAATTCATGCGGCGCAAGCTGGTGATGTTCGGCGTCGTCAGCCTGGTCCTGCTGGCCGTCCTGGCGGTCGTGGTGCCGCTGGCTTCTCCCTACGATTCGTCCGCGCTGGACATCATGGCGCGGCTGCAGCCGCCGTCGGCGTCGCACTGGTTCGGCACCGACGAATTCGGTCGCGACATCTTCACGCGGGTGCTGACCGGCGGCCGCTATTCGCTGACCATCGGCGCGCTGGTGGTCGTGATCTCGCTGGTGGCGGGCGTGCTGATGGGCTTGTGCGCCGGCTTCTTCAAGCGCATGGATGCGCCCATCATGCGCGTGGTCGACGCGATGATGTCGTTCCCCGACATCTTGCTGGCGATTGCGCTGGTGGCGATACTCGGTTCCTCGCTGATCAACGTGGTGCTGGCGCTGGCGATCGTCTATACGCCGCGGGTGGCGCGCATCGTGCGCGCCTCCACGCTGGTGGTGCGCGAGCTGTTGTTCGTGGAAGCGGCGCGCGCGCTGGGGGTGTCGACGGTGCGCATCGTGTTCTTCCATGTGCTGGGCAACATCCTGTCGCCGATCTTGGTGCAGGGTACTTTCATCTTCGCCTACGCGATCCTGGCGGAAGCGGGCTTGTCGTTCTTGGGCGTCGGCGTGCCGCCCGAGCTGCCGACCTGGGGCACGATGATTTCTTCCGGGCAGGCCTACGCCGAGCAGGCGATCTGGTTGGTGGTGTTTCCCGGCATCGCCATCGTGCTGTCGGCGCTGTCGCTGCAGATGGTCGGCGACGGCCTGCGCGACATGCTCGATCCGCGCCTGCGCAAGAGCCTCTAATTCCTCCAGCAAAGAGAGTACAGATCATGCAACAACAGATTGTTCCGAAAGGGACGCCGCTGCTGGAGGTCGACAACCTGCAGACGCATTTTTTCACCGAGCAGGGCACGGTGAAGTCGGTCGACGGCGTGAGTTTCACCGTCAACGCCGGCGAGACCTTGGCCGTGGTCGGCGAGTCCGGTTCCGGCAAGTCGGTGACCAGCTTGTCCATCATGGGTTTGATTCCGGCCGATGCCGGTCGCGTGGTCGGCGGCAGCATCCGCTTCAAGCGCCGCGATGGCGACACCGTCGACCTGACGCGCCTGCCGCAACGCAGCCTGCGCCAGTTGCGCGGCAATGAAATCGCGATGGTGTTCCAGGAGCCGATGACCAGTCTGAATCCGGTCTTCACGCTCGGCGATCAGATCGCTGAAAGCGTGCGCCTGCATCTGGGCAAGAGCCACAAGGACGCCATGATCCACGCCCAGCGCATGCTGGAGCTGGTCGAGATCCCCGCCGCCGCGCGCCGCTTGTACGAATATCCGCATCAGTTGTCGGGCGGCATGCGCCAGCGCGTGATGATCGCGCTGGCCTTGTCATGCAATCCTTCGCTGCTGATCGCCGACGAGCCGACCACGGCGCTGGACGTGACGATACAGGCGCAGATTCTGGCGCTGCTACAAAAGCTGCAGCGCGAAACCGGCACCGGCATCTTGTTCATCACCCACAACCTCGGCGTAGTGGCCGAGATCGCCGACCGTGTCGCCGTGATGTATGCCGGCCGCATGGTGGAGCAGGGCAGCGTGCCGCAGATTTTCGACAAGCCGCAACATCCTTACACCGCCGGCTTGCTGAACTGCCTGCCGGGCCGCAGCAAGAACCACGCCGTCGCCGGCGAGCGTCCGCGGCTGGCGGCGATTCCAGGCCAGGTGGCGAGCCCGCTGGCGCCGCCGCCGGGTTGCGCTTTTGAGCCGCGTTGCGCGCATGCTTCCGACGCTTGTCGCGAAGCCATGCCGCCGTTGACGCTGGGTGACGATGGACACAATGTCCGCTGTATTTTGAGGAAGTCGGCATGAGCACCGGGATCGCCAATAACGCCAACATCACGCCGCTGGTTGAAGTGCGCCATCTGAAGAAATACTTCAGCGGCAAGCAAAAAGACGCGCCCATCCGCGCCGTCGACGACGTCAGTTTTACCATCATGCCGGGAGAAGTGCTGGGCCTGGTCGGCGAATCCGGCTCGGGCAAGAGCACCGTCGGCCGCACTTTGCTGCGCCTGATGGAAAGCAGCGGCGGCGAGATTCGTTATCAGGGCGAAGACATCTCCAATCTGTCGGCCTCGCGCATGCGCGCCTTGCGCCGCGAAATGCAAATCATCTTTCAGGATCCCTACGCCAGCCTGAATCCGCGCCAGCGCGTGCGCGACATCATCGGCGAAGCGCTCGACACGCACGGCTTGCATCGCGGCGAAGCGCGCGCCACGCGCATCGCCGAGCTGCTGCAATTGGTCGGTTTGCGTGCGGAGCACGGCGCGCGCTATCCGCACGAGTTTTCCGGCGGCCAGCGTCAGCGTATCGGCATCGCTCGTGCATTGGCGGTGGAGCCGCGCTTCATCGTCGCCGATGAGCCGGTGTCGGCGCTGGACGTGTCGATTCAGGCGCAGGTGATCAATCTGCTGCAGGACCTGCGTCAGCGCTTCAATCTGGCGATGTTGTTCATTTCGCATGATCTGGACGTGGTCGAATACATCTGCGACCGCGTGGTGGTGCTGTATCTGGGCAAAGTCATGGAAATCGCGCCGGCGTCGGCCTTGTTCGAAAAGCCCTTGCATCCGTATTCGCAAGCCTTGCTGGCGGCCTCGCCCAAGCCGGAGTCGGATGCGCGCGAACAGGCCAAGAGTCGCCGCACCCTGCAGGGCGACTTGCCGAGCCCGGCCAATCCGCCCTCGGGATGCGTATTCCGCACGCGCTGTCCGTATGCGCAGGAAGCCTGTGCGGCAGCCGTTCCCGAGCTGCGGGAAGTCGCGCCCGGCCGCTGGCGCGCCTGTATCCGCGACGACGTGTTGCTGTAAACGCTGCTTGCAGGACTCGATGTCGTTGAGATGCCATTGACTCGCAAGCCGTCGTCCTGACGAAAGTCAGGACCCAGTGTCGTATCGGCGCTTGTCACGACACTGGGTCCCAGCGTTCGCTGGGACGACCGGACTTTTAAAGATTCGCTGTTTCTCTGCTGTACTCTTTTTTTAGCTGCTTGACTGTGTACGCCACGACGGCCCGCAGCAGGTAAACTCACCATCATCAGAAATTGTATTGGTGGAGCGAAAAATGGCGAAAGCAGGCAAGGCAAAGATCGAGACCTACAACAACCCCGCAGGCGGTTGGGGCGCGCTGAAGTACGTGGCGCTCAATCTGGTCAAGGAGCACGTGGCCGACGGCAAGGGTCTGCGCACGCTGCTGTCGCAAAACCAGCCGGACGGTTTCGATTGCCCCGGCTGCGCCTGGCCGGATCGCGAACACACCTCCACCTTCGAATTCTGCGAAAACGGCGTCAAGGCGGTGGCGGCGGAAGCCACCAAGAAGCGCGTGACCAACGATTTCTTCGCGCAACACACTGTTGCCGAGCTGATGGAGCAGTCGGATTACGAGCTGGAAGATCATGGCCGCCTGACTGCGCCGATGGTCTACGACGCCGTCAGCGACAAGTACGTGCCGATTGCCTGGTCGCAAGCTTTTGACATGATCGGCCGTCATCTGAATGCGCTGCCCGACCCGAACATGGCCGACTTCTACGTCTCCGGCCGCGCCAGCAACGAAGCCGCCTTCCTGTTCCAGCTGTTTGTGCGCCAGTACGGCACCAACAACTTCCCCGACTGTTCCAACATGTGCCACGAGCCGACCAGCGTCGGCCTGCCCGTCACCGTCGGCGTGGGCAAGGGCACCGTGCTGCTGGACGACTTCGACCTGTGCGACACCTTGCTGCTGTTCGGCCAGAATCCGGCCACCAACCACCCGCGCATGATGGGTGAGTTGCGCGAGGCCTCCAAGCGCGGTGTTGCCATTGTCGCCATCAACCCGCTCAAAGAGCGCGGTCTGGAGCGTTTTGCCGATCCGCAAAGCAAGATGGAAATGCTGACCATGGGCAGCACCCGGATCAGTTCGATGTTCATTCACCCGACGCTGGGCGGCGACCTGGCGCTGATCAAGGGCGTCATCAAGCGCACTATCGAACTGGACGACGAAGCCTTGCTGACGGGTGCCGAGCGCGTTCTCGATGTGAAATTCATCGAGGAACATACTTCAGGTTTCGAGGAATTCGCCGCTGACGCGCGCGCCGAAAGCTGGACTGACATCATCGGCGAGTCGGGCGTAGCGCGTGAAGACATCGAAAAGCTGGCGCAAGTCTATGTCAAGGGCAAAGCAGTCATCGCCACCTGGGGCATGGGCCTGACGCAGCACAAGCACGCGGTTGGCACGATTCAATTGCTGTCCAACATGATGATGCTGCGCGGGAACATCGGCCGGCCGGGCGCGGGCTTGTGTCCGGTGCGCGGCCACTCCAACGTGCAGGGCGACCGTACCGTCGGCATCGATGAAAAGCCGACCGATGCCTTCCTCGACCGTCTGGAACAGGTATTCGAATTCAAGGCGCCGCGCCACCACGGCAACGACACCGTCGGCTCCGTGATGGCGATGCTGGAAGGCCGCACCAAGGTATTCATCGGCCTGGGCGGCAATTTCGCCATGGCGACCCCCGACACGCCGCGCACCTTCGACGCCATGCGTTCGTGCAACCTGACCGTCCATATCACCACCAAGCTCAACCGCAGCCATCTGGTGCACGGCAAGGACGCGCTGATCCTGCCGACGCTGGGCCGCACCGAGATCGACATGCAAGCCGGCGGCGCGCAAGGCGTGACCGTGGAAGATTCGATGAGCATGGTGCACGTCTCCTACGGCATCAACAAGCCGGCATCGGAAAACTGCATGTCGGAAACCGCCATCGTCGCGCACATCGCCGAAGCCACGATGAAGCATCGCGACAACGGCAAGAAAATCGACTGGCTGTGGTACGCCGAAGATTATTCGCGCATTCGCGACGCCATCGAAAAGGTCTACGATTCCTTCAAGGATTACAACCAGCGCATCGCCCATCCGGGCGGCTTCCATCTGGGCGTCGCTTCGCGCGACCGCGTCTGGAAGACCAGCACCGGCAAAGCCAACTTCGTGGTCAACGCGATTCCGCTGGATACGCCTATCCATCGCGCCCGCAAGATGTACGGCGACAAGCTGATGACGCTGATGACCACGCGTTCGCACGATCAGTACAACACCACCATCTACGGCATGGACGACCGCTATCGCGGCGTGTTCGGCCAGCGTCGCGTGATCTTCATCAACAAGCAGGATCTGGATGTGCTGGGTTTGAAGGACGGCGAGTGGGTCGACGTCGTCAGCGTCTGGGACGATGGCATCGAGCGCCGCGCCGACGGCTTCCTGCTGGTGGAGTACGACATCCCGCGCGGTTGCCTCGGCAGCTACTATCCGGAAACCAATCCGCTGGTGCCGCTGGAAAGTTTTGCCGACAAGGCGCGTACGCCGACGTCGAAATCCATTCCAGTACTATTGCATCGCGCTGCGGTACAGCACGCCAAGGCGGCCTGAGAGACATTGCATGGACGACGCGAGCGAACAATTGCCGCCCGAGCTGGTGCGCATCCTGGATGAGCTGTACCAGGAGTATCAGCGCAGCCAGGCGCCGCTGTCGCTGGCGCGTCTGTCCAAGCGCACCGAGTTGCGCATGAGTACGTTGCGGCGCTTTTTGACGGCGCTGGAAGAGGCGGGAATTACGACGGTGGTGATCAATGACGACGGCACCGGCAACGCCATCCTGACGGCTGCCGGACTCAAACTGCACGGCTGAACTCTAGCTGAGTTCGGCGACGATCTTGGCGATCGTCTTCAAGGCTTTTTCCATCTCTTTCGACCACGTATAGCTGTAGTTCAAGCGAATGAAATGGCTGTAGCGGTTGGTCGCGGCAAAGATGCGCCCCGGCGCGATCGTGATGCCCAGCACCAGGCAGCGCCGGTACAACTCCATCGCATCCACGCGCGGCGGCAGCTCGACCCACAGGATATAGCCGCCGGCCGGTTCCGACACGCGCGTCCCCTCAGGAAAAAATCGCAAGACGAAATGCCGCATCAGATCGCGTTGTTGCAGCAGACCGCGCCGCACCCGGCGCAGGTGGCGTTCGTAGCCGCCTTGCGTCAGGTACTCGGCAATCGCGCGCTGCGGAATGGTCGGCGTGGCCAGCGTGTTGAGGAATTTGAGTTTTTCGACCTGGTTGCGATAGCGGCCGGGAATCGCCCAGCCCACGCGATACGCCGAAGTCAGACTCTTGGAAAAGGACGAGCAGTGCAGCACCAGGCCGTCGCGGTCGTAGGTTTTGAGCGAGGTCGGATGCGCCGCGCCGTAGAACAACTCGCTATAGACCGCATCTTCGATCAGCGGCATGTCGTATTGATGCGCGAGGTCGACCAGTCGCTGCTTGTTGGCGTCCGGCATCATCGAGCCGAGCGGATTCTGGAAGTTGGGCATCACCATGCAGGCGGCGATCTTCTGGGTTTGCAGCAAGGCTTCCAGCGCATCGAGGTCGATGCCGGCCAGCGGATCGGTAGGCACTTCGACGGCGCGCATGCCCATGCGTTCGATCGCGTGCAGCATGGCGTAGAAGGTCGGCGTCTCCACCGCGATCGTGTCGCCCGGTTGCGCCACGGCTTGCAGGCAGAGATTGATGGCTTCGGTCGCGCCGACGGTGATGATGATGTCTTCCGGGGCGATGTTGAGGCCGGTTTCCAGATAGCGCCGCGCGATCTGGCGCAGCAGGTCGGGGTGGCCCGGCGGCAGATCGGTGAAGACGCTGAAGCTGTCGCTGTTGCGCGTGATGCGGCTGGCGTACTGGCCGATGCGCTGCGACGGGAACAGCGCCGGATTCGGGTAGGGCGAGCCGAGCGGGATGGTGCCGTCTTGCTGGATGGTCTTCAGCGTCGCCAGCACCAGCCGGCTGACGTCGACTTCATGCGGCTGCTGGGTCGCCGGATGTGCCGGCGGCAGCAGTTTGGGAGCCGTCGGCGCTGGCGTTTGCGCGGCGGTCTTGCGGACGAAATAGCCCGACTGCGGATGGCTCTCGATGATGCCGCGGCTTTCCAGCAGCTCGTAGGCGCGCACCACCGTGGTGACGCTGACGTTGTGCTGCTGGCTGGCGGCGCGCACCGATGTCACGCGCTCACCCGGCTGCAGCACGCCGGCGTGGATGGACGCCGCCAGTTCGTCGGCGAATTTTTTGTAGAGCGGGATCTGGGCAGTGCTGGGTGTGCGAGGCATGCTTTTTATATTCTGCTGTTAGAGTGATGCTTGACCTGCATTCTACAGAAAGGCGCACTACATGATCACCGTCCATCATCTGAACAACTCCCGCTCCCAGCGCGTGCTGTGGCTGCTGGAAGAATTGGGACTTGAATACGACATCAAGTTTTACCAGCGCGACCCCAAGAGCATGCTGGCCCCGCAGTCGCTGCGCGACATTCATCCGCTGGGAAAATCGCCGGTGATTACCGACGGCGACCTGACGATTGCCGAATCCGGCGCGATTGTCGAATACCTGGTCGAACGCTACGGCAACGGCAAATTCATCCCGGAAGCCGGTACCCCGGAGCGCCTGCGCTATCGCTACTGGCTGCATTATGCGGAAGGTTCGGCGATGCCGCTGTTGCTGATGAAGCTGATCTTCAGCCGCCTGCCGAAATCGGTGCCGGGCCTGATCCGCCCGGTTGCGCGCCTGATCTGCAACGGCGTGCTGGGCAAGATGGTGGATCCGCAACTCAAGCGTCATCTGCAATATCTGGAAGGCGAACTCTCCAAAAGCACCTGGTTTGCCGGCAATACCTTCTCGGCTGCCGATATCCAGATGAGCTTTCCGATAGAAGGCGCGCGTTCGCGCGGCGGCCTCGATGGACATTATCCGAATCTGCTCAAATACCTTGAAGCCATCCATGGACGTCCTGCCTATCAGCGCGCGCTGGAGCGGGGCGGTCCTTATGAGCTGCTGCGCTGACATGGCGTGAGCTGCCGGCAGATTGCTCCCTATCTGCATTGAAAGACCGGAATCGCCGTAGACATGTGCTGCGGCGATTTTTTTTGCGTCAGAAATCTTGTTGATTTTGCAATATCTTCGACCGGTGGAGGTCTTGCCTTGGCGCGGCGAGGCGGACGTCTGTATCGATCTGCAGCCTTATGTATCGCAAAGTAAATCCTGAAGAAAGGCTGCATTTTTCCTTCGACTCGAAGTTATAATTGAGAATTATTATTATTTAGATTGGCGCTTTGAGGCCATCTTCAGTGGAACATGAGTGAAGTCGCCGCCGGGAACATGCCAAAACAGCAACGTCGCTCGTTCTGGCTCAAGCATTTGCATCAATGGCACTGGATCAGCTCGGCCGTCTGCCTGATCGCCATGCTGCTGTTCGCGGCTACCGGCCTGACGCTGAATCATTCCGCGCAAATCGAGGCGCATCCGCAGGTGTCGAGCAAGCAGGCGCAGTTGCCCGGGGACTTGCTGGCGCAGCTGACCGCGGAGCAGCACAAGGACAAGGATGCCTTGCCGGCGCCGCTGAAGACCTGGCTCGACAAGCAATTGTCGGTCGCAATCGACCAGCAGACCGGCGAATGGTCGGCCGACGAGCTGTACGTCTCGCTGCCGCGTCCGGGCGGCGACGCCTGGCTGCGCGTCGACCTCGGCAACGGCAAGGTCGAATACGAAAAGACCGATCGCGGCTGGGTTTCCTATTTCAACGATTTGCACAAAGGCCGCAATACCGGCACCGCGTGGAGCTGGTTCATCGACATCTTCGCCGTGGCTTGCCTGGTGTTTTGCATCACGGGGATGTTCCTGCTGCAACTGCATGCCGGCAATCGTCCGGTGACCTGGCCGCTGGTCGGGTTCGGGCTGGTGGTGCCGCTGGTGCTGGCGATCATTTTCATTCACTGATTTTTCTCACTTATTTTTCTCATTTATTTCTTTCACAAGCGAGGTTGAGTCATATGCGCGTGCTGGTTCCTGGTCTGTTGCCGACGACATTGTCGGCTGCCCTGATGGGCGTAGTGTCGTTGCCGGTGGTGGCGGCGGACATGAACGTCAAAGTCGAAATCCCAAGATTGAACGTGGCCGAGTATCACCGTCCCTACGTCGCCGTCTGGCTGGAGCGTCCCGACCAAAGCGTCGCGGCGACACTGGCCGTCTGGTACGACGTCAAGAAGAAAGACAAGGAAGGCGAGAAGTGGCTGAAGGATCTGCGCCAGTGGTGGCGCCGTGCCGGCCGCGACGTACAGATGCCGGTTGACGGCGTGAGCGGCGCAACGCGTCCTGCAGGCGACCAGCAACTGACGTTCAGCAGCGACAAAGGTCCGTTGGCGCAATTGCCGCCCGGCGACTACGTTCTGATGGTCGAGGCAGCGCGTGAAGTCGGCGGCCGCGAAGTGGTCAAGGTGCCGCTGCAATGGCCGCCGAAGGCCGGGCAAAGCGCCAAAGGCAAGGGCGAGTCGGAACTCGGCGTCATCACACTGGACTTCAAACCATAACGCAAAGGGACGACATGAAACTCTCATTCAAGCTCGCTGCCGTCGCGATGACGCTGGCGATCGCTCTGCCGCTGTCGGCCAACGCGCATCGTACCTGGCTGTTGCCGTCGTCGACGGTTTTGTCGGGCAACGATCCCTGGGTCAGCGTCGATGCAGCGGTGTCCAACGATCTGTTTTTCTTTGAAAGCTTTGCGCTCAAACTGGACGGCCTGCAAGTGATCGCGCCCGACGGCAGCTTCGCCAAGGCGGAAAATGCCTACACCGGCAAACTGCGCACCAGCTTCGACGTGCACCTGACCCAAAGCGGCACCTACAAGGTCGCCGTGATCAGCATGGGATTGTTCGGCAGCTACAAGGATGCCGCCGGCCAGACCAAGCGCTGGCGCGGTACTCCCGAGACGCTGGCCAAGGAAGTCCCGGCTGACGCCAAAGACCTGCAAGTGACGCAGATGCAGGGCCGCATCGAGACCTTCGTCACCGCCGGCAAGCCATCGAAGAAAGTGCTGGAAACCACCGGATCCGGTCTGGAGCTGCAGGCGATCACGCATCCGACCGATCTGATCGCCGGTGAAACGGCCAGCTTCCGCCTGCTGCTCGACGGCAAGCCGGCCGCCAACCTCAAGGTGACGGTGGTGCCGGGCGGCACGCGCTATCGCGACAAGCTCAATGAACTGACGCCGACGACCGATGCCGACGGCAAGTTCAGCGTGACCTGGCCTTCCGCCGGCATGTACTGGATGGAAGCAACGGTCAAGGACGACAAGCCCAATCTCAAGCCGGCGACCGACAGGCGCGCCAATTACACCGCTACGCTGGAAGTGTTGGCGCCCTGAGCTTTACCGTCGTGAAGTACCAGGCGTTCGTCGTACCGGCGGCGAATGCTGTTTTCACAGGCCGTCATCCGACGGCCTTGTCCATTTTTATCCGCAATGAATCGTTTGTGCCGTCATGAATCGCGTCTTTATTCCGCTGATCCTGTCTCAACCTGATCCTGTACCGGCCGACGCCGTGGTCGACAGCTTGTCCGGGCTGACGATGGGCACGTCGTGGTCCGTCAAGCTGATCCGGCCGACGGGCAGCGATCTCCAGACGATTCACGAAGGCATACAGGGGCAACTCGATCTGATCGTGGCGCAGATGAGCACATGGGGCGCAGACTCCGACCTGAGCCGCTACAACCATGCTGCCGCCGATAGTTGGCAGGTGCTGCCGGAACATTTTCTGAAGGTGCTCGATTGTGCGCTTGCCGTTGCCGAGCACAGCGGCGGCGCCTATGACCCGAGTGTCGGCCCGCTGGTCAATCTGTGGGGCTTCGGGCCCGGTCCCAAACGCTCGGCCCGGCCGCACGATGCCGCCATCGCACGCGAACGTCAGCGCTGCGGCTGGCAGCGCATCCGCATCGATCGTGCGCGCCATGCCTTGCTGCAACCGGGCGGGCTATATCTCGATTTTTCTTCCATTGCCAAAGGCTACGGCGTCGACCTGGTTGCTGCGTATCTGCGCAGCATCGGCGCCGTCAGTTACCTGGTGGAAGTCGGCGGTGAATTGTACGGACACGGCGTCAAGGCCGACGGTCAGCCGTGGTGGGCAGGCATGGAGCATCCTCCCGCGACATCGAGCACGCATGATCACCTGCAAAGCGTTGTCGCGCTGCACGGCGCGGCGCTGGCGACTTCCGGCGACTATCGACGCTATTTCGAAGACGGCGATCGCCGTTACTCGCACACCATCGATCCGCGCACGGCGCAACCGGTCGCGCACGCGCTGGCATCCGTCGCCGTGCTGCATGGCGACTGCATGACCGCCGATGCCTGGGCCACGGCATTGATGGTGCTTGGTGACGAAGGCGGTCTTGCGCTCGCATTGAGCCATGGCGTGGCGGCCTTGTTCGTCAGCCGCGACGGCGACGGATTCCGCGAGCGCCTGACCCCGGCCATGCAGGCGATGCTAGGATGAGCAAACCTGTGCGTACGCAATTCCTGCCCGGTCCCGGCCTGATCGGCCTGGTCTGCGCCGTCTGCGCCGTCTGCGCGACGGTGGCCGTCGGCCGGATGCAATTGCTGGAGGCGGCTGCCGGACGTTTGTTCGTGGCCGCGCTGGTGCTGCTGTTTTACATGGTGTTCTGCTTCGCCATTTTGGTTAGCCATCGTCGCCAGAAACAGGCGGCGCTGGCGTGGCGGCACGGCGATGCCGACCGGACGGACGATGCCTCTCAAGAAGTACTGATCGCGTTTGCCAGCCAGACCGGTTTTGCCGAGCAGATCGCACAACAGACGGCGCAAGCCTTGAAAGACGCCGGCATGCGGGTTCGCGCCAGCAGTCTCGCGCAGCTGGATGTGGCGCGGTTGCAAGCCGCGCGTCGTGTGCTGTTCGTGGTCAGCACGACCGGCGAAGGCGATGCTCCCGACAGCGCCGCAGGGTTTGCCCGCAAGACGATGGGGCAGGCCGCGGTGCTCCAGAATTTGCACTACGGCGTGCTGGCGCTCGGCGATCGCAGTTACGTGCAGTACTGCGCCTTTGGCCATGCGCTCGACGCCTGGCTGCGTCACCAGGGCGCGCAGGCGATGTTCGACATGGTGGAGGTCGACAACGGCGACACCGGTGCGCTGCGCCACTGGCAGTATCATCTGGGCGTGCTGAGCGGCCATGCCGACATGGCCGACTGGAGCGCGCCCGGCTACGAGCGCTGGATATTGTCCGAGCGGCGTCTGCTCAATCCCGGCAGTGCCGGCGGAGCGGCTTTCCACCTGGCTTTCAAGCCTGTCGATGCCCAACAGTCCTTGTCGTGGCAAGCCGGCGACATTGCCGAAATCGGTCCGCGCAACGCTCCCGCCAAAGTGCGCGCCTTGCTGGATGCTCTGCAACTTGATGGAAGCACGCACGTGCTTGACAACACGCTGGGCGACACCCTGACGCTCGGCGAAGTCATTGCACGCAGCCTGTTGCCGCACGATGCCGTGGAGCTGGCGCGCTTGCAGGGGATGGCGGCGCAAGCCCTGGCGGACGGTCTCAAGCCGCTGCCGCATCGCGAATACTCGATCGCTTCGCTGCCGCAGGACGGCCGATTGGAATTGCTGGTGCGCCGGACGGTTCTGCCGGACGGCAATCCGGGAGTGGGATCGGGCTGGCTCACGGCGCATCTGGCCGAGCAGGGCGAACTGGATTTGCGCGTGCGGCCGAATCGCGGTTTTCATCCGCCGGCCGACGATTGTCCGCTGATCCTGATCGGCAACGGCACCGGCCTTGCGGGTTTGCGCGCGCACATGAAGGCGCGTGTCGCCCTGGGGCGTCGGCGCAACTGGCTGCTGTTCGGCGAACGTTCCGTGCAACATGATTTCTTCCACCGCACCGAGATCGAGCACTGGCAGGCGCAAGGCATGCTGGAACGTCTCGATCTGGCCTTTTCACGCGATCAGGCGCAGCGCATCTATGTGCAGGACCGTCTGCGCGAAGCGGCGCACCTGCTGCAACAGTGGGTCGACGATGGCGCCGCCATCTATGTCTGCGGCAGTCTGGAGGGCATGGCAGGCGGCGTGGCGCAGGCGCTGAGCGCGATTCTGGGCGAGCAAGTGCTGGAGAGCATGGCGGAGCAAGGGCGCTACCGCCGCGACGTCTATTGAGCGTCGTGAACAAAGCGCCGCCGGCAAGGCGCGCCCACGCAGACAGTACTGGAGTACGGCAAGTGGGTGCAACGCCGCCGGCGGCGCTTTGTTCACGACGCCAAGCTGCGGATTGTACTTTTCTCGTCCGACAGGAGAGAATAGATACATAGTGACTTCAAGAGATAAGAAAAATGAGTTTTTTCGCCAGCTTTTTACTGATCCTCTTGCTCGTGGTCATCAGCGCATTTTTGTCCTGCGCCGAAATTTCCCTCGCCGCCTCGCGCAAAATCCGTCTTGAAATGCTCGCCAAGGAAGGCGACGCCAATGCCTTGCGCGTGCTCGCCCTGCAGGCGCAGCCGGGCAATTTTTTCACGGTGGTGCAGATCGGCCTGAATGCCGTTGCCATCCTCGGCGGCGTGGTCGGCGAGCCGGCGTTGACGCCGCACATGGTCGACGCGGTGAGCACGGTGTATCAGGGACCGTGGCTCGATACCGTGAGTTTTTCGATTTCCTTTTTGCTGGTCACCGCCTTCTTCATCCTGTTTGCCGACCTCATGCCCAAGCGCCTGGCAATGCTGGCGCCCGAGCGCGCCGCCATCATGCTGGTCAGCCCGATGCTGTTCCTGGAGCGCGTGTTCAAACCGCTGATCTGGCTGTTCAACGGCTTGTCGAAGATGTTTTTCACTCTGTTCGGTTTGCCGCAGGTGCGCCACGACGTCATCACGCCCAACGAAATCCACGCCATCGTCGACGCCGGCGCACAGGCCGGCGCCTTGCTGCATCAGGAGCATCATCTGATCGAAAACGTGTTCGAGCTGGAAAGCCGTTACGTGCCCTCGGCCATGACGCAGCGCGAGAGCATCGTCTATTTCCTCGTCACCGATACCGAGGAAATGCTGCGCCAGAAAATCATCGACCATCCGCACTCGCGCTTCCTCGTCTGCGAAAACAATATCGACGACGTGCTCGGCTACATCGACAGCAAGGACGTGCTCAAGCGGCTGCTCAAGGGCGAGCAGTTTTCGCTGCGCGACAAGGGCTTGATCCACGTGCCGCTGTCGATCCCCGACAGCCTTAATCTCTGGGAAGTATTGGAGCGCATGAAAGCCGTCGACGAAGACCTCGCCGTCGTCGTCAACGAATATGCGCTGGTGGTCGGCATCATCAGCATCACCGACGTCACCAGCGTGCTGATGGGCAATCTGCTGAATCTGTCGTCGGAAGAGCAGCAGATCGTCAAGCGCGACGAACACTCCTGGCTCATGGACGGCCTCACGCCGCTGGCCGAGGTGATGAATGCACTGTCCATCAGCGAATATCCGAATCCGATGGGATACGAAACGCTGGCCGGTTTCATCATGTACATGCTGCGAAAAATTCCGAAGAAGACCGACTTTGCGCTGTTCGCCGATTACAAATTCGAAGTTGTCGACATCGAAGGCAATAGAATCAATCAACTCCTGGTGACGCGGTTCAAGCCGGAGAAAATCGAAAAGCCCGAACAAGAAAAAGCGTAAGGCATATCGCCTGAACCAGCGCCGCAGGATCCGTTCATCATCCACAGGGAGGGTTCACAGGAGCCCGCATGCATCACGTGCATCACATGCAGCACCGCCGTGCGCAAGCCCGCGCACGGTCTGCAGCAAATCTGCTGCGTCTGTTTTTCATCCTCTTTTTTGCATTCCATTTCTTTCCGTCCATGGCGGCGCGCGCACCCGTCATGCTGGCCAATGTCTACCGGCCCGGCATTGTCGTGGGGGACTATTGGGCGAGTGAGAAATTCGATGGCGTGCGCGCTTACTGGGACGGCCATCAGCTCCTGACGCGCGGCGGAGAAGTGATCCGCGCGCCGGGCTGGTTTGTTGCAGGCTGGCCGGCAATGCCGATGGATGGCGAACTGTGGGCCGGGCGCGGGCGCTTTTCGCACGCCGTGTCGACGGTCCGGCAACATCTTCCAGACGATGCGGCGTGGCGGCAGATACGCTTCATGGTGTTCGACTTGCCGGACCATGCGGGAACCTTCGACGAGCGTCTGCCTGCGCTGCGCGCCGCCGTTCAAAAGATGCGTTTGCCCTGGGTAGAGGCAGTCGGGCAGGTCAGGTTGCCGGATCATGACGCCTTGCAGGCGATGATGAACAGGATCGTCGCCCAAGGCGGCGAAGGCGTGATCCTGCATCGCGGCGCTTCGCTGTACCGCGCCGAGCGCAACGACGACCTGCTCAAGTTCAAGCCATACGAGGACAGCGAAGCACGCGTCGTCGGCTACGTGCCGGGCAAGGGAAAGTACACGGGGATGGCGGGGGCCTTGCTGGTGGAGACGCCGGCGGGGCTGCGTTTCAAGCTGGGCAGCGGCTTGACGGATGAGCAGCGGCGCCGTCCGCCGGCCGTCGGCAGTCTGGTGACTTACCGCTACCGAGGGGTGAACGATAGCGGCATTCCGCGCTTTGCCGTGTTTGTGCGGGTGAGGGAGGAGTGATCAGGACATCAGGCCGGCGGCGTGATTGCGTTCGGAGATCTGTGTGTTGAGTGTCCAGAAGTCGTACAGCACGCCAAAGCCGAACACGCCGAAGGTGAGAAGCCAGATGATGCCGCTCAGCCATTTGCCCATGTACATGCGATGGATGCCGAAGAAGCCGAGGAAGGTCAGCAGCAGCCATGCCACCGAATAATTGATGTTGCCGCCGCTGAAGCGCTGGTCGGCTTGCTTGTCCATGCCGGGGATCAGGAACAGGTCGATGATCCAGCCGATGCCGAGCAAGCCCAGCGTAAAGAACCAGATGGTGCCGGTGATCGGCTTGCCATAGTAAAAGCGGTGCGAACCGGTAAAGCCGAAAATCCACAGCAGGTAACCGATGGTCTTGCTGTGCGTATCGTGAGGAGAGACGCCGGAATGTGCGTTGCTGGCGGTGCTGATGTCGGAAGTCATATTCATGCAGTTCCTCTTGTTGAAGTGGGCGGGAGAATTGGCGCAAAGAACGGGCGAATGGCATCGTGATTGTACTTAGCTTGCCGGACGCCGTCTCTACGGTTCTCTGTCTTTGGGAGGAAAAAGCCGCATTGGTTCCTGAGCACCGACGCCGGTTTCGCGCACTGGTGCAAGCACGCGCGAAACCGTCCCGGCCTCAGGGTTTCATTGCCAGCTACAAGATGCTCAGCCGGTTGACCGCGCTGATGGCGGCAAGTATCGACGCCGTCACGATGTTGACGTGCCGGGCGGCGCCGAAACGGGTACCGGGCGTGCCGGGTACAGCCGCCTCCACGATGGCCCATGCCTGTGCATGCGCGCCGCTGCCGATGCTGCGCTCTTCGTAGCCGTCAATGCGCAAGCCCTGCAGTCGGCTCTGCAGGGCATCGACTGCAGCCGCAATCGGTCCGTTGCCCGTCCCGTGCAATTGGACCGTCTTGCCGCCGGCGACGACGTCCAGCACGATTTCCTGACCGGTAGCGACATCGCGCAAGCGGTGGTTCAGATATCGCATGTGGTTTTCATCGCCGGACGAAACCAGATAAGTCTGTTCGAACAGCTCCCACAGCGCTGCGCTGCTGATTTCAGTTTCGCTGGCGTCGGCATGTTTTTGCACGATGGCGCTGAACTCCACCTGCATGCGGCGCGGCATGACCACGCCATGGTCGCGCTCGAGCAGAAAAGCAATTCCTCCTTTGCCCGACTGGCTGTTGACGCGCACGATGCTGTCGTAAGTACGGCCGATATCCTGAGGATCGATGGGCAGGTAGGGGACTTTCCACAAACCGTCAGGCTGTTGCGCTGCAAAGCCTTTCTTGATCGCGTCCTGATGCGAGCCCGAAAACGCGGTGAACACCAGATCGCCGACGTAGGGGTGACGCGGATGAATCGGGAGCGACGTGCAGCTCTCCGCGATCCGTGCGACAGCCGCAATGTCGGAGAAATCCAGCTGCGGATCGATGCCGTTGGCGTACAGATTCAGCGCCAGCGTCACCACGTCCAGATTGCCGCTGCGTTCGCCATTGCCGAACAGGCAGCCTTCGACGCGCTGTGCGCCGGCCAGCAACGCCTGCTCTGCGCAAGCGATGCCGGTGCCGCGGTCGTTGTGCGGATGCACTGACAGGACGACGTGCTCGCGGCGCGGCAAGCGGCGATCCATCCATTCGATCTGGTCGGCGAAGACGTTGGGCGTGCTGACTTCGACGGTGGTCGGAAGATTGATGATGACAGGACGTCCCGGACCCGCGTCCCAGGTGTCGATGGCGACACGGCAGGCTTGCAGCGATACGTCAAGTTCGGCCATGCAGAAGGTTTCCGGAGAATATTGCAGTATCCATTCGGTCTCGGGGCGTTGCGCCGTCAGTTCTTTGAGCAGGCGGACATGGCGTGCTATGAGTTGCATCACGTCCGGCACGCTGAGGCCGAATACAAGCTCACGCCACACCGGCGCCACGGCATTGTAAAAATGCACGATGGCGCGGGGTGCGCCGCGCAGCGATTCGACGGTGCGAACGATTTGTTCTTCGCGCAGTTGCGTCATGACCATCGGCGTGACGTCGGCAGGGATGTGCCGCTCGTCGATGAGCTTGCGCACAACGTCGAAGTCCGTCTGCGACCCGGCGGGAAAGCCGACTTCGATTTCCTTGAAACCCAGCCTGACCAGTTCATGGAACAAGGTCAGCTTGCGTTCGCTGTTCATGGGTTCGAATAAAGCCTGGTTGCCGTCGCGCAGGTCGGTGGACAGCCATGTCGGTGCTTCGACGATGGTGCGCGAAGGCCATTGGCGATCAGGCAGATCAACGGGGGACAAGGAACGATATTTGGTATGAGGATGAGTAATCACGGTGAAACTCCGCTGAATGAAAGGATGGTCCGGTTCCCCCTGCGATGCGCTGATGCATCGTTATCCGGCCGGGATCGGAGGGGAACCGCTTCAGCGTCGCAACCCGCAACTTGCAATGAGCCGCTTCAACGCAGGCAGACCCCGGCCATGAGCCAGAAGTAGCGCCAGCGATAGAAGTAGAAGCGTCAATGCGAACATGATGTCAGCTCAGTGAAGCAGAAAATGGTCCGGATCAGCGATAGCCGATGCGCGCCCCGAACAGCGGACGTTGCACAAGTTGCGTCAGCAAGACGCCGGCAAGGCTGATGCCGCCGCCGATCAGGTGGTATGCATGCATGGATTCCTGCAGCCACAGGATGGCGAACAGCGCCGTCAATACCGGCAGCAGATTGATGAAGATGCTGCAGCGATTCGGTCCGAGTTTCTTGACGCCTTCGATCCACAGGAAGGACAGCAGGATTGAGGAGCCGATGCCGGAGTAGGCGATCAGCGGCAGGGTGCGCGCGTCCAACGCGGCAGTCCCGGCCGGCAGCAAGAGGAGCTGCGGCAGCATCAGCACCAGGGCGGCGATAGCTTGCATGTACACCGCTTGCCAGACCGGCACGCTCATCTTCCAGCGGCGCAGCAGCACGCCGTACAAGGCATAAGCCAGCGCCGCCAGCAGCATGAGTGCGTCGCCGGGGTGGACGCCATCGCGCAGGACGGCGCTCATGTCGCCATGTCCGACCAGGTACAGCAAACCGGTGAACGACAGCACGCCGCCGACAGCCATGCCGACCGTGACGGCTTCGCCCAGGACGATCACGCTCAGCAAGGCCGTCAGCAGGGGAATCAGCGCCGTGACGATCGCCATGTTGGTGGCGGTGGTACTTTCCGCCGCACGATAGGACAGGCTCTGGAACAGCGCCATGGCAAGCAGGCCGGAGATGGCGAGTTGCCACCAGTGGCGGCGGATCTGCGCGCGATTGCGCCACAGTGGCCGCAGGATAAAGGGGCTCATCAGCAGCAGCACCAGGATCAGGCGATAGAAGGTGATGGCCGTCGGTGAAATGGCCGAAGCGGCCATTTTTGAAACAATCACATTGCCGGCCCAGAGCACGATGGCGAGGAAAGGATACAGATAAGAAGTCAGTGGCATGGGTGTTTCCGTTAGCGTTGCGTCGTGTGTTGGTGGAGAACGTCGTCAAGCACGCAGGCGGCATCGACAATGGAGCTATCTTGCGTGGAATCGAGAAGTCCGTCGCGTGCTAACATGCCTTTTCTTGTCGCAAAAGTGACAATCGCCATGCTTCTCGCACCGTCCCCATGGATACCTCCAACTACCATCACCTGATCGATTCCAACGCGCCTGCCGCGGCGCTGGCGATCGACTATCCGCACGGCCATGTCATCGAATCGCATCGCCACGCCTACGCGCAATTGCTGTATGCGATCGAAGGCGTGCTGGTGGTGGAAACGGCGGAGGGGCGCTGGGTGGTGCCGCCGACGCGCGGCGTCTGGTTGCAGCCCGAGGTCGATCATCAGGTGCGCATGCGCGGCGACGTCAAAATGCGCACGGTGTTCGTCAACTTGCAGGAGTTGCCGAACCTGCCGCAGCAGAGTTGCGTGCTCGATATTCCGCCCTTGCTGCGCGAGCTGATCGTGGCGGCGGTCGGCATCGGCCCGGAGCTCAATGCCGATACGCGCGACTGGCATTTGCTGCGTCTGCTGGTGCATGAGTTGCGATCGGTGCCGGTGTTGCCGCTGTACCTGCCGTTGCCGGCAGATCCAGGGCTGCGCAGGATTTGTGAAGCGTTGATGGCGCAGCCGGATGAGACGGCGACCATCGATGCGCATGCGGAACAACTGGGCATCGCCACGCGCACATTTCACCGTTTGTTTTTACGCGAAACCGGCATGCGCTTCAGCCACTGGCGACAGCAGGCGAGGCTGCTGCTCGCGTTGGAGCATCTCGCCCGCGGCGACAAGATCATCGACGTGGCGCTGGACCATGGCTACACCAGCCAGAGCGCATTTGCGGCGATGTTCAAGAGACACTTCGGGATGTCGCCGAGCCGTTTTTTTCGCTGACTTTTCGCGGGCCTTCACTGATTTTTCGACTGCCGCCGTTGTTGTGTTTCAACGAAAATGTCAACGATCTGTCAGTAAGATTTCCTGTCCGCAACGCCGAATGCGTAAGTGGTGTAAACTGGTCCGACCTTAGAAGGCTGTCAGAAGCGAGGCCGGTAGCACCGCAGCAGCAACCAGGCCCGCCGAAACAGTCCGAACTCTTTCCAGTCGTACCGCATCAACGTGTCTCCCTCGCTTATCGTTCCGCTCATTGTCGGCTGTGCGCTGTTCATGGAAAACATGGACGTCACCGTCATCGCCACTTCCTTGCCAGCGCTGGCGCGCGACCTCGGACAGGATCCCATCACCCTGAAACTTGCCCTGACTTCGTATGTGGTCAGCCTGGGCGTGTTCATTCCTATTTCGGGCTGGGTGGCGGACAAGGTCGGCGCGAAGACGATCTTCCGTTCGGCGATGATCACCTTCATGGCCGGTTCCATCCTGTGCGCCTTGTCCAACACCTTGTTCACCTTCGTGGCGGCGCGCTTTCTGCAAGGCATCGGCGGCGCGATGATGGTGCCGGTGGGGCGCATCATCATCGTCCGTTCGGTATCCAAGGCCGAGCTGGTCAAGGCGATCAGCTACCTGACGCTGCCGTCGCTGCTGGGGCCGGTGATCGGGCCGCCGCTGGGCGGCTTCATCACGACCTATTTCCACTGGCGCTGGATCTTTCTGATCAACATTCCAATGTGCATCCTCGGCCTGTATCTGGCCGGCCGCTATATCGAGAACTTCCGCGAACCGGATGCCGCGCCGCTCGACATGAAGGGCTTCTTGCTGACGGCCTGCGGCGGCGGGGTGGCGATGCTGGGCTTTTCGCTGATCGGCAATCACCTGATCCCGCAAGAGTGGCCGATCATCATGTGCGTGGTGGGATCGATTGCACTGTATTTTTACTTCCGCCATGCGATGCGCGTCGAACATCCCTTGCTCGATCTGCGCCTGCTGAAGATTCCGACGCTGCGCGCCAGCGTGCTGGGCGGTTCGCTGTTTCGCGTCGGCCTGGGCGCGGTGCCTTTCCTGTTGCCGCTGGCACTCCAGGAAGGGCTGGGCCTCAATCCGTTCGAAGCCGGCACGATCACTTGCGCCTCGGCATTCGGCGCCATGTTCATGAAGGCGCTGGCGTCGACGGTGCTGCGCCGCTACGGCTTCCGCACGGTGCTGATGTTCAATGCGGTGTTCGCCGGGATGGCGATTGCGTCGTACGGTTTGTTCACTTCGCACACGCCGTATCTGGTGATGCTGCTGTCGGTGTTGCTGGGCGGCTTCTTTCCGTCGCTGCAATTCACTTGCCTGAACTCGATTGCTTACGCGGACATCAGCAATCGCGATGCCGGCCGCGCCACCAGCCTGGCCAGCGTGGTGCAGCAATTGTCGCTGGGCATGGGCGTGACGATTGCCGGCCTGGTGCTGCAGATTTCCAATTACGTGCAGGGCCACGCGACGATCGTCGAAGCGGACTTCTGGCCGGCTTTCCTGGTGGTGGGTTTGTTCTCGGTTGCGTCGGTGCCGGTGACCCGGCGCTTGCCGCACAATGCGGGGCGAGAGCTGACCCATGGCAAAGCAGCCAAGGCAGCGGCCGGCAAATAAGAAGCCGCCGCGAAAAATCGAGATTTGCCGATAGGCTCGTTGCGGGGCGCGTATTATGATGGCACGGTCATTTCTTATGGAGTCTCCATGCTGCGCATTCATCCATCTTTCAAGCCACGTTTCGCTTCGTCTTTCAAGCCGGTCAAACACGTTTCCATCGCTGCCGGCCTGGTCCTGTGCAGCACGCTGGCGTTTGCCTTCTCGCTGTCCGACATCAGCAACCAGGATGCCACCAGCGGGCTGAAAGCGGCGCTGGAGAAGGGGGCCGACGTCGCCGTCTCCAAGCTCGGCGTCGAGAACGGCTTCCTCAACAACGACAAGGTCAAGATTCAGTTGCCGGGGCCGCTGCAGCAAGCGATGCCGTTGCTGAAGATGACCGGGCAGGGACAGAAGCTGGACGACCTGGTGGTGTCGATGAACCGCGCCGCCGAGTCCGCCGTGCCGCTCGCCAAACCGTTGCTGCTCAATGCCGTCAAGTCGATGTCGGTGACGGATGCGAAGAATATCCTCTCCGGCGGCGATACGTCCGTGACGGATTTCTTCCGCCAGAAAACTTCCGCGCCGCTGGGTGAAAAATTCCTTCCCATCGTCAAGAAGATCACCGACAAGAACGGCCTCTCTGCCAAGTACAACAGCACCATGGGACAAGTCGCCAAGACCGGCCTGGTGTCGGGCGAGCAATCCACCGTGGAAGGCTACGTCACCCAACGTTCGCTCGACGGTTTGTTCTACATGATCGGCGAAGAAGAAAAAGCCATACGCCGCGACCCGGTCGGCGCCGGCAGCGCCATCATCGGCAAGGTGTTCGGTGCGTTGAAATAGCGTTCCAAGGCCTTTCGGCGCCGGGAGGATTTGAGTTGATTCCGGCCGTAAAAATTACCTTGCAACAATGAAAACCGGCGTTAAAGCCGGTTTTTTTACGTCTACAGATCCGGCAGTTATGACTCCTTGAAATGTCATGCCTGGACTTCATTAAGCAATTCGGTTATAGTGATGTCTGTCCCAGGGACAAATCTTGTTCAACTACTAAGTAATTCCTGACCCGTCTACGGGTTGTCTCGTTCTCCGGCGTGCGGTTTTTCCTTGCAGGCCGGGATGCATAAATCGTCGATCGCGCAGCTTTTGTTTCACTGCCGTCGATTTCAGCGCCGCTTCTTGCGGCATCGGTTCGTATCCAAACGATCTGCCCTGCGGGGGCAAGCGAACCACGAAAAATAGTCAAACGCGCTGTCGCGGTTTCGGTATCGGCATTTCATCGATCTCGACCATGACGGCCACACAGGGGGTAACCATGACGCGATGTTTCCGCAACGTCATCGGTGGCGCAGCCGTTTCCGTGTTCGTCATCGCCGGCCTGATCCAATGGATCGGCATGGACGTGATCATTCAATACCGCAGCGACCTGATCTACTACACCGGCAAGCATTTGCAGCTGGTGGCGTGGTCGATGTTGCTGGCGACGGCAGTCGGCATTCCGGCCGGCATCCTGCTCAGCAGACCGTCGGTGGCGCGCCGCGCCGAGTATTTCATCCAGATCTTCAACATCGGCAACACGATTCCGTCGATTGCCGTCCTTGCCCTGGCGCTGGCCTTCTTCGGCATCGGCAACTGGCCGACCATCATCGCGTTGTGGCTGGCCTCGCTGCTGCCCATCGTGCGCAATACCTTCGAAGGCTTGAAGAACGTGCCGGCAGCCATGCGCGAAGCCGCCAAAGGCATCGGCATGAAGCCTTACCAGGTGCTGTTGCGCGTGGAGCTGCCGAACGCCTTGCCGATCATCGTCGGCGGCATTCGCACGGCGCTGGTGATCAACGTCGGCACCGCGCCGCTGTCGATGCTGATCGGCGGCGAGAGCCTGGGAGGCTTGATCTTCCCCGGCATCTATCTGAACAACCACGGCCAGCTATTGCTGGGCGCCGCCGCCACGGCCTTGCTGGCCTTGCTGCTGGACGCGATGGTCAGCCTGCTCAGCAACTGGTATCTGTCGCGCCGTGGCCTGGCATGACAATCAAGGGGAATCGCATCATGAAAAAAACATGTTTCGCTCGCACGGTCGCCGCGCTGGCATTGATGATGAGTCTGCTGGCAACGGGGCAGGCACAGGCATCCGGCCTGGTGGTCGGCGGCAAGAACTTCACCGAACAACTGATCCTGTCGCAGATGACCGCGCAATACCTGCGCGCCAAAGGCTACGACGTCGATCTCAAGAACGGGCTCGGCTCGACGCTCATGCGCAAGGCGCAGGAAAGCAATCAGCTCGACATCGTCTGGGAATATACCGGCACCTCGCTGATCGTCTACAACCACGTCGATGAAAAACTCGATGCCGAAGAAACCTACGAGCGCGTCAAAGCGCTCGACAAGAAGATCGGCCTGGTCTGGCTCAACGAATCCGCGCTCAACAATACCTATGCGTTCGCCATGCCGCAAAGGCTGGCCGACGCGCAGGGCATCAATACGCTGGAAGACCTTGCCCAGCACATCACGCAAGAGCAGCAGGCCGGCGGCAAGCCGCACCTGATGGGTGTCGACTACGAATTCGCCTCGCGTCCCGATGGTCTCGATCCGATGCAGAAACTGTACGGTTTCCGGCTCGACCGCAGCGAGGTCAAGCAGATGGATCCGGGTCTGGTCTATACCGCCTTGCGCAACGAGCAGCTCTATGTCGGCTTGACGTATTCATCGGATGGCCGCATCAAGGGCTTCAACCTCAAGCTGCTGGAAGACAACAAGGGCTACTTCGCTGCGTACAAGGCAACGCCGGTGGTGCGTGAAGAAGTGCTGCAACAGAATCCGCAACTGGAAGAGCAGCTCAACGCGCTGTCCGCCGCCATCGACACCGAAAAAATGACCGAGATGAACAAGCGCGTCGACATCGACCAGGAGCCCGTGGGCAAGGTCGTCACCGAATTCCTGCAGCAGCAGGGTCTGATCTGAGGAGCCGGCCATGAATCTGATCCAATACCTCGCCGGCGACTGGCACAACATCCTCAACCTGACGCTGCAGCATCTGAAACTGGTCGGCATCGCCGTCAGCCTCGCCATCGTCATCGGCGTGCCGCTGGGCATCGCCATCACGCGGCATCGCTGGCTGGCGACGCCACTGCTCGGCCTCGCCACGGTGGTGCTGACCTTGCCGTCGATCGCCTTGTTCGGGCTGATGATTCCCGTGTTCTCGCACTTCGGCGCCGGCATCGGGCCCTTGCCAGCGATCACGGCAGTGTTTTTGTACTCGCTGCTGCCGATCATGCGCAACACCTTTCTCGCGCTCGACAACATCGACAGCAGCATCCAGGAAGCCGGTATCGGCATCGGCATGACCTTCTGGCAGCGCCTGCGCATGGTCGACCTGCCGCTGGCGGCGCCGGTGATCCTGGGCGGCGTGCGCACTGCCGTGGTGATGAACATCGGCGTGATGGCGATTGCCGCCGTGATCGGCGCGGGTGGGCTGGGCGTGCTGATCCTGCATGCGATCAGCCAGAGCAATATGCAAAAACTGGTTGTGGGCGCCGTGCTCATCAGCGTGCTGGCGATTGTCGCCGACGTGCTGCTGCAAGGCCTGCAACGACTACTGACACCGAAAGGACTGCAAAAATGATAGAACTCGACCAACTCAGCAAAACCTATACGCAAAAGGACGGCAATCTCGTCAAGGCAGTGGATTCAGTCAGTCTTAAAGTGGCCGAGGGCGAGATCTGCGTCTTCCTCGGTCCGTCCGGATGCGGCAAGACCACGACCCTGAAGATGATCAACCGGCTGATCAAGCCGACCTCAGGCCGGGTGCTGCTGAACGGCGAAGACACCACCGGCATCGACGAAGTCAGCCTGCGTCGCCATATCGGTTACGTGATCCAGCAGATTGGCCTGTTCCCGAACATGACCATCGAGGAAAACATCACCATCGTGCCGCGCCTGCTCGGTTGGGACAAGAAGCGTTGCCGCGAGCGCGCGACCGAATTGATGGCGATGGTGGCGCTGGATCCGGCGAAATTCCTGAAGCGTTATCCGCGCGAACTGTCGGGCGGCCAGCAGCAGCGTATCGGCGTGATCCGCGCACTGGCGGCGGATGCGCCGGTGCTGTTGATGGATGAGCCATTCGGCGCCGTCGATCCGATCAACCGCGAATCGATCCAGAACGAGTTCTTCCAGATGCAGCGACAACTCAACAAGACGGTGATCATGGTCAGTCATGACATCGACGAAGCGATCAAGCTGGGCGATCAGGTGGCGATTTTCCGCGCCGGCAAGCTGGTGCAGTTCGATCATCCGGACACCTTGCTGGCGCGTCCCAAGGATGATTTCGTCAGCGCTTTCGTGGGTCAGGATCACACCTTGAAGCGCTTGCTGCTGGTGCGCGCAGGCGACGCCGCAACGACGCCTGCGACGGCGCGTCCGGGCTTGCCGCTGACGGACGCGATGACGCTGATGGACGATCAGGATGCGCGTTATCTGACCATCACCGACAGCGACAATCGCGCGCTCGGTTATGTCAGCCGTCGCGACATTCGCGGTGTGCAAGGGGTGAGCGGCGACAAAGTCAAGCCGTTCACGCTCAATGCGACGCCGGACGAGAATTTGCGCGTGGTGCTGTCGAAGATGTACAAGCACAGCGCCAGCTGGATGCCGGTCATCGATGCGGAAGGGATGTATCTGGGAGAGGTGACGCAGGATTCGATTGCCGACTATCTCAGTTCCGGCAAATCGCGCGGGCAGAAACTGGCGGCCTGATCAGCCGTTCAGTGAAGTCCATTGCCATCTTTCACCGTCGTCCCGGCGAACGTTGGGATTCAGTGTCGTGACAACCGTCAATACGACACTGGGTCCTGACTTTCGTCAGGACGACGGAGATGAAAATTCTTGCAAGATGGAATAATGTCGCAGGATTAACTGAGCCGCATTACCGGAGAGCCGGAGCTTTTCATTTTTCTTTGCCTTACAGCAGGCGATGCATGAAGATGGCTTTGCCGGTCGTCGGATTCAATTCATAGCCGCTGAAACCGCTGGTCGCGTAAAGAGCGCGTGCGACCGTGTTGCCTTCCAATACTTCCAGCGTGATCTTGCAGCAGTGCAGCTCGCGCGCGCAGTTTTCCACGGCTTGCATCAACTGCTTGGCAATGCCGCGTCCGCGATAAGCCGGCGCGACCGCAAAGTCGTGGATGTTGAGCAGCGGCTTGCAGGCGAAGCTGGAGAAGCCTTCGATGCAATTGGCGAAGCCGGCCGGCGTATCGCCGTCGAACGCCAGGAACACATGCACGGCAGGGCGCTTGCGCAATTCATCGATCAGATGGGCGCGGACGAAATCGGTGATGCCTTCGCCGCCGCCCATCAGATCGGATGCATAGGCATCGAGCATGTCGAGAATGGCGACGCCATGTCGCGGATTGTTGAGATCAGCCTTGATGACGTCGATCGTTTCTGCCACTTCGATACCTCTGCCGTTTAGTCGAAAGCAGCCATTTTACCTGCCGCGACCGCCCGAACGATGTGTTGCTGCCGAAGGACGTGCAGCCGGTCCGCGGTTTTGTGCCGGACCCTGGCCTTGCGGCTTGGCGGGACCGCCTTGACGCGGCTTGGCCGATTGCGCCTGACCTTGGCCCTGACCGGCGCCGCCTGGTTTTTTCGGTTGCTGCGCACGACCGCCGCTACCACCAGCGTTGCCGCCACGACCACCACCACCGCCCTGGCGACGTTGACCGCCGCCGCCACCGCCGCTGCGCAGCTGGATCGGCTGCGGCTTGGCCTTCGGATCCGGTTCGAAACCGGGAATGATTTCGACCGGGATTTCGCGTTTGATGAAGCGCTCGATGTCATGCAGCATGTCGCGCTCATCCACGCACACCAGCGACACGGCAGAGCCGGTTGCGCCGGCGCGGCCGGTACGGCCGATGCGGTGGACGTAGTCTTCCGGCACGTTCGGCAGGTCGTAGTTGACCACGTGCGGCAACTGGTCGATGTCGATGCCGCGCGCGGCGATATCGGTGGCGATCAGCGCTTGCAGCTTGCCGTCCTTGAATTCGGCCAGCGCGCGGGTGCGGGCAGCCTGGCTCTTGTTGCCGTGGATCGCCATGGCGGTGATGCCGTCGCGTTCCAGTTGTTCGACCAGTTTGTTGGCGCCGTGCTTGGTGCGGGTGAACACCAGCACTTGCGTCCATTTATGGGTGTTGATCAGGTGCGCCAGCATCGGGTGCTTCTTGTCGCGGTCGACCGGGTGGATCTTTTGGCCGATCACTTCGACGGTCGAGTTGCGGCGCGCCACTTCGATCATGGCAGGCGAATTCAGCAGGCCGTCGGCGAGCGCCTTGATCTCGTCGGAGAAGGTCGCCGAGAACAGCAGGTTCTGGCGCTTCTTCGGCAGGATCGCGAGGATCTTCTTGATGTCGCGGATGAAGCCCATGTCGAGCATGCGGTCGGCTTCGTCCAGGATCAGGACCTGGATATTGCGCAGGTCGACGGTGTTTTGCTGCATGTGATCCAGCAGGCGGCCCGGTGTGGCGACCAGGATGTCGACGCCTTGCTTGAGCTGGCGAATTTGCGGATTGATGCCGACGCCGCCGAAGATGCAGGCGGAAGTCAACGGCAGGTACTTGCCGTACAGGCGGACGCTTTCTTCGACCTGTGCTGCGAGTTCGCGCGTCGGCGTCAGGATCAGTGCGCGGATCGGCACGTGACCGTTGATCTTGACGCGCTCGACCGACGACAGGCGTTGCAGCAGCGGCAGCGTGAAGCCGGCGGTTTTACCCGTGCCGGTTTGCGCGCCTGCCAGCAAGTCGCCGCCGGCGAGCACTGCAGGAACGGCTTGCGTCTGGATGGGAGTCGGCGTGGTATAGCCTTGTTCGGTTACGGCACGAACGATTTCCTCGGAAAGACCGAGAGCGGAGAATGACATAGTGGAATTTAAAAATATCGGCCTGTCGCCGCAGTGGGCGCCAGTCGCAGGCAAACGGGATTGAAACGTCGGGAGGACAGCGGACTTTGACTGGAGAATGTGCCGCACGGGGCGCAGTATAACAGGTGCGCGGCCGTGCGGCGGATAAATCTTGGCCGGCGTGTCGCCGGACGGACATCTTGCCGCGAAGGCAAGGGCAAGACGTCGGTTGGCTTATGTCAGGCGTCCAGCAAACGCAGGCCGATGGTGCCGCCGATAATCAGGGCGATGCACAGCAGGCGCAACGGCGACAAGGCGTCGTCGAACAGGTAAATGCCCAATACCGCCACGCCGACCGAGCCGGTGCCGGTCCAGATGGCGTAGGCGGTGCCGGCCGGCAGGTTGCGCATGGCCAGCGTCAGGAACAGCACGCTGCATGCCGCGGCGCCGACGCCGACCAGGCTGGGTGTGAGCCTGGTCCAGCCGTTTGCATACTTGAGCGCGATCGCCATGATGATTTCCACTACACTTGCCAAAGACAGGTAAATCCAAGCCATTTGTTTCTCCATGATGAAACGATTGAACAGGCGCTCAGCATAGGCAAGGGGCGAAAGTGCAACAAGTAGGTACTTTTTGGTAACCATGAAACCGGTAAACAATATTTCCGCAGAAGAACCGCAAACCGATATTTACAGCCTCGCCTGCCCGTCGCGCAAGGCGCTGGAGCTGGTCGGCAGCAAGTGGGCCTTGCTGATTTTTCCTGCGCTGGCGGCGGGGCCGATGCGCAATAACGCTTTGTTGCGCAAGATCGAGGGGATCTCGCAAAAGATGCTGACGCAGACCTTGAAGGAGCTGGAACGCAACGGCCTGGTGACGCGCTGCAATCTGGAGACGGCGGCGCCGCACGTGGAGTATGAGTTGAGCCCGCTGGGCGAATCCCTGAGCGACACGCTGATTGCGCTGGATAACTGGGCGGAACGTCATCACGCCGATTTGCAGCGTGCCCGCGAACAGTTCGACCGCGATGAAAAAGCCGGCGAACAAGTCGCCGGCCGTATCGTGCACAAGTTGAGATAAATCAGCGTGTCGCCTGCGCGCTCAAAAAGTCCAGTACCGGCGGCAGCACCAGCTTGCTCTGCATCAGGCCGCCGAAATGCGTCACGCCCGGCAGCGATACGAAGGAAGCGCGCGGCAGCAATGCCGTACAGCGTTTGACGGCAGCGTGGCGCGCATCGGCGTCGCCGCAAAACATCAGGGCGGGCATGTCGATCAAAGGCAGCAATTCTTCCATTGAAGCGCGCTGCTGTTGCGCCGCTGCCGCCAGCGCCTGCAAGTCGTTGGCGCGGATCATCATCTTCACTTCAGCGGAAATCCGCTCGTTGAGCACCGACTCAAATGCGTTGATGAAGGCCGCCGGATCGGTGCCGTCCAGGCCCTTGAAGGCGTCCCAGCTGGTGTCGGCATAAGGATGGGCTGCGCCCAGGATCAGCGACTGCAGGCGATGCCGCGCGTGGCGCACCATGCCGTAGCCGACCCAGCCGCCGAGCGAGTAGCCGCAGTAGTTGACCTGGTCGATATCGAGATCGTCGAGTATGGCCAGCACGTCCTCGGTGCGCTGCCGCAGCGTGTAGGCGGCCGTGTCGTGCGGTTTGTCGCTCAGGCCGTGGCCCAGCGCATCGATGGCGATGACGCGATAGTGTTGCTGCAAGACCTCGGTGAAACCGAAAAAGCGCCAGGCTTGCGAACTGCTGGTGAAGCCGTGGTGCAGAAGCAGGTCAGGGCCTGTGCCGCTGACTTCGTAGTGGATGCGCCGACCGGCGCTGGGGACAAATGGCATGGAGCGGAAGGTTCAGGCCTGGGTGGGTTTGCACTTCTTGAGCAGCGCTTGCGAGCGGCTGCGGATTTCTTCGTTGGACAAGTCTTCCTTGTGCGTGGCGATCGACCAGATATGACCGTAAGGATCGCGCAGCATGCCGGAGCGGTCGCCGTAGAACTGGTCTTGCACGGCGCGCAGCTTGGCGGCGCCCATGGCGATGGCCTGGTTGAAGATGGCGTCGACGTCGTCGACGTAGATCTGCATGCTGACGCCGGCGCCCCCGAGCGTCTTGGGGCAATGGATGCCCATTTCGATGAATTCGTCGGCCAGCATCACGCGGGCGTTGCCGATCTGGATTTCGGCGTGCCAGATTTTGTCGTGGGGACCGTCGATGCGCATGACCTCGGTCGCGCCGAAGGCTTTCTCGTAAAACGCAATCGCGCTGGCGGTGTCGGAGACGATCAGATAAGGCGTGACGCTGCTGTAGCCTTCGGGAATGGGATTGACTGCCATGCTCGTCTCCTTGGATGGCTGGGAAGCGCTGCAAATCGAATCAAATCGAATTGCAGCGCCTCCCTGGCGTGACTTGGTGACTGCTCCGGTTCTGCGATCGGATTGTGAAGCGGTACGTCATGCGTGATGCGGAACTGAAGTCTGAATCTTATGCGAATTCGGACAGCAAATTGACTTGCTGCGAGAAAATCTTTGGATTGCCGGCCAGGACGTCGCCCTTGTACAGGTAATCGGCGTCGCCCTTGAAGGTGCCGACGATGCCGCCGGCTTCCGTCACCAGCAGCGAGCCGGCGGCGATGTCCCAGGGCTTCAGGCCCTTTTCGAAGAAACCGTCGAGGCGGCCGGCGGCGACATAGGCCAGGTCCAGCGCGGCAGCGCCAGGCCGGCGCAGGCCGGCGCTGTTTTCGGTCATGATCTTGAACATCTTCATGTAATCGTTCAGGCCGTCCATGTCGCGGAACGGGAAGCCGGTGCCGATCAGGGCGTCGGCGATCTTGTCGCGCTTGCTGACGCGGATGCGCTTTTCGTTCAGGTAGGCGCCGGCGCCCTTGGAGGCGGTGAACAGGTCGTTGCGGGTAGGATCGTAGACCACGGCTTGCGTGATGACGCCGCGCTGTTGCAGCGCGATCGAGACGCAGTATTGCGGGAAGCCGTGAATGAAGTTGGTGGTGCCGTCGAGCGGATCGATGATCCAGACGTTTTCATTGTCGTCGTGCAGGTTGGCCGATGGGCCGGATTCTTCCGCCAGGATGGCGTGGTCGGGATAAGCGGTCTTCAGGACCTCGATGATGGCGTCTTCCGCCGCCTTGTCCACTTCGGTGACGAAGTCGTTGTGCTGCTTCTTGGTGACCTTGAGCAGGGAGACGTCGAAGGACGCGCGATTGATGACGGCGGCGGCGCGGCGGGCAGCCTTGATCGCCGTATTGAGCATTGGGGGGATAAGCATCCTGAGGGTTCCGTTAAAATGGCGTCTTCGCCGTCGGTTTCGCTGCCGTCGGGAGAAGTTGCACAACAATGAAATTAATGAGCGGTGCACCGTCCGGAAATTGCTGATCTGATATCGAATCGGCATGGCCCAGCCTGTTTTGGGCTGGCTTACGAGGTTTCCGGACGTGCGAATACCGCTATTTTAAATGAACACGCCCAAAATCGATAATTCTGTTTTCAAGCGCCTGCGTTTCGTGTTGGTGGAAACCAGCAGTCCAGGCAATATCGGCGCGGCTGCCCGCGCCATCAAGACCATGGGGTTCGGCGAGCTGGTGCTGGTCAATCCACGGTTTCCCAATGCGGTGCAGGAAGAAGCGGCGGTGGCTTTCGCCAGCGGCGCGCAGGACGTGTTGTCCGGCGCCCGCATCGTCTCGAACATCGAGGAGGCCTTGCTGGATTGCAACTTCGCCGCTGCCATCAGCGCGCGCCTGCGCGAGTTTTCGCCGCCGGTGGTGACGCCGCGCGCGATTGCCGAACAGATCGCCGGCGATGCCGGCTTGAAGGCCGCCCTGATTTTCGGCAACGAACGTTTCGGCTTGCCCAACGAACTGGTGCAGAAATGCAACGTTCTGATCAATATCCCGGCCAATCCCGACTATTCCTCGCTGAATCTGGCGCAGGCGGTGCAGGTGCTGGCCTACGAGTGCCGCATGGCGGAACTGGGCGATCACAAGCAGGCGACCGATATCGGCTTTCAGGGCGAGATGGCCGGCGTGGCGGAGATCGAAGGCATGTTCCGCCATCTGGAGGAAGCCTTGGTGGCCATCGAATTCCTCAAGCCCGACAGTCCCAAGAAACTGATGCCGCGCCTGAAACGTCTGTTTTCGCGCACGCAACTGGAAACCGAAGAGGTCAATATTCTGCGCGGCATCGCCCGCCAGATCCTGACCCCCAAACAAGAAAGAAAGTCCAAGGAATGAGCAAGCTGAGTCTGGATCGCATCCTGCAATCGCAAGGTTTCGGATCGCGCAAATATTGTCGGTCGCTGATCGAAGACGGCGAAGTCGCCATCAACGGCGAAGTGGTCGACGATTATCGTTTTGCGCCGGATACCGAAGGCCTGGTGTTTACGCTGTTCGATGAAGAGTGGACGTATCGCGAACACGTTTATATCGCGCTCAACAAGCCGGCCAATTTTGAATGTTCACGCAAGCCCAGCCATCATCCGGGCGTGCTGACGATTTTGCCGGAACAGTTTTCCTGGCGCGACGTGCAACCGGTCGGGCGCCTTGATCACGACACCACCGGCTTGCTGCTGATGTCGGACGACGGCGCCTTCATCCATGCGCAATCGTCGCCCAAGCGCCACGTGCCCAAGGTCTATGCGGCGACCACGCACGATGCCGTCACGGATGAACTGATTGCGCAATTGCTGGGCGGCGTGCAACTGCATGACGAGCCGGCGCCGCTGGCGGCCGTGACCTGCCGCAAGCTCGATACGCATCTGCTGGAGATCGTGCTGGAGCAGGGTAAATACCATCAGGTCAAACGCATGCTGGCCGCTGCCGGCAATCATTGCAGCGCCTTGCGCAGGGTTGCCATCGGCGCTCTGCTGCTGGATGAGCTGGAGCTGGAAGAGGGGGAATGGTGTTATCTCGATGCGGCGCAGCTGGCGTTGCTGGCGCCGGCTCAAGTTTGATTCTTGTCTGGTGGAGTTCGACGTGCTCCGTATCGATGAATCATAAGCGCAGTCGTCCCAGCGAACGCTGGGACCCAGTGGCGTATTCGACGACTATGGATGGCGCCTGTGGAGCGGAGGACGCTGGGTCCTGACTTTCGTCAGGACGACAGCGCTACAAATCTTAATGACGCGTGTCAGTATGCGGTACGGCGTCGGCCGGCGTTTCCGGAAAGAACAAATGGGCGCAATCCACAGCGTCGAACTCATAGTGCTGACCGCAGAAGTCGCAGCTGATGCCCAGTTTTTCCTGGGTGGCCAGCGCATCTTCAATTTCTGCCTGGCCCAGCATTTTCAGCATGCCGCCAACTTTTTCGCGCGAGCAGGAACAGTAGAATTCAGGATGCTCCGGTTCGAACACGCGGATCGATTCTTCCCAGAACAGGCGGCGCATCAGCGTTTCGATATCGGTGCTCAGCAATTCTTCATTGCGCAAGGTGTTGCCCAGCATGGAGAGGCGATTCCAGGTTTCCAGTTCTTCCGCCGGTGCGTTTTTTCCGCCCTGCGTCGGCAGTTTTTGCAGCAATACGCCGCGTGCGATCTTGTCGTCGGCGGCCAGCCACAGCTTGGTGTCGAGCTGCTCGGAACGCAGCATGTAATTTTCAATCACGGTCGCGACGTTGTCGCCGTCCAGCGGCACAATGCCCTGATAGGCTTGTTGGCCCGGCATCTTGTCCTTGGGGTCGAGCGTGATGGCAAAACGGCCTTCGCCATTGGCGTTGACGAGTTGCCCCAGCGTGGCGTCGTCCGGCACTTCCGCGCCGTCGACGACTTTTGCCGTGGCGCGCAGGCGCAACTCGGAGTCGCATTCGACCACCAGCAGTCTGACCGGACCGTCGCCATGAATCTGCATGACGATCATGCCGTTGAATTTGAGATTGGCCGACAGCAGCGTGGCTGCGGACAGCATTTCGCCGAGCAGCGTTTTCACCGCGATCGGGTAGTCGCGACGCGCCAGGATCTGTTGCCAGGTCGTCGAGATTTCCACCAGCTCGCCACGAACCGGTGCGTCTTCAACCATGAATTTTTGCAGCGTATCTTTCATTGTTTCTTTCTAGTGCTCACGAACAGCGCCGAAGGGCCGTATCGTGTTGTGTGCCTTGTTTTGATGACGCGTCAGGCGATGCGTTTGAGACTGGTTTTGAACAATTGCGCGCGTTCGACATAGCTGTCGGTGCCGGCGCGCATGCGGGCGATATCTTCTTCCGTCAAGGCGCGTACGGCCTTGGCGGGCGAACCGATGATCAGGGAGTTTTCCGGGAACTCCTTGCCTTCGGTGACTAGTGCGCCTGCGCCGACCAGGCTGTTCTTGCCGATCCTGGCGCCGTTGAGCACGATGGCCTGGATGCCGATCAGCGCGCCTTCGCCGATGGTGCAGCCGTGCAGCATGGCCTGGTGGCCGACGGTGACGTTCTTGCCGATGTGCATCGGATAACCGACGTCAGTGTGCAATACTGCACCTTCCTGGACGTTGCTGTTTTCGCCAATGGTGATCAATTCGTTGTCGCCGCGGATACTGACGTTGAACCAGACGCTGGCGTGCTCTTCGAGCCTGACCTTGCCGACCACGACGGCCGACTCGGCGACGTAGGCGGTTTCCGCGATTTCCGGCGTGTCTTGTTCCAACTTGTAAATTGCCATAATAAAATTGTCTCCTCGGTTAATCGAGAACACAGACACCCATATTGGGACGGACTGTGTCGCATCAACCCGTCATTTTACCGCTGCTTGCATGAATTCACCTTTGAATGCGCCGTTGAGCGCCGATTTGCCGGACGACAAGTCTTTTGCCGGCGCCGAACTGCGCCGGGGTGCGCTGCACTGCCTGACCCAGACCGAGAGCGCAATGAAAGTCGCCGGCGTCAAGGTCTTGGCGAGCGATTGGCATGCCGGGCGCCTGGCGCTGGATAGCGGCGCGGCCTTGTCCGCGGAGGGCGCCGTCATCCCTGGCCGGCCCGCGCGTCCGGAGCTGGTGCCGCCGTTGCAGGTGAAGCATCGCTCCATGCGCACGGAAGAGGGGCGCGCCGCCCTGATTCATGCGCTGGCGCATATCGAATTCAATGCCATCAATCTGGCGCTGGATGCGATCTGGCGTTTTCCGGACATGCCACAGGCGTTTTATGTCGACTGGCTGCAGGTGGCGAGCGAGGAGGCGTATCACTTTTCCTTGCTGGCGGCGCATTTGCAGGTACTAGGCTATTCCTACGGCGATTTCCCGGCGCATAACAGCCTGTGGGACATGGCTGAGAAAACACGGTCCGACATTCTTGCCCGCATTGCTCTGGTGCCGCGGACGATGGAAGCGCGCGGCCTGGACGCTGCGCCGCCGGTGCGCAATAAACTGGCGCAGGCCGGAGATCAGGCTGCGGCGGATATTCTCGACATCATCCTGCGCGACGAGATCGGCCATGTGGCCATCGGCAACCGCTGGTACGGTTGGCTGTGCGAGCGGCGCGGTCTTGATCCGATTGCCACCTTTGCGGCCTTGTCGGTGGCGTTCAAGGCGCCGGTGATGCGAGGGCCGTTCAATATGAGTGCGCGCCGCGCCGCGGGTTTTACGGATGACGAACTGGCCTTGATGGAATAACGGCAACGCGTCGGAAATTCGATTGTTTCAGGAAGAAATTTTTACCATTTTGCACGGTCTGAGATTGTCGAGCTGCGCCGGCGTGCTATCGTGCCGCAGGGCGTTCCCGGACATGTTGATTTTGAAAGGATAAAGATGAAATTCGCTAAATTGATGGGCGCCGTGCTGGCGATCGGCGCAGTGGCATTGGCGGTATCCGCCTGCCAGAAAAAAGAGGATGCGCCCGGCCCGGCGGAGACAATTGGCAAACAAATCGACAGCGCCGTGAAGAGCGCCGGAGACCAGGCCAACGTCGCCGCCGGCAAGGCGCAGGAGAAGGTGCAGGGAACGGCCAGCGAAGCCGGCCAGAAGCTCGACCAGGCCGTCGCCAACGCCAAGGACGAAGCCAAGGACCTGGCGCAAAAGGCGGGCGAAAAGATCACCGCTGCGGGGCAGAAAATCCAGGACGCGGCACAGGACGCCAAGAAGTAAGCGCCTTCATCCGAGTAGGCCGCAATCCGACAACCCGCATCTTCGCATGCGGGTTTTTTATTTGCCGGCCTTGTGGATTTCTTCGATGACGAGCGCCTGGATGGTCGGATCGAGCGCCAGGGCGACGTGTCCGATGCCGCTGATGGGGATGTTTTCCGCGCCGGGCAGATGGGAGGATATCTGCGGCGATACGATATTGTCGTGATGGGAATAGATCGACAGGATCACGGCCCGCGTGGCGGGATTTTCCGTGGCGGCCAGTTTGTGCAGCCATTCGCTGCTGGTGCCTTCTTCGGCGCGGCCGAGCCAGTTCATTTCGCCGCAATTGATGCCGATGCCGAAGTTGGCGATGGTGGTGCCGTGATGCGGCGTGCCCAGCGTGATGACCTTGGCGATGTTGAGATGGCCGTGATCGCGCAGATAGGCACGCGCCGCCAGGCCGCCCATGCTGTGGGCGACGATGACGATCTTGTCCTGGCCGCTTTCCAGGACCAGCCGTTGCACCGCTTCGTGCACCAGCGGTGCATAGCCGTCGATGCTGCCGAAGACCGGCTCCATGTCCACGGCGTAGTGGGTGATGTGGGCTTCGCTGAGCGCCTGGCTCATCCAGTGCCAGTAGCCGCTGTTGCAGCCGTAGCCGTGAATCAGCAAGACCGGCAGGGATGTCGTGTCGGTGAAGATGCGCTTGTCGAAACGCTGAAAGGGCATGCCCCAGGACGAGCACACCATGGTGGCGCAGTATTCGCCGGCAAATAGCCTGAAAATGCCCGGCCAGGTCAGCTCTGGCGTATGGGCGGATTTGGCACGATACGGCCATGTCAGAAAAAAACTGTTCGCCGTGATGGACGCGCGAAACAAGGCGACCAGTGCGATGCTGAGGATGATCGCAAGAGGAACGTTGGTGACGTGCAGCTTGACGAGCAGGAGATAGAACAGAATGCCAACGCCAAATTGGGTGAGCAGCAAGGTTCTGGCGATGCGGGCGATCATGCAGCGGCGGCCTCGTGAAGATGGACGAAATGACTAGCGTAACAGGATTGCATGACCGTTTTGTTTCAGGGAGGCCTTATTGCTTCTTTTTCCGGGGATTCAGATCGACGATGCGCGTGCCGGCAATCCTGTCGTGCAGGAACTGGCGCTGCGGGTCGAGATAGATCAGCCCGGCCCAGGCGATGAGGTTGGCGACGGGAACTCCTATCAGCATCCAGTTTTTGGCGCCCAGGACCCAGGCCAGCGCAAGGCCTGGCATGAACCATAGCCAGCTCAGCAGGAAGCGGCCGAGCGCACGCAGCGTGCCGACCGGCGAGCCGTCATTGCTGACCAGCCGGATGCGCCATGTCTTCATCGCCAGCGTCTGACCGCCATGGGTCCAGAACCAGACGAAATACAGCCCCAGGATGATGAACAGCCAGCTTTCCAGCGCGTGGCGCAGATACAGGGCATGGCGTTGCTGCAGCAGGGTGGAGAACAGCCAGGCCGAGATGAACAGCACCCCGAACAGCAGCATGGATTCATACAGCATGCTGCACAGGCGGCGTCGGAGGGAGGGCGTGGGCATCGCGGGCGGCGATGCCTGCTGGTTCGATATGCTGTTCAATGTGGCGCTCAAGGCGATCTCTTCTAACGATGATGAATCGGACGTGCGGCGAATTAAGTCATGCGCCAGGCGGCATGAGGGGGTCATCATACGCGGCGTCATTTGTGTCCGCCATGAAAAAATGCCATGTCGGCGTTCTCGCGCGGACACGGCATTTGAGGTGTTCGATGTTTTTGCCCGACGCACTTTGCCCGGGCTGACGTATCCGGCTTACTTGGTCTCGGTCGGTACCGCTGGTGCCGGCGCAGCAGGCGGCACCACGATGGTTGGCGGCGATGGCACAAGAGTCTGTTCCCGTGCTTCCTGAGGCAGCTGAATGGTCGGTGCAGCCTTGCTCTGCGTCGCCGGCAACGCAGCGACATGCTTCGGCAGCTTGGCTTGCGACAGTTTTTTCTTTTGTTCTTCCGACAACTGCTGGTATTCCTTCCACTGGGCCGATTTCTTGTCGGCGTCCAGCTTCTTGGCGCGAGTATAGCTTTCGCGAACGGAGCGGCGTTGTACGGGCGTCAGTTTGACCCAGTCGCGCATGCGTTCCTGCATGCGTTCTTGCTCGGCAGGGGTCATGGCGGCGAATTTGTTGCCGATGACCAGCCATTTTTCCTTGCTGTTGAACGACATCTTGTTCCACTCGCCGGCCAGCGGAGCGAGCGCATGCTGCTGCGCAGGCGTCAGTTCGTTCCAGAGCGGTTTGGAATCCGGCTTTTTTGCAAGCTTCGACGGGGTAGGTTGTGATGCGGACGGCGCAGTGGCGGGTGCAGGCGAAGGTCCCTGAGCGAGAGCCGTCGCGCCGGCCAGGCAGGCAAGCACGGCGACGACCGCGACAGGAAGGTTCAGCATCTTGCGTATTGCGTTGCTCATCGAAGTCCGGATACACGCCATCAATTATTCGCCCTGCTGCGCCAGATAGGCGTTGAAGCCGTGATCGAGGTAGGCCGACAGCGGCAATTCGTCGGACAGGACGCCGGCATCGATCTCCGCCAGTTCGGTGATGCGTTGCTGGTGTTCGTGCTCGTACAGACCGGCAAACAGCATGACGCCGGCCAGCAAAGGGATGGCGACGCCCAGACGGCCCAGCCAGGCAAACGATTGCGGTTCGCGGAAGCTGCCGCCCATGGCGCCGGCCAGTACGAATTGCGGCGCGACGGCGCGCTTCGGAGCGGCTTTTTTCTTGCGGGCAATCGCAACGCGGCGCGCTTCAGCCAGGCTTTGCGTGGTGGATTCGGGCAAGTGTTCCAGATTCGCGTCCAGAGCACGCTTCACCCGGTAGGCAAATTGTAGTTCTTTGTTGTTCATAAACTGATTCCTTTAGCCCTGAGCGCTTGAGCCAGAGCGTGTGTGGCGCGAGAACAGTGGGTTTTGACGCTACCTTCGGAACATCCCATTGCGGCAGCTGTTTCGGCGACATCCATGTCTTGCCAGTAACGCATGAGAAAGGCTTCGCGTTGACGAGTCGGAAGTTTTTGTACTTCGGCGTCAATCAACGCGAGTGTTTGCTCGCGCTCAACCTTGTCGGCGCTGGACTCGGCTGCCTGTGTACCTTCCTCCGCCTCGTAGCTTTCCAGCAAGTCGAAGTCTTCCTGGCTTTCCGTATCGCGGCCGATGCTGGAGAAGAGGCTGACCCAGGTGGTGCGGACCTTTTCCCGGCGGAAAAAGTCATGGATGGTGTTTTGCAGGATGCGCTGGAACAGCAGGGGCAGTTCCTCGGCCGGTTTGTCGCCGTATTTCTCGGCCAGCTTGATCATTGCATCCTGAACGATGTCGAGTGCGGCTTCATCTTTGCGCACGGCGTAGACAGCCTGCTTGAAGGCGCGGCGTTCGACATTTTCGAGAAAATCGGAGAGTTCTTTGTCAGTTGCCATGCAATGCGGCTTGTGGATGTGCAGCCGGGAATAGATGAATCGAATGCATTTCCGACATGTTGGTGGAATGTACGGATTTGTAACAAGAGCGCATGCTAGCAAAAAAGCCCTTGTTTGTGGTGGTGTTTATAGGAAATGCACAATTTCCGGGCGGTTTTGCGGCTTGCTCGAAGAAATTAGCTTGACCAAAATGATGCGACGCATTAACGTGTCAGTCCGCTTCATCAACATGAAGTTCTATGGTCTTTGCGTGGCTACGCATAATGTAGCGATTGTTAAAGACGCGCTTTATTGAAAAGCTGTTTGTTCTAACCCGCGCCATAAGCGCGAGAAATTCGTAACGGTGTGCTTGCACCAAGGCTGAACGAGTCGCGCTGAGCGGCATTTTGAACCTCACTACGGTTGAGGCGCAGAAATGACGTGACCGCACAAAGAAGGGATGCCGGAGG
>Ga0209646_1000097_pt1 | contig 181432 bp, 148 predicted proteins | sample AraplaL_Col_mTSA_FD_184259 | JGI IMG/M metagenome (GOLD analysis project Ga0209646, IMG submission 184259) | Arabidopsis root microbial communities from the University of North Carolina, USA - plate scrape CL_Col_mTSA (SPAdes) (version 2) | ecosystem: Host-associated > Plants > Roots >...
TCTTCCGACAGGGTCTGGATCTGGTTGGTCAGCTTGACGTCCCACAGGTCGAAACCGATCGACAGGCTAGGCATAGGCTCGAGGCGGAAGCCGGCGGTGAACTGCTTGGATTCCTCAGGCTTCAGCGAGCCGGCGCCGGTCGCACCGTTACCGCCAGTCAGCAGGCCGTATTCCGACGAACCCGGGTTGCACAGCGGGAAGCGCGGATCGCTAGGCGAGGTGATCGGGCAGGCGTGGAACTGCGACGAACCGCCGTTGACCAGAGGCTTGACGATGTTGGTCAGCGTTGGCGCCTTGAAGCCGGTGCCGTAGGAACCGCGGATCAGCAGCGACTCGACCGGGTTCCAGCGCAGCGCCAGCTTGTAGGTGGCCTTGCTGGCGCTTTCGCCCTGTTTGCCCGGAGCGATCAGGTTGCCGGCGGTGTCGAAGTTCTTGTCGTTGGTCACGGCGCTGAAATCGTCGTAACGGGTCGACGCGGTCAGGTCCATGTTCTTCAGCACTGGCAGCAGCAGCTCTGCATACGCACCCCAGTTCTTGCGGGTGGCGTCGATCGGCAGCGCGCCGGCGCCGCCGCCGACGATGGCGTCGGTGAAGTCAGGCTGCTGCTTGTTCTGGCCTTGCGAGTAGGCGTCCGGGGCTTCGGTGTAGTGCTGTTTGGTGTAGTCGCCGCCAACCGCCAGCTGGGCCACGCCGGCCGGCATCTTGAACAGCTCGGTCGAACCGCTGACTTGCAGCACGTCGATCTTCGACTTGGTTTCGCTCAGCATATTGTGCAGCACGGCCGGGGCCAGCACGCCTTGTGAGGTGCCCGACGGCGCGAACGGGTCGAACTTGCCGGAATTGACCAGCGCGTCGAAGGCGTTCAGGCTCATGTAACCGCCGGCGGCCGTGTCCTTCTGGGTGTTTTCCGAATGGGTGAAGGCGGCGCGGTAGTCGAAGCCCTTGAACGAGCCGTCGACACCGAAGGCCAGGTGGCGGGCTTCGGTCTTGTATTCGTCGGCGCGGCCGCCGGCGTCGACCAGGCGCAGGTTCATCTTGGCGCTGGTGACCGATGCCGGATCGATGCCCAGGCGGGCCAGGTAAGGCAGGATGGATTTGTTGTACAGCGCGCTGCCGACCGGAATGCCCAGCGGCTGCGCCGGCGGCGCGTATTGCGCGGTGTTGCTGAACGACGAACCCAGCGCTTCAGCGAAGAAGGTGGTGTCGTTGTTGATCTTGTAGTTCAGCGAGCCGAACACGGAATCGCGTTTCAGGCCAGGCGTGTCCTGCACGGTGGCGGCGTAGTCGAACAGGCAGCGTCTGCCGACGTTGAACAGGTTGGGGCCGTTGCACTTGCCGGTTTCCAGGAAGTTCGGGCCGAACGCCTTGCTGGTCGGGGTGCCGGTGGCATCCTTGTAGCTGACGGTGGCGTTGCCCGGAATCGAGTTCGAGCTCAGCTGGTACAGATTGTATTGCTTGCCGTTGTCCATGAACGGGATCACGCCGCTCTTGGAGAAGTCGCGGTCCTTGGCGTACAGCGCCCGGCTTTCGTCGTGCGCGGCCGATACCAGGATGTTGAAGCCGTCTTTGTCCAGCTCGCCCCAGCCTTTGGAGATCGAGACGTTGGAGCTCTGGCCGCCACTGCTCTTCGGCGAGTTGAACGTGCCTTCGATGATCAGGTCGGTCTGGTTTTTCTTCAGGATGAAGTTGACCACGCCGGCGATCGCGTCCGAGCCGTACAGCGTGTTGGCGCCGTCGGTCAGGATTTCGACGCGCTCGACAGCCGCCAGCGGGATGCTGGCCAGGTTGACGGTGGAACCGGAAGTGGCTGGCGCCAGGCGGCGGCCGTTCAGCAGCACCAGGGTGTAGCCTTCGCCGATGGCGTGGATCGACGCGGTCTGGATACCGCCGCCGCCGCCGTTGACCGACATCGACGAGGTGGTGAAACCTTGCATCGAAGGCAGGGTCGCGATCAGGTCGGCCACGCTGCTGGCGCCGCTCTGCTCGATCTGCAGCTTGGACAGGGTCTGGACCGGCAGCGCACCTTCGGCGCTGATGCGCTTGATGCTGGAGCCGGTGATTTCCACGCGCTGGATCGGCGCGTCCGGCGCGGTCTGGGCGACAGCCGCTTGCATGCCGAGCGCCAGACCACTAGCGCAAATCAGGCGTACAGAGCGGGACAATACAGTTTCAACCATCATTATTTATTGCTCCCATTTGAAAACGGTAAACACAGGGTGTGATTTATTTTTTTGATCGGCGATGCCTTGCCGTTTGAAAAAAACACCAACGTTCTTTTCATCTGGTCATCAGATCACTTGGCGACATTTACTGTCAACGGACAAACTTTCAAATCGATAGAGAATCGGCATTCTTTACGTTGTCGCAACAATGCGCCAAAATAGTGGGGAAAAACGCTCTAATTTGGTGCGTCCAGCAAAAAATTGATGGGTAACATTGATTTACTATCAAAAAAGAAGCGAATATCTGGTGGAGTCGTCACTTGGCCGCAACAAGTTGGTGCGATGCAATTTCATGAACCTGTTTTCATGTGGACACTCAGCGTTACATTTATGCGACAAGTGACTCCAGCACGTCCGCAGCGGGCTTTCTGGTGGGAAAGTCCCCGTTAGCTTATGACTATCAGGCGGCGATTCCGGCGGCGAATAATTTGCTGTATTGTTCCAGCACTTACCAGCGGCCCGAGGACGCCTATGCAGTGCATCAAATTCGCCGCCATCGTGGCCGCCGCGTGCTGGTCACTGGCGGCGCTGGCGGCGGCGCCGGTCAAAACCCTGCGCTACATCCTGCCGGCCGCCGAGGCCAGCTTTGATCCGGCGCTGGGGCGGGACTTATATACCGGCCACATCACCGAAGCCATCTTCGAGACCCTGTACACCTACGATTACCTGGCGCGCCCGGTCAAGCTGGCGCCCGAGACGGCCGCCGCCCTGCCGGAAGTGTCGGCCGACGGCCGCACCTATCTGATCCGCCTGAAACCGGGCATCCACTTCACGCCCGATCCCGCGTTCGGCGGCAAGCCGCGCGAGCTGACCGTGGCCGATTACGTCTACTCGTGGAAGCGGCTGTTCGACCCCAGGCTGGCCTCGCCCAACAGCTGGCTGTTGGAAGGCAAGGTCGTCGGCCTGGACGCGCTGGCCGAGCGGGCCAAGCAGACCGGCCGCTTCGACTACGACGCCGACGTGCCCGGCCTGGAGCAGATCGACCGCTACACGCTGCGCATCCACCTGACCCATACCGATTTCAGCCTGGGCATGATCCTGGCCTACGAACCGCTAGCGGCGGTGGCGCGCGAGGTGGTGGAGAAATACGGCGACAGCAAGGGCGAGGTGGCCGGCCATCCGGTCGGCACCGGCGTCTACCGGCTGGGGCAGTGGATACGCGGCAGCCGCATCGTCCTGGAGGAAAACACCGGCCACCGCGCCGAGGTCTGGGACTTCGCGCCCAGCGCCGAGGATCGCGCCGACGACGAGCGCATCGTGCGCCAGATGAAGGGCAAGAAGATTCCGCAGATCGGCCGCATCGAGATCAGCGTCCAGCTGGAGGACCAGTCGCGCTGGCTGTCCTTCACCAGCGGCGAGGCCGACCTGTTCTGGCTGGACGGCCCGCTGTCGCCCAAGGGCCTGGTCGACGGCAAGCTGCGGCCGGAGCTGGCCGCGCGCGGCATCCAGCTGTCGCGCATCGTCGATCCGGTGCTGACCTATTACTACTGGAATATGCGCGACCCGGTGGTGGGCGGCTTCGGCAAGGAGAAGATCGCCCTGCGCCGCGCCATCGCCATGGCGCACGACGTCGACGAGGAAATCCGCCTGGTGCTCAACAGCGAGGGGAGGCGGCTGGAGTTTCCCATCCCGCCGGGAGTGGACGGCCACGACCCGGACTACGTCGGCCTGCTGCGCTACGATCCGGTACTGGCCAATCAGCTGCTGGACCGTAACGGTTATAAAAAGGGCGCGGACGGCTGGCGCACCCAGCCGGACGGCAAGCCGCTGGTGATCCGCTACACCTCGCGCAACGAGGCGGCCGGCGTGCTGATGGCCGAGCTGTGGCGCAAGACCTACAACCGGCTCGGCATCCGCATGGAAAACCAGCGCATGATCTTCAGCGACATCCAGCAGGCCGAGATGCTGTGCAAGCTGCAGACCCGCACCTACCAGTGGATGGCCGACTACCCGGACGGCGACAACTTCATGCAGCTGTTCTACGGGAAGAACATCAACCAGAACAACAACGGCTGCTACCAGGACGCGCAGTTCGATCGGTGGTACGAGGCCAGCCACCGCATGCCGCCGGGCCCCGCGCGCGACGCGCTGTACCGCAAGATGGCGCGGCTGCTGGAAGTGCAGGCGGCGGCCATGCCGGCCTACTCGCGCTACCGCAGCATGCTGGCGCAACCGGGCGTGCTGGGGTATAAGAAGCATCCCATCCTGCATCAGGAATGGAAGTACATCGATATCGAGCGCAAGGACCAGGAATGATTGCTTATGTAGTGCGCCGCCTGTGGCAGATGCTGCCGACCATGCTGGGCGTGGTGCTGCTGGTGTTCGTGCTGTTTAACTGGGTGGGCGGCGACCCGGCCTTTATCCTGGCCGGCAAGATGGCCAACGCCGAGAGCATCGCCAACATCCGCCGCCAGCTGGGCGTGGACCAGCCGTACTACGTGCAGCTGTGGATTTTCGTCAAGCAGATCGCCAGCTTCGACTTCGGCCTGAGCTGGGCGACCGGCGAGCCGGTGTCGCACATCATCGCCACGCGGCTGGGGCCGTCGCTGACGGTGCTGCTGCCGCTGACGCTGCTCGAGACGCTGCTGGGCATCGCGCTGGCGCTGGCCGTCGCCTTCGTGCGCGGCTCGCTGACCGACCGCGCGGTGATGATCGCCTGCACCGTCGGCATGTCGGTCAGCATCCTGGTGTACATCATCGTGTTCCAGTACGGGCTGGCGTACAAGCTGGGCTTGTTCCCGGTGCAGGGCTGGGGCGAGAGCTTCTGGGAAAACTTGCTGCGCTACGCCACCTTGCCCGTCCTGATCGGGCTGGCGGTCTCGATCGCGCCGACCCTGCGGCTGTACCGCAGCTTCGTGCTGGACGAGGTCGGCCAGGATTATGTGCGCACCGCGCGCGCCAAGGGTCTGGGCGAGCGCCGCGTGATGTGGGTGCACGTGCTGCGCAACGCCGCCATCCCCATCATCACGCACGTCATGGCCAACCTGCCGGCGCTGCTGATCGGCGCCTTCCTGCTGGAGCGCTTCTTCGGCATTCCCGGCATTGGCCGCGAGGTGATCCTGGCCGTGGAGCGCAGCGATTTCCCGGTCATCAAGGCCATCACCGTCTACGTGGCGGCGGCCACCATGGTGTTCAACCTGCTCACCGACCTGATGTACCAGGCGGTCGATCCGCGGGTGCAGCTGACATGACGGCCATCGTGCATAACGTATCGCCCGGACTGTGGCGGCTGGCCTGGCGGCGCTTGCGCGCGGACCGCGTGGCGATGGCGTCGCTGGCCGTGGTGGCGGCCTTCCTGCTGATGCTGGTGCTGTCGGCCAGCGGATTGATCGTGGCCGACTGGGAGCAGGAGGTCGGCGTCAACTACGCGCCGCCCGGTTTCGTCGGCGCCGCGCAGCCGCCGCCGGCCGAGCCAGCGCAAGCCGCGCCCACGCAGCCGATGCAGGCCGCACCCGCGCAGGCAGTACCCCCGCAGCCGATGCAGGCCACGCAAGCCCTGCCGGACAATCCCTTCGATCCGCTGGCCGACGACATCCGTGCCTTGCGCGCGCAGCTCGCCGCCGGCGGCGCCGGCGCCATCGACATGTACGGCGTGACCGATCCGCTGGCCGGCGATCTCGCCCAGCTGCGCGGCGCGCGGGGCGACACGTCAGCGGCCCATGCTGGCGCTGGCCGTCTGGCGACCCTGCCGTTCGGCGCCGACAAATGGGGCCACGATATCATCAAGAAAACCATCAAGGGCGGCGAGACCTCGATCGTGGTCGGCCTGGTCGCGGCCTTGCTGGCGGTCAGCCTGGGCAGCTTGTTCGGCGCCTTGTCCGGCTACTTCGGCGGCGTGGTGGACGACTTGTTCAACTGGTTCTACAGCATCTTCACCGCCATCCCCTCGGTGCTGATGATACTGGCCGTGGCCGCCGTGCTGCAGCAGAAGGGCGTGGCGACCATCGTGCTGATCCTCGGCCTGACCGGCTGGACCGGCCCCTACCGCCTGATCCGCGCCGAGTACATCAAGCACAAGGCGCGCGAATACGTGCTGGCCGCCGACGCCATCGGCGCCTCGCACTGGCGCAAGATGTTCACCCACATCTTCCCCAACGTCAGCCACGTCGCGCTGGTGCAGATGTCGATCCTGGTGGTCGGCTTCATCAAGGCCGAGGTCATCCTCAGCTTCCTCGGCTTCGGCGTGCCGGTCGGCGTGGTCTCGTGGGGCAGCATGCTCAACGAAGCGCAGAACGAGTTGATCCTCGGCCGCTGGTGGCAGCTGACCGCCGCCGCCGTCGCCATGGCCCTGCTGGTGACGGCCTTCTCGCTGTTCACCGACGCGCTGCGCGACGCCCTCGACCCCAAGGTGAAATGATGAGCGACACTCCTCTGCTGGACATCGCCGACCTGCGCATCGCCTTCCGCGCCGACCGCCACACCACCGTGGAGGCGGTCAAGGGCGTCTCATTCCAGGTGCCGCGCAACGCCACCGTCGCGCTGGTGGGCGAATCGGGCAGCGGCAAGTCGGTCAGCTCGCTCGCCGTGATGGGCCTGCTGCCGCCGGACGCCACGGTCATCGACCCCGCCAGCCGCATCCGCTTCGACGGCCGCGACCTGCTGGCGCTGTCCGCCGCCGAGCGCCGCGCCCTGTGCGGCAAGGACATCGCGATGATCTTCCAGGAACCGATGTCGTCGCTGAACCCGGTCTTCACGGTCGGCGCGCAGATCGTCGAAGTGCTGCGCCTGCACATGGGCATGAGCGCGGCCCAGGCCCGCCGCCGCGCGCTGGAGTTGCTGGACGAGGTCGGCATTCCCGATCCCGCCGTCAAGATCGACGCCTACCCGAGCCAGATGTCCGGCGGCCAGCAGCAGCGGGTGATGATCGCCATGGCCATCGCCTGCGAGCCCAAGCTGCTGATCGCCGACGAGCCGACCACCGCGCTGGACGTCACGATCCAGAAGCAGATCATGGAACTGATCGCGCGCCTGCAAAAGCGGCACGCGATGGCAGTGCTGTTCATCACCCACGACCTGGGCCTGGTGGCCGAGATCGCCGACCATGTGATCGTCATGCGCCACGGCGAGGTGCGCGAAGCCGGTCCCGCGCAGCAGGTGTTCGGCCAGCCGCAGGATGGCTACACCAAAGCGCTGCTGCACTGCCGGCCGTCGCTGGACGCGCGGCCTTGGCACCTGCCGGTGATCGCCGATTACCTGGCCGACGTCGAGCACCAACGCTTTGCCGGCGGCGACATCGCCGAAGGGCAGGGCGTAACGCCGCTGCATCCGCTGGAACGCCAGCGCGGCTATGGGCCGGACGACCAGCCGCTGCTGGTGGTGAACAAGCTGAGCAAAACCTTCCATCTGCGCGAAGGCTGGTTCGGCAAGCGCGAGTTCCAGGCCGTGAAGGACGTGTCGTTCACGCTTGCGCGCGGCAAGACGCTGGGCGTGGTGGGGGAGTCCGGCTCCGGCAAGACCACCGTCGGCCTGACCTTGCTCCGGCTGCACCAGGCCAGCGGCGGCAGCGCCATGTTCGACGGCCGCGACCTGCTGGCGATGACGCCGCGCGAATTCCAGGCCTACAAGCGCCGCATCCAGATCATTTTCCAGAACCCGTACGCCTCGCTGAACCCGCGCTTCACTGTGGGCCAGATCCTGCTGGAGCCGATGCGCATCCACCGCATCGGCGCCGACGACCGCGAGCGCACCGCCATCGCGCATGAGCTACTGGAAAAGGTCGGCCTGCCGGCCGCGGCCTTCCAGCGCTATCCGCACGAGTTCTCCGGCGGCCAGCGGCAGCGCATCGCCATCGCGCGCTGCCTGACGATGAAGCCGGAAATCCTGGTGTGCGATGAATCGGTGTCCGCGCTGGACGTCTCGGTACAGGCGCAGGTGCTGAACCTGCTGCAGGACCTGCAGGACGAGTTCGGCCTGTCCTACATCTTCATCTCGCACGACCTGTCGGTGGTGAAATACATCGCCGACCAGGTGATGGTGATGCACCGTGGCGAGGTGGTCGAGCTGGCCGATTCGGACCAGTTGTACCGCAATCCCACGCACCCCTACACACGCGCGCTATTGGCGGCCATACCGCGGCACGGTTAAGCGTTTTTTAAGATAAGATATCCGTATGGCGAACTTAATCCTTTTATTGCAAGAATATGGCGTACTGATCGTGTTCGCCGTGGTGCTGGTCGAGCAGATCGGTTTGCCGATTCCCGCGTTCCCGCTGCTGATCGTGGCCGGCGCGCTGACGGTCAACGGCGAGAGCAACTGGCTGGCCGTGTTGTCGGTGAGCGTGGTGGCCTGCCTGATCAGCGATTATTTCTGGTTCCGCGCCGGCCGCTACTACGGCAAGCGCATCCTGCGCCTGCTGTGCAAGATTTCGCTGTCGCCTGACTACTGCGTCAGCCAGACCGAGGACAACTTCAACCGCTGGGGCCCGAAGGCGCTGGTGGTGGCCAAGTTCATTCCCGGCTTTAACACCATCGCACCGCCGCTGGCGGGCGCCCTCGGCACCACCAACGCCACCTTCCTTGGTTTCAGCATCGCCGGCGGCATCGTCTGGAGCGGCACCGGCATCGCCCTCGGCGCCGGCTTCCACACCCAGATCGACCAGGTGCTGGACGTGCTGAGCACCATGGGCACCACCGCGCTGATCGTGCTGGGTGTATTGCTGCTGTTGTTCGTCGCCTTTAAATATGTCGAGCGCAAGCGCTTCCACCAATCGGTGGAAATCGAGCGCATCACCATCGACGACCTGAAGAAGCTGCAGGAGCAGGGCAAGCATCCAATACTGATCGACGCCCGCAGCGCCACGGCGCAGATGCTGGAGCCGGCCGTGCCGGGCGCGCTGCTGTTCAACGGCGGCGAGCCGATCCCCGAGCTGATCGCGCTGGACAAGAACCATCACATCATCGTCTACTGCAGCTGCCCGAACGACGTCACCGCCGCCCACGTGGCGAAGGAGCTGATCAGCCACGGCTACACCCGCGCCCGGCCACTGCACGGCGGCCTGGACGCCTGGAACGCCGCCTTCGGCACGCCCCGCGAAGTAGACGAGGGCAATACAGCCTCCGTCTGAGCCCGCCACACCGCCCGCCCGGGCGGTTTTTTTTACCCCGGGATGGGAGCGCTCCCATGGCATGCTGACGCCCTGGGAATCGTAGTCATACTACGCAGAAAATATTTCGCATTGTAATTTCTTGTGGCAAAGCTGCCGCATGTGTACTAAAACTACAAACTTCACTTGCTTAGGATAGTGAAAATACCTTAAGCTTAGGCCTCAACTATTTTCGATCTATCATGACAGCTCAGTCCCTCCAAACGCCTCCCTCCCTGACCACTGCATTCCCAAGTGGCCCGCGTCTGCTGGCGGACATCGGCGGCACCAACGCGCGCTTTGCGCTGGAAACCGCTCCGGGCAAGATTGAGGCGATCGAAGTACTGGCTTGCGCCGCGTATCCGACCTTGGCCGCCGCCCTTGTCGCCTATCTGGCCTCGCCGACCGTCACCCAGGCCGGCGTCACCGGCATCCGGAATGGCGCGATTGCTATCGCCAATCCGGTCACCGGCGACATGGTGCGCATGACCAACCACCACTGGGAATTCTCGATCGAAGCGCTGCGCCGCGAAGTCAATTTCGACACGCTGGTCGTGGTCAACGACTTCACCGCGCTGGCCAGCTCGCTGCCGCAGCTGTTGGCCACCCAGAAGCATCAGGTGGGCGGCGGCACGGCCATCGCCGGCACGCCGCTGGGCCTGATCGGCGCCGGCACCGGCCTCGGCGTTTCCGGCCTGATCCCGGGCAAGGATGGCTGGACCGCGCTGCTGAGCGAAGGCGGCCACGTGACCTTCTCGCCGGCCACCCCGACCGAAGTCGCGATCCTGCAATATGCATGGAAAGAATTCGAACACGTTTCCGCCGAGCGCCTGATGTCCGGCGCCGGCATCGAACTGATCTACCGCGCGCTGGCCGACCACACCGACATGCCGGCCGAAAAGCTGAGCGCCGCCGAAATCTCGCGCCGCGCGCTGGCCGGCGAGTGCACGCTGTGCGACGAAGTCATCGAAGCGTTCTGCTGCATGCTGGGCACCATCGCCGGCAACATCGCCGTCACGCTCGGCGCGCAGGGCGGCATTTATATCGGCGGCGGCATCGTTCCGCGCCTGGGCGAGCGGTTCGACCGCTCCGGCTTCCGCGCCCGCTTCGAATCCAAGGGTCGCTTCAACAAATATCTGTCCGCCGTGCCCACCTGGGTGATCACGGCCGAATACCCGGCATTTGTAGGCGTTTCGGCAATCTTGTCGGAAAGACTTGCTGGCGCGTAAGGCAAGTTACATTTCGATGACGTCGAAATGCGCTTTTTGTCGTTTTATCAGGTACAATTCGGCTTGTTGGATGAAACGTCTCTGCTCGGTCATGCCCGAAAGCCACGCTCCCCGAGGTCGTTTCACGTAAAAGGTGAGGGCCTCGGCCATTGCCGGCATGTCCCTCTCTCCCGCCTGGCGCACATCGGCCCGGGCGTCGGAAAAACAGCTTCAGCGAGTATTCCAGCTGTCAGCGCCGTGGGTGCTGGCCATTGCCTCACTGAATGTGATTGAATTCTTTCTTGCATAAAAATGCAACCACAAGATTGCTATGGATACAGCTGAGGCTAAAAGAGTCCTCGAAACCGCTTTGCTATGCGCTCGTGAGCCATTGTCGATCCACAGTCTGAAGAAGCTGTTTGTCGAAGTGGACGATCAAGACCGGCCGCGCGGTCCCGGAGTCGGTTCCGATACGATCAAGGAATTGCTCGAAGAATTAAGGCTGGACTGGGCCGGCAAGGGTGTTGAAGTGATCAGCCTGTCGACCGGCTGGCGCTTCCAGAGCCGCCCCGAGATGAAGTTGTATCTCGACCGCCTGAATCCGGAAAAGCCGCCCAGGTACTCGCGGGCGACGCTGGAAACCCTGGCGATCATCGCCTACCGGCAGCCGGTCACCCGGGGCGATATTGAGGAAATACGCGGCGTAGCCGTCAATTCGCAGACGATCAAGATGCTGGAAGACCGTGGCTGGGTAGACGCCATTGGTTACCGCGACGTCGTCGGCCGCCCGGCTTTGCTGGGCACGACCAAGCAGTTTTTGGATGATTTGGGTTTGAATTCGCTGTCCCAGCTGCCTCCTTTGCAGCAAATCAGCGATTCGCAGGGCGGCGGACCGGACATGGAAGCGCTGGAAGCGGCCCTGCAGGAGAACTTTGACAAAGCGGCGCAGCAAGCCGCGCAACACCCAGATGGTACGGAGAGCGAGTTGCCAGCGGCCCCAGCAGAAGCCGCGACTAGCCCGGAAGCCGGCCAGGAAGCACAAACACAATCCGCGCCCGATGTAACGGTTGACGCTGAGCACAACCAAGAAACGAACAATGAACAATCCTAATTCCCCAGAGACAGTCAACGACGTAGCGCCGGCCGAAGCGGCCGCCAAGCCTAAACGCCGTACCAAGGCCCAGATCGAGGCCGATACCGCAGCAGCGGCAGCCGGCGACGCGACGGTCGCCGCCAAGCCGAAGCGCAAGACCAAGGCTGACGCCGAAGTCGCCGCCGCCGATGCGCCGGCCCCGGTGAAAAAGCCGCGCGCCAAGCCGGCCGCCAAGTCCGCCGATGCCGCCGAAGCCGCGCCGCAAGCCGCCGCACCAGCGCCGGCCGACGCGCCAGTCAAGGCGCCACGCGCCAAGAAGCCAGCCGCCGCAGAAGCAGCGCCGGCAGAGCAGGCAGCACCAGCCGCAGCCCCGGCAGTCGAAGCGCAAGCCGCTCCTGCCGAAGGCGAACGCGCAGCGCGTGGCCCGCGCGGTCCGCGTGGCCCACGCCAGATGCGCGAACAGCGCGCCGTGCGCGAAGCGATGATGCCACGTCCTGAACCGGTCGCAGCGGCCGAGGGCGAAGCCGCCCCGGCGGTCGAAGGCGCAGCGCCAGCCGAAGGCGGCAAGCCACGCCACGAGCGCGGCCCACGTCCGGACGGCCAGCGCAACGGCAAGAACGGTAAAGGCAAGAACGGCAAGCCGCAGCGCGGCGGCCAGAACGCCGGCGGCGCCAAGCTCAACGATGCGGATGCCGCGTTCTCCTACGTCACCTCGGACGCCTTCGACAGCGACGAGCCGGCCAAGGGCCGCCACGCCGCGCCGAAAGTCGTGCGCCGCGACCTGACCTCCGACGACGACGCGCCCAAGCTGCACAAGGTCCTGGCCGAAGCCGGCCTGGGTTCGCGCCGCGACATGGAAGACCTGATCGTTGCCGGCCGCGTGTCGGTCAACGGCGAGCCGGCCCACATCGGCCAGCGCATCCTGCCGACCGACGCCGTGCGCCTGAACGGCAAGCTGATCCAGCGCCGCGTCAGCAAGAAGCCGCCACGCGTGCTGGTGTACCACAAGCCCGCCGGCGAGATCGTCTCGATGGACGATCCGGAAGGCCGCCCATCGGTGTTCGACCGCCTGCCGACCATGAAGGCCGGCAAATGGCTGGCCGTCGGCCGCCTGGACTTCAACACCGAAGGCCTGCTGCTGTTCACGACGTCCGGTGACCTGGCCAACCGCCTGATGCACCCGCGCTACCACATCGACCGCGAATACGCCGTGCGTACGCTTGGCGTGCTGGAAGAAGGCATGCGCCAGAAGCTGCTGGCCGGCGTCGAGCTGGAAGACGGCCTGGCGCAGTTCTCCAAGATCGCCGACGGCGGCGGCGAGGGCATCAACAAGTGGTACCGCGTGATCATCGGCGAAGGCCGCAACCGCGAAGTGCGCCGCATGTTCGAAGCGATCGGCCTGACCGTGTCGCGCCTGATCCGTACCCGCTACGGCGCGATGACCTTGCCAAGCAGCCTGAAGCGTGGTCGCTGGGAAGAGCTGGAAGAGAACACCGTGCGCGACATGTTGAGCGCTTACGGTGTCGAGAAGAAGGGCGGCGACGCGCCCGCGCCGCGCGGCAAGGGCCCGCAGCAGCAAGCCAAGCCGGCCCAGAACAAGGGTCCGGAAAAGCGTCCGCAGCGCGGCCGTGGCGCCGAGCGCGATGACCGCGACTTCGACGATGACGACGAGGACGATCACGACGAACCGAACTTCAACCGCGCCGACGTCAGCAATGACAACGTGATGCCGTTCGCCAAAGCCCCGCGCGGCAACGGCCGTGGCCAGGGTGGTTTCGGTGGCGGCCAGGGCCGTCCAGGCGGCAATGGCCAGGGACGCCCAGGCGGCGCCCAGGGTAGCGGCCGTCCAGGCGGCAACGGCCAGGGTCGTCCGGCCGGTGGCGCGCAGACTTCGGGCCGTCCGGGTGGCCGTCCGCAAGGCATCGGCGGTTACGCCGGCGGCCGTCCGCTGGGCGAAGGTCCGGCACGTCCGCAGGGCCAGGGTCCGCGTCCGCAAGGACAGGGCCGCGGCCAGGGTGGGCAAGGACAAGGCCAGGGCGGCGGCCAATCGGCCAAGGGTCCGAGCCGTGGTCCGCGCCAGCCGGATCCGCTGCAGACCACTTTTGGTTTCGGCAACGCCAGCGCGCCGCGCCGCAACCAGCCGCCGCGCGGTGGCGCCATCGACCATGGCATGCCGCGCCGCCGCAAGGGATAACCCCGCGTCCGGCGGCTGTCATTCCCGCGAAAGCGGGAATCCATGCCGCGCATCGTGGCTTGCGCAGCATGGGCTCCCGCGTTCGCGGGAGCGACGGTGGCCTGTATTTCCGGGGCTTGTGGCCTTTTATGAACTGTTGTAAGCCTGCTTTTCCGCGCCATGCGGCATTGCAGCGCAGTTCATATAAGGTTATAATAACCAGCCTAGTAAAAGTTCTTCACGGGGTAGTCCCCTGAGAATGCTTTCATCTGGCTAGGTATTACAAGAAGATGGGCAGATGCCCATTTTTTTTTTGGTGAACCGTTTTGAACGGTCTGTTTTTTAATAAGTAGAAACAGGCCTTGATCTGGAGAATTTCTTGCAGCTGCCGGAATTAATTGAAAAGACTGTTACCGGTCTGGGCTATGAGCTGGTTGATGTCGAACGGGCCGAGCGCGGACTGCTGCGCGTCTTTATCGATTTCAGCGCAGCCGACGCCGAGGAAAAAGGCCCGATTACCGTAGAGGATTGCGCTACGGTCAGCCACCAGTTGTCGCACGTGCTGACGGTCGAGAACGTGAATTACGAGCGTCTCGAAATCTCGTCGCCAGGGCTGGATCGCCCGGTGCGCAAGCTGGAAGATTTCGTGCGTTTTGCCGGTTGCGAAGCAATCGTCAAACTGCGCACCGCAATGCCGGGTACGAACAACCGGAAGTCGTTCCAGGGCGTTCTGCAAGAACCCCAGGGCGACAATTTGTCGTTGGAATTTGAAAGCAATGATGGTCCGGCGCTGTTGGAGTTTACGCTCGCCGATGTGGATAAGGCACGCTTGGTGCCACAGGTGGATTTTAAGGGACGCAAAGCATGAGTCGCGAAGTTTTGTTATTGGTAGACGCGCTGGCGCGTGAAAAGAACGTCGATAAAGATGTGGTTTTCGGCGCGCTGGAATTCGCGTTGGCGCAAGCCACGAAGAAACGCTATGAAGGTGAAGTGGATATTCGCGTTTCGATCGACCGCGAGTCGGGTGAGTTCGAATCCTTCCGCCGCTGGCACGTCGTGCCTGACGAGGCTGGCCTGCAACTGCCGGACCAGGAAATCCTGCACTTCGAAGCCAAGGAACAGATTCCGGACATCGAAGTGGACGACCACATCGAAGAGCCTATCGAATCCGTCGAGTTCGGCCGCCGCTTTGCGCAAGACACCAAACAGGTCGTCCTGCAGCGCGTGCGTGACGCCGAGCGCGAACAGATCCTGGTGGACTTCCTGGAACGCGGCGACTCGCTGGTCACCGGCACCATCAAGCGCATGGAACGCGGCGACGCGATCGTCGAGTCGGGCAAGATCGAAGCCCGCCTGCCACGCGACCAGATGATCCCGAAAGAAAACCTGCGTATCGGCGACCGCGTCCGCGCCTTCATCCTGCGCATCGACCGCAACATGCGCGGCCCGCAGGTGATCCTGTCGCGCACCGCGCCAGAGTTCATCATGAAGCTGTTCGAACTGGAAGTGCCGGAAATCGAGCAAGGCATGCTGGAAATTAAATCGGCGGCGCGCGACGCCGGCGTCCGCGCCAAGATCGCCGTCTACACGGCCGACAAGCGCATCGACCCGATCGGCACCTGCGTCGGCATGCGCGGTTCGCGCGTGCAGGCCGTTACCGGCGAGCTGGGCGGCGAACGCGTCGACATCGTGCTGTGGTCCGAAGATCCGGCGCAGTTCGTCATCGGCGCGCTGGCTCCGGCCAACGTCTCGTCGATCATGGTCGACGAAGAGAAGCACGCGATGGACGTCGTCGTCGACGAGGAAAACCTGGCAATCGCCATCGGCCGCTCCGGCCAGAACGTGCGCCTGGCTTCCGACCTGACCGGCTGGAAGATCAACATCATGACGGCCGAGGAATCGGCCGACAAGGCAGCCCAGGAAACCGCGGCGGTGCGCGCACTGTTCATGGAAAAACTGGACGTCGACCAGGAAGTCGCCGACATCCTGGTGGAAGAGGGCTTTGCCAGCCTGGAAGAAATCGCTTACGTGCCGATCTCCGAAATGCTGGAAATCGAATCGTTCGACGAAGATACCGTCAACGAACTGCGCACCCGCGCCCGTGACGCCCTGGTCACCGAAGCGATCGCTTCGGAAGAAGGCTTGGAAGGCATGGACGAGGCGCTGGTCGGTCTGGAAGGCATGGACCGCATCACCGCCGGCAAGCTGGGCCTGGCTGGTATCAAGACTGTAGAAGCATTTGCTGCACTGGCTTACGACGAATTTGGCGCCATCCTGGCCCTGTCCGCCGACCGTGCACGAGAACTGATTAAGAGTGAATTTGAAGATGTGACCGACGATGAGATGAAGTTGGTTGACTCAAAGTACGACGATCGTGCCAAAGGCTTGCAAGCCAAGGCATGGAGTCTTGCCGAATCCGCAAAGGCTTAATTTGAGTATCTTTATCATCTCCGCGACACATAGAAAAGAGGACTGAATGGCGAGTAACAACGTAGCCCAATTTGCCACCGAACTGAAGATGCCTGCAGATTTGCTGCTGACGCAGCTGCGTTCTGCCGGCGTCGAAAAAAGTTCGACGTCAGATCCATTGTCGAAAGATGATAAGGATAAGCTGCTTGATCACTTGCGCCGTACCCACGGCGCATCGGCTGATACCGAAAAGAAGAAGATCACGCTGACGCGCAAAGAAACCACTGAAATCAAGCAGGCCGATGCCAATGGCAAGGCCCGCACGATTCAGGTCGCTGTGAAGAAGGTGCGCACCTTCGTCCAGCGCGACGAGCCGGTCGCCGCCGCGCCGGTGGCGCCTGCCGCCCCGGTGGTCGACGCCGCCGAGGTCGCACGCCGTGAAGAAGAAGCACGCAAGCAAGCGGAACTGATCGCACGTCAGGAAGCGGAACTGCGCGAGAAGCAGGAACGCCTGGCCAAGCTGGAATCGGAGAAGGAAGCGCAGGCCAAAGCCACCGCCGCCGCCGAAGCCGCCGCCGCCAAGGAAGCCGACGCCGAAGCGAAGAAAGCCGCCGCCAAGGCCGCTGCCGCCGCGACCGCCAGCGCAGCCGGCGCCGCGCCAGCCGCGACCGATGCCGCTGCCGAGGAAAAGAAAAAAGCCGCCGCCGAGGAAGCCAAGAAAAAGGCTGCCGCCGCCGCCAAGGAAGCCGCCGACAAAGCGGCCGCCACCGAGCTGGCACGCAAGGCCGTGGCTGATGAAGTCGCCCAGATCAAGGCCATGATGAACGCGCCACGCCGCGCCATCAAAGCCCCTGAACCAGCGCCTGCGCCGGTCAAGGCCAAGGTTGCCGAAGGCACGCTGCACAAGCCAGCCACCGGCGCCGTCGCCAAACCGGGCGACAAGCCTGGCGACAAGAAGCCGGTCAGCGCGGACAAGAAGTCGATCAAGTCGGCCAATGTCTCGTCGACCTGGCAGGACGACGCCAAGAAACGCGGCGCCCCTGGCGGCGCAGCCGGCAAGGGCCGTGGCGGCAACACCGGTTCGACCGGCGGCCGCGATGGCTGGCGCAGTGGTGGCAAGGGCGGCCGTCGTGGCGGCCATGCCGACGACCGCGAAACCAATTTCCAGGCGCCGACCGAAGCCGTCGTCAAAGACGTCTACGTGCCGGAGACCATCACCGTTGCCGAACTGGCGCACAAGATGTCCGTCAAGGCATCCGAGGTCATCAAGCAGCTGATGAAGCTGGGCCAGATGTGCACCATCAACCAGGTGCTGGACCAGGAGACGGCCATGATTCTGGTCGAGGAAATGGGCCACAAAGCCTTCGCCGCCGAGATGGACGATCCGGAAGCGCTGCTGGCCGACCAGGGTGAGCACGCTCACTTTGAATCGGTGCCGCGCGCGCCGGTCGTTACCGTCATGGGTCACGTCGACCACGGTAAGACCTCGCTGCTGGATTACATCCGCCGCGCCAAAGTGGCGTCGGGCGAAGCCGGCGGCATTACCCAGCACATCGGCGCGTACCACGTGGACACCCCGCGCGGCACGATCACCTTCCTGGATACGCCGGGTCACGAAGCCTTTACGGCAATGCGTGCCCGCGGTGCGAAAGCAACCGACATCGTCATTCTGGTGGTGGCAGCCGACGACGGCGTGATGCCGCAAACGAAGGAAGCGATCGCCCACGCGAAAGCGGCCGGCGTGCCTCTGGTTGTCGCGATCAACAAGATCGACAAACCGGGCGGCAACGTGGACCGCGTCACGCAGGAACTGGTGGCGGAACAAGTGGTGCCGGAAGAATACGGTGGCGAATCGCCATTCGTGCCGGTGTCGGCCAAGACCGGCGAGGGCATCGACGCCCTGCTGGAACAGGTGCTGCTGCAAGCCGAAGTGCTGGAACTGAAAGCCCCGGTCGACGCGCCTGCGCGCGGTCTGGTGGTCGAAGGCCGTCTGGACAAGGGCAAGGGCCCGGTCGCGACCGTGCTGGTGCAGTCCGGTACGCTGAAGCGCGGCGACGTGATCCTGGCTGGTTCGTCCTTCGGCCGCGTTCGCGCGATGCTGGACGAAAACGGCAAGCCGATCAACGAAGCCGGCCCATCGATCCCGGTCGAAATCCAGGGCCTGACCGAAGTGCCGCAAGCCGGTGAAGAAGTCATGGTCATGGCGGACGAGCGTAAAGCCCGCGAAATCGGCCTGTTCCGTCAAGGTAAGTTCCGCGACGTGAAGCTGGCCAAGCAGCAAGCCGCGAAGCTGGAAAACATGTTCGACCAGATGGCCGAAGGCGAAGTGAAGAACCTGCCGCTGATCATCAAGACCGACGTGCAGGGTTCGCAGGAAGCGCTGGTTGGCTCGCTGCAGAAACTGTCGACCTCCGAAGTGCGCGTACAGGTTGTGCACGCAGCGGTCGGCGGCATCACCGAGTCGGACGTCAACCTGGCGGTGGCCTCGAAAGCGGTCATCATCGGCTTCAACGCCCGTGCCGATGCACAGGCGCGCAAGCTGGCCGAGTCGAACGGCGTGGACATCCGCTACTACAACATCATTTACGATGCGATCGACGAGATCAAATCGGCGTTGTCGGGCATGTTGGCACCGGAGAAGCGCGAGACCGTTATCGGTCAGGTCGAGATTCGCCAGGTTATCCTGGTCTCGAAAGTCGGCGCGGTCGCCGGTTGCCTGGTCACCGATGGCGTGGTCAAGCGTTCGTCCTCGGTACGCCTGCTGCGCAACAACATCGTGGTGTGGACCGGCGAGATCGACTCGCTCAAACGCTTCAAGGACGATGCCAAAGAAGTGCGCGCCGGCCTGGAGTGCGGCCTGTCGCTGAAGAACTACAACGACATCCAGGTGGGCGACTCCCTGGAAGTGTTCGAAGTTCAGGAAATCGCTCGTACGCTGTAATCAGTTGCGATTAGAGTAGTTTTAACCGGGTGGACGGGAGCATACTTGCTTCCGTCCACTTGGCGTTTATGGAAAGCAGTACCGTATATCATGGCTAAACACAGTAAAAACATACCCCAGCGCGGTCAGCGCGTGGCGGACCAGATCCAGCGCGACCTGTCCGAAATCATCGCCTTCGAACTGAAGGATCCGCGCGTCGGCATGATCACCATCACCGAAGTGCAGGTGACCCCGGATTACGCGCACGCCAAGATCTTCTTCACCATGCTCAAGGACAGCAAAGAGCAGGTCAAGCAGACCGTCGATGGCCTCTCCGCCGCGGCCGGCTACATGCGCGGCCAGCTGGGCAAGCGCCTGCACATCCACACGCTGCCGATGCTGCACTTCGTGCACGACACCTCGACCGCGCGCGGCATGGAACTGTCGGCGCTGATCGACCAGGCCAACAGCACCCGTTCGCTGGACGACGAAGAAGGCAAGGCCGAGGAATAAGCTGCGGCCGCACCCATGAAGCAAAACCATCCTAAAAAAGTCCGCGACCTGGTCGACGGCGTGCTTCTGCTCGACAAGCCGGTCGGCTTCTCCAGCAACGATGCACTGATCAAGGCCAAGCGCGTGCTCAACGCCAAGAAGGCCGGCCACACCGGCACGCTCGACCCGTTCGCCACCGGCCTGCTGCCGCTGTGCTTTGGCGAGGCCACCAAGTTCTCGCAGGACTTGCTGGAAGCCGACAAGACCTACGAGACCACGGTTCACCTGGGCCAGACCACCGACACCGGCGACACCGAGGGCGAAGTCATCGAGACCCGCGAGGTCAACGTCACGCTGGAGCAGATCCACGCCGTGCTGGAAAAATTCCGCGGCCCGATCGCCCAGGTGCCGCCGATGTACTCGGCCTTGAAGCGCGACGGCAAGCCGCTGTACGAATACGCGCGCGCCGGCATCACGCTGGAGCGCGAGGCGCGCAACGTTGTCATCCACAAGCTGGAGCTGGTGTCCTACGAGGCGCCGATGCTCAAGCTGGTGGTCACGTGCAGCAAGGGCACCTACATCCGCGTGCTGGGCCAGGACATCGGCGAAGCGCTCGGCTGCGGCGCCCACCTGAACGCGCTGCGCCGCACGCAAGTCGGCCCGCTGACCATGGAAGGCATGCTGACGCTGGAACAGCTGACCGCGCATCCGTCGCCCCTCAGCCTGCTCGCGCCGGTCGATGCCTTGCTGTCCAGTTTCCCGGCCGTGCAGTTGAACGCCGAGTTGGCCAAGCGCTTCCTCAACGGCCAGCGCCTGGCGCTGGGCAAGGAGCCTGTGACGGTGCCGGCCGAAGAGGGCAGGGTGCGCGTCTACCTGGACGACAAGCTGCTCGGCACCGCCCAATTGGGCGAGTACAGCATCCTCGCGCCGGAGCGCCTGATCGCCTTTGTCCAACCTTAAGCCCCAATAAAGCAACTCTTTGAAAATATTCAGGATTTCAGAGGGAGTTGCACCGCAACATGCTATACTACGCGGTTCCAGAAATTGGCCACTCCCGTACGTCACGTACGCACCCGCAGTTTTTCAGCAAATATAACGACCATGTCTACTACAAAACGCGCAATTCGTAATATCGCCATCATCGCCCACGTTGACCACGGTAAAACTACCCTGGTGGATCAACTGCTGCGTCAGTCCGGCACCTTCCGTGAAAACCAAGCGGTCGACACCCGTGTCATGGACTCGAACGACCTCGAAAAGGAGCGCGGCATTACGATTCTGTCGAAGAACTGCGCCGTTGAATACGAAGGCACCCACATCAACATCGTCGACACCCCAGGCCACGCCGACTTCGGCGGCGAAGTCGAGCGCGTGCTGTCGATGGTGGACTCGGTTCTGCTGCTGGTCGATGCCCAGGAAGGCCCGATGCCACAGACCCGCTTCGTGACCCGCAAGGCACTGGCCCTGGGCCTGAAGCCTATCGTCGTCGTGAACAAGGTCGACCGTCCTGGCGCGCGCGCCGACTGGGCCATCAACCAGACCTTCGAACTGTTCGACAAGCTGGGCGCGACCGATGAGCAGCTGGACTTCCCTATCGTCTACGCCTCGGGCCTGAACGGCTATGCCGGCCTGACCGAAGACGTGCGCTCGGGCGACATGAAGCCGCTGTTCGACGCCATCCTGGAACACGTGCCAGTCCGTGACGACAATCCGGAAGGCCCGCTGCAGATGCAAATCACCTCGCTGGACTACTCGTCCTACGTCGGCAAGATCGGCATTGGCCGCGTCAACCGTGGTACCGTCAAGGTCGGCCAGGACGTTCTGGTCATCAATGGCCCAGGCGCCACCCCGATCAAAGGCCGCATCAACCAGGTGCTGAACTTCAAGGGCCTGGAGCGCGTGCTGGTGAACGAAGCTGTCGCCGGCGACATCTGCCTGATCAACGGTATCGACGAAATCGGCATCGGTTCGACGCTGTGCGCCGTGGACACCCCTGAAGCGCTGCCGATGCTGACCGTCGACGAGCCTACCCTGACCATGAACTTCATGGTCAACAACTCGCCGCTGGCCGGCCGCGAAGGCAAGTTCGTCACCTCGCGCCAGCTGCGCGACCGTCTGGACAAGGAACTGAAAGCCAACGTCGCGCTGCGCGTTGCCGCCACCGAGGACGACACCACGTTCGAAGTATCGGGCCGTGGCGAGCTGCACCTGACCATCCTGATCGAAAACATGCGTCGCGAAGGTTTCGAGATGGCCGTATCGCGTCCGCGCGTGGTGTTCAAGATGGTCGATGGCGTGCGCCACGAGCCGTTCGAACAGCTGTCGGTTGACGTTGAAGAAGCCAACCAGGGCGGCGTGATGGAAGAACTGGGCCGCCGTCGTGGCGACCTGCAGAACATGGAATCGGACGGCAAAGGCCGTGTGCGTCTGGAATACAAGATCCCAGCGCGCGGCCTGATCGGCTTCCAGGGCGAATTCATGACCCTGACCCGCGGCACCGGCCTGATGTCGCACGTGTTCGACGAATACGCGCCAGTGGACAACAGCAAGGGCGAACTGGGCGGCCGCCGCAACGGCGTGCTGATCTCGCAGGACGACGGCGCCGCCGTGGCCTACGCGATCTGGAAACTGCAGGATCGCGGCCGTATGTTCGTGGTCCACAACGACCCGGTGTACGAAGGCATGATCATCGGTATCCACTCGCGCGACAACGACCTGGTCGTCAACCCGATCAAGGGCAAGCAGCTGACCAACGTGCGCTCGTCGGGTACCGACGAAGCCGTGCGCCTGGTGCCGCCTATCCAGATGTCGCTGGAATACGCCGTGGAATTCATCGACGACGACGAACTGGTGGAAATCACCCCGAAATCGATCCGTCTGCGTAAGCGTTTCCTGAAGGAACACGAGCGTAAGAAGGCATCGCGCGAAGCGTAATTCCGCTTCAGAGCAGCCTCCTGCAAAAAGCCGCCCAGTGCAAACTGGGCGGCTTTTTTGCTTTGACGGGCCGCTTTTCGGCGGTCTGGGCGGAAACGCGAAATTTTGTGTTATGCGGAAATTGCATATTTTTATTCCGCAACTCAATAATTAAACTTAATATAGTTTCGCAAAATGCGGGTTTTACTTGCACCGCCATGTTCGGCGACGCACCAAAATGGTGCGTTACATTATGACATAAAAATAAACGTTGTTTTGATGACGAAATTTAACAAGCGCAATTGACACTATTTTGAGCAACGTGGTTTTATCGATGCTTGAGCTTGCCTTGCTTACCGCAAGCAAGCTTCAACGGGATCGCTGAACAGGCGCTTCCGTGACTGGAAAAAGTTGGGGCAAATATAAAACAAGCTGGTGGCGGTCGGACGTGCTTACCCACGTACCGGCCGCCAACCAAGCTTTTTCTACAATCGGAAAATCGGGAAAAATCACATGTTAAGAAAAACTGTCATCGCTCGCGCGTTAACCATTGCCTTTGGGACGGCCGTGGTCATGGCCGGCGCCGTTCAGCCGGCGAGGGCGCAGTCGAACGCCACCGGTACCATCTACGGCATCGTCGACACGCCCGCCGGCGCCACGATCAATCTGGTCAACGTCAACACCGGGCTCAAACGCAGCGTCGGCACCGAGGCGGGCGGCCGCTACCAGGTCACCGCGCTGCCAGCCGGCCACTACCGCGTTGAACTGAGCCGCGATGGCAAGGTCGCGCAAACGGTCGAGGTCGACGTGGTTGCGGGCCAGGGCGCCAACGCGTCCTTCTCCGCCTCCGTGCAAACGGTGCAGGTGACCGGCCGCCGCGCCACCATTGACGTCTCCAACACCAACAACGGCGCCATCTTCACCGGCAAGGAACTGTCCAAGCTGCCGGTGGCGCAGTCGCTGACCGCCATCGCGATGCTGGCGCCCAACACCACCAAGGGCGACTCGGCCTATGGCAACACCGCCTCCTTCGGCGGCTCTGGCGTGTCGGAAAACGCGTTCTACCTGAACGGCTTCCCGATCACCAATCCGCTGAGCCAGCTGGGTTCGATGGAACTGCCGTTCGGCGCCATCCAGCAGGCGTCGGTGCTGACCGGCGGCTTCGGCGCCGAATACGGCCGCTCCATCGGCGGCGTGATGAGCGTGACCACCAAGAGCGGCACCAACACCTGGGAAGGCGGCGCCACCTACAGCATCGAGCCGGGCGCCACCCGCGCCAAACCGAGGAATATCTATTACGCCAAGACCGGCGATCCGAACAACATGGATAGCTTCAATCCGGACGGCAGCCTGGCGAGCCGGGGGACCGACGGCACGCTGGACTTGCGTCGCGATAACCGTAGTATTACCAACGTCCAGTATGGCGCTTACCTGGGCGGTCCGATCATCAAGGACAAGCTGTTTGTGTTTATCGCCGGCGATCAAACCATCGGCAAGGATTCATATGTTGGAACGAGTTCAACCACCACCCCGGCCACCATTGAGCAACGCGGCTGGAATTACAATCGTTCCCAGGAAAACCGCTGGCTCGGCAAGCTGGACTGGAACATCACCGACGACCACCGCCTGGAATTCACCACTGCCGGCGACAGCTACCAGACCCGCTATCAGCAATACGGTTACACGCTGAACCCGAATAACCCGAATGCCAACTATGACCTTGACGGCGTGCCGAACAAGCAGTTGTACCACTCGGCGGTGGCCAAGAACCTGGGGCCGACCGATCCCGAGTTCCCCGGCACCCCAGGCGCGACCGTCAACATGCTGAAGTACACAGGCAATATCACCGACGATCTGGTGATCACCGGCCTGTACGGTGTATTGAAGAGCCAGCACGGCGTCAGCTATGAAGCGCTGGGCGCGAACGTCGGTGTCGGCGTTGTACCGCCGACTATTTTGTATGGCACGACGGCCAAATGGAAAGCCCTCGATCCTAATCTCTACCTCAATCACAACGTTTTCCCTGGCTACATCAGCAGCCCTGGCGAAGATGAAGTGAAATCGGGCCGTTTCGATCTCGAATACAAATTGAGCAATCATACGCTGCGCGCCGGTATCGACTCCAGCACGATCACTTCGTCGTCGGCGGGGCAGATCCGCAGCGGCGGTTCGTCGTGGTCCTATAAGTACGTGGGCAGCCAGTCGGTCGGCAAGCCTATTAATCTGTCGGGCGGCCGTCCCGGCAACGTCGCCGACTTCGGAGGCTCCGGCGTCGACGGCTACTACGTCTCGCAGTCGATCTTCAACTCGCTGACCTCGGCCTCGTCCAAGCAGTCGGCGCAGTACTTCGAAGACCGCTGGCAAGTGCGCAAGGACTTGCTGGTCACGCTGGGCATCCGCAACGACGCCTACAGCAACTCGACCGGCGACGGCGTCAAGTTCCTCGATATGAAGAGCGAAGTGGCGCCGCGCGCGTCGGCCGCGTGGGACGTCTATGGCGACGCCTCCTTCAAGGTCTTCGGTAGCGCCGGTCGCTACTACCTGCAACTGCCTACCCAGGTGGCCGCCCGCGCCGCCAGCCGCTCGACCTACACCACCCAGGAGTTCACCTACACCGGCATCGATCCGGCCACCGGTGTGCCGCTGGGCCTGAAGGCGGTCAACACGCCGATCTCGTCGGACGGCGAATACGGCCAGGCCAAGAACCCGCAATCGGTGGTGGCGGCCGACCTCAAGCCTAACTACCAGGATGAGCTGACGCTGGGCTTTGAAAAGGCCTACAGCCCGAATCTGAACTTCGGCGGCAAGATCACCTACCGCAAGCTGGGCGCAGGTATCGACGACAGCTGCGACACCCGTCCGCTGCTGAAGTTCGCCGCCGACCATGGCATCGACATTCAGAACCAGGGCGCGGTCAACTGCTTCATCTACAATCCCGGCCGCGACGTCACGGTCTGGATCGATGGCAACGATGCCGCCGGCAATCCGGTGGTCACCGGCAAGGGCCAGCTGGCGCACTTTACCGCCGCCGAAATCGGCGAACCGAAAGCCGAGCGTACCTACGCCGCGCTGGACGTGTTCCTGGAGCACCCGCAGCGCAATGGCTGGTATGGCCGCGTGAACTACACGCTGTCGCGCAGCAAGGGCAATATGGAAGGCCAGACCCGTTCCGACACCGGCCAGACCGACGTCGGCACCTCGGCCGCCTGGGACTTCCCGGAGTTCGCGCCGGGCAGCAACGGCTTGCTGCCGAACGACCGCAAGCACCAGCTCAAGATGTACGGCTTCTACGAGCTGACGCCTGAGTGGACGGTGGGCGCCTTCGCGCTGATTCAGTCCGGCCGTCCGGTGCTGTGCCTGGGCACCAACGACGCGGCCGACAGTGGTTCCGATCCAGCCTACCCGCTGGGCCAGACCTATTTCGGCCCAGGCTATGGCGCCGAGTACTACAACTGCGGCGGCAAGCCTACGCCGCGGGGCAGCCTCGGCCGTATGCCTTGGGAAAAGCGCCTGGACCTGAACCTGGCGTACGCGCCCAAGTTCATCAAGGGCTTGACCGTGAAGGTGGACGTGTTCAACGTGCTCAACAAGCAGGCGCCGATCACCAACAACGCCACCTATGACGATGGCGACAGCAGCGTGATTTCGGCGACCTACCGCGAAGTGCAGAACTACCAGACTCCGCGCTATGCCAAGTTCACGGTAGAGTACAACCACAAGTTCTAAGTCGGCTTGCCGTCTGACGAAACCGCAGCCTCGGCTGCGGTTTTTTTACGGGCGTGTGTTTCGTTTGCGTTTTCGTTACCGCTAGGGTACTTTGATGCATGGCAGTACAACGCATGGAGGAAGTTCCGTGAGCGACGACCAGACCAAGCCGGGGCCGCAATGGCCCGTCCATCCCTTTGCGCTGGCCCAGCAGGCAACCGACTACTGGATCGACGCCTGCCAGCGCAGCGTGCTGTTCATGGACGTGCTGCGCCAGCGCGGCGACGAGCGCAACCATCGCGACGAGCAGACCGCGCCGCATGTGCTGAGCTTTGAATTCGAGACCATCCTCGACGGCCGCCATCTGGAGCGCCCGGTCAACTACGGCCTGCTGTACATCCTGCCGCCGGACGGCATCGCGCCCGATCCGCACAAGCGGCCCTTCATCGTGTTCGACCCGCGCGCCGGCCACGGCCCCGGCATCGGCGGCATGAAGCAGGACAGCGAGATCGGCGTGGTGCTCAAGGCCGGCCATCCCTGTTATTTTGTCGGCTTCCTGCCGCAGCCGGTGCCGGGCCAGACCATCGAGGACGTGTGCCGCGCCGAGGCGCAGTTCATCGCCAAGGTGGCCGCGCTGCACCCGCATGCCGACGGCAAGCCCGCGCTGATCGGCAACTGCCAGGCCGGCTGGCAGATCATGATGACCAGCGCCCTGAATCCCGACCTGGTCGGCCCGCTGGTGCTGGCCGGCGCGCCGCTGTCGTACTGGGCCGGCGTGCGCGGCAAGAACCCCTTGCGCTACCTGGGCGGCGTGCTGGGCGGTACGTGGATGACGGCGCTGGCGGGCGACCTCGGCAATGGCATCTTCGACGGCGCGCAGCTGGTCGCCAACTTCGAGAAAATGAATCCGTCCAACACGCTGTGGAGCAAGAACTACAACGTGTATTCGAAGATCGATACCGAGGCCGAACGCTTCCTGGAATTTGAAAAGTGGTGGGGCAATCCGGTGCTGCTGAACGCGGTCGAAATGCAGTACATCGCCGACTCGCTATTCGTCGGCAACCGCCTGAGCGACGCCGCGCTGCTCGACAGCAGCGGCCATCGCATCGACCTGCGCAACATCAAGTCGCCGATCGTGGTGTTCTGCTCGTGGGGCGACGACATCACGCCGCCGCAACAGGCGCTGGGCTGGGTGCTGGACCTGTACGAGGACGATGCGGCGCTGGTGGCCGGCGGCCAGACCATCATCTACTCGATGCACCAGAGCATAGGTCATTTGGGCATCTTTGTTTCCGCCTCGGTGGCGAACAAGGAGCACGAGGAGTTCACGGCCGCGATGGACATGATCGACATCATGCCGCCTGGCCTGTACGAGGCGGTGTTCCTCGACAAGGACGAGGAGATGCTGCAGGCCGAAATCGCCGCCGGCGACATGGCGGGCGGCGACTACGTGATGCGCTTCGAGCGGCGCGGCCTGGACGCGCTGCGCGCGCTGGGCGGCAACGATGAGGAGGATGAGCGCCGCTTCGCCGCCGTGGCGCGCGTATCGGAAATCAACACCGGACTGTACCGGACCTACGCCAGCCCGGTGGTCAAGGCCATGGTCACCGAGGCCAGCGCCGAGCAGCAGCGCGAGTCGCATCCGCTGCGGCTGCGCTACCGCATGTTCTCCAGCAAAAATCCGCTGCTCGACGGCATACCGGCGATGGCCGCCAAGGTGCGCGCCGAGCGCCGCCCGGTGGCGCCCGGGAACGTCTTCATGCAGATGCAGGAAGCGATGTCGCAGCAGATCGTCGAAGCGCTGGACCGCTACCGCGACCTGCGCGACCAGGCCACCGAAAATCTCTTCCTCGGCGTGTACGGCTCGCCGCTGCTGCAGGCGCTGGTGGGCCTGCGCACCGACGGCGGCCGTCCGCGCCGCATCGGCCGCGACATCGCGCGCGAAGCCGCCCTCAACGCGCACCGCGCGGCGGCGGCCATGAAGACGGCGGAGGGCGGCGTGACCGAGGCCATCATCCGCGGCCTGCTGTACATCTACCGCAGTCCCGAGATGAGCGCGGCCGACGAGCGCGCCTTCGCCACCATCCGCCAGCTGCGCCTGCGCACCTCGGACGACAAGGAGCTCAGCGTCACTCACTTCAAGGCCATCCTGCGCGAGCAATACCTGATGCTGCAGGTGGACGAGGAGGCGGCCATGCACGACCTGCCGCTGCTGCTGCCGGCCTCGGCGGAAGCGCGCGCGGCGGCGCTGTCCATCGTGCGCCAGGTGGCCGGCGCCACCGGCACGCTGACCGGCGACGGCGCCGTCCGGCTGGAGCGGGTGGCCGCGGCCTTCGAGGCGCGCGCGCCCAAGCTGGCGGTGGCGGGCAAGCGCGGCAAGGCGCGATCAGCGACGTAGTGGCTTGCGCATGAACACGCTCAGCGGATCGTCCGGATAGTCGCCGTAGGGTGCGCAGCGCTGGAAGCCGTGGCGCTCGTACAGGCTGAGCGCTTCCGGCTGGGACGGGCCGGTTTCCAGCACCATCTCCGGACAGCCGTGGTCCAGCGCCGCCTGTTCCAGCAAGGCCAGCACGCCGCGCGCCAGTCCTTGGCCGCGCGCGGCCGGCTGCACATACATGCGCTTGATCTCGCCGTATTCCGGCGTCAGCACGATGGCGCCGCAGCCGACGATGGCGCCGCTCGCGTCGCGCGCCACCGCGAAGCGCACGTTCGGCTGCATCAGCGAGGGCAGGTCCAGCGCGTACACGCTTTCCGGCGGATACAAGGTCAGCTGATAGGCGTCGAGGTCGGCGATCAGGGCGATGACTTCCGGCTGGTCGGGGGATTCGAAGGCGATGTGCATGGCGGTCATTTTAATGGACGTAAAAATCCAGTATAATGGATTTTATGGATATCAACAAACTGATTGCCAGCCGCGTGCTGGCCTTGCGCGACCGCCGGGGGCTGTCGCTGACCGCGCTGGCCGAGCGCAGCGGCGTAAGCCGTTCCAATATCTCGCTGATCGAGCGCGGCGAAAGCAGCGCCACCGCCACCGTGCTGGACAAGCTGGCCGGTGCGCTCGGGGTCACGCTGGCAGCGCTGTTCGAAGCGGGGGAGGGCGAGCCCATGCCGTCGCCGCTGCAGCGCGCCGCCGGCCAGCCGGTGTGGACCGATCCGGCGTCCGGCTACGTGCGGCGGCAACTGTCGCCGTCCGTGCGCTCGCCGCTGCAGCTGGTGGAAGTGGTGTTCCCGCCCGGCCAGCGCGTCAGCTACGAGCAGGTTGTGCGCGAGGCCGACGTATTCCAGCAGGTGTGGTTGCTGGAAGGCGTGATGGACATCGCCGCCGGCAGCCAGCAATGGCGGCTGGAAGCGGGCGACTGCCTGGCCATCCGCGAAGACCAGCACATCAGCTACTTCAATCCCGGTGAGCAAGCTGCGCGCTACCTGGTCGGTCTGGTGACGCTGCCGTTTATGCGTTCCTGACGCGAAAATAAGGATTTCCTTACGGGATGCTAGTGACGGCCTCTGTATAATTTCCAGATGGAATTTATCGTAAGCCCGCCATGAGCCTTGACGATGCCACCAAAGTAGATCATTTCTCACTTGATCGGCACATCAGGTCGATTTCGCATTATTACGTCGGTACCTTGGTGGTGGTCATCATCATCGTGTTGGTGATTTATGCCTCGATGCAGACCGTGCTTGAGCGCCACTCCGTACAGCAAAACATTAGTTTTCTCACCAGCAATCAATTCATTGAATTCCACCAGCTGAAAAGCACCGCGCGCGCGTTGACGCGCGGAGCCACCGACGATGTCGTTCCGGGAAACGTGCTGGAGCGCATGGTCGACGACATGAACCAGCAAATCGTCAAGATCAGGGACACCAGCGCGCAATTGCACAGTCTGCGTCTCCAGCTCGACAGCAACGCTGCGCCGAGCGATCTCGACCTTCGTCTGCGCGCCTTCATCGACCGCGCGGAAAAACTGGGCAAGTTCGTCAGTGCGGACCGCGCCAAGTATTCCTCCTTCTGGGGCGGCATCGAGTTCGCCACCGCGTCGGACGGTGCCATCATGCGCGGCTTCCAGCTGGAAATGGCGCAATCGTTCACCAAGAGTCAGGCGAGCATCGTCGCGGCCAAGCGAATCAGCGCTTTATTGATCCTGTCGCTGCTGGTCGCCTTGTGCGTGGTCGGCGCGGCGGTGATTTTTCCGCTGCTTAAAAAACTGCGCGTCGAGTACGAAAAGAAGCAGGTCTTCGAGCGTGAATTGTCCATCCTCGTCAACAAGGACAGCCTGACCGGGCTCGCCAATCGAAGGTCGTTCAATCAAACGCTCAACGGACTGGTCGCGCCAGCGCCAGCGGCGCAAGGCGATGCGGGAAACGCGTCGTTTGCGCTGCTGCTGATTGATCTCGATGATTTCAAGGCGGTCAACGACACCTTCGGCCACCAGACCGGCGACGGCTTGCTGATCGAAGTCGCGCGGCGCATCGCGTCGACGGTGACGGCGGGCGCCATCCCGGCGCGCTTGGGCGGCGATGAATTCGCGCTTCTGGTCCCTGGGCTGGCGCATCACGCGCAGGCCGGGGAGCTCGCCATGCGAATACGCGAAAGCCTGGCCCCGCCTTTCGCCTTCGACGGCCACACCCACAGCATCTCGGCCAGCATCGGCGGCGCCGTGTTTCCCGACCACGGCACCAGCGCACACGATCTCATCCGCTGCGCCGACCTGGCGCTGTATGCCGCCAAAACGGAGCGCAACAGCCTGGTCATCTTCAACACGGCGATGATGGCCGACCGCCTGGCGGAAAGCCACCTGCGCGCCGGCCTGTTCAAGGCGGTCGAAGAGGACGAGTTCCTGGTGTATTACCAACCCAAGATCGACATCGGCACCGGCCGGCACCTGGCGTTTGAAGCATTGGTGCGGTGGCGTCATCCGCAGCTTGGCATCCTGCCGCCGGGACGCTTCCTGCACCTGCTCGACACGCCGTCCTTGATGACCTCGATGACCGAGATGGTCGTGAACAAGGTGGCGCATGACATCCGGGCCTGGCGCGACGCCGGCATGGATTTCGGCAGCGTGGCCATCAATATGCCGGAAACAACCCTCATCTGCGAGACCGGCTACCGGATGTTGGCGAACGCGGTGCAGCGTCACGCGCTCGACTGGAGCGATTTCGCGATTGAAATCACCGAGGACGTTTTCATGAACAAATATACGGAACAGATACTGGCGACCGTCCTCAAGTTGCGCGAGCGGGGCGTATCGATCGCCCTCGACGATTTCGGCACCGGTTTCGCGTCCCTGACCAACCTGAGAAACTTCCATTTCGACGACATCAAGATCGACCGCAGTTTTGTTTCCGAAATCGGGGCGGAGGTGAAATCGGAACAGATCATCAAAGCCATGATCAATCTGGCCGCCAATCTTGGCAAGAGCTGCATTGCCGAAGGCGTGGAAACGGAAGAGCACGTCCTGTTCCTGCGGCAGGCCGGTTGCGTCATCGGGCAGGGCTATTTCTTCGCGCAACCGCAGCCATTCGAGACCGCCACGCGCGGCCTGCGGTCCATCCTGGCCGCGGCATGAGGGGGCAGCGATGACAATCACGACACGCACCTTGGGCCAGGCGGCCTGGACGTTCGTGTTCTCCTGCGTGCCGCTTGCCCGCGCGGAGCCGCCACCGGCGCCGGCGCCCGGCGTCGTCCCGTTCCAGCCAACGGTGGAGGTGGCGCACTACTGGATTTCGCCAAGCGAGCGCAAGGCCCTCGACGTCTATCGCCATGCCTGGAAGGGGCTGGGTGGAAAGTGGATCGACATGGCGTCCAAGGATAAGCTGACCGAAACCACCATGGCCACCGACATGGTCGCCAATGGCTATCCTCCCGCGGTGGTTCAGTGGAATGGTAATGGCGAAAGCATGGAGCTGGCGTCGATGGGGGTCATCCAGGATCTCGACGACGTCGCGATTGCCGATCGTTGGCGCGACTTCCTGCCACCCAATTTGATCAAGCACATCAGCTACAAGGGGCACATCTATTATGTGCCGGTCAATATCCATGCCGAAAACTGGCTCTGGACCAACAAGAAAATATTCGATCGCCTGAAGCTGCCGCTGCCGGCCAGCTGGGACGGCATTCTGGCCAGCGCCGCCAAGATCAAGTCCGCCGGCTATGTCCCCATCGCGCTGGGGGCGGGCAGCTGGGAAATCTCTCTTCTGTTCAACGACATCGTCTATAGCGTCTACGGCCCCGAGGGGTATGCGCGCTTGTCGGGCGGGGGCGATTCCAAGGTCGTCATGGCGCCCCCGATGCTGAAGGCGCTGGAGATATTGCGGCGTTTGAGCGCGTTTGTCGATCCCGTCCGGGACGGCAAAACCTGGGTCGACGCGACCATGGCGGTTGGGCGCGGCCGGGCGGGCATGCAGTTCATGGGCGACTATGCGAAGGGCGAGCTGCTGGAGGCCGGACTGGCGGTCGACAAGGATTTCCGGTGCTCGCTGGCGCCGGGGACAAATTCCATCTACTTCGTCGTCATCGATGCGTTTGTTTTTCCGGTCACAAATAATGAGCAGGTGCGCCGCTCCCAGCGTCTGTTCGCGCGCCAGATCATGAGCGTCAACAACCAGCTCGCGTTCAACCGCATCAAGGGATCGATTCCGCCGCGTATCGACATCCGGCGCGACAATCTCGATGCGTGCGGGAAGATTGGGCTTGATTTGATTTCGCGCGAGCACGGGGAGGTGTTCGCGCAATCGATGCTCATGCCGCCGCAAAACTCGCAGGCCTGGATCGATGTCGTTGCCAACTATTTCAACCATCCCGAAATCTCGCCCGCCAGCGCCCAGCGCCAGCTGGCGGAGGTGCTGTCGCGCAGATGAGGCCCTTGCAGCGGCCGGCGCCCGGCGGCACGCCCGCGCACTCCGCTGTATAATGGCGACCCCCAAGCGATTCCCATAGTTGCCGCCATGACCATCATCACCCTGCCGACCACCGACACCGCGCCCGTGAAAGCGAGCCGCCGCCTGTCCGTCGCGCCGATGATGGACTGGACCGACCGCCACTGCCGCGTGTTCCACCGCCATATCAGCCAGCACACCTGGCTGTACACGGAGATGGTCACCACCGGCGCCCTGGTCTACGGCGACGTCGAACGCCACCTGCGCTTCAACGACGAAGAGCATCCGGTGGCGCTGCAGCTGGGCGGCAGCGATCCGGCCGACCTCGCCACCAGCGCCAAGCTGGGCGAGAAGTGGGGCTACGACGAAATCAACCTCAACTGCGGTTGCCCGTCCGAGCGCGTGCAGAAGGGCGCTTTCGGCGCCTGCCTGATGGCCGAGCCGCAACTGGTGGCCGACTGCGTCAAGGCCATGCGCGACGCCGTCAGCATCGACGTCACCGTCAAGCACCGCATCGGCATCGACCAGACCGAAAGCTACGACTTCGTGCGCGACTTCGTCGGCACCGTGGCCGAGGCCGGTTGCAAGACCTTCATCGTGCATGCGCGCAACGCCATCCTCAAGGGCCTGTCGCCCAAGGAGAACCGCGAGGTGCCGCCGCTGAAGTACGAATTCGCCTACCAGCTCAAGCGCGATTTCCCTGACTTCGAAATCATTATCAACGGCGGCATCAAGACCGAGGCCGAAATCGACCTGCATTTGCAGCATCTGGACGGCGTCATGCTGGGCCGCGAGGCCTATCACAACCCCTTCGTGATGGCCGGTTTCGACCAGCGCTACTACGGCGACACGCGCGCCCCCAAGAGCCGTGAAGACGTGCTCGAAGCCATGATTCCCTACATTCAAGCCCAGCTGGACCGCCACGGTCCCCAAGGCCTGAAGCTCAACTCCATCACCCGCCACATGCTGGGCCTGATGACGGGCCTTCCCGGCGCCCGCGCATTCCGCCAGGTCCTGTCCGATTCCAAAAAACTCGCCCTCGGCGACCCCTCCTTGCTGCGCGAAGCGGCCGCCCGTCTACGTATTGCTGCGTAGTACACAGCACAAACTAGCGTTTCTGGCAAACAATATCTTGGACTGTTGGAATTTCCACGCAGAAAGTTCGTTTGCGTATTTTTCGGGCAGTTTTTGCTTGCTTTGAGGCAAAATTTGCATCTATAATTCCTGAATATACACACATATCCACCGTTATTCTCCGTTTGTATATGGCGGTAAAACTACATACAAGCTGCTGGTGGAGCCGCTAATTTTGCATTCGCAGTCATTGTTTGCTACTGTCTAGATATATTACTTAGCAGCAAGGCCGGGTGGGTTGTGTCGTGCACGAGACGAGACTATCCAGGGCACTCTTATCAACTGTGTCACTTACGAAGAAGACGAGATGAATTTAGCAAAAATGAAAGTCGGAACGCGCCTGGGTCTTGGATTCGCGCTGGTTCTGTTATTCCTGGTGGCTGTGACCGCCGTGGGTATCTTCCGCATGGCACAGATTCAGGATCGTCTGGATCACGTGATTACAGTGAACAACGTGGTGTCGCGCCTGGTGGTCGACATGCGTTCCAACGTGGGCGACCGCGTGACCTCGCTGCGCATCCTGACCCTGATGACCGATGCCGGCGACATGGAACCGGAAATGAACCGCATCAAGGAACTGGCCGGCAAGTACGCCGATGCACAGGGCAAGCTGAGCTCGCAGTTCGCCATCGAAGCCACCGCTGAGGAAAAAGCGTTGCTGGCGACGGTCAAGGAACAGGAAGCGATCGCCATGCCGGCCATCGCCAAGGCGTCCGAACTGTGGCTGGCCAACAAGGCCGAGGAAGCCACCAAGGTCCTGATCAAGGAAATCCGCCCGGCCCAGAAAAAATGGATGGCCGCGCTCGATCAACTGGGCACGCTGGAAGACAAGCTGAACGCGCAAGTGCAGACCGACGCCGCCGCCGGCTTCTCGGCCGCCCGCAGCTTCATGATCATCATGGGCGTGCTGGCCGTCGCGATCTCGGTCGCCGCCGCCTACGTCATCACCCGCGGCCTGCTGAAACAGCTGGGTGGCGAGCCGGACTACACCGCCTCGATCGCCGGCAGCATCGCCAACGGCGACCTGTCGATCGCCATCGACACCGACGGCAACGACAAGGACAGCCTGCTGTCCGAGATGAAGGAAATGCGCAACAGCCTGGTCGACATCGTGGGCCAGGTCCGCTCGGGCACCGAAACCATCGGCACCGCCTCGCGTGAAATCGCCGCCGGCAATATCGACCTGTCGTCGCGTACCGAAATGCAGGCCAGCTCGCTGGAAAAAACCGCGTCGGCGATGGAAGAGCTGACCTCGACCGTGAAGCAGAACGCGGACAATGCCCGCGAAGCGAACCAGCTGGCCTCGGCTGCGTCGGACGTCGCCATCAAGGGCGGCAAGGTGGTGTCGGAAGTGGTCAACACCATGAGCTCGATCGACGCCTCGGCCAAGAAGATTGTCGACATCATCGGCGTGATCGATGGCATCGCCTTCCAGACCAACATCCTGGCGCTGAACGCCGCGGTGGAAGCGGCCCGTGCCGGTGAACAGGGCCGCGGCTTCGCGGTGGTGGCGTCGGAAGTGCGCAACCTGGCCCAGCGTTCCGCTGGCGCCGCCAAGGAAATCAAGATGCTGATCGACGACTCGGTGGAAAAAGTCGGCGCCGGCACCAAGCTGGTAGGCCAGGCCGGCGTGACGATGGACGAAGTGGTGGCCTCGGTGCGCCGCGTGACCGACATCATGAGCGAGATCGCCAACGCCAGCCAGGAACAGAGCGCCGGCATCGAGCAGGTGAACCACTCCATCATCGAGATGGACAGCATGACCCAACAAAATGCCGCGCTGGTGGAAGAAGCCGCCGCCGCCGCGCAAAGCTTGCAGGACCAGGCCGCCGAACTGTCGCGCGTGGTCAGCATCTTCAAACTAGTGGAAGGCGAGGAGCGCGTGTCGGCTCCGGTGTACCAGCCTGCCGCCGCCAAGGCAGTGGTCAAACCGATCGTTGCCCGTGCTCCTGTCAAGAAACTGGCCTCCGCGCCGGCGCCCGCCGCAGCAGCCAAACCGAAGAAAGTCGCCGCGGCCGCCAGTGCAGCCGGCAGCGATGAGTGGGAAGAGTTTTAAAACTTTGCCGCAGTCTGCCGCCGCGCTTTTGTGCGGCATGTAGGTCCGCTGTGGGATTCGATAAACCAGTTATTAATAATAATTTAGTTGGGAAATAAATGAATAAGTTTTCGACCAGTGTATTCGCCGCCGTCATCCTGTCCGCCGCTTCGACCGCCTTTGCCGGTGAAGTGCCAGCATCGCTGGATGCCAAGAACTGCAAGGCTGAATACCCTAAAGCATCGCTGATCAATGAAGAACAGGGCGATGTCACGATGTCCTTCCTGGTGGCTGCCGACGGCAACGTCGTTGAGTCCAAGGTCGAGAAGTCGAGCGGCTTCAAGAATCTGGACCGCGCCGCAGTCAAGGCACTGAGCGCCTGCAAATTCAAGCCGGGTACCAAGGATGGCGCGGTAGCCCAGACCTGGACCAAAGTCGACTACAGCTGGAAATTGTAATCAGAGTCAACGGGGCCGTGCGGCAACGGGCGGCCTGAGTGCCGGATACCTACACTTGGGGAAATCATGTCTACAAATAAGCGTTGGTTAAGTGTGATCGCAGCAGTGCTCGTTTCGAGCGCACCGGCAGTGTTCGCTGCCGAAGTCCCGGCCAGTTTTGATGCCAAAAACTGCAAGGCCGAATACCCGAAAGCGTCGTTGATGAACGAAGAGCAGGGTACGGTGTCGATGTCCTTCCTGGTCAAAGCCGACGGTACCGTGGCCGATTCCAAGGTCGACAAGAGCAGCGGCTTCAAGAACCTGGACAAGGCGGCGATCAAGTCCCTGAGCGCCTGCAAGTTCAAGCCGGGCACCAAGGACGGCGCGCCGGCCGAGACCTGGACCAAGGTCGACTACGCCTGGAAGCTGGATTAATTCCCTGTAGGTATCAAAAAAGGAACCGCGTGCGGTTCCTTTTTTTTCGGCTGTGGCAACCGTTGTAACAAGCTGTAATCGGACTCCGGCGGCGGCGCGCTTCCTTATATAGTAATATCAGAAACTAGGAGGAGTGCCATGAAAACCATCATCGCCGTTGCCGCCGCAGTGGCGGCCTTGTCCGGCTGCGCGGTCCAGCAGCCCGGCTACTACGCCACCACCACCCGCGTGGTCCAGGATCCTTACCAGTGGCATACCGTCGCGGTATCGCCGTCGGACCGCGGCTACAGCAGCGGCTCGTCGGCCGTCACCTACGAGGAAGTGCCGAGCTCGCGCACCGTGTACGTCACCGAGCCGGCCTACACCACCACCTACGTCCAGCCGGCGCCGGTCTACTATGCGCCCGCGCCCGCCTACTACTATCCGCCGGTCAGCATCGGCCTGGACTTCTCGTTCGGCCACTGGTGCTGCCGTGGCCACCACGGCTGGGGTGGACGCGGCTACTACCGCCGCTGATCGCCTGAGCGCGGTAACGGCCGGGGCCGGCGCGCGGCGCCGGTGTCAGCCGATGTATTTGTGCGTCGCCACGGTGGCATGCGCGGGCGCCAGTCCGCGCTTTTTCTTGATGTACAGCGACAATCCCTCCTGCAGCTTGTCCATGCTGCTCTTTTCCACATACATGCCCTTGTTCTGCCGGATCGGATCGAGCACGTAGCGCGATTCTGAAATGAAGCGCTGGCACTCCTTCAGCAGCGGGTCCAGGTGGTTGCGTTTGTTCTGCTCCCAGTTCGCCATCCAGCCGTCCTCGATGATGTTGTTCGACAGGATGTTGAGCACATTGCTGGTGGTGTTGTTGACCAGGTAGTAGCAGCCCAGCAGCGGCGACACCAGGAAAATGTTCGAGCTCAGCGCATCCATGGCCGAGGCGCCCAGGATCAGGTTGACCTTCTTCATCTCCTTGTAGCGGGCGCCCATGATCATGATCTTCTGGCAGGTGGTGGCGATGGCGCTGGCCGCGGCCACGGCCGGCCCGGTCACGCCGCCCAGGTCGGCGAACAGGCCGGCCGTGGAGACCGCCAGCTGCGTGGTCTGGATCGCCGCCAGCGCCGCGTGTTCGTTGCGGCTGGTGCGCAGCAGCGCGGCCACCGCATCGCAGGCGTCGCGCGCGTCGCCCGGCAGCAGGAAGCCGCGCTGCACCGTGGTCTTCTGCGCCTTGTGCCAGTCCATCGCCGCCGTGCCCCAGTTGCTGGCCGCCTTGGCGCCGGCCTTGACCTGCTGCACCAGCGGCAGCGCCGACGTGATGAAGTCGGCCATGAACTCCACGCCCAGCTCGCCGATGATGGCGCCGATGTCGATGGAATCGAACAGCTCGAACAGCAGCCGCAGCACCTTGTCGAAGCCCGGCACGTCCAGCATGGCGGACAGGTCGATGCCGGGGATGTGGATGGCGCTGAAATCGATCTGCCGCAGGTCGATACTGGGCAGCTCCAGCGCCGGCAGGTGGACGTTGGGCAGGCTGATGTCCGGGATCGCCAGGTGCGGCAGGTTGACCGTCAGGTCGATGTTGAAGAACTCCGGAAACTGCAGGCGCACGCGCGGGAACAGCACGTCGAAATCGATGTCCAGGATCTTGCTCAGGTCGTACAGCAGCGAGGGGATGTTGATGTCCGGCAGCCGCACCAGGATCTTGAATGCCAGCGCCCGCAGCGAGATCGTTGGCAGCAGATCCTTGAACTTGATCAGCCCCTTCAGGTTGAGGCGGACCGTGGGCAGGTCGAAGCCGGGGATGTTTCCCAGCTTGATGTCCGGGATCAGGTTGATGTCGAAGTTGGGCAGCGGAATGCGCGGCAGTGTGAAGTTGACCAGCTCGCGTAAGTCGATGCCCTTGAAGAGATTGAGGTTCAGCTCAAGCGGGCTGATGTCCGGCACCGACACGCCCGGCAGCGCACCGAGTTTTTTCTTGCACTCCTTGGCGTCCTTGGCCAGCGTCTTGGCGTCCTCCAGCCGGCTCTTGGGCCGCAGCTGGGTGCCGTCGAACATGGCCTTCAGCGATTCCTTGCGCTCGCGCTTGATGTGCATGAACGCCGCTTGCAGCGCGATCTCTTCGTTGAACGTCAGTGGCATGAAGGAATACTCCTTGATGGAAAAGCGGCTCAGCGGTTGGACGACCGCGCGTGCGACTGCGCCAGCCTGCGCTGCACGCCGGCCATGAAGGCCGACGTCTTGAAGCGGCCGACCAGCGCCGTGAACACCAGCGCGGTGACGACGAAATAAAAACTGCAATAGATGTACACCGGCACCATGACGCTGGTGCCGGTCGCGGCGATCACCGTGTTGCATCTGCTGACCAGCTCGCTCACGCCCACCAGCGACGAGGCGCTGGAAGCGATGAACGAAATCAGGAACACATTGATCCACGTGGGAATGAACAGCAGCGCCGCGCCGATATCCCCGCGCCGCCAGGCGCGGTGCGCCACCACCAGGCTCTCCGACGTGAACGACAGCGGCGCCGCCGACAGGCCGATCACCGCCTTGACCCATTGCGGCACATGCAGCGTGACCACGCTGCCCGGCAGCGTGAACTCGCTGGGCAGCACGAACACCGCGTAAAAGATCAGCGCCAGCGTCGGCACGCCGCGCAGGAAGGTCGAGATGCGCTCGGCGATGGCAGCGGCGGGACCGTGCCGCGTCACGCGCAGCCAGGCCAGCCCCGCGCCCATCAGCGAACCGAGCGCGACGGCGCACACCGCGATGAAGATATTCCACAGGAAGCCCTGCAGCAGAAAGGGCGTCCACGTCAGCAGGAAGCTCAGGGTCTCGTTGTTCATGGCCGCTCCGCCGCCGGCAGCCAGGTTTTTTCCACGTAGTTGAACAGGCGCGTCCACAGGCTGGTGATCAGGTAGAAGGTGACCAGCAGCACCGTCATGGTCAGGAAGATGTTGCCCTTCTCGGCGATCAGCAGGCTGCTCGCGCTCAGCAGTTCCGGAATGGCGATGGCCGAGGCGATCATGGTTTGCTTGGTCAGGTTGATCAGCGCCTGTTTGACCGGCCAGCTGGCGTACTGCGCGGTGCGCGCCAGTCGCCGCCACGCCAGCCGGTAGCCGGGCTCGGTGGTGCGCACATGGTTGGCCGCCTCGACCAGCGCGCGCATCACCATGCCGGCCGTGTAGTAGCCTGAGCAGAACGCCGCCACCGCGAACGCCGGCAGCTTGACGTTGAACTGGTGCATGGTCCAGCCGCCGAAGCCGAAGAAGATCAGGTACATCATCAGCAGCGGCGGCGTCAGGCGGCCGTAAGCCATCACCGCGTGCAGCAGGCGCGTGCCCCAGCCGTCGCGGCCGTCCACCGCGACCGCCACCGCGATGCCCAGCGCCAGGCTGATGACCACGCCGGCCGCGATCAGCAGCATCGTGTAGCCTATGCCCTGCAGGAACTTGGTGCGGTCGTACGGGTCGTACAGGAAGTTCAGGTCCACGCCCAGCTGCTCCTTGACCCACAGGCCGATCGCCTGCACGCCCGCCACCTCGGCGCTGGAGACGTTCTCCGCGCTGCGGCAGGCGGCGATCCAGTTGCCGCTGCTGTTGCGCACGCACTTGTAGAGCCCGTCCGGGCCGCGATCCGACCACAGCGCCTGCTGCGCCTTCAGCCACGAGGTCGACGCGATGCCCCATTTGTTGTTGGCCTCCAGCAGCCAGCCGGTGCGGTGCAGCTCGGCCACGATATTACCCAGCGCCAGATCGAGCTCGCCGCCGCGCTCGTTGCGCGGGATGAAGATCGCCATCGGCGCGATCAGCGCGTTCGGCAGCGGCATCGTGTAGCCTTGCCACGCGGGCAGCTTGCTGGTGTTGAACAGCGCCGCCGTCGCGTACAGGAAGCCGGAACACTGGCCGTCGCGCAGCGCCAGGTGTGCGTCGCGCACCGTCTTGTAGGTCTGCAGCTCCAGCAGGTAGCGCTCGCTCATCGGCTTGTTGAAGTAGCTGCCCTGCACCGCGCAGATGGTCTCGTGGCGGATCTTCGGCCAGGAATCGACTGCCTGGCCCGGCCGGAACAGCACGTTGACGCTGGTCTCGTTGTAGCCCGGCTCGATGGCGGTGGCGATCTTGCGCCGCGCCGGCGTGTCGCCGACGGTTGCGATCAGGATGTCGACGTCGCCCAGCTCCAGTTTCTGAAATCGGTTCTCGGTGGTGATGCTGACTTTTTTCAGCGCCACGCCGAGCCGGGCCGCGATCAGCGCGGCGATGTCGCTCTCGAAGCCGACCACCTCGCCCTGCGCGTTGAGCGAATTGTAGGGACTGAAGTCGGTCTTGACGCCGACCCGCAGCACGCCGTTCTTGCGGATGGCGTCCAGCGCCGCGCTACCGCCCGCCTGCGCCGCCAGCGACAGGAACAGCAGTCCGATCAGACCCAGTACTTTTAAAAAAGCGCTATTCCACATTGTTGTTTTCGCGGGCCGAGGACCGGCTTTCATGCTACCCCAAGGCGGGCTGGTCACGCAACGGCGGCGCCGCCGACTGTGGCGTGGCGGGCGGGGGCGGCCGATTGCGTTATCAAGCTGCTCATGTTATTGTCAATCGACCCTGTCCTCCCGAGACATCCATGCTGCATCCACTGGCCAGCCTATGGCGCCATTCCAGCCGCGTCACCTTCTACGAATCTGGCGGCCAGGCCGGGCAGGCATTGGCGCAAGGGGGAGGGCGGATGCAGGGCGCGCGGCGGCGCTTCTCGTCGTCCGACGACGCCCACACCTACCTGCGCTACTGGCTGGGCGAACCGGCCGCGCGCGCCGAACTCAAATGGATATTGCAACGCTCCGGCCCCTCGCTGGCCACCGCCCACGCGGGCGTGGAGGGCTGGCTGCACGCGCTGGCCGGGCGCCTGATGAGCGGCGCCGTCATCGTGCTGGAAGAGCTGAGCAGGCAAGCGCAGCCCGGCCGGCTGGTGGCGCCGGCCAGCGCCGCCGCGTCGGCCGCCGCCTTGTCGTCGCTGCCTGCGCTGAGCGAGGCGCCGGCGATCCCGGTCGTGCCCAATCTGCTGCCGGTGCTGGAGGACATCCGCATCGAAGGCGCCGAAGTGCTGCCGGAACTGAACCAGGCGCTGGCGCAGGTCGACGCCACCATCGCGACCGTGGGGTCGGCCTCGCTGTCGCTGGAGCCCGCGCCGTCCAAGGTGGCGGCGATCAAGACCGCGCTCACCGACGCCACCTCGCGCACCACCTCCACGCTGGGCTCGTTGTAGATGAAAGTCATCGACCACTCCATCGAGGTGTTGCCGCAGTGCCCGGTCAACATCGGCAAGGCGGTGCAGAAGGCGGCCGATACCATTGTTGAACAGGGCAAGACTTTCGCCACGGAAGTCACCACCACCGCCGCCTCGCTGAACCAGGACATGCAGAAGGTGGCCGAGCAGATGAAGGCCATCCCGGACCTGCTCAATCCGCAGCCCATCATCGACTGCTGCACCGGCGTGCTGGAGCAGGCGGCCAGCGATCTGCGCCAACTGGCCAACGACGCCGCCGCGATTCCGCAGCGCCTGCTGGCGCAAGCGGCCGGCGTGCAGGCGGTGGTCGACTCGGCCAACCAGGCCGTCGAAGCGATGAGCACACTGCTGCCCGAGTTGTCCGGACTGGTGCCGGACTTCGGCGCGCAGATGACCTTCTTCAACAGCCTGCCGGGCCGGGGCCAGGCGCTGGCCGACCTGGCCAAGCGCACCGGCGCGATGGTCGAGCAGTACGGCCGCGATCTGCTGCCGCTGTCCAGGCAGCTGGAGCAGCTCGGCACGATGCAGAGCGGCGCCGGCAACGACGCGGTGCAAGCGGTGCTGGCGCGCGCCGAGGCCTTGCAGGCCGACAGCCTGGCGCAAGTGAAGGCGCTGCGCGATACGCTGGACGGCAACGTCACCGACCTCGACGCCGCGATGCAGGACGCCACCGCGCAAGCCACGCAAACGATAGACGGCGTGTCCGGACTGCTCAACGAGAAAGGCAATGCGCTGCTGGCGCCATTGCAGGCGCAGATCGATCTGGTGGACCAGCTCAACAGCGCGCTGGGCGATGAGGCAAGCAACTGCGATGCGTTGTTCGACCAGGCGTCGTCGCAGTTGAGCCACCTGAGCGACATCCTGATCAAGCCGCTGGCGGCGGCGCGCGCGCAGGCGGACATCGTCATCGATCAACTGGCCGCGGCGGCCGCCACGATAGACGGCATGGTGAAGAAGGCGATGGAACCGCTGGACGCGCTGGAGCAGCGTGTGGAGGCCATCAAGCAAGCCTTGCAGGAAGTGCTGGACGCGATCAGCGCCGAGGTGGCGAAGGTGCTGCAATTGATGTCCGAGCTGGACGAGGAAGCGGAAAACGCCAAGACCGTGCTGCGCCAGCTGCCGGAGAATTTCGTCCCGGTGCGCACCATGATCGCGGACGCTATCGCCATGCTGGAGCAGGTGAAGGGCAACATTCCGGTGTTCGTTTCCGAAGCCAACAGCACGCTCGACGCCGCCTCCAGCGAGCTTGATCAGGCCGATGGCCTGTGCACCGGCGCGATAGAAATCTGCACCCGCTACATGATGAAGGCGCCGCCGTTAATGATGGCGCGCACGCTGTTCGTCGGCATCAAGGCCATGATCCCCGGCGTGAAGACGACCATCGCCACCGCGCGCACGGCGGTGAAGGCGGCCGGCGACCAGGCCACTGGCTTGATGGACCAGGCCATCACGCTGGTCGATTCCCTCAATCCCTTGCTGGACCAGGCCATCGCCAAGGTGCAGCAGGCGATTGACGCGCTGATCGGTTTGCTGGAGCAGATGCAGGCGGCGTTGAAGCAGGTCTCCGACGCCGCCGAAAAAATCCCGCCGCAGATGCAGGAGCAGTTGGACAAGGCTGGCGTAGCGGTGCAGCAGGTGCTGGACAAGGTGCGCGACGCCGCCGAGCAGTGTCTGGCCAAGCTGCAATGCGAGTCGCTGGTGCGACGTTTGCAGCAGGAGCTGTCGGACCTGCTGGATCGCACCTTCAAGCCGCTGGAGGCGCAGATACAGGCCGCTGGCGGGCCCTTGCAGAAAGTGCTGGAGCAGGGGAAGGCGGACGTCGGCAAGGGTGCGGCGATGGCGCAGGATGGGTTGGGTAAGCTCAGCGCGGCGTTGGCGTCGGTGAAGGAGCAGGCCACGCAGCCGCTGCAGAAGCTGACCGGCACGCTGGCCACCGCGCGCGGGAAGGTGGATTCGGTGAGCGGTTCGGCGCGGCAGCAGGTGCGGCAGGCGGCGGATCAGGCGTTGTCGTATGTGGACCAGGCGTCGCAGGCGATTTCCGGCTTGAACGTGCGCGCGGTGGGCGACCAGATCGCGCCGTATGCGCAGTTCTACGATGATGTGGCGGGGACGTTCAGCCAGATTCAATCGCAGGTGCACAGCGCCGCAGATGTGGCCGATGCGGTCAACGGCTGGAAGGGCGATGCGCAGCAGGCCGCCAATGATTTGCTGGACCGTGCGCGGCAGGCGGCGGACGAGGCGAAGCAGGGCGCGAGCGAGGTGCAGACGGCTGCCGACAACACAGCATCCGGTGCGCAGAGTGCGGGCGAGTCGATGGTGGATAGTCCGGTGGCGGAGCAGGTGCAGGCGTCGTTCGACGGCATGAAGCAGGATGCGCAGAGTGTGGCGGCGGAGTCGGATGCGGCCTTGGCCGACATGTCCGGTTCGCTGGACGATGCGCAGAAGGAATCTGAGACGGCGATGGAGCCGTACGCGCCGGATCCGGATGCTGTGCTGGCCGATGTGAAATTGGAGGCGGACAAGGCGGAGCAGGCGGCCAACGCGGCCAAGGAATCGGAGCAGGCGTTGGCGGCGCAGGTGGCCGCCAGCGAGCAGGATGTGGGCGCGGCGGCGGACGACGCGGCGTCGCGCACGACGGCGATGAAGGATGAGGCGCAGGCAGCCATCAACAAGTCGGCGGCGCAGGTGGAGGCGGTGCAGACGCAGGTCAACGCAGCGCGCAGCGAGGCGATCAAGGCGGAGGCGATCGTCGACGCGGAGGTGGTCAAGCACGGCGGCACATCAGCCAATGCTGACGCCGCAGCTGCCGATGCCGCCGCCACCGCAGTCACCGCCACCGCCACCGCTGCCGGTGCCGATGCCGCAGCAACAACCGGCACCTCCCCAGCCGCCGACGCCGCAGCAACAGCAGCAACCGCAGCCGCCGCAGATGCGGGTGCCAGCACAGCCGCCGCGCCAGCTGCGACAGGTAGCGATGCGGCCGGTGCCGAAGCAACTGCTGCAACTACCGCAGCCGCTGACGCGAGTGCCAGCGCAACCGCTTCTCCAGCTGCGACCGGGGCAGCCGCGAACGGTGCTGGCGCCCCTGCTGCGGCGTCGGCGGATGCAGCGTCGGGAAGCGCCGCAGCCGATGCCGCGGCCGGTGCGCCGGCGTCGCCAGATGCACCCGCAGACGCGGCCGCATCCACTGCCGTAGCCGATCAAGCCTCGGCATCGGGAACCGCAGCAGACGGAGCGACGGACAAAGAAGCAGCAAGCCAGGAAGGCGCCGCAGTAGAAGCGCCAGCCGTCGAGAAGGAAGCCGCCGCCACGCCAGGCGCCAAAGCCCCCGCCACAGATGCGCAGCAAGCCGCAGACGGCAAGCCCGCAACCACGCCATCCGCCGACGCCATCACAGACGCGCCGATAGCCGAGGCGCCGGCTGCCACCGGGGCAACACCAGCCGCGCCCAAAGCCCCAACATCGGCAACTGGCGCGGCGGACGCGGAGACTCCCAAAGCCACCGCGCCGACAGCCGAAGTGCCCACGGCGGACGCTGCGAAATCCGCCGCACCCGCAGGCCAAGCGCCCGTTACGGACGATGCCAAAGACGCCGCGCCGACAGGCGAAGCACTCGCTACGAGGGCTGCAAAAGCCGCCACCCCGGCAGGAAAATTGCCCGGCGCGGACGCTGCGAAAGCCATCGCGCCAGCGGGCGAAGCGCCCATCGCGGCTGCTGCGAAAGCCGCCGCATCGGCAGGCGAAGCGCCCATCGCGGACGCTGCGAAAGCCGCTGCGTCGGCAGGCAAAGTGCCCATTGCGGATGCCGCGAAAGCCGCCGCGTCGGCGAGCGAAGCGGCAACTGCCGATGCCATCCAAGCCGCCGTGCCAAAAGGCGACGCGCCACTTGGAGATATCGCCAAAACCTCCGCGCCAACCACCGCAGCATCGACACCAACGATCGATCCTGCCAAACCGCCTTTGGCAGAAACCCCAGCGCCGCGTCCGAAATCCCCAGCCGGAGCGCCCGCCGCAACTGACAAGATGCCAGCAACTCCCAGCACCCCAAGTCCCCAACCGATCAAGCCCGCATTGAAGGAGCTCGACCCGCTCGCCGCCAAGCCAGCCGCCGTCAAACCACTGGCAAACGAGCAGCTCTCAGCGCTACAAAACTTCAAAGATGCAATCCCACCACCCGCAACCACGCCTCCTAACAGCTAAAAACGCTGTCACGAATTTGTCATCTTGATGTTCCTCAAAGTCGTCGCAAAAATATAACAGGATAAATTTTTAAAAAGCTTGTTCCCCAAAGAATTTACATTTATTATCAATTGAGTATCGGAAATCTTTGTACCTATCAATTACGTTGCGGCGCAGCGAGTGGTGGTGTCATGAGAAGTAGCTTCGTGCTCAGTCCGCCTGTTTTTGATTTACGTATCGTCGGCCGCTAGTCACCATATAAGTGAGGAAGTGAATGTCAGATAGCTTACAAAAATGGGTAGGACGCAATCGTCCCCCTCGTGTGCAAATCACGTACGACGTCGAAATCGGTGACGCCACTGAAAAAAAAGAGCTGCCCCTGGTGGTCGGCTTGCTGGCCGACCTGTCCGGCCAGCCGCTGGTGCCGCCGCCCAAGCTCAAGGCCCGGCGCCTGATTGAAATCGACCGCGACAACTTCAACGAAGTCATGGCCAAGATCGCCCCTCGTCTGGACATCTCCGTGCCGGACACCCTCAAGGGCGAAGGCAATCTCAAGGTGGAACTGAACTTCACCGAGTTCGACCACTTCCATCCCGAAGCGCTCGTCGCGCAAGTGCCACGCTTGGCCAAGCTGCTGGAAGTGCGCCAGCAACTGCGCGACCTGCTGGGCAAACTCGATGGCAACGATGAGCTTGACGCGCTGCTGGAAAACATCGTCCAGAACACGCAAGAGCTGAAGACCCTCAAGGACCAGGAACCGGCCGCCGACGCGGCGCCGGCGGCGGACGCGGAAGCGACCCCATCCTGATAGCAGGCCGTTCCCCTCATCGACCACAGAGAGAGCTAAATCATGGCTACTAGTCAATCCGCCAAGGGCGGCGCCAAGTCGACGGAATCGACCGGCGAACTGAGTTTGCTGGACCGCATCGTCCAGGAAGGCAAGATGGCGGTCGAACCGTCGCAAAACGCCTACGCCAAAAAACTGCTGGGCCAGTTCGCCACGCAGGTGCTGGACGAAGGCATGAAGACCGCACCCGACAAGGGCGTGGTCGCAATGATCAACGAACGCGTGGCCGAGATCGATAAAATTCTCAGCGACCAGCTCAACGCCATCATGCACCACGAGGAATTCCAGAAACTGGAAGGTTCCTGGCGCGGCCTGCACGACATGGTGTACGGCACCGAGACCGGCCCGACCCTCAAGCTGCGCCTGCTGAACGTGTCGAAGAAGGAACTGCTCAAGGACCTGGAGAGCGCCGTCGACCACGACATGAGCGTGCTGTTCAAAAAAGTCTACGAGGAAGAGTACGGCACCTTCGGCGGCGCGCCGTATTCCGTGCTGATCGGCGATTACTACTTCGGCCGCCACCCGCAGGACGTCGCGCTGCTGCAGCGCCTGTCCAAGGTGGCCGCCGCCGCGCACGCGCCGTTCATCACGGCCGCCGCGCCGTCGCTGTTCGACATGACCGAGTTCACCGACCTGGGCGTGCCGCGCGACATGTCGAAGATCTTCGAAAGCGCCGAGCTGGCCTCGTGGCGCGGCTTCCGCGAATCGGAAGACTCGCGCTACATCGCCATGGTGCTGCCGCGCTACTCCGCGCGCCTGCCGTACGGCGCCAAGACCAAGCCGGTGGAGAGCTTCAACTTCGAGGAAGACGTCGACGGCCGCGACCACAGCAAATACCTGTGGGCTAACTCGGCCTACCAGCTGGGCCTGCGCATCACCGACGCCTACGCCAAGCACAGCTGGACCACCGCGATTCGCGGCGTCGAAGGCGGCGGCAAGATCGAGGGCATGACCGCGCACACCTTCAAGACCGACGAGGGCGATGTCGTGCTCAAGTGCCCGACCGAGGTCACCATCACCGACCGCCGCGAGAAAGAGCTCAACGACCTCGGCTTCATCGCCGTGGTCAACTCCAAGGGTTCGGACTTCGCCGCCTTCTTCGGCGGCCAGACACTGAACAAGCCCAAGGTCTACAACATGGACGCGGCCAACGCCAACGCGGCGCTGTCGTCGCGCCTGCCTTACGTGCTGGCGGCCTCGCGCTTCGCGCACTACATCAAGGTCATCATGCGCGACAAGGTCGGCAGCTTCCAGACCCGGCAGAGCGTGGAGAACTACCTGAACAACTGGCTGAGCGGCTACGTGCTGCTGAGCCAGAACGCGACGCAGGGCGAGAAGGCCCGCTTCCCGCTGGCCGAGGGCCGGGTCGACGTCACCGAGAAGCCCGGCAAGCCCGGCGCCTATTCGGCCACCGTCTTCCTCAAGCCGCACTTCCAGATGGAAGAACTGACCACGTCGATCCGCCTGGTGGCCGAACTGCCGGCCGCCGTCGGTTGATCCCGCTGTACTCACCGATGTCCCCGCCCATCCGGCGCAGCCGCCGGGTGGGCCCCTAAAATTTGGAGCCAGCAATGTCAGACGTACTTATTCTGGATTTGGGCGATACCATCAAAGGCAACTGCATGGTCACCGGCTATGCCAACAAGATCATCGTGTTGTCGTACTCGCACAGCGCCTCGATGCCGCTGCAAATGGATGCATCGAACACCGAGCGCACTTCCGGCCGGCCCGTGTTTTCCGAAATCTCGTTCTCGAAGATGTCCGATTTGTCGACCACGGAGATGTACAAGGCCTGTACCCAGGGCACCAAGATCGGCGTCGCCAAGCTGCACGTCGGGCGCGTGGAAAACGGCAAGTACATGAACTTCTTCACGTACGAAATGACCAACGCCATGATCTCGAACATCAGCACCTCGGGCGGTGGCGGCATTCCATCGGATTCGTTCTCGATCAACTTCACCAAGATCAAGTGCGACTACACCCAGCAGCAGGCCGACTCGACCTCGAAAGGCACCGGCACCTGGAACTGGAACCTGGAGACGATGAAAGCGGATTGATGCGGCAGGGCGGCGGCCGCCTGCGGGCGCGCCGCCAGCCATCCCATCATGAGCGCTGCTCGTGCAGAAAACTATGTCTAAAGCCCTCACGGCGTCGCTTGTTCCGATGTTCGACCGATTAAGCGGCGTGGCGCACGCCTCGCCGGACGGCAGGCTGCTCGATGGCGGCGGCTTGCAGCACTCGCTGCAACAGGACCTGATGCGGCTCTTCAACGTGCGCAACGCGCTGACCATCCGCGAGTACCTGGACGGCGATCCCACCGTGCTCGATTACGGCCTGCCCGACATGCTGAGCCTGTCCGCCCAGTCGGACCAGGACTTGCTGATCTGGTCGCAGGTGCTGGAGCGCGGCCTGGCGCTGTACGAGCCGCGGCTGTCGCACGTCAGGGTGGAGGTGACGCCCGACCCGGCCAAGCCGGTCGCCGCGCGTGCCGCCATCGCCGCCGTGGTGCTGCTGGGCCGGCAGATGTGCCGGGTCAACTTCGACGTCGCGCTGGACGCCCGCTCGGCCGCGATGCAGGCGGCGACGACGTGAGCGACGATATCCTCGAATACTACCGGCGCGAGCTGTCCTACCTGCGCACCCAGTCGGCCGACTTCGCCGCGCGCTATCCCAAGGTGGCGCAGCGGCTGGTGCTGAGCGGCGGCGAATCGGCCGATCCGCACACCGAACGGCTGATCGAATCGGTGGCCTTCCTGACGGCCCGCGTGCACCGCGACCTCGACCGTGATTTCCCCACCATCGCCGGCGCCATGCTGGACAACCTGTGCCCGAGCCTGACGCAGCCGGTGCCGGCCATGACGGTGGTGCGGATGACGCTGGACTCCTCGCAGGGCAAGGTCATGGCCGGCATGCCGGTGGCGCGCGGCGCCATGCTGTCGACCACCGCTGCCAGTGGCGAGAACTGCCGTTTCCAGGTCGCGTGGAGCACCACGCTATGGCCGCTGCAAGTGGCCGCCATCAAGATGGAGGACACGCGCACCCTGCGCCTCGACCTGCGCTGCGACGCAGGCCTGGACGTCTCCGAACTGGAGCTGGACCGCCTGCGCCTGCACCTGTCCGGCGACCTGATGACGACGATGCCGCTGCACGAGCTGCTGATCAGCGGTCTGGAGCGCATCGAACTGCTGGCCGGCGGCGGTCAGCTGCACCGCCTCGGCCCCAACAGCCTGAGCGAGGTGGGCTTCGACGAGAACGAGGCCATCCTCGCGCAACCGGCGCACGCGCATCCGGCCTACGCGCTGTTGCAGGAATACTTCGCCTTCCCGCGCAAGTTCCAGTTCTTCGACTTGAGCGGCCTGCGCGGCCTGCTGGGCACGGGTGAAGGCTTCTCGGTGCGCTTCGTGTTCAACCGCAGCGCGCGCGTGCTGTCGCAGCTCAGCGCCGACAACTTCCTGCTGGGCTGCGTGCCGGCCGTGAACCTGTTCCCCGTCACCAGCGAGCCGATCCGCCTGCACCGCCGCCACTACGAATACATGCTGGTGCCGGACTACCAGCGCGAGGCGGTGATGGAGGTGCATTCGGTGGTGCGGGTCACGGCCTCCGATCCGCGCGCCGACCGGCCCAGCATCATCCCCAGCGTGTTCGCCGAATCGGCGGCCGACGCCGAGGACGCCAAGGTGTTCTGGTCGCTGCGGCGCGAGATGAGCCTGCGCAAGGGCATCACCGGTACCGACGTCTACCTGAGCTTTGTCGACCGCAGCGATGTCCACAGCGTGCCGGACGAGCCGGTCGTGTACGCGCAGCTGCTGTGCACCAACCGTGGCCTGGCCGAGCAGATCGCGCCCGGCACGCGCTTCTACGGCGAAGGCATCTCCACCTCGACCGACATCCGCGCGCTGTACCCGCCCAGCGCGCAACGCCCGCCGGTGATGGAGGCCAAGGCCTTGTGGTCGCTGGTGGCGCTGCTGCGCCTGAACCACCGTTCGCTGGTGGACGGCACCACCGGCGTCCACACGCTGCAGCAGATGCTGATGTTGTTCGCCGGCGACAGCGCGCGCGACCAGGCGCAGGTGCGCGGCGTGAAAAGCATGGCGGCGTCGGTGGCGACCGCGCGGCTCGGCGCCGACACCTGGCGCGGCCACTGCCGTGGCACCGACATCGTGCTGGAGTTCGACGCCGACGCCTTCGTCGGCACCTCGCCGCTGGTGCTGGCCGGCGTGCTGTCGCGGTTCTTCGCTTTGTACACCTCCGCCAATTCCTTCGTCCGCCTGGCCGTCACGCGCGGCGGCGAACCGTGGATGCAGTGGCCTGCCATGAGTGGACGCCAATGTCTGATCTGATGTCGCTATTGCGGGACGACCCGCATGCCTTCGATCTGTTCCAGGCGATCAGCATCCTGGAACGCGGCGAGCCTGCGCGTGCGCGGGTCGGCACCTCGGTCGGCATGGACGAGGCCTTGCGGCTGGTGGCGCAGGTGGACCTGGCGTTCGCGCCCAGCGATGTCAGCGGCCTGCACGAGAGCAAGCAGCCCGGCCCGCCGTTGACGTTGAAGTCGCCGGTGCTGACATTGGCCGGCGCCCAAGGCCCGCTGCCGATACCGTTCACCGAGCTGCTGATGGAGCGCCGCCGCGCGCGCGACATGGCGGGGCTGGAATTCCTGGACATCTTCAACCAGCGGCTGCTGGGCTTCCTGTATCGCAGCCGCCGCAAGCACCACCTGGCCTTGAGTACGGGCGGCATCAACCAGGCGCCTATCGTGCGCAGTCTGGACGCCATCTCCAGCCTGGGCCGCGCCGAGGGCGTGCGCGGCCCGGACGGCCAGCAAGCCTGGCTGCGCCACGCAGGACTGCAGGGCGCGGCGCCGCGTTCGATGGCGTCGCTGCTGGCCGTGGTGCGCGAGCGCATGGGTGTGCATTTCAGCGGCAAGCAGTTTGTCGGCGGTTGGCACGCGCTGGCGCCTTGCGACCGTGCGCGTCTGCACGATCCCGGCAAGCCGGCGCCGATGACGTCGCGGCTGGGCATGGGCGCCTGCCTCGGCGCGCGCGCGTGGGACCAGGGCGCGGGCATGGCGCTGGATGCGCCACCGCTGCAGCCGGCGCAGTACGCGGCCTTGCTGCCGGGCGCGAAGAACAACTCGTTGCTGGGCTGGCTGGTGGCGCGGCATCTGCAGAGCGATATCCAGGTGCGGCTGCGGCTGGACCTGGCGGTGCAACCGGAAACGCGCCTGAGCGCCGCCGCCGAGCTGCCGCCGCGCCTCGGGCTTAGCACATGGTTGTGCAGCGCCGGCGCATCGGTCACGCACTACCAGCCGGCGAATTTCCTGCTGTCGACGGAAGAGGACTGACCGTCATGGAAATCGACATCCGCACACTGCTGTCCAAGCTCAATCCCGAATGCAAGCGGGCGATGGGTCATGCGGCGGAGCTGTGCGTGAAGCAGACGCAGTACAACGTGGAGCTGGAGCATTTGCTCTTCACCTTGCTGGAGGAGCGGGCGCCGGACTTTGTGCTGGCGCTGCAACGCTACGGCATCGTCGAGAGCGCGGTGATGGCGCAGCTGCAGCGCACGATGGACGGCTTCAAGCGCGGCAACGGCCGCACGCCGGCGCTGTCGCCGCACTTCATTCCTTTGTTCCAGGAGGCGTGGATGCTGAGCTCCATGCTGCTGGGCAGCCAGCAAGTGCGTTCCGGCACGGTGCTGCTGGCGATGCTGGAAGTGGACAGCCTGCGCGGCATGCTGATCGAAAGCGCGCCAGAGCTGCTGAAGATCCCGCGCGAGCAATTGAAGCAGGAGCTGCCATCGCTGCTGGCCGGATCGTCGGAAGATGGCGGCGGGCCATTCGCGGGCAGCGGCGCGCCCGGCGCCGGCATGGGCGCGGGTGGTGGCGTGGCTGGCGGGGCCGCGAGTGCAGGCGGCGTGGCAGGCACGGTGTCAGGCGGCGGATACGCGGGGGGCGTTGGCGCTGCGGGCGCGCACGGCGGCGCCATGCCCGGCATGATGCCCTCGCTGCAAGGCGCGGGCGGCGCCACGCCGGCGCTGGACCAGTACACGGTGGACATGACGGCACTGGCGCGCGCCGGCCGCATCGATCCTATCCGTGGCCGCGACGCCGAGATTCGCCAGATCATCGACATCCTGCTGCGCCGCCGCCAGAACAACCCGATCCTGACCGGCGAGGCCGGCGTCGGCAAGACCGCCGTGGTGGAAGGCTTCGCGCAGCGCATCGCGGCGGGCACGGTGCCGCCGTCGCTGGCCAATGTGGTGGTACGCACCCTCGACTTGGCGCTGCTGCAGGCCGGCGCCGGTATCAAGGGCGAATTCGAAAACCGTCTCAAATCCGTGATCGCCGAAGTGCGCGCCTCGGCCACGCCCATCGTGCTGTTCATCGACGAAGCCCACCAGCTGATCGGCGCCGGCGGCAGCGAAGGACAGGGTGACGCCGCCAACCTGCTCAAGCCAGCCCTGGCGCGCGGCGAACTGCGCACCATCGCCGCCACCACCTGGGCCGAGTACAAGAAATACGTCGAACGCGATCCCGCACTGGCCCGCCGCTTCCAGGTCGTCAAAGTGGAGGAGCCGACCACCGACGCCGCCATCGGCATGTTGCGCGGCATGGTCACCACGCTGGAAAAACACCACGGCGTCGAGATCCTCGACGAGGCCGTGACCGACGCCGTGCGCCTGTCGCACCGCTACATCTCCGGCCGACAGCTGCCGGACAAGGCCATCAGCGTGCTGGACACCGCCTGCGCCCGCGTCGCCATCGGCCAGGCCGGCGCGCCGCCGCAGCTGGAGGCGCTGGAGCACGACATCGTCCTCAATAGCGAAGAGCTGCGCATCGCCCGCCAGCGCCACGCGCGCGGCGAGGACCAGGGCGCCGCCATCGCCAAGATGGAAACGCAACAGGCGCTACTGCAAGCCCGCCAGACGCGCCTGACGGAAAAGCTGGCCGAGGAACGCCGCGCCGTCGAGGAAATCCTGGTGCTGCGGCGCGAGATCGCCGCCTCGGCTGACGACCACGCAACGCTGGACGACGAGGAACGCATCTCGCGCGGCGACCAATTGCAGCGCCTGCAAAAAGGCCTGGAAGCGATCCAGGACGACGAGCCGCTGGTGCCGGTGTGCGTCGATTCGAAGATCGTCGCCGGCGTCATCTCCGGCTGGACCGGCATCCCGGTCGGCAAGATGCTGGCCGATGAAATCCACACCGTGCTGCAACTGAAGGAGCGGCTGGAAGACCGCGTGGTCGGCCAGGAGCAGGCGCTGGACGCCATCGCCCGCCGCGTGCGCACATTCCGCGCCGAGCTGGACGATCCGAGCAAGCCGGTCGGCGTGTTCATGCTGGTCGGCCCCAGCGGCGTCGGCAAGACCGAGACCGCGTTCGCGCTGGCCGACATGCTGTACGGCGGCGAGCGCAACATGGTCACGATCAATATGTCGGAGTTCCAGGAAGCCCACTCGATCTCCAGCCTGAAGGGCGCGCCGCCCGGCTACGTTGGCTACGGCAAGGGCGGCGTGCTGACCGAGGCCGTGCGCCGCCGGCCCTACTGCGTGGTGCTGCTGGACGAAATGGAGAAGGCCCACCCGGACGTGCTGGAGTTGTTCTTCCAGGTGTTCGACAAGGGCACGATGGAGGACGGCGAGGGCATCACCATTGACTTCAAGAACACGCTGATCCTGCTGACCTCGAACGCGGCGCAGGACGTGATCACGCAAGCGTGCGCCAACCGTCAGCGTCCCGATCCGACCGAGTTGACCGAGCAACTGCGGCCGGCGCTGCTGCGCCAGTTCAGCCCGGCCTTCCTGGGGCGGCTGGTGCTGGTGCCGTACTACCCGCTGGGCGACGAGCAGATCAGCAACATCGTCGACCTCAAACTGGCCAAGCTGGCCGCGCGCTTCGCCAGCAACCACAACGCGCGCTTCACCTGGGACGACCGCGTGACCGAAGTGATCACCGCCCGCTGCACGGAGGTCGACAGCGGCGCCCGCAACATCGATTTCATCCTGACGCAGACGGTGTTGCCGTTGCTGTCGTCGCTGGTGCTGGAGCGCATGTCCATGCTCAAGCCGTTCACCGCCATCCACATGAGCGTGGGCGACGACGAGCAGTTCGCCTACGCCTTCCGCGACCATCCGCTGCGGGGCCATCCATGAGAACCGGCTTCAAACAACCCGGCGGCCTGCTGAGCGTATCGTCTCCGTTCGGCGACAACGACCTGCTGCTCGACTCGGTGGAGGGCAGCGAGGGCATTTCGGAACTGTTCAAGTTCAACCTGCACATGCGCTCCGGCAGCACCAGCCTGAGCGCGGCCACCGTGGTCGGCAAGACCATGACCGTGACGCTGGACGTGACCGGCGGCACCAAGCGCTACATCAGCGGCATGGTGTCGCGCTTCATCCAGAGTGGCTTCGACCAGGACTTCGCCACCTACGAGGCCGAGGTGGTGCCCATGCTGTGGCTGCTGACCCTGTCGCGCGACCGCAAGATCTACCAGGCCAAGTCGGTGGCGGACATCATCAAGGCCGTGCTGGGCGCGTTCAGCATCACCTTCGACGACAAGCTGACCCAGACCTACGACCCGGTCGACTACATCGTGCAGTACGACGAGACCGCGTTCGACTTCATCAGCCGCTTGATGGAGCAGGCCGGCATCTTCTACTTCTTCAGCTTCAGCAGCAGCGGGCACACGATGGTGCTGGGTGACGCCTCGTCCAACTTCGCCGACTGCGCCGGCGCGGCGGCGGTTCGCTTCTTCCCGCGCACCGGCATGCACAACGCCATCGACACGGTGTCGCGCTTCGCGCACGAGAACACCATCGCGGTGAAGAAGGCCACCGTCAACGATTACGATTTCACACAGCCCAGCACCTCGCTGGAGGGCACGCACTCGGCCAGCGGCGGCAGCGGATCGGTGTACGAGTTCGCCACCGGCCACCTGGCGGCAGCGGCGGCCACGGCCATCGCCCAGTTGCGGGTGGAGGCCAGCCAGGTCAATGCCGAGGTGCTGCGCGGCGACAGCTTCTGCTATCCGTTCAGCGCCGGCACCAAGTTCACCTTGTCCGAGCATTTCGTCAGCGCGCTCAACGCCGCCTTCGTGTTGCGCCGCGTGCACCACACGGCGCGCGATGACATGTACACCAATTCCTTCGAGGCGTTCCCGGTCACGGTGCCGTTCCGCCCGCCGGTGCAGACGGCGCGTCCGCGCGCGGTCGGTTGCGAGACCGCGCTGGTGGTTGGCCCATCCGGCGAGGAAATCTGGACCGACAAGTACGGCCGCATCAAGGTGCAGTTCCCGTGGGACCGCGACGGCGCCAAGGACGACAAGAGCTCGACCTGGATGCGGGTGGCGCAGTCGGTGGCGGGCAAGGGCTTCGGCTCGCTGTTCCTGCCGCGCGTGGGGCAGGAGGTTGTGGTGACCTACCTGAACGGCGACCCGGAGCGGCCGCTGGTGACGGGCTGCGTCTACAACGGCGAGAACGCCACGCCCGCCGAGCTGCCCGCCAACCAGACGCAAACCATCATGCGAACCTGGTCGTCCAAGCAGGGCGCGGCGGGCAACGAGCTGCGCTTCGAGGACAAGAAGGACTCCGAGCAGCTGTACATGCACGCGCAGAAGGACATGCTGACCGAGATCGAAAACGCGCTGACCACGACGGTGAAGAAGGGTGCGGAGATTCATACGCTGCAGGAGGGCGACCGCACTGTCGATGTCCAGAAGGGCAAGGAGGTCCACAACGTCAAGGGTACGCGCGAGGTGACGGTGACGGGCGACGAAACCCACACCAACAGCGCCAAGTTCACCCACAAGGTGACGGGTGATTACGCGCTGACCATCGACGGCAAGCTGACCATCACGGTGACGGGCGACATCAGCATCAAGTCCAGCGCGGCGGTGACGGAGGAATCCGGCACCACCTACGGCATCACGGCCGGCACGGCGCTGACGGCCAAGGCGGGGACGGCGTTGACCAACGAGTCCGGCACCGACTTCACCAACAAGGCTGGCACCAAGATGGCGAACCAGGCCGCCGTGCAGATGGATAACAAGGCCCCCGTTATCAACAGCAAGGCCGACGCAACCCAGACCGTGGAGGCCGGCGCGATGCTGACCCTCAAGGGCGCCATGACCAAGGTGAACTGACATGACGACCGAGACCCAGCTGCCGCAAGACCCGCCCGCCGCCGCGACCGCCGCGCCGCCCGCCGCCGCAGCCACCGGTGCGCCACCCGCCGCCGGTGTGCCGCCCGCTCCAGCAGTCGCCGATGCGCCACCCGCCGCCGGTGCGCCGCCCGCTCCAGCAGTCGCCGGTGCGCCGCCCGCCGTAGCCGCACCGCCCGCCGCCACGCCGCTGCTCGTCGAAGAGCGCAGCGACAGCGGCCAGGTCCTGCAACGCGCGTGGATGCGCGACGGCGTGCTGCACGGCCCGTTCGAACAATTCAGCGAGCAGGGCCGCACCTTGATGAAGACGCACTTCGAAGCCGGCAAGATGCACGGTGCCATGTCCGTGTTCGCGCCGGACGGCAAGCTGGTGCAGCAATCCGAATTCCAGCACGGCGTGGCGCACGGCCTGATGGAAACCTACCTCAACGGCCGCTGCGTGGCGCGGCAGACGATGGTGGGCGGCGTGGCGGCCGGCCAGTCGCTGTCCTACGACGAGGCCGGCCACCTGACGGCCCGCCTGAACCTCGTGGACGGCCAGATCCATGGCCCCGCCGAGTTTTTTCACGAAGGCCTGCGGGTACGCAAGTCGCACTACAAGGCCGGCCTGATGGACGGCGAGTCCACCGACTTCGACCCCCAGGGCAACGTGGTGCAAACCTGCACCTACCGCGCCAACCTGCTGCACGGCCCGCTGCGCCGCTACTGGCCGGACGGCGAATTTATGGAAGAAGTGAACTACCGCGACGGCAAACCGGTCGGCTCACCGGCGCGCTTCGACAGCAAGGGCAAGCGCACCGATAACGCCGCCGCCACGCCCGCGATACTGGACCGGCTGCAAAAGCTGGTGAGGGGAGGCTGATGCGAACTTCAGATACGTCATTCCCGCGAAAGCGGGAATCCATACAGCGCCTCCGATCACGCGGTCTATGGATTCCCGCGTGCGCGGGAATGACGGGGGAGGGTGACTGATGGGACAACAGACCTGCATGGGCGCGATGCTCAAATGTAGCTTCGGCGTGGCGCCGGGCACCCTGATGGTGCTGCCGGCCAGCGCCGTGCTGACCGCCGTCCCCGACGCCAACATCATGGACAACAAGCCGATGGTCAACATCCTGCCGTTCGGCATGTGCCAGTCGTTGAGCAATCCGATGGTGGCGGCGGCCACGGCGGCCGCGCTGGGCGTGCTGGTGCCGATGCCGTGCATCCCGGCCACCGTCGCGCCGTGGGTGCCGGGTTCGCCGACCGTGCTGCTCGGGAATATGCCGGCGCTGAACAATTCTTCAAAGCTGATGTGCATGTGGGGCGGCGTGATCGAAATTAACGCGCCCGGCCAGACCACCGTTTCCATTCCCTGAACCCTAACCGCGACCGCCATCATGGAATATCGATTCAGCCTTACTCCCCGTCTGATCGCGCTGGCCATCTTCTCGGGCGTGGCGATGCTGGTGTTGTTGTTCGCGCTGGGCTACCAGGTCGGCGTCAGCATGGCCGAGCGTCCGGTGCCGGGCGCCATCGACAACGCGGCCAAGCGCGCCCGTCAGCAGGCGGCGGGCAAGATCAACGCCGACGCTGCAGCCGCCGCCGCACCCGTGACAGAGCGCGTGCAGGCCGCGCAAAAGGCCGCCCAATGAACAGCCGCAGGAACGCCCTGGCCAGCCGCGCCATGAACAGCCCCAGAAACGCCCCGGCCAGCCGCGCCATGAACAGCCGCAGGAACGTCCCGGCTAGCCGCGCCATGAGCCACGCTATGAGCTACGCCGTGAGGCGCGCCATCAGCCGCACGGTGAGCGGCGCCATGCGCGGCCTGAGCGCGCTGGTTTTGGGGCTGGCCGCGCTCGGCCTGTGCGGCGCCGCGTGGGCCCAGGACGGGCAGAAGGCGCGCCCCGCCTCGGCCGGCGCGACCGCGCCGGCATCGGCATCGGCACCGGCGCCCGCATCGGCTTCGAAATCTACATCGGCATCGGAGCTGGCCCGTTCGCCGCTGGTGAAGATGCCCGACGGCCGCCTGCTGGCGCCGGACATCGCCCGCATCGTCAATCGCGGCGAGGTGGTGGTGGCCATGCTGGCGGTGGACAATCCGCCGTTCTTCTCGGTCAAGAACGGCGAACTGGTCGGCACCGACATCGACCTCGCCACCCAGATCGGCCGCGAGCTCGGCGTGACGGTGCGCTACGACCGCAGCCCCAAGACCTTCGACGCGGTCGCCGAGATGGTCGCCGCCGGCCAGGCCGACCTGGGCATCAGCCGGCTGGCGCGCACGCTCAAGCGCGCGCAGTCGCTGCACTTCTCCAACACCTATCTGCGCCTGCCGCACGCGCTGCTGATCAACCGCGTGCGCTTCGCCGAACTGGCCGGCGACCGGCCGCTGCCGCAAGTGGTGCGCGACTACTCAGGCACGCTGGGCGTGCTGGGCGCGTCGTCGTGGGAGGAGTTCGGCCGCCGCAACTTCCCCAAGGCCAAGCTGGTCAGCTACCCGAACTGGATGGACGCGGTGGAGGCGGTCAAGAAGGGCGAGGTGATCGCCGTCTACCGGGGCGAGCTGGAGGTCATGCAACTGTTCAAGGACGACCCCAGCCTGGCCCTGACCCTGCGCACCGTCACCTTCAGCGACCTGGAATCGCTGCTGAGCATCCTGGTCGGTGTGCGCGACCCGACCCTGCTGTCTTTCGTCAACGAGCTGATCGTGCAGCGGCCGGTGCGCCCGCCCGCAGGCAGCGGTCTCAAAGCCGCCCAATAAGGAGAGCATGTGGACACCCCGAGCAGCATGCAGCGTTTCCAGCATTGGGCCCTGAACCCGTGGACCGTGGTCGGCTGCGTGCTGGCCGGCGGGCTGCTGGGTTGGGCCTCGCCGCAACTGGCGCGCCACCTGGGCGTGGTCGGCGTGGTGTACGTCGACCTGCTGAAGATGATCGTGCTGCCGTTCATGATCTCGGCCGTCATCTTCAGCCTGCAGAACCTGTACCGCGACGGCGGCGCGGCGCGCATCTTCAAGCGGGTGGTGGTGGTGTTCATCAGCTTCTCGCTGGTCGTGGCGGTGCTGGCGACGGTGTCCTCGCTGCTGGTGCGGCCGGGCGGCAACCTGCCGGCCGAGACGCGGGCGGCGCTGGGCAAGATCGTCAGCGCCGACGGCGAGAGCAGCAACACCGAAATGGCGATGCGGGCGGAGGAGGTGCCGCCCCATCACACCGAGCTCAAGGACGTGCTGCAATCGCTGATCCCGCAGAACATCTTTGCCTCGCTGGCCAACGGCGAGACGCTCAAGGCGCTGGTGTTCGCGCTGCTGTTCGGCTTTGCCGCCGGCCAGGTGCCGAGCCGCATCTCGGGCGGGCTGCACCAGGCGCTGGAGACCATCTACCACGCCTGCCAGACGCTGACGCGCTGGGTCAACCTGCCGGTGCCGTTCGTGCTGGTGTGCATGGCGGCCAGCCAGGTGGCGCTGACCGGCCTGCAGCCGATCGCCGCGATGGCCGGCTTCGTGATCCTGTTCCTGCTGGTGTGCGGCGTACTGATGGCGATGGCGATGGCGCTCATCAGTCGCCGTGCTGGAGTCTCCTACGGCACCGTCATGGAGGCCATGCGCGAACCGTTCGCGCTCGGCGTGGCCACCAACAACAGCGCCACCTGCATGCCGGCCATGGTGAGCGGCCTGGTCGATCAATTGCAGTTCGCGCGCGCGCGGGTCGAGCTCCTGGTGCCGCTGAGCATCTCGCTGTTGCGCGTCGGCGCGGTCGCGTATTTCGTCTGCAGCACGCTGTTCATCGCCGCGCTGTACGGCCACGCGATGTCGGCGCTGGACCTGGGCGTGCTGGTGCTGGTGTCGGTGCTGTCCGGCTTTGCCTCGGCCGGCATGGCGGGCGTGGTGACGGTGTCGCTGGTCGGCACCATCTGCAACTACCTGACGCTGCCGTTCGAAGCCGCCTTCATCCTGCTGGTCACGGTCGATCCGATCTGCGCCATGGCGCGCACCGCCGTCACCGTGATCGGCAGTTGCGCCGCCGTGGCCAGTATCTGCGCCGAACCCGTCAAGCTCTAGCGCCCGCCATGCAGACCCTCGTCAAACCCGCCATGCTCCAGCTCAAGGATATCTTCCAGCATCCTGCATCGCTGCTGGGCGCGATGCTGCTGGGCGGCTGGATCGGTACGCTGTTCCCCGCCAGCGCGCCGCTGCTGGCGGCGGTGTCGATGCTGTACCTGTCGCTGATCCAGATGGCGGCGCTGCCGTTCGTGATCCTCGCGGTCTACTTCGGCCTGCAGCGCCTGCCGACCGAGCCCGATTCCGGCGCGCGGCTGGCGCGGCTGGCGGCCATGTCGCTGCTGGCTATGCTGCTGTGCGCGATGGTGGGCGTGCTGGTGGCCAGCGCCAGTTCGGCCGGCGCCGGTTTGTCGGCGGCGCAGGCCACGTCCCTGGGCCGGCTGGCGCTGCGCTCGGAGTCGCAGTTCGTCATGGCCATGCACGACAGCACCGAGTCGGCCGCCGGACAGTGGAATATCGGCGCGCTGGTGCCGGACAATTTCTTCGGCGTGCTGGCCTACGGCTCGCTGCCGTCGGTGCTGATCGGCGTGCTGTGCTTCGGCGCCGCCGTGTCGGTGCAGGACCCGCAGCGCTCGGCCCAGTTGAACGGCATCTTCGAAGGCATGTACCGCGCGCTGGAATCGCTGGTGCACCGCTTCAACACGCTGCTGCCGGCGGCGGCCTTCGTGCTGGCTGCGGCGGCCACCGCCACCGCCGGCGTCGAGGCCATCGTGCTGCTCAGCAGCTTCCTCGGCGCCTTCTTCGCCGCCGCGGCCGCGGTGTGCGCGGCGGCCATCGGCATCATTTGCTGGAAGCTGAACAAGTCGCCGTGGCTGGTGCTGCTGGCGCTGCGCGAGCCGATCACCGTCTGCCTGTTCTCGCCGGTGGCGGTGGCGGCGGTGCCTGGCTTCATCCAGGGCATGAGCGTGCGGCTGGGCTTCAGCCGTGGCCTGGTGGAGCTGGTTTCGCCGATCGCGCCGGTGTTCCTCAAGGCCGGCGAGGCGATGTTCTTCTCGGTGCTGGCGATTTTCGTCGCGAACCTCTACCACCATTACCTGAGCGCGGCCGACATCGCCTGGATCTGCGCGCTGTCGTGGACCGCCGCGCTGTGGTCGGTGGGCATTGCAGGCGTGAAGTCGGTGATACTCGGCGGCTTCGTGATGGCCTCGATGAGCTTGCCTTTGGAGGCGGTGCTGCCGGTGTTTATGCTGGTCGAAGTGTTGTGCGAAGGACCACGGAATTTACTTTCCTTTCTTATATCGTCAGCGTTGATTGCCTTGGTTGCGGATGGTCTGTATATTAATAATGAGCAAGTTTCCGAAGCGTGGCAGCCGTCCACGCTCAAGCTCGTCTTCACCCGCAAGCAAGCGCTGTTCGTGTTGTTCCTGTTGTTGATTGCTCTGTTCACAGTGTTTTGCGCCGGCGTGGGCTATGGCCTGCGCAGGGCCTTTTGAAGACTGACTTATGCAACTAATGATGACCTCGATCCCTCGCCGCTGCTTGCTGCTGTGCGCGTTGTTATGCGCACTGGCCGGCTGCGGCGCCACGCGCGCGCTGTTCGGTCCCAGCATGGCCTCGCCGAACTGGAAGTCGCTGACCCTGCGCGCCGCCGACGACGCCAACAGCAACAGCGCGGTGGCGGTGGACGTGGTGCTGGTCAAGGACCCGGCCGTGCTCGACGCGCTGCTGGCCATGCCGGCCGCGAAATGGTTCGCCACCCGCGCCGAATTGCAGCGCACCTTCCCCGAGGCGCTCACCGTCTACCCCTACGAGCTGGTGCCGGCCCAGACGATCAAGCTGAACGATAAAAAATGGAGCGATCAGAAGGCCTGGGCCGCGCTGGTGTTTGCCGGCTACAGCAACGCCGGCGAGCACCGCGAGCGCCTGCTGCTGAACGCATCGGGATATGTTGTGCAACTGAACGCGCAGGGCTTTAGTGCCAAAGAGCCCAAAGCCGGCGCGGCCCAGTAGATTATGAAAGCGACTCAATGACCGTACCTCAACTTTCACACCGCATCCAGTGGCACGAAGGCATGATGCTGACGCCGCAGCACTTCCAGCAGGAGGGCGCGCGCATCGACGCGCTGCTGGCCTGGCAATCGATGGCGGCCAATCCCTACGGCTGGGGCGTGCGTGAGCTCGTCATCGACGAGGCGCTGCTGACCACCGGCCTGCTGCGCGTCCAGCAGCTGGAGGCGATCCTGCCCAACGGCATGGCCGTGACCTACGACAGCGCGCTGGCGCAGGGCCAGCCGCTGGAGCTGGACCTGGCGCCGTGGGCCGAGGCGATGGCGCAGCAGGACCTGGCGGTGTATCTGGTGGTGGGCAACACGCGCTCGCTGCGGCAGCCGGGCCAGCCCGCGATGTTCCGCGGCGTCGAGAGCCCGGCCGTGGAGGACGAGGTGTCGCAGGCGCTGCCGGCCGACGTGCCGCGCATGGCGGTCAACCTGGGGCTGGCCGCCGGGCCGGTGCCGTCGGCGGCGTACACGTCGCTGCGGCTGATGACGGTCAACAAAGGCAACGAGATCGTGCATCGCGGCGCCTACCTGCCGGCCATGCTGGACGTGCCGGCCGCGTCCACCGTGCGCCAGCGCGCGCAGCACCTGGTCACGCAGATGCGCAACAAGGCGGTGTTCCTGGCGCGCCAGACCGCGCAGCCGTCGTCGCGCACCGAGGACCGCATCAACCTGCTGGAACAGAAGGCCCGGCTGTCGAGCCTGATCCTCAACCTGCCGGTGCTGGAAGCCTTGCTGCGCAGCCCGTCCGTGCATCCGATGCCGCTGTACCTGGCGCTGTGCGCGCAGCTGGGCCCGCTGGCGACGCTGCGTCCCGGCGCCGTGCCCATCATGCCGCCGGCCTACGACCACGCCGACACCGCCCCGGCCTTCGACGCCGTGCTGACCGCGCTGGCCGACCTGGTGGGCGAGGTCAGCCAGGAATGGAAGACCTGCGTGTTCGGCTTCGACGGCCAGGCGTTCTCGCTGGCGATGCAGGCCGAGTGGCTGGGCGCGCGGCTGGTGATCGGCCTGCGCGGCCAGCCCGAGCGCGAGGCCACGCAATGGATGGCGGGCGCGGTGATCGGCTCGCAGACCGTGTGGACCTCGCTGACCGACCGCCGCGTGCTGGGCGCGCCGCGCAGCCGCATCGACGCCGCGCCGGAGCTGGGCTTGCGCGCCAGCGCCGGCTACACCTTGTTCAGCGTGGAAGTGTCGGATGAGTTTATCGTGGCCGGCCAGGCTTTATTGATCAGCAACGCCAACGAAAGCCTGCAGACGCAGCGTCCGCAGGAAGTGGTGTTGTTCATAAAGGGATGATGCCGTGAACTTTGGAACCAACAACGCAGCGCCGGCGCAGACGCCGGCGGCCTGGAGCGGCAGCATCAGCGAGGGCGTGGACCTGGCCTCGGTGCAGTTCCGCGACTTCTACGACGTGCTGTCGCGCTCGGCGCAGGCGGCCACGCGGGTGGGCGAGGGCGAGGCCAGGGCGGCCGCCGAGGCGCTGGCCCGCCAGCTGTGCCAGCTCATCGAGCTGCAGTCGCTGGAGGCGCGCCGCATCGTCGGCAAGGCCGGCATCGAGGCCGAGGTGCAGGGCCGCTTCCTGAAGGCGGCGCTGGCCGACGAGGTGATGCTCAACACCGAGTGGGCCGGGCGCGGCTACTGGCGCCATGTGCTGATAGAGACCACGCTGTTCAAGTCCAGCTTTGCCGGCGAGCGCGTGTTCGATGACCTGGACCAGCTGCTGCGCGAGCGCGAAGCGGGGCGGCGCAATGTCGGCCGGCTGTACCTGTATTTGCTGTCGCTGGGCTTCCAGGGCCGGTATCGCGGCCAGAAGCAGGACAAGATCGCCGAGTACCGGCGCGAGCTGTTCCAGTTCGTCTACCTGCGCCCGGCCGACCTGCAGGGGCGCGACCGCACGCTGTCCGAGCAGGCCTACGCCAGCACGCTGTCGCACCTGGCGGCGCGGCGCCTGCCCAAGTTTAACCGCAGCGGCATGATGTTCGTGCTGGCGCTGCTGATATTGCTGGGACTGTCTGAACTGCTGTGGCTGTGGCAATCGTGGCCGGTACGCGCCGCGCTCGCCACGACCGTGTGACTAACCCAATCGGGATGACCGCATAGTGTTCAACTTCTTGTCAGATAACACGGCCATTGCCACCTTGCTGGTGCTGACGCTGCTCGTCATGCTGCTGTTCGCGGTGGTCATCTGGGCGGCGATGAAGGGCGCGGAAAAGGCCGACAAGCCGGCCGACCAGAAACCCCGCCTGATCAGCGTCGATTCGCTCAAGCAATCGTTCCGCGTGGCGGTGGAGCTGATCGAAAACAATATCGCGGCCCGCTCCGAGCGCTACAGCCTGGCCTGGACCCTGGTGCTCAACGAGGACAGCGCCGGGCGCGAACTGCCGTTGCTGCAGTCGGGCCTGCAAAGCGCGCTCAGCGCGGACAGCACGCTGACCGCCGGCGCCCAGGGCATCAACTGGAACTTCTTCGACCAGGGCATCGCGGTGCAGCTGCAGTCGGACTACCTGGGCGCGCCCGATCCCGAGGCGTCCGGCGGCAACACCAACACCACCTGGGACGACTTCCTCGGCCTGTGCCGCAACTACCGGCCCGACCGGCCGTTCGACTCCATCGTCGTGGCGATCCCGGCCCGCGCCTTCCTCGACGCCGACGGCAGCGGCCAGCTGGACCTGGCCGCGCGCGCCAAGGCCATCCATCGCCGCCTGTGGCTGGCGCAGAACCGGCTGGCGCTGCGCTTCCCGATCTACTTGGCCATCACCGATTGCGAAACCATCCCTGGCTTCGCCCGCTTCGCGGCCGCGCTGCCGGAGCCGCTGCGCCGCTCGATGCTGGGCTGGTCGTCGCCGCACGAGCTGGCCGCGCCGTTCCAGGCGCAATGGATAGAGACGGCGATGAACGAGATCGTCCGCACGCTGTCCGACAGCTGCGCCGAGCTGTGCGCGCTGGAGCCGTCGGACTCGGACAGCAGCGAATACTTCCTGCTGCCCAACCAGGTCGAGCGCCTGCGCGCCGGCCTCAAGCTGTTCGCCGAGGAGCTGATGCGGCCCAGCGCCTACCACGAGCCCTTCCTGCTGCGCGGCATCTATCTGACCGGCGATTGCAGCGACGAGGCGGCCCTGCTGGGCGACGGCGCCGCGCCGGCCGACGACGGCTTCAAGCCGGTCGACCAGGCCGCCACGACCCCGCCCGCCACGCTGCCGGACCGGGCCGAACCGACGCTGTCCGGCGATGCCGCGCCGGCCTACGTGCCGGGGCAGGGCAGCGCGGTGCCGGCCTTCCTGCGCGACATCTTCGAACGCAAGATCTTCGCCGAAGCCGGACTGGTGCGCTCGTCGTCGGTGCACCGCATGCGCCGTCCGGCGATGAACCGCATGGCGCGCTGGATCGCCGTCGGCGTCCCCGTGGTGTGGGTGGTGGGGCTGCTGTTCTCCACGCTCAACCTGCACCGGCTCAGTTCGGACGTGGTGGTCTACCTGCACAAGCTGGACCGCGATTCGCGCGCCAGCCTGCTGGCCAGCAGCCACAACGTGGTCGACCCGGCGCAGAGCCGCCAGCGCGCGATGGAGGCGCTGCAGAACATCGAGCAAATGGGCAACGCCCGCCTGGGCTCTCTGTTCATGCCCGGCTCGTGGCCGTGGTTCGACAACCTGCACCAGCGCGTGCAGAGCCGCATGGAAAAAGGCTTCGCCGACAACGCCTTCGATCCGCTGCGGCGCTCGATGTACAGCCGCGTGAGCGAGCAGACCGGCGTGCCGATCGATCCGATCTCGGGCAGCCTGATCATTGGCGGCCGCTGCACGCTGCCGGCGCGCTGGAACGAAATGACGGCGGCGCCGAACACCGCGCTGAACATGGAGAACCTGCCGGAATTCTCGGCGCTGCTGCAATACGTGGCGCGCATGGAGCAGCTCGACCAGGTGCAGCAGGCGATGATGCGGCTGAAATCGGCCAGCTCCGGCCCGCCGTCCGGCGACGACCTCGGCCTGGTGGTGCGGGTGCTGCTGGGCACCGAGCTCAACGGCGACCCGGCGCGCACCGCCAAGCTGTTCCGCCAGGTGGCCAAGGACGTGCAGTCGCTCACCGTCGAGCCATTGCAGGAGGCTGCCACTTGTTCTTTCAAGCTGGCCGTGCGCGCCACCGCCAAGCGCATGTTTATCAACAACGGCTTGCTGAAGGCCGAGCAGACCATCGGCGAATCCTCGGCCGCGCTGTACGAGGCCGATCCCAAGGCCGACGCCGCCACCAACATCGCCATCTGGCAGGCGCTGCGCACCGCGCTGCGGGCGCAGGAAGCCTACCTGACCACCGGCAAGGGCGCATGGATGCACCGCACCACGCCGGACCTGGGCCCGGCCTGGGACAACCTGCTGCAAAAGGTCGAGAGCGTTTCGCTGCTGGGCAAGGCCGCCGCCGACGACGCCCGCAAGCAGACCGACGACGGCTTCAACCAGTTCATCTCGCTGTGGGACGCGACCCTGTCGGCCGACAGCCACTCGCAGGGCCTGAGCTCGGGGCTGGAATGGTCGGAGGCCAATTCCGCCTGGGCCTTCGCGGCCGACCGCAAGGCGCTGCTGGACGCGCTCAACGGCCTGCTGTCGCAGCCGTTCATGAAGGTCAATCATCTGAGCCGGCTGCCGGAGGTGCCGGCCGGTTCCACCGTCAGCTGGGACGGCTCGCGGCTGGACCAGGTGCTGGCGCTGGGCGACGCCCGCAAGCGGGTGCAGACCGACTTCCTGCCCAAGTTCCCCAACATGCTGCAGGCGCCGGCCGCGCGCCTGGCCGACGGTGCGCTGGCCGAGACCGCGCGCGACATGCTGTCGCAGGCCTACATCGTCTCGACGCGCGAGGTGCAGGCGCCGGCCGCCGAGGCCGACCGCGCCAAGGCGCTGCGCATCCGCTCGTGGCTGCAGGACATCGCGGCGGGCGGCGTGGCCGACAACCTCACGGCCGTGCTCACCCGCGACGCGCTGACCCGCTTGCAACTGCTGGATGAAACGCTGACGCGGGCCGAGGTGTTCGTGCCGCGCGACCGCGCGTTCCGTTCGTGGAACGGCGAGAAGGCGCCGCTGCTGGAGGCCTTCGGCGCGGCCGACGCCGGCGCTCTGGCCGCGTATGTGCAGCAACAGCAGGCCTTCATCGAGGCCACCGGCAAGGATGCCGAGACGCTGCTGATGCAGCTGGGCGGCGCCGGCGCCGGCAATCCGCTGGTGACGCGCTGGCAAGCCACGGTGGCCGACCTGAACCGCTACAAGCTCAAGAGCCCGACCAGCAGCCTGGGCGCGCTGGAGCAGTTCGTGCTGTCGGGCGCGGCCGACCTCGACATCAACAACTGCCTGGACAAGCTGTCGGCTCGTGCCGCCCAACGCCGCGCCACCGACGTGTTCTCCGAGCGCATGCAAGGCCTGCAAGCCGGGCTGTACTCGCGCTGCCGCGAGCTGCTGCAGACCGGCTACCAGGATGCCTGGACCCGCTTTGCCGACGCCTTCAACGCCGGCCTGGCCAACCGCGCACCGTTCCGTTCGCTGGCGCCGGACGCCAATGCCAAAAACGGCGCCACCGACCGCGTGCCGGCCGACGTGGACGAGGTCGGCTCCGTGCTCAAGCTGTTCGACCACGTGCACGTGCTGGCGCTGGCCTCGGACCGCGACCCGACGCGGCCATCGCCGGCCAGCACCGTGCGCAAGGTCGACGAGCAGATGCAGAAGGTGCGCGAGTTCCTGGCGCCGCTGTACCCGAGCGAGGAGGGGCAGGCCGCCGGCCTGGACGTGATGGCCGAGTTCCGCGCCAACAGCGCCGCCGAAAGCGAGGGCAACCAGATCATCGACTGGGCGCTGACCATCGGCGGCCACACGCTGCACCAGCGCGACGCCCCGCGCGCGCTGCGCTGGGAGCCGGGCCTGCCGGTGGTGCTGACCTTGCGCGTGGCGCAAGACGGCCCGGCCATCCCCAAAGCCGAGGCCGGCCATCCCGGCATGGCGGTGGATGGCCGCACCGTCAGCTACCGCTTCGACGATCCGTGGGCGCTGTTCAGCTTTGTGTCGGCCTACCGCGAGACCGACGCAGGATCGGCTGCGGCGTCGGGCGCGCGCTCGCAGCTGTTGAAATTCGAATTCCCGATGAGCGCGGTCGGCGACGGCCGCATCCAGACCCGCGACAGCCGCGCCAGGGTGTACGTGCGGCTGACCGTGAGCGCTGCCGGCAAGCGCACGCCGCTGGTGTGGCCGCCGGTGTTTCCTGTCAAGGCGCCGGCCTGGTAGGCCGGTTTGAACGAGGTGTTGCCATGTTATCCCTGCCCCCACTCGTACGCGTTGCCATGTTCGGCAGCTTTCATCGCGGCTTCCACGTGCTGAGCGAACTGCTCAAGGGGCCGATGGCGCAGCGCGTGCGGGTGGTGGGCGTGGCCACCGACGACGTGGACTCGGATCATGTCAGCCGCGGGCGCCGGGTGTGGGCCTATCCGCACAGCCTGGCCGAGGAAACGATGGTGGAACAGCTGGCGCTGTCGCACGGCATCGTGCCGTACAAGGGCCGCGTCAGGACGGACGAGTTCTTCCACCTGTTCGACCAGCAGTGGAAGCCCGACCTGTGCATCACCGCCACCTTCGGCCAGCGCATCGACGCGCGTTTGTTCAACTGGCCGCGGCTGGGCTTCTACAACCTGCATCCCTGCATCGACGACGGCTGGCCCTCGCACTACGCCGGCCCCAACCCGTTCCAGGCCTTGCTGGACAACGGCTCCGACCACGTGGTGATCGCCATGCACCAGATCGACGAAGGCTTCGATACCGGTCCGCTGCTGGCCTTGTCCGAGAAGATCTACGTGCCGTACGGCGCCACGGTGGTGGACTTGCACAAGCTGACGTCGCCGCTCGCCGCCAAATTTTTTGCGCGCGAGCTCGCCAAGATGCTACCGTAGGCGGAACGGCGCATGGCGACCATAAAAAGCAATCTGCGCAACCTGGTCGACAAGGCGCGCCTGCTGATTTCCGATGAGCGTACACCCAGTATTCCGAACCCGACCGCCCCTATGAACGCACCCAGCCTGCCGATACCGCTTTCCCTGATGAGCATCGAGCACCAGGAGGAGCTGGAGCTCTTGCTCAAGCCCATCGCCGAGGACCAGCCCTGCGGCCCGGCGTTGCGCTACGATCCGATCTTCACCGAGATCCGGCTGGCGCGCGAGGAGGACGATCCCAGCCTGCCGATGCGGCAGTGGGAGCGGCCGCTGCAGAAGGCCGACTGGCCGCTGATCGAAGCGCGCTGCAAGACCATGCTGACGACCCGCTCCAAGGACTTGCAGATCGCCGCCTGGCTGCTGGAGGCGTGGACGCGCCAGCACGGCATCGACGGCATGTATCGCGGCCTGAGCCTGGTCGACCGGCTGCTGCGGCAATATTGGGAAGGCTTGCATCCGGTGATCCAGGATGGCGACGCCGACGCCCGCGTGGCGCCGCTGGAGTGGATCAACGAATCGTTCTCGGTGACGGTGCGGGTGCACGTGCCGCTGCTGAAGATCAACGGCCGCAAGCCGCCGGCGCAGACCCTGGTCGACTGGGAGCGCATGACGGCGCGCGAACTGGCCGGCCATCCGGCCGAGCCGCGCACGGCCGCCGACAACGAGGCGCCGCTGACCCGCATCGAAGTGATCGCTTACGCCCACCAGCGGCTGGGACGCGAGCTGGCCCAGCGTTTGCAGGTGGTGCAGCGCTGCCTGAACTGCCTGGAGACCATGCTGGCCTTCGTCGACCTGCAACTGGGCGCGCAGGCGCCGAACCTGTCTAAACTGAAGGGAACGCTGGTGGCGGTCGAGCGCGTGCTGCAACAGCTGGTTCCCGAGCAAAAGGAAGAAGAGATGACGACGCCGGAAGCGCCGCAAGGCAACCAGGAAACGCCCAATATGGCCGCGCCACCGGTGGCGGCCCTGTCGGGCTGGAAGAACCGCGACGAGGCGTATGCCACGCTGGACGCGCTGGCCGATTATCTAAGCCTGGTGGAACCGCACAGCCCGACGCCCTATCTGCTGCGGCGCGCCGTCAACTGGGGCCGCATGCCGCTGCCCGAACTGATGGCCGAAATTATCCGCGAAGAGGGCGACTTGAACCGTCTGGTGAGTATGCTGGGCTTGCGTGAGTGAAGTCTCAGCGCAGCTGGTAGAGCGAGGTGGAATGGTCTTGCAGGGCGTTTTCCGTGCACAACACGTAGGTCGATGCGCAGGCCAGGCCAAGCAATAACGTGCCGAAGGCGATGTGGAGATAGCGTGCCATGACAAACTCCGGTGGGTGGGACTACCAATGAGTCCAGAATATCCCAGAGGATGTCAGACGGGCATCAGCCGAATGTCCGATACTTTGTAGGACAATTGCCCGTCTTCTATCTTTGTACCAACTTTATTTGGTTTTCCAGACGATGATGGCGTCGGCCGGCGCGGTGTCGGTGGCGTTCGACACTTCCAGCCAGTGCTGCAGCAGTTCCGGGTGTTTCAGCTGGATGCCGGAGCCGTCGATGTAGCCGATCTGCTCGACCATCTTCGGATCCATCTTGGCCTTGGACACGGTCGGCGCGCTGGCCACCATGCGGTCGTAGGCCTTGCGGGCCTTGTTTTCCCACTTGTGCAGGCTGGTCTCGTCGAAGCGGTTGGCTTCGAAGAAGACGGTCAACGAGCCATCCGGATTGCCGTAGCCGACGATGCCGGCGCCTTTGCGGATGGTGGTGGAACTGCTCACGTCAAACAGCGCGGTCGGCACAAACACGGCGGCGCGTCCGTTGACGTCGGGACAGCCGACTGGCGTGTCCTTGCTATAGGTACTGACTTCGTGCAGGGGAGTTCTCTCGTGGGACATGGCTGGGCTTAATCTTGAAAGGGGAGGCGTTGCATGCGAATGCACAGACGTTCATTGTAGCGCCAAACAAGTTCCATTGGGCAACAGCAGCAACAAAATTTTGTAACGCCGGCGTGGCGGATAAACTTCTGCCTCATGATATTCGTCAAAGCTGTTGTTGGCCCCGCAGCGAGACTCGCGGGATATGATGGTTGCCATCGATCGATGGGAGGACGACATGGCGATGAATTCCGAAAATGAAGCCGATCTGCGGTTTGTGTTGCTTGAAATCGGCAAGTTATCCAGCAATGTCGAGCGGCTGATTACCGACGTGAAATCCATGGGCGAAAAGGTCGACGGCTTGCGACACCAAGTCACGTTCGTGCGCGGAGCGCTGTACGTGGTCAGCGGGGTGCTGGCCGCCGGCGTCTATTATGTCGCCGCGCTGTACCGATAGCGAAAGCCGGCCGCAGATGGTCTGTCAGCTGCCATCCTCGACCGGCTCGAACACCACCCTGGCTTCGTTGCTCCAGCTTTTGTCATGGACGGGCGCGATATAGCCGCGCCGGTCGGCCTGGAGCGGCAGCTTCAATGTGCGGTCGGCCTCGACCAGCGTGGCCGAGCGCAGCTTGAGTGGCTCAAGAAAATCCACGGCGATCTTGCCGGAATGGCAGAGGCCTCCGGCAAGCTGGAACGTCGACCTGATCAGAAACGGCATGTCGTCCTTGTCCATCACCCACAGCATCTCGCACTCCATCCGCAGGTCGCCCAGGCGCCGGGTGGACGGCGGCAGGCCGGGCGTTCGCACCGACGGCTTGAACGCCGCGGCGCCAGCCTTGGTCGAGACCACCAGGTCCGCCCGCTCGTCGTCGACGGCCGGCTTTTTCTCCAGGCGGAAGTAGCCTTGCGGATCGAGCGTGATCGGCTGTTCGGCCGCGTTGCCGACCAGGCGCAGCGTGAGGTCCTTGCCGGGCGGCTTGGAAAGCAGCCGGAAGCCGGGATCGGCCTGCGGCGCCAGTTCCTTGTAGCGCTCGGCGACGGACAGGGCGCGCACAAAAGACTGGTAGGACTTGTGCTCGGGATTCTTGAAGCCGACGATGTTGACTTCCTGCTCGGGCGTCGTCTGCGCCGTTGCGGTAGTGCCGAGGAATAGCGTGCCGAGAAGTGCGGTGGTCCAATTCATTTTTGTCCGGTGGATGTATCCAGGGCGTAGGGATGTGCCTATGGTACACCATTAACTTTTAAGCAACCACGAAATGGCTGTCTTGTTGCTAACTTAAAAGGGTTTAAATAGTTTAGCTCGTTATCGCATTGCGCCGGGGTGGCGATCAGTTCACAATACATTCAAGCTAGCAACGGATGAGGAGCCTGCATGCTGACCATCGATGGCCCATGGATCAACCCGTGGCACGCCGGCCTGGTTGCCGCCGTCCTCTTCTGCAGCGTGGCGCAACTGCTGCTGACCCGCTCCGATCCGGACAGCCAGCACATGTTCCGCAACAATCTGCTGTTCGGCGGCCTGTGCCTGATCCTCAGCCTCTCCAGCAAGCTCATGCTCGACATGGACCAGCGCCAGGCCGCCGGTTTGTTCGAAAGCGCCTCCATGCTCGGCTTCGGGCTGCTGCTGATACGCATCCTCGGCCTGACCGCCTTCCGCGTGCTGCTCCCGGCTCTGCGCATGCACCCGCCGCGCATCATGGAAGACATCCTGCTGGTGATCACCTACATCGTCTGGGGCTTGGTGTGGCTGCGCGTGGCCGGCCTGGACTTGAGCGGACTGGTCACCACATCGGCGGTCATCACCGGCGTGGTCGCCTTCTCGATGCAGGAAACGCTGGGCAATATCCTGGGCGGACTCGCGCTCCAGTTCGACAACTCGGTCCGCATCGGCGACTGGATCAAGATCGACGACGTGCGCGGCAAGGTGGTGGAAGTCCATTGGCGGCATACGGCGGTGCATACCAACAACGGCAACCTGATCGTCATCCCCAACAGCGTGCTGATGAAATCGAAGGTCGAGGTGTACAGCCGCGAAAGCAAGCCGGAGTTCCGGCGCTGGGTGCATTTCTGGATCGAGGACGCGGTGCCGCCGCAGCAAGTCATCGCCACCGTTCAGACGGCGCTGCGGCAGACCCATATCGAGCATATCTCGGTGGTGCGGCCGCCCGAGTGCATCGTCACCGACTACCGCGAAGGCCTGATCCAGTACGCGGTGCGCTACTGGCTCACCAACCCGGCCCATGACGATGGCACCGATTCGGCCGTGCGCATCCATTTCTACAGCGCCCTGCAACGGCAAAGCCTGTCGCTCGCCCATCCGTGCATGGACATCCGCCTGAACGCGGATTCGGAGCGGCGCTCGAACGCCCGGCAATCGGTGGAAATTGATGCGCGCAAAAAAGCGCTGGGCAAGGTCGCGCTGTTCTCCAGCCTCACCGACGAGGAACTGGGCAAGCTCGCCAAGGCGCTGCGCAACACGCCGTTCGTCAAGGACGACATCATCACGCGGCAGGGCGCGGTGGCGCATTGGCTGTATCTGCTAGCCGGCGGCGAGGCCGACGTGTGGTTCGAAGCCGAGGGGCGGGAGCGCGTCCATTGCGCCACGCTCACGGCGGGCGACGTGTTTGGCGAGATCGGCTTGCTGACCGGCGCACCACGCCGCGCCACCGTCACCGCCAGGACGGACGTGCTGTGCTACCGGCTGGACAAGGAGAATTTCGAAAGCATCCTGCAAGAGCGTCCCGAACTGGCGGACGAATTCGCCCACGTGCTCAGCGACCGCAGCGAAGGCCTGAGCGCCGTCCGCAACCACCATGCGGAACCCGAGCAAGTCCAGCAAGCCAACTACCTGGAAGGCATACGGCGGTTCTTCAGGCTGCATTGAAACGCGTGCATGCCAGCCGCCCAAAACAAAAAAGCCTACAAGCACGTGCTTGTAAGCTTTATGTTTTACCACGAATTCGGTGGGGTGGCTGATGGGGCTCGAACCCACGACAACAGGAATCACAATCCTGGACTCTACCAACTGAGCTACAGCCACCACTGATTTACTTCGCTTTGTCTACTGTTTCGTAGACAGGTGCCGAATTATACAAGCCAGTTTTGAATCCTGCAAATCTAAATGCAAAGTTTTTTTCAAAATGTTCTGGCTTGCTTAAACATCAACCTTTTCCACCGGCGGATGCAGGCCCAGCAGATTGGCGAAGGCGGGCGCCAGCGCGCTCACATCCGCCGTCGTGTAACCGCGCAGGGAAGCTGCAGCCTCGCCGTCGCCGCGCGCCGGATGCAGCAGGCCGCCGGCGTCCAGCAGGCGCACCAGCTGGCGCGCCACGGCATCGCCCGTGTCGATCAGGGTCACGTCCGGGTGGCCGTGGCCGCGCAGCACGCGTTCGATGCCGGCCTGGACGAAAGGATAATGGGTGCAGCCCAGCACCAGCGTGTCGGCGCCCTGGTCCAGCAGCGGCGCCACGTATTGCTCCAGCAGCGCGGCGATGGCCGGCGTCTCCAGGTCGCCCAGTTCGATCTGGTCGACCAGGCCCACGCACGGCTGCAGCAGGAACTCGGCCCGCGTGGCGGCGCTGATTTGCTCGCGCAGTTGCAGGAACTTGTCGCCCTTGAGCGTGCGTGCCGTCGCCAGCACGCCAACCTTGCCGCTGCGCGTGATCGCCGCGGCCGGCTTCAGGCCGGGCTCGACGCCGACCACCGGCAGCTCGGGATAACGCGCCCGCACCGCCTTGATGGCGGCCACGGTCGCGGTATTGCAGGCCACCACCAGCGCCTTGGCGCCGCGTTCCAGCAGGAAGGCGGCCACCAGCAGCGCACGGTCGACCACGTACTGCTCGGTCTTTTCGCCGTACGGCGCATGGCCTGAATCAGCAAAGTAGATCAAGTCCTCGGCCGGCAGCTGCGTCCGGATGTGGCGCAGCACCGACAGCCCGCCCACGCCGGAATCGTAGACGCCGATGGGAGCGCCGGGAGAACGGGCGGCCTGCATCAGGCGGTTACGACTGGAACGTTCAGCGCTTCGATCTTGGCTTTCCATTCCTTCGGACCGGTTTCATGCACCGAGGTGCCGGCGGCGTCGACCGCCACCGTCACCGGCATGTCGACCACGTCGAACTCATAGATCGCTTCCATGCCCATGTCGGCAAAGCCCAGCACCTTGGCGCCCTTGATCGCTTTCGACACCAGGTAGGCCGAGCCGCCCACCGCCATCAGGTAGGCCGACTTGTGCTTCTGGATCGATTCGATGGCGACCGGGCCGCGCTCGGCCTTGCCGATCATCGCGATCAGGCCGGTTTTCTCCAGCATCATGTCGGTGAACTTGTCCATGCGGGTGGCGGTGGTCGGGCCGGCTGGGCCCACCACTTCGTCGCGCACCGGATCGACCGGACCGACGTAGTAGATCACGCGGTTCTTGAAGTCCACCGGCAGTTCCTCGCCCTTGGCCAGCATGTCCTGGATGCGCTTGTGCGCGGCGTCGCGGCCGGTCAGCATCTTGCCGTTCAACAGCAGGGTCTGGCCCGGCTTCCACGAGGCGACTTCTTCCTTGGTCAGCGTGTTCAGGTCGACGCGCTTGGACTTCTCGGTGTCCGGCGCCCAGCTCACGTCAGGCCAGGTCGACAGCGGAGGCGGCGTCATGTAGGCAGGGCCCGAGCCGTCCAGCACGAAGTGGCCGTGGCGGGTGGCGGCGCAGTTCGGGATCATCGCGACCGGCTTGGAGGCGGCGTGGGTCGGGTAGGTCATGATCTTCACGTCCAGCACGGTCGTCAGGCCGCCCAGGCCTTGCGCGCCGATGCCCAGCGCGTTGATGCGGTCGCACAATTCGATACGCAGCTCTTCCAGCTTGTTCTGCGGGCCGCGCTGCTTGAGCTCGTACATGTCGATGTCTTCCATCAGCACTTCCTTCGCCATCAGCATCGCCTTCTCGGCGGTGCCGCCGATGCCGATGCCCAGCATGCCAGGCGGGCACCAGCCGGCGCCCATGGTCGGCACGGTCTTCAGCACCCAGTCGATCAGCGAATCGGAAGGATTCATCATGACCATCTTGGATTTGTTCTCCGAACCGCCGCCCTTGGCAGCGACCTTGACGTCGACGGTGTTGCCCTCGACCAGTTCCATGTGGACCACGGCCGGCGTGTTGTCCTTGGTGTTCTTGCGGTCGAAGTGCGGATCGGCCACGATGGAAGCGCGCAGCTTGTTGTCATCGTAGTTGTAGGCGCGGCGCACGCCCTCGTTGACGGCGTCGGTGACGGTGCCGGTGAAACCCTCGAAACGCACGCCCATGCCGATCTTCAGGAAGACGTTGACGATGCCGGTATCTTGGCAGATCGGACGCTTGCCCTCAGCGCACATGCGCGAGTTGGTCAGGATCTGCGCGATCGCGTCCTTCGCGGCCGGGCTTTGCTCGGCATCATAGGCGCGCGCCAGATGCTGGATATAGTCGGCGGGGTGGTAGTAGCTGATGTACTGGAGCGCGGCGGCAACGGATTCAATCAGGTCTTCTTGCTTTATGATGGTCATGATGTTCTCGCGAGGGTTAATGGGATTCGTTATGGGTGAGGGTGGTGATGCGGTCGGTATAGGAGATCGCCAACGCCGACAGCAGGAACACCACGTGGATCACGGTTTGCGCGATCAGCGTTTTCGGGTCGTAGACTGCGGCGTTGATGAATGTCTTGAGCAGATGGATGGACGAGATGCCGATGATGGCCATCGCCAGCTTGGTCTTCAGCACGGAAGCGTTCACGTGCGACAGCCACTCCGGCTGGTCCGGATGCGTATCGAGATGCATGCGCGAGATAAAGGTCTCGTAGCCGCCGATGATGACCATCACCAGCAGGTTGGAAATCATGACGACGTCGATCAGGCCGAGCACCACCAGCATGATGGTGGTCTCGGTCAGCTTGGCCGGCGCGTGGGCGGTGGTGGCGGCCGCGACCACGGCCTCGGGCGAAGGCGCATGCACCGCCACCGCCTCGAGGATGTGCTGCAGGGAAGCCTCATTGCCCAGCACCGCGCCGATCAAGTCTTTCAGCTCGACCCAGAAATGGAACACGTAGACGCACTGTGCCAGGATCAAGCCCAGATACAGCGGCAACTGCAGCCAGCGCGTCATGAAGATAAAAGCGGGCAGCGGACGCAGCTTTGGTGGGGGCATGGTCATTACGGCGGAACTCCTTGAATTGGTGCAGACTAACGAGATGGCGACATTTTACACGTGCTGATCAGCAATCGCAGCGGGGAGACTCGACATATGGCTTTAGAAATATTGGTAAAATCACACAGAGCACCGCATCCTCCGCCGGGGACGTCCAATCTGTAAGGGCTCAGTAAGCGATGAAGTTTATGTTTATGACAAACGACTACAAACTCTGGAGACAAGTATGAGCAGCACTACCCAACAAGGTCCGCAGGAATCCCGCATCTTCACGCCACCGGCGGCGTTTGCAGCACAAGCCACCGTGGCCGGCATGGATGCCTACAACGCGTTGTGCGCGGAGGCGGCGGCCGACTACGAAGGCTTCTGGTCGCGCCTGGCGAAGGAAAACCTGGTGTGGCAGAAGCCGTTCACCAAGGTCCTGAACGAAGACAACGCGCCGTTCTACAAATGGTTCGAAGACGGCCACCTGAACGTCTCCTACAACTGCCTGGACCGCAATCTGCAGAACGGCAACGCCGACAAGACCGCCATCATCTTTGAAGCGGACGACGGCAAGTCGGTCAACGTCAGTTACAAAGAGCTGCACGAGAAAGTCTGCAAATTCGCCAACGGCCTGAAATCGCGCGGCATCAAGAAAGGCGACCGCGTCATCATCTACATGTCGATGTCGGTTGAAGGCGTGGCCGCGATGCAGGCCTGCGCGCGGATCGGCGCCACGCACTCGGTGGTGTTTGGCGGCTTCTCCGCCAAATCGCTGCAAGAGCGCATCATCGACGCTGGCGCCGTGGCCGTCATCACCGCCGACGAGCAACTGCGCGGCGGCAAACAGCTGCCGTTGAAAGCCATTGTCGACGAAGCGCTGGCGCTGGGCGGCTGCGACACCATAAAGGACGTGATCGTCTACAAACGCACCGGCGGCAACATCAACTTCCAGGCGGGCCGCGACCTGTGGCTGCACGATCTGGTCGCCAACCAATCGTCGGTATGCGAACCGGAATGGGTGGATGCCGAGCATCCGCTGTTCATCCTGTACACGTCCGGCTCGACCGGCACGCCGAAGGGTGTGCAGCATTCGAGCGGCGGCTATCTGCTGTGGGCCGCGCTGACGATGAAGTGGTCGTTCGACATCAAGCCGGACGACGTCTACTGGTGCACGGCCGACATCGGCTGGGTAACGGGGCACAGCTACATCGCCTACGGCCCGACGGCAGTGGGCGCCACGCAAGTGGTATTCGAAGGTGTGCCGACCTATCCGAACGCGGGCCGCTTCTGGGATACCATCGCCAAGCACAAGGTCAGCATCTTCTACACCGCGCCGACCGCGATCCGTTCGCTGATCAAGGCGTCGGACGTCGATGCGAAAGTGCATCCGAAAAACTACGACCTGTCGTCGCTGCGTTTGCTGGGCACGGTGGGCGAGCCGATCAATCCTGAGGCGTGGATGTGGTACTACACGCAGGTCGGCGGCGAGAAGTGCCCGATCGTCGATACCTTCTGGCAGACCGAGACCGGTGGCCACATGATCACGCCGCTGCCGGGCGCGACGCCGATGGTGCCGGGTTCGTGCACCTTGCCGCTGCCGGGCATCATGGCCGCGATTGTGGACGAGGCTGGTGTGGATGTGCCGAACGGGCAGGGCGGTATCCTGGTCGTCAAGCGTCCTTGGCCTTCGATGATCCGTACGATCTGGAATAATCCTGAGCGGTTCAAGTCGAGCTACTTCCCGGAGGAGTTGGGCGGCAAGATGTACCTGGCTGGCGATGGGGCGATTCGTAACAAGGATACGGGTTACTTCACGATCACCGGGCGGATTGACGATGTGCTGAATGTGTCGGGTCACCGCATGGGCACGATGGAGATCGAGTCGGCGCTGGTGGCGAATCCGCTGGTGGCTGAGGCTGCTGTGGTGGGTAAGCCGGACGATACGACGGGTGAGTCGATCTGTGCGTTTGTGGTGTTGAAGCAGGCGCGTCCGACTGGGGAAGAGGCCAAGAAGCTGGCGTTGGAGTTGCGGAATTGGGTCGCCAAGGAGATTGGTCCGATCGCCAAGCCGAAAGAGATTCGGTTTGGGGATAACTTGCCGAAGACGCGTTCGGGCAAGATCATGCGGCGTTTGCTGCGGGTTCTGGCCAAGGGCGAGGTGATCACGCAGGATGTGTCCACGCTGGAGAATCCGGCGATTCTGGAGCAGTTGAAGGAGGCTTCCTGATCAGTGTTCGTCGTCCCGCAGCGGCGGACCGCCGCGAAAGCGGGGAGCCATGCTGAGTTTGCCGTAGCCGGACGTTCAAGACTGGCGCCGAAAGTAGCAAAGATGCTGGATGGGTAAATAATGTTGGTACTCTCTGGAATCTTTGCTATAATTCGCGGCTTCTCCGAAAGGGGAAATGATGCAGGAGAGGTGGATGAGTGGTTGAAGTCGCACGCCTGGAAAGCGTGTATAGGTTCATAGCCTATCGGGGGTTCGAATCCCCCTCTCTCCGCCAAGGATACCGCAAACAACAGCAAAGTTTGCCTAAAAGCCCCTAAGTAATCAACGACTTAGGGGCTTTTTTACGTCCGTAGCGCCAAAGTTTGCCCATTGACACCCATCATTTTTGGGGGCAGTCTTGAGGGCATGCCCCTAAAGCGCTCAGGCGCATGCCCCCAAAATGCCCAAAATTGTCGTCCCGCTGACCCATACTCAGGTAAGCAGTGCCAAGCCGAAGGCCACCTCGTACAAGCTAGCCGACGGCGGCGGCCTGTATCTGGAAGTGATGCCGACCGGCCGCAAGCTGTGGCGAATGAAGTTCAAGCAGGCCAGTGGAAAAGAAAGCCGGTTGGCGTTCGGGGCCTATCCCGAAGTGACGCTGGCGGAGGCGCGCGTCAAACGCGACGCAGCGCGCAAGCAAATGGCTGGCGGGATTGATCCGGCCCAGGCCAAGCGCATCGAGAAACAGCAGACGGCGACCGCTGCGGCCAACACGTTCGAGGCTGTGGCGCGTGAGTGGCATGCCAACAAGCTCGATACTTGGCAACCGCGCACCGCCGCCAATATTCTGCACCGGCTTGAGATCGACGTCTTCCCGTTGATCGGGAAACTCCCCATCGCCGACATCAAAGCGCCGATGGTGCTCGACGTGCTGCGGCAGATTGAGAAGCGCGGCGCGCTTGAGATGGCCAAGCGACAGGGGCAGGTGTGTGGGCAGATTTTCCGCTTCGCGGTCGCCTCGGGCAAGGCTGATGTCGATCCGGTGCCTAGCCTGCGCGGAGCGCTCAAACCCAGCGAGGGTGGCCACCACGCCGCGATCACTCCCGATGAACTGCCTGAGTTCCTGCGCGTTTTCGAGAAAATCGAAGGTCGCATGTTCCCGCCCACCCGCATCCTGATGCGGCTGATGATGTTCATCTTCGTTCGTACCAGCGAGCTGACCGAGACGCCGTGGTCGGAGATAGACTTGGAAAACGAGTCCTGGGTGATTGACTGGCATCGCATGAAAATGGGGAAGCGGAAGATCAAGCCTCGCAAGGTCAACCATCATGTCTTTCTACCGGCGCAAGGCTGGGTGCTGCTGCGCGAACTGCACGCCATCACCGGTGGGAACAAGTACCTCTTTCCCAATCAGCGCGACCATGAAAAGCCGATCAGCAACGGCGCCATCCTGGCAGCGCTGGACCGCATGGGCTACAGCGGCAAGATGACCGGCCACGGCTTCCGTTCCCTGGCGATGGGTGTCATCAAAGAGCGGTTGGGCTACAGGCATGAAGTCGTCGATCGACAGCTGTCCCACGCGTCTGGCGACGCCTACGGCGAAGCCTACGACCGCGCGCTGTTCCTCGATGAGCGCCGCGTCATGATGCAGCAGTACGCCGACTATCTAGAGACGGCCGCCAGCGGCAAGGTGGTCGCGGGCCGGTTTGGCAAGGCTGCATAGTTTCTGCCGGCGCCGACCCCGGAGCGGTATCGCCAGCCCGAGCGCATGGGGCACGATTTACGCTGCAGCCTACCTTTAGCGGGGGAAAAGTCGGCTCCTTCACCGACCTGGTTGCAGCACCTATTTCATGAAGGCGCTTGAAGGAGCGCAAAATGAGCAAATTGCAGAGGCTTAAAAGCTGGTATTCGATTGAGGAGACTGCAGCGATGCTGTCGCAGTCACTGGGCGAAGTTGTCAATGATCGGGACGTTATTCAACTTGCAGCGGAAGGGGCGCTCAAGTGCTGCTGGTTTCTTAACGGAGATCATTTTGCGCGGCGAGCAACCGCCTTTTGCGCCTATCCGCGCGATCAGCGCTATCCCATCTATTCCAAACCGGTTTATGACGTGAACGGTGAATCTTGGGGGGAATCGTTGTCCGGGATCTGTAGGCTTCCCATTGAGTGGTGCCCAGCATGGGGCTGGTGGATACTCACTTTCATCGGCCTGGGTAGCGAAAGCGGAAATATGTGCGGCGCTCTGGTCATTGATGAAGACGGTGTCACATGGGAGCTGTACGATGAGCCAAGCAATGGGACGGGGGACTTTTTCCATTTTCCGAAAAGACATGAGGTTGTATTTCGGCGCGAAGACATCGACGAGTTCAAGTGGCGAACGACGCAAATAGCAGGTCATATATCAGAAAAACCACATCATTTGCCGCGCGCTGAATCGGAGGACCAACTAACGGAGAAGAACGATATCCCCGCGCCACAGTGGGTGACTAAGTCGATTGAAATTGCAAACAGTATAGGCGCTCAGAGATGGGCGGCGGGACAGCAACAGATCACCGCACGCAATATTTGCGGTGCAGTTGCTACCGAGCTTGAAAAAGGCGAAATGAACGAACCGCAGCGATACCATGGAACGCAAGGGCCGCGATCAGCCAGCAGCGTGCGGAACGCTCTGAAGGGCTGGAAATTTACGATTCCAGCTGGCACAAATAGCACAAATGGCACAAACAGATAATTTTCAGTTTTGTGCCATCGGGAAAAGAAGGAAACCCAGTAGCTGTATAGGTTTCTGATCGCCAGCGCTTGCGGTGGAACATGTAGTTTTGTGCCATTTGAGCCATAAAAATAGTTGTCATGTTCAACGATGCCCAGAAAGGCACAAACATGGCAACTACCGCAAATACCCAGACCACTCCCGCATCGCTTCCATTGGTTGGAATGAGCAGATGGCAACAGTTGCGCCACCTCATTCCAGTTAGCCGAGAAACCTGGCGCCAGCTCGTTATCGCTGGCAAGGCGCCGCCGGCAGTGCGCTTGTCCGAGCGTTGCAGTATGTACAGCAACGCGGAAATCCACCGGTGGTTGGCTGATCCGCGCGGCTATCGTCGGCTGCCGGAGGTGGTGTAATGGAGTCGCCGCGCCGGCCCAAAATAAAAAAGTCCGGGCGCCGCCAAGCAATCCCGGACCTCTTCGGTAATATAGTTCCAGCGCCAGATTCTACACCAGTTGCACGCTTTTTCGGCACCGACAATCCGCGCTACCTGCGCGCCCTGCATGCGCTCCTGATCCGCCCGATGTCCCGTGCCCACCTGGACGAGGTGGCCGGCTGCGCCAACGCTCCCGACCTAGTATCGAACATCCGCGAGCTCGGCCTCGGCAAGAACGGGCTGGCGTGCACGATGATCGATGACACCGACCGCGACGGCCGCAAGATCAAGCGCGGCGTCTATAACCTGACCGACGCCGGTCGCCGCGCCATCACCGCCTGGCTGCGTCTGCGCGACCGGAAGGCCGGCGAGTAATGGGCATCGACCGTAGCAAGCGCCGGAAGGGCGACTCGGGGCGCGACGGCGGTGGTTTCATCGCGCTGCCTTGGAGTGTCACCGATTGCCCCGCATACAGCCGCTTGTCGCATCCTGCGCGGGGTCTCTTGCTGGAGTTCGCGCGTCAATATGTCCGCGACAATAACGGCCGCCTGCTAGCTTCCGCCGCCTACCTGGCATCGCGGGGCTGGACGAGCAACGACGTCATCACCCGCGCCAAGCGGGAACTGCTGGAGTCGGGGTTTATCTTCGAAACCGCCAAAGGCCAGCGGCCGAACAAGGCAGGTTGGTACGCGGTCACATGGCGCACGCTAGACAAAATTGACGGATACGACGCCGGCGTGACGGCCGCCTTCGAGCGCGGCGCTTACCTGAAAACTCAGCCCGAGAAAATTAGCATCCTTAAACCGCCTCACGGTGTAGAGAGGCCCGCTATTGCACCGTCTCACGGTGTAGGGGCTGTGTCTGTTGCACCGTCCCACGGTGCAATCAGGCCCCTTTTTAACCCGCTATCTACACCGTCTCACGGTGACCATCTAGAAGTACCATCTGCCGGTGAACTTGAGTCAGCAGATCCCGGCAATACCGACCACGACCACGAACAAGCGGAGGCGCCATGAGCCGCCAGACCGCTACCCTGGTTCTTGCCATCTTGGCCGAGGTCGACCGCGCCGATATGCCGGGCCACACTCGCCACACCTTGGCCCGCTTCATCAACGAACAGTGCGCAGCGGCCGGCATCAAGGCCATCGACCGGGCGGCGCGCGTCCAGTTAGCGCGCCGGCTGCTCGATGCTGGCGAGCCTCGGTCGACCATCCGCGACCGCCTCATGCTGCGTTTCGACATCGGCCGGTCGGTCGCTTACGGCACCATCGACGCCGCTTTGAAACTGTCCGGAAATGCCGAAAAAAATCGGACGCAACTGCCGCATGATGGACTCACCTGAAAACCATTTGCACCTCAACCGAAAGGAAAAAAATGCTTCGCCAAGATACCGAGGAATTTATGCGCAAGGCCCGCGAGTTCGGCCTCATCGAAGAGATGGACCGGGAACTCGAACTGCGCAAGAACGAAGAGCGCCTGACCGTCATCGCAGAGCTGGCCGCGCTGCCAACGGCCGAGCAAGCCGGGCTGCCGGCCCTCACCAAGGCCGCTGCTGCTGCGTACAACGCGTTGGAACGCGCGCAGGACGAGTACAAAAAAGCCGACAAGGCCTATAAGGAAGCCAGCATGCAAAGCTATGGCGCGGGCATCAAGCACGAAGGCGCCCGCAATAGTCTGGAAAAACGTGCGCGCGAGCTGTCGCCACAGTTCATGCGCGACGCTTACGAGGAACTGACGCTCCTCGACGGTCACGTCACGCGCCAATATCGTGAGTCCTTCGAGACGGTGCGTGACGGATGGCTCGGCCAAGCCCGCGCTGTCGTTACCAACAACGGCGAGGCAATGCTGGCCTGCAGGAAGACCATCGACAGCGCGAAGAAGCGTCTGCTGGCGATGATGTTGGAAGCCACTCCGTTCGAAGAAAGCGAGGCCGAAACGGAGAAGCTGGTGCATACGGCGAAAGAGCAGGCATTCAAACTTGGTGTGAATCGCCAGGAGTTCGCTGAGAGCCGCAAGCCGAAAGACCAGGCCGACAAGGCAGAAGCATCAGCCCATCGCGCCAGCGTCCGCCGTGCGAAACAGATCACGGCCCTGCAGCCATAAGGACTCCACCATGAAACGACAAATCCTCTTGGGGCAGTTGGCCAGCCAGGCATGGGCAATGCACCCCGACCACCTGGCCAACCTGTCCGCCGTCCTGCATCGCTGGTCTGCAGGCGATGCGGCCGGCGCCGACGTGATTGCCGACGTCCACGCCGCGCAAGAAGGCCGGGCCGCACGTAAGGCCGCGACGCCACCCAAGCCGACCGGGAATATTCAAGTGCTCAACCTGTGGGGCGTGATGTCCCAGAAGGCGAACCTAGTCAACGAAATATCTGGTGGTGGCGGCACGTCGACGCAGGCGTTCACCCAGGCATTCCGCGACGCGATGAATGATCCGTCGGTGGCCGGCATCCTGATCGACTGCGACAGCCCGGGCGGATCCGTCACCGGCACGCCGGAACTGGCGGCGGAGGTCATGAAGGCGCGCGGGGTCAAGCCGGTCTATGCGTTCGTGAACGGCCTGGCTGCATCGGCGTGCTACTGGGTGGCCAGCGCCTGCGAGGCCATCTACTCGACGCCCAGTGGTAGCGCCGGCAGCATTGGCGTGTACTGCACCCACACCGACGCCAGCAAGGCGATGGAAAAGGCCGGGCTCGCGCAGGAATTCATCAGCGCCGGGAAGTACAAGACCGAGGGCAACTCAAACGGCCCGCTGAATCCTGAAGGCCGGGCTCACATCCAAAGCCAAATCGACAGCTTCTACAACGCGTTCACCGGCGACGTGGCGCGTGGGCGTGGTACCACAGCGGCCTCAGTCAAAGCCGGCTACGGCCAAGGGCGCTGCTTGCTGGCAGACGAAGCGTTGAAGGCTGGGTTGATCGATGGGGTATGCACCTTCGACCAAGCGATTGCCAAGCTGGGCGCGCGCATCAAGGGCAGCGCGACCGGCGCCGCCAGCACTGCGCGGCATGCAGCAGGTACAGCCAGCGCAGTGCATGCAGCAGCCCGACAGCGGCAGCTTGAAATTGCAGCCCTGACCGGCCCGGCTCCGGCCGCCAGCAGCGCCACGCTGACGAAGAACAGCGAGCAGGTGCAGGCCAGAGCTGCCGCGCGCCGGCGCCAGATTGAAATCGCATCGACTTAATCCACCACCACCCGAAAGGATTCACATGACCACTATCGTATCCGGCCTGCTGCTCGACGGCGACCTGACCGGCCAGCTCACCACGGTCACCCATGCCAAGAACATGGCAGTGTCCACCTCATCCGCGCTGGTCGGCACCGTCACTATCAACGGGAATGGCCTGACCTTCACCAGCTCCGCCAACCTGAACGGCGTACAGAGCGTAGCCGCCGATGTCTGGGGGCTGGCGTTCTTCACGCTGTCCAATGCGGCCGACGTCGGCAAGGTGCGCGTGACCTGGACGTTGCCGTGACTTGGCGCGCCGACGAGATCACGGCGCGGCTGGAGCTGATACTTGCCGCGCCCTCATTGCCGCCGGTTGAGCCTGTGCTGATGGCCCAGATCCTCGTTGACGAGACGGCCCGCATGCCAGGCCTATCCGAGGACTCGCTCTGCGTCCTGCTGGGCCTGGCCGCGCAGCTGCTGAAACACGGCTCGGCAATGAAGGCTCAGGGCGTGATCAGCGCTGCGATGAAGCACTGAAATCCCGCACCTTGTGGCGAGAAAGTGGCGAAGCGAATTGCATATCGCCTTTAGGTACGGGGTTCCATGATTATCATCAGTCATCGGTAAGTGATGTAAAGACGATATTTTTTTATTCAAAACAGACGAGGAAGACATGCAAATGCAACAACCGATGTTCACACCAAACGGTGACGGCTATGACGTCAGCCCCGCCGGCGTGCTGATCCTGGCTGCAGGGACTGTGCATGGCCCGGCTCAAGAGACGACACCAGACGGCATACGAAACGCCCAACGCCTGGTGGACGGCATCCTGAGCGCCGCGCGCGCCGGCGGATACGCCCAATGCGAGGTGCTTGAAACCTTGCTGGCCAAGCTGCCATATACGCCCCGTGTGGGCGCCATGGCCCAGGCCGCGTGCGCTGTCATAAGCGCCCCTGCCATGCGCGCGGCGTTGTACTCAAGCGGGCTGTGATTCAGGGCCTGCTAGAACACGCTGTGAGCCGCTTTCTACAACAGTGGTGCTCAGATATGGGCGCCGCGCCAATCGGCGCATGGCGAGCCTGCCAAACGGTCCGGCGGTCATCCCGGATGGGGTAGGGGGATGTAAATCCCTGCGACCGAGGCCCGAAAAGACCGGCCATGCAAGCTTTTTTTTATTTATCGAAGGATTTGCTTTGAAAAATTCCATGCACTCCCCACCGAAAGGACTGTCCACGCTGGCCAAAGCCTGGTGGAACAAGCTGACCGACGAATATGGGATCGACGACCAAGCCGGCCTGCTGCTGCTTGAGACGGCGATGCGCGCGATGGACCGCATGACCGAGGCGGCGGCGCTGATCACCAAGCACGGCATCGTGACCGAGGACCGTTTCGGCCAACTGCGCCCGAACCCGGCCACCACCATCGAGCGCGACTCGCGCGCGGCAATGATCAGCGCGCTGAAAGCCTTGAATTTGGACCTGGAGCCGCTCGGCAAGCCGGGCCGGCAACCTGGGAAGTGACATGCCGACCAACCGAAAACGCACCACGCGCGGCCGTCGCGGGCCGCCGATAGACCATGACCAGTGGGCAGTCCTAACTGATCAGGAGCCCGAAAATCCATTCATCAAGTTGATCCCCCGAGAGAAACAGTGGCGTGACCTGTGGACTGAGCACCGCGATGCCATCCTTGCCGACTGGGCAGCCAAGCACCCCGGCACCAGGCCCAGCTTCTGGTGGAAGTACGATGCGCCGCGCGAACTGGCCCCGAACGAGGACGACCCCACAGGCGAGCCATGGGACGTTCCCTTTGCACGCCTGCAGATTGGCGGCGCACCAGTCGAACCGGACGCCAGCCACTGCGCCGGCAATTTCGGTATTCCCGCATCGGATCTGGATGACGATGATCCCGCCTTGCTCGCCAATCCACCGATATGGGAGAGCCAGGCCGCCTATCTGAAGCGCCACCGCCTGCTGTATCCGGGCGAGGCAACGCGAATCAAATCGCAGGCTGCGCCAGCGGCGCGCGCTGGCCGGCCTGCTGCCAAACGGAGCTGAGATGACCAACGACCGAGAACTCATTCATGCCGCACTGCAGTGGCACGCCGCCCACGCCCGCCGGTTGGCCATCGGGAAGGATAAACGCAGGATCGATGCCCAGATCAAGGCCGGCGGCGCTGACGGGTGGTGCGTGCAGCGCTGCGTGCAGCAGAACGAAACCGGGCGCCAGTTGACAGAGCTTAAACGCAAGGAGCTGGCCGCCCTACGGCAGCTGGCCAAGGCATGCGCGAAGCAGCGCGGCCGGCTGGATACCGCCGACGTCATCGACCTCGACGGCGCCGCAGTACTGCTGCCTGCCAAGGCTGAAGTCCACCGCCGGTGAGGTTCGCTACTGCGACGCCCTCCGGTGGTGGGTGTCCAAATTTATTTGCATACCCCTTCGTGTCCACCACGAACCCTGCCGCCGGGCCCTTCGTCTGAAATTCGTATGAAGCCCGGTCACTTTCCCGCGCGACCGGGAATCATCGAGAACACCGAAACGGTGGTCACGAGCGCCCCGGGCGCCGACCTATCCCGCCAATGGCGGAACAGTCCGCAGCACCTGGCCATCCCGTCCCCCAACGGTGGATGGGGCTCATGCACGTCGTCAGGCGCATACTTCCTCAACTTGAGGGCGTCCACGAACTGTGGGAACCTATGTACTGTTGGTGCCGGCCAGCGAACCGGGAAATCCCGGAACGCCACCGGTGCAGGAAATCCTGCATCGCCTCGAGGTAGGGAAATCTCACTTTGCCCCGCTATGGGAAATCCCATATCGCCTAAATCCGGGAAAATCCCGCATTTACGTCCAGCCCGAACCGGGAAAATCCCGGTATGGGAAATCCCATAGTGCCTACATCTGGGAAAATCACACATCTACATCGACGCGTCAGCCACGCGTGCGGCACGCGTCAAGCACACGTCGACGTCCATCCAAACTTGGATGCATCCAGTCCGTCACGCAGAAGATGCGCCCAGTTTTCAGCGCATCTCGGCGGCGAACGCTCGCGAGGCTTCGCGACTCCGCGCGGTAGTGCGAGACGGTCCCAGGTAGTCCCGATTCAGGACACCCTGTCCTGAATCGGGACGCCTGGCCGGTAAGAATTTACTGAGGTGTGAGCAGAACTGCGCGCATCTGCAACGCAACCTGTCACGGCGCCTGCAACGGCTGTAATGCGTTACAGGTTGGCGCGCCGAACCGTTCCGGAACCCTTTCGATACCCTTTCGCGAAGCCTTTCAGGAAGCCTTTGCCGAAGCCTTTCGGGAGCCCTTCGAAGCCCCTTGCAAGCCCCTTCGAAGGACTGCGCCAAGCGGGCGCCGCGCCGCGTCCGCATCCTGTCCGCATTTCGTCCGCAATTTGTCCGACCGCGCGCGGACGCGCTGCGGAAACCCAGCTGGTTTTGTCCGGTACCAAGTGGGCACCGGGCCGGCGCCGCCTCGGTTCAACGAACGTTGAGCGCATGTTGAACGTGCGTTGAACGGCCGTTGGACTGGCGCTGGGAAACTACAGGAAATCTTGTAGTTTGCGGGGGACTATCAGTCTCTCCCAAATCCCGACCAGGCCGGCAATTGGCCGGGCGCGGGGAAACTACGGGAAATCCCGGAGTTTGCGACCAACTTTAAGTGGGTCACAAATACCGGCCAGAACGGTATTTGGTCGATTTCTACATGTGGGATTTTCCGGTATGTACCAGGATGGCCGTCGGCCGTGAGTGAACATCGGTAACACGCAAATCTGCGGCTTACTTTAGGTATGGTGCAGCTGCAGGAGATTTTAAGTCTCCTGCAAATCTGCGAGTAGGATTGAACGACTCGCAAATGCTAGCCCGGTCTAATTGTGAGGCTGGCCCACAATTACCAGATTTTCCGGTAATGACGGATCGTTCGGCGGAACGACACCCCCGAATCGGTGTTCTCAAACGCTGCGCCAAAGTGGTGTTCCGAAGCACTGGCGGCAGCCGGCCCGCACCTCGGATGGTATGGACGAAAAAAAAGCCCGCATCTGCGGGCCTTAGTGATATCAAGCTGCTTTCGGGAGTGGCTCTTGAGACTCTGCCGACTGGGGCTCTTTCGTCTCTTGGGCCTTTTGCTCCTCAAGCGCTGCAATCTCGTTGTGAAGCTGGACAGCAATCCGTTTATATTCGGATTCAGCGAAAAGCTTCAGCGCTTTTTTCATCAGAGGCTGGTAACCCATGCCGTGATGCTTCGCGATGAACTTGAAATCTTCGATCAATTCTTTTTTCAATCTTATGGAAATGGCTTGCATTCCCTGATCATCGTCAATTTGCTTTTCGAGTTCCTTGGGGGCAGGCTTCGCATGCGCTTTGTCTCGACCCAGCGCGCCATTTTCCCAATTCTCGGCGGTGCTCTCGATTTTTCCCTTGGTCATCATGTGTTTCTCCATTTGGTGGCTATTTTCCTTCTTCATCGTACATGCGGATTTCCGCATCGTTCGGCTCAAAAGCCGTTTTCAGGTAGTACTTCATGTCTTTGTAGACGTAGACAATTTTTAACAGGCGACCAGAGTTCGTTTCTGCGATAAACCAAAGTGTTGGCGGATCTGTTCGATGTTGCTCCCGATCATCAATTAGATTGATACCACATTTGTTATCAAAGCACTGGTCAACCTCTTCAGTCGTCACTCCGTGCTTTGCATCGAGCTTGCCATCTATGCGATGGGACACAACAAAAACCCTCTTCATGTCACCTCGACGTTTAGAATTTTGTATATACGAAGATAATTGAGCCCGGGTGAAAGTGCAATGGGCTTATCCACAGAATATGTACAAACATACAACAAATCCTGTGGATAACTACACTTTTTACAATTTATATTTTGCGAAAAGGAATCATTGTTGAGGCTAGCTTCCGGTAAGTGTGTATACCAATTTATGGCGCCATTTCGAAAAATCAAGTACTTCGAGAGCGCTAGCCGAATCCTTTCTACCCATCTTCTCAATCATTGAAATCGCCAGTCAGGCACTTCTTCTGGCCGACTAGCCATTATTCCACCACCCGCCGATCCGCGACGCGCCATACACCAGAAGGCTGACCAGCATCACAACACTGCCGGCACCTGGCGAGACGCCGATGTAGGCAACCAGGCCAACGCAAATTCCGATCACCCCCAGCAACTGGCCGCCCTTGTATTTCTTCGACGTCATCTCGATGGTCGTCGGAGTCGGCGCGGCAGTTTCGTTGTTCGCCCGAACGGCATCCGGCACCATCGGGTGAGCGCATGTTGGGCACGATACGGCCTTATCGGAAATCTGCTTGTCGCAGGCGGGGCAGGAGATCAGTGGCATGTGGTTCTCGGTGCGGCAAGAGCGTGCCGTTTCGCTCTTCTATTATAGTTATGTTGACAAATGGAAATCTCCCCAATTATCTCGATTTCCACCAGGCTACGAAAATCCTTGACGGTTTACCACCGTCCGACTATCCTAAAAAAGCACCGAAAAAAGACGGTGCCGGGTTTGGCGACTCGAACTACACATGGCGGACAACCGCCGACAGGCGGCTTTTTTTCGTCCGTACCATCACGTCTCTATGAGCGGCAGTGGTGGGGATACCTTCGGGTATGCCGGTTTCCGTGTGTGCCGGTTCGCCAACCCCGCCATCTGCTGCTCACCCCGTTTGGCGACGGGGTGTGCGGATCACCACCACACACGGAGGCAACATCATGCCAAGCACCGCCACACATAGCGCCATTGCGCGCGCACCATCCCTCATCACCAACCTGCTGACCGAACTACGTCACGCAGACAACATCTTCAAGGTCATGCTCAATGTCATGACCATTCAACAAAAAGCCAAGGTGGCCGAGCAGCTGGAGGCGGCGGGCGTCGCCGGCGACGGCATGACTCGGCACCACGAGCGTGCGGCCGTCATTGCTGCGGTAACTGCGGCGCCGGCCTGCACATGTACCGCCAGCAACATCGATACCATCCAGCAGCTGCGCGACATCGAGGCGCAGGCTGTCGACGTGCAGCTGCAGGCCGGCCACGCCGATATCCTGCTACGCCTGTTGTTCGAGAGGCTGGACCAGGTCGGCGACGCGTTGCCGATCATCGCCACCGTTAACTGCCTGGCCACCTGCACCGCGCGGGCTGTGACGCTGATGCGCGAGGCCGCCGACAGCATTGTTGCGCTGGTGGCGGAAGGCGGTGCCGCATGAGTACGCTGAATCCGAAAATCAAATACGAATACATGCCGTGGGGTGAAATAATCAGCGGTTCAAAGGAGGCGCTGCAGCGCCTGGGCATCGCCATTGGCATGGCATTCCCCGGCGAGCCCGGCGCACCGAAGCGATGCGTGAAGATATTCGACCCACGCGGCTTCCCTGCTCGAATTATCAAATCCTATTTAGGCGAGGAGTACAGTGCCTGTATCGACATCCCGGGCCGCGAGCGCCCCGAGGATGCGCCAGAGATAGTCGTTGCCCCTGGAGTTGCTATGCGTGAGCACTATCATTTCAACGCCTATACAGGGACCGCCGACGCGCTCATCGTCGCTGGGCTGGTGCTGCCCGGTCAATTTCCCGGTCAGCCAGGAATGCGAAAAGTCATAGTCACGATATTTGCGGATGGAACGATTCCAAGCGGCGCCCCGACCATCCGCCACCGGCGCGCGGATGAGCCGGGGGCCAAGCGGGTGCGGCGCGCTTCGAAGACCACCTATCAGGTCAGCGTGAACGTGCCTGAAGATGAGTCGGAACGTCGACGAGAAGCCTACTTCGCCGCGCGGGACAAGTATGAGGCGAGGATGCGGGCCTTGCCGAGGCCAAGGCCGTTAAGTACCGCCGGCGATGCCGGCCACCCCGACGTGAACCGCCGGCTTAATGGCACCTGCATTATTTTGGATCTACACGCGGCCCGCGCCGCTCGCCAGCATGGTGCTGCTGAGGCCCAGGGTGGTTGCACTAGCGCGTCCGTTGATGCCCAGGTCAATGTCGGCCACAAACGCCCACGCCAGACGACCAAAGAGAGACAGGCCACACAAGAAGAGCGCTCCGACGAGAACCTCAATTTGACCGAGGACGAGAAGAAAATCATCATGGACTATCGCCGCATGAATAAGGCGAGCCGCGAGTGCATGCAGCGCGTTTTCCCGGAGGTTGCCAGAAAAGACCAAGAGCGTTCGGCGGCAGAATCAAGGCTGAAATTGAGACTCATCCAGGGAGGTGCATGATGACTACGCCCCGGACTCGCAAGAAGCCGGCCGCCGGCCCGCTGCGCCTCGTTACGGACAACCTCAGCGCCGAGGACAGGGAGTTGCTCAGCTACTTCCATGCGATGGCGCACGAAGTCAGACCGAGTGCGCTCTTGCTGCTTCAACATGCGGCCTTGCACCGGCCGCTGGTGGAACCCGCCGCAGAACCCGCGCCCGCCGGCCTCCGCTTGGTTGGTGGCGCCGACAAGCGGGGGCGGAATTGAACGCCCTGCAAGCTCTGGTCAACGGCGCCAACGGCAATTTTTTCTGTTATCGATGTCGCGCTGGAGGCAGGCCATGACGACCCTGGCTGAACTGGCCCGCATCCGATCCGAGTATGGCCTGGCACCGGTGGGTGGCGTGCTGTGGCTCGGCGTCGGCATGCTGCCGCCCAAGCGCAACGCTATCGAAATCGACCCGGCCAACCTGCCCACGGCGCTGGAATGTCGCGCGGTGGCCGGCCTAGATGTGGTGCTAGTCTTTCCTGGCAAACTGATGCGCTACGGTACGCTGAGCACGCTGTCCGACCGGCTGTATGAGGCCCGGCCGCGCCGGCTGCTGTTGGTCGACGGCGACTACAACCGGACCGCGTTTCTCAAGCTGGCGAAATCATGATGGCGGACGGACACACGGATAGCCGGATAGCCGGCTTCACGCTTGCCCAGGAGGACGACGCGGCGCGGTCGACGCGCATCGAGCTTGAGCGCGCCGGCGAAACCGCGCGCACCTTTGACCGCTCCATGCAGCGCGGCGAACGGGTGGTGAAGATCCGCTGCGGCGCCGATATCATGCCACTCCCCATCACCTGGCTGTGGCCCGGCTGGGTACCGGCCGGGAAGCTGACCATCCTGGCCGGCGCCGCAGGGACCGGCAAGACCACACTCGCCCTAGCACTGGCGGCGGTGCTGACCGCCGGCGGCCGCTGGCCGGACGGTAGCGCCTGCGCCGGTCAGAGCAACGTGCTGATCTGGTCGAGCGAGGACGTGGCCGACGATACGCTGGTGCCGCGCCTGATTGCCTCCGGCGCCGACCTCGCGCGCTGCCACTTCATCGAGGGCATCGCCCAGGATGGCCAGAGCGTGCCCTTCGACCCGTCGCAGGACATCCCCGACCTGCGACGGGCAGCCGAGGCCATCGGCGGCGTCAGCCTGCTACTGATTGATCCCATTGTGTCGGCGGTGGCCGGCGACATGCACCGGGCCAACGACGTGCGCCGCAGCCTGCAGGCGGTGGTGGACTTCGCCGACGCCCACGGCTGCGCTGTCATCGGCATCACGCACTTTGCCAAGGGCGGCGCCGGCAAAGCGCCACAGGACCGGGTTATCGGCTCCCAGGCGTTCGGCGCGCTCGCGCGCATGGTGCTGGTGACAGCGAAGGAGGAAGGCAGTAACCGACGAGTGATGGCGCGCGCGAAGTCGAATATCGCGCCGGACGACGGTGGCGTGACCTACTCGCTGGAGCTGGTGACGATTGCCGGCGGCATCGAGGCCACGCATGCGGTTTGGGAAGGCGTCATCGAGGGCACGGCGCGCGAGATTCTCGGCGACGTCGAACACGACGACGGCGGCGACGATGGCGACGCTGGTCAGGACTTGGAGCGCATGCTGGTAGACACACTGCGCGAGGCCGGCGGCAAAATGGCTACGAAAGCGCTGCAGGCCGAGGTGCGGGACGCCGGGCACTCATGGGACGCAGCCAAGCGCATGAAGAAGTCGCTGGGCATCGAGGCCAAGAAACTCAGCATGGGCGGCGCTTGGATATGGTGTCTTCCAGAAACAATGGGGTGAAGGGAGCGCGAAGGGAGCGAAGAGAGCACAGTTTTTTCTGCGCTCCCTTCGCTCCCTACGTGCGCTCTTCGGGGAACGGTGATACTGGCGCTGGACGACAAGGGAGTGGTGAAACGCCACCCCCTTCCGCAAAACTGAGGAGGGGGGCATAAGCTGCGCCACCCCGAGAACATCGCCAACTTGCCGCGCGCTGGCCGTGACGGGCAAGCGGCTAGCCGGCGTGACTTTGCCTTAGGCAACGCTGGAGCAAGAGAGCTTCAGTGTTGTTGTATTGATAGTGCGGTGATGGCGCATCAAGACGGAATAGGTCATAGTTCATGCTATTATTTTCCTTTTGACAACAACAGGTGAACTATGGATATGACGGTCAAGCTCAGCGATTTGTTGACGGTGCTGGCGGCCCTTCTTGGGCCGATTTTGGCCGTGCAGGCGCAAAAATGGGTAGAGCGCCGCCAAGCAAGAAACGCGATTAAGGATGAGATCTTCAAGTCTTTGATGGCGACGCGCGCCACGCGCCTTTCGGCAGAGCACGTGCAAGCGTTGAACATGATCGACATTGCCTTCTATGGCAAGAACGTGCGCGGCGAACGAAAGCAGACCAAGGTAGAGAAGAACGTCACTAGGGCTTGGCACGAGTACTTCGCTACTCTCCAGGAGAGTGTCGGCCCAGACGGCACGCAAGATCAGCATGGAAGACTCATGGCGCGAAGAGATGACAAATTCAACGAGTTGCTCGTCGCAATTGCCACGGCTCAAGGCTACGATTTCGAGGCGCTCGAGTTGCGTCAGCGCAGATACAATCCCGAGGCTCACAACAATCTGGAGAATCAGGCACTTGCAATCAGAACGGGCGTAGAAGCTGTGCTGTCTGGCCGACAATCCATCAAAATGGAATTGACGAATCTTCCGCCAGCGTCAGGCAACCATCGATAACATCACGCCCCCTCCAGTCCTATCGCGTGCTCGTGCGTGAAATGTGAGAAGAAAAATTTTTCGGGGCAGGGATGGGGGCAGAAATATAATCTCATTCTTGTGATGTGAGTATTCATGCGGCTTGCAAGGGGAGGTTAGAATCCCCCTCTCGCCAAGGACACAAAAGCAAAAGGCCACCCTCGGGTGGCCTTTTTGTTTTTGTGCCTTGGCGGAGAGAAGCAAGCCCCCTGCGGGGCTTGCGCGGGGGATTCGAAAGCGGTCGCCCTGCAGGGCGCCGCGCGGTCGCGGGACGCGACCGAATCGCCACTTTGCCGACGCGATAGCGGCGGCGCGCCGGAGGCGCCAGCGCGAAGCGCAAAATTCCTATCGGCACTATTTCCTTCTGCTAAGTGTCCATTTGCCGGATATGACCCTCTTTCAATGGGCAAGCGGCGGTGGCAATTGCCCCTCAAAACTGTTATCTTCTGATGCACAACGTGCCTACGCAATGACTTTCTCAGGTCTCAACACAGCGCTGCACGAATCCCGGTGCAGAAGCGTCATGGCACCCCCTTAACGCTCTAACTGTGGGTGATGAATGGCCGACGTTCATATTCAATCATGTCTGCTGGTTCAAGAGGAATATGGACGTTCCAATACGCTAAAAGTGATTGGGAGTGGCGATCATGGAAATTCCTCGCAGTTCTTGCTTGTTCGTCGCCCGAGAGCTGATTCCACTGGAAATGCAACCAATTCTGCCAATCATGTGGATTGGTGCTTTGTTGTTGGCGCCTGGGAGCTAGAAGCGATTGCGGCACAGGCAGCTAAGCTCTTAGCAAGAATGAACAGCTTGGCCCAGGTTTCTTATTCAATGGGCTACGACTCGCATACGCTGGTGGGACTGAAGGGGCAAGATAACTCCGGCAATTGGAAATTCTATATCGACTTTCAGGACCAAAAGCCGCTGGCGCATAGCTGTGGTCGCCATGATAGATGGCGCACTTATTTTTCGGATGCAGCCGATCTTGCAGATTTTGTCGGACTGCTAGCAAGAATCAGAATTGATGTTGGTCGCTTTGGCGGCTATCTGCCTATAGAAGTCTGGCCAATACCATGCGCCGAAAGAGCGTTGGATCACTACATAATTATTTCTGAGAAGATCGAGGCAGCAGACGAATGTCATGAGCTGGACGACGTAGTGACATGTCTACGTCAAATGGGGGAAGGATGCGCTACATTTGGCGATCCAATGGAGCAGAGACTTTGGATTAAATCCGAGATCGCCACTTGCATAGATTGCGCTCGAAAGTTTGAGCGTCCATATGGGCAGGGATGGCGGAAACGTTGTTATGAGTGTTGGAAGACATCAGTTGGTAGAGCCGGGCAGTAATTCCAAATTGCCAAAACTGTAATTTGTAAGATAAAGTAGTTGCCAAGAGGAACCCATTGGCAATTCGCGCGAAAGCTGCGGAGACGGTCGTTTCTGTCGGCGCCACGGGGACCGGCCCACCCCTGGAGGCGTAGTGAAACTGAAATTGCCCCCCTTCCTCGCGATACACTACGCGAAGGGCGGAGACGACATACGGCAGATCAAGTGGCCCGGCTATGAGGTCGAGGGCATGTTTGCCAAATGGACCGGCGACGCAGGAAGCGGCCTAGTATTCGTCCCTGACCATGCTGCCCAACCGCATGTGTACCTGCTCGCAAAAAAACCGAAAGTGGACGTGGGCGATATGCGGATCATCGTGCACCGTTTCGATGAAATCCCGTCTTCCGACGTCGATCTTTCGCATGAAGAGTGGTTTTATCCAAGCGAATCTAGCGTCGATAGTATCCTTGCGGGTCATGTTCCGGCCAAAGCGGTCGAGTCCTGGCGAGGAGCTTTCTCTTACGTGCAGGAGGATGAGGCAAGGGAAATCGTCGGACTACGAACCCCGCAGATCGGTGCTTTGCACGCAATTCAAGCGCACTGGAGCGTGGACGGCGGAGTAGCAACGGTGGTAATGCCTACTGGCACCGGAAAAACTGACACAATGATCGCAGCGACGGTCTCGTCCGCATGTGAGCGCGTGCTCGTGGTAGTGCCAACCGATGCATTGCGGACTCAGCTCGCCGAAAAATTCCTGACCCTTGGTGTACTGCGCTCGGAAAAGGCGAAGCTTTTGCAGGATTCCGCGAGCTACCCCGTTGTTGGCACCCTCAAGCATACGCCGACGACAGTCGAGGAGACGGAGCGATTCTTCGGTGCTTGCAATGTCGTTATCGTCACGAGCGGGATAGCGGCGCGTTGTGAGCTAGCCGTCAGGGAGCGAATTTCTGAGCTTTGCCCCTATTTATTTATCGACGAGGCGCATCATGCGGAAGCACCGACATGGAGAGCCTTCAAGAAGTCATTCAAGCTGCGCAAGATCCTCCAATTCACAGCCACACCTTTCCGAGAGGATGACAAACTCGTGGACGGGCGAATTATCTACCGCTATCCATTGCGAAAGGCACAGGCGGAAAACTATTTCAGGCCCATAGCCTTTTGTTCCGTGTTGGAGTTCGACCAGAGCAAGGCGGATGCCGCGATAGCTGCCAAAGCTATTGAGGAACTCCGCGCAGACGTAACGGGAAAGCACATCCTTATGGCGCGGGTGGCCAATATCCACCGTGCTGCCGACGTTTTTATGCTTTACCGACCGCATGCGGAGTACGGCCCGGTTCTGCTGCACTCAAAACTGAACGCGAAGGAGCGCGAGGAATCCACGAGGGCGCTGATGAAAGGACGCTCCCGCATTGTCGTCTGCGTTGACATGCTCGGCGAAGGATTTGACCTACCTGAGCTGAAAATCGCTGCCTTCCACGACATCCGTAAGACGCTAGCGGTGACCCTTCAGCTCGCCGGACGGTTCACTCGCTCACGGAGCGACCTTGGTAACGCAACGTTCATCGCCAATACCGGCATTGTCGAGGTTCGGGAAGAGCTCAGAAAACTTTATTCCCGCGACCCGGACTGGAACGTGCTATTACCACCGCTCAGCGATGGAGCCATCGACGAGCAAGTAGCGACCCAGGAGTTCGTTGACGGATTCTCGGAGTTCCCATCCGAGTTCCCGCTCAGGGAGATTCGTCCTGCCGCAAGTACTGTGATCTATCGGACTAAGTGCCGGGCATGGAATCCCCACGCTTTTGAGGATGGGTTACGCGGAGCCAGTTCTTACGATCAGTTGCATATTTCGATAAACGAACAGAAGCGGATGCTCATTGCTATCGTTGGCCGTAGCAGCCAGACCGAATGGGCGGCCCTGGAAGACATTCGGGACTGGACTTGGGAAATGTTTGTCATGTATTGGTCGGAGGAACAGGCGCTCTTGTACGTGCACGGCTCTGGTAACCACGGAGAGTTTCAGGGGATTGCCCATAAAGTCGGTGGCGATGATGTAGAGCTTATAAGCGGTGCGCATCTGTTTCGGTGTTTCCACGGTATTGCACGTCTCATGTTCACTAACGTTGGCTTGACTGAACACCTGGGCCGCCTAGTGCGCTATACGGGCCGCATGGGGCCAGACGTTGGCCAGCGGCTTACGGACGCGCAGAAGCGAAACACTCAGAAGTCGGTGCTGTTCGGAGCGGGTTACTCTGGCGGCGAAAAAGCCACTATCGGAGTATCGCGAAAGGGACGCGTATGGTCGTTTAAGCGACTCCGGCTAGATTCGTTTGTGACGTGGTGCGACGCGGTCGGGTTAAAGGTTCTCGACACCACGATCGACCCGGACGAGGTGCTGAAAGGGACGCTGGAGCCAGTAATAGTCTGCACTCGTCCGGAGATCATACCGATCGCGATAGACTGGCCTACACACCTCTATCACGATTTAGAGCAGGGCTATTCGCTGCGGTTCGGCGGAGGCGACCCGGTCCCGTTTTATTTCGTAGGTATCGAGTTGGAGAATTCGGACACCAAAGGCGATCTTACTTTCCGGATATTCACTGAGGAAGCCGCCACAGTCCTGCGGTTAGAACTGTTCGGCACCGACGAGGTGAGCGACTTCAAGGTCGTGCATGTCTCCGGAGACAGTCTGTCGTTCTGCACGGCGCGCGCATCAGCAAGCGCGGAACTGTTCCTCACCAAGAATCCACCTTTGATCTGGTTTGTGGATGGGTCGAGTCTAGAAGGCAACCAGCACGTATCTCCAAAGGCCAAGCACGACCCCTACGACAGAAGCAAGATCGCCGCATGGGACTGGACAGGGATCGATCTCACGCGCGAAGCGCAAGGGACATCGCGCCTTTCGAATTCGATACAGCGTAGGGTTATCGAGAATGTCCTCTTGGACCCGAGTTACAGCGTCGTGTTCGACGACGACGGCGCGGGGGAGTCTGCGGACGTTGTGGCGATCCGTCAGGTCGAAAAGGAAGCATCTAAAGAAATCGAAGTCACTTTTTACCACTGTAAATTCTCAAAGGACAAGCCGGGTGCACGGGTTGACGACCTGTTCGTCGTTTGCGGACAAGCGCAAAAGAGCATTTCCTGGCTATTCAGTCAGGACAAGCGAACAGATCTCTTTCAGCACCTCTTGAAGCGTGAGCCAAAGCGGATGTCGGGTGTAGAGGCAACAAGGTTTGAACGGGGTGGTGTGACTGAGCTCATGGCATTCGTCGAGATGAGTCGCCTTTGCCGAGTAAAACTGGATGTTTATGTCGTCCAGCCCGGGCTGTCTAAGGCTAAGGCCAGCACCGCACAGCTCGATCTTCTTGCTGCGACCGAGCACTATTTGATGGAGACTTGTCAGGTGCCGTTCGGAGTTATCGGTAGCGGGTGATGGAAGGTAGCTCACCTGGACGATGTCCAGCAACAATATACCGCTGATGCAATCCCAGCCTATCACTCTTGAGGACAAGCCATGCCAACCCCAATGCCTCTCCTGATCGATGACTTTGCGATTAGAAGCTTCCGTGAGACAGCTGACAAAGACTACATTGCTGCGAGGATGGCTTACCGAGCCAGACTAATTCAGCCGTTTCTGTGGTCTGCGCTGCACAGCTTGGAGAAGTACATCAAAGGTATTCTTGTGCTCAATCGAGTGAAAGCCCACAGGGGTCACAGTGTACTGCCCGGCGTTGAGAGGATGAAGCAAAACGGAAAATTCGAACTCGATCTCAGCGCCCATACTATCCAGTTCATCAGGAAATTGGAGGACTATGGAGCAGAGTATCGGTACTACGAGGTCTCATATGACATCGAGTCATTCGACATTATTCGATTCGACCGTGCAGTTTGGGAGCTCAGAAGATACTGCCAACGGCTGGACTTTGACAGCGTCAATGTGAACGGCAAGGCAGTGAATAGATTACCTCTTGAGCTTGAGCGCGTGCATCTCGCGAAGGCGAGGAATGAAAAGGGGACATGCATCACAAGAGGCTTCTTGGAAGAGATCATCGAGAAGAAAGATCATCCAGCGCGCGAAGCACTGATCTGGAAGAACTTGTTTTTTGGTCCGTCACGACGAAAGGGCGTAATGATGCAGTCTGACTGGGAGGCGGGCAATTCACCGTTCTTCCTGCATCCCGAGATCATTGATGAAGTACTCAAATACGTTTTCATCCCGAAAGACATCGTTACCGGCGTGCGCCAGTTCGCGAAGCAGAAAGCGGCCGAGGAGGCCAAGGCAGAACGGGATGCAAAGAAGACTGCGAAGGCGGCAGCGAAATACTCGAGAGAGACAGCCTAATGGAACATCAAGAACATCAGCGAATCGTCTTGGATTGCGAAACGTTCGAAGCGGCTGTCGAGAGTCTGGCTCGCATTTTTCAGACCACTCCAGATAGCATACGCTCACTACTCGGGTCTAAGGAGATCGCTACTTATTACGAAACTCACTGGCGGGATCTGCCAGATTTTAAAGACTATGTTTATGGCGTTGCTGAGAGCCATTTCGGAAGCCCATTGCCACTGGATGCAGTTTGCTGGTTCCATACAACGCGAATACTTCCTGGAACGACTTTTTTGGAAGGCATTCTGCCACTCGATGCAGCTCTTCCTTCTCTAAAGGAAAGACTCATCGAAGCGGTTGGCGACTCTCGCGTTAGAGCGTTGTTGCGAACTGCCCTTTACTCAGGCGGCGTCGCGGAGCACCATTACTTTAACAAGACCCAAAATTCAATGCATTGGGGACCATATGCCATTTTGGTCAAAGAGGTGGCATTTCATGCGACAAAGCTAAGTCAGCACGACTACTTAGGCATGCCCGAGATAGTCGAAGATATCTGCAATGGATTTCAGAAGACGTCAGGCATCGATCTTATTCCCGAATTCAGCGCAAAGCTGAAACCTGCGGTCGTCAAATTTGTCCACGCTATCAACCATGACGAATCCTGCATCGCCACCGCCTTGTGCTATGTCCATTCCCGAATTCAAGAAGGTGCCCCCTGTGCAAACTCAGTGGCCTGCTTCGACGGAGAGAACAACCCGGTTTCCCCTCAACACATCCTAAAAGTTGAGGTTGTGGACTTAGCTCATCCCTTAGCGTAGGTTGCTCCAAGGTGTTCTGTTGACTATCTGTTGGCATTACCAGACGGTGCACCCATTTCGGAAACGGGAAGCGAATTTCGCCATCGTTACGGGTGGTTAGCACGTAGCGCGCGCCCTGATCTCGGAAGTAATTTATTCCGCTGGCCTTGCTACGATAGTTGATGGCAGTCTCCTGCGTGTCATACTGCTTGCGATCATCCGAAATAATGACCAGTTGAGGACTGCCACCCCTGGTCGTCAAACATCTCGGTATATATTCCATTCGCGCGGCCATGGTGCGAAGCAATCAGTACATCTACTGTAGGCATCATTCGAGCAAACTCCAGGCAGGTTCGTAGCGCACCTCAGCGCAAATCCTCCCAGCACTATTTCATTGTCTTATTAATATGTCACCGAGGCGGCTGGGGCGCTTCACCGCGCTGCTGCAAAAATCAGGGGCGCTTCAACTGGCCGATAACGCTGGCCACCTTGGTGGTAATCATATCGACCGCAGGACCATTGGCGCCGTGCGGAATAATGACATCGGCATGGCGCTTGGTCGGCTCGATGAATTGCTTATGCATCGGGCGCACGGTTTTCAGATACTGGCCGACGACACTTTCCACCGAGCGGGCGCGTTCGGTAATATCCCTCTGCATGCGGCGGATGAAGCGGATGTCCGAGGCGGTATCGACAAAGAGTTTCAGCGACATCATGTCGCGCAAGTCCGCGTCATACAAGGCAAACAGGCCTTCGATAACGATGACCGGCGCTGGCTTGACCGGGATGGTCCTGTTGGAGCGGTTGTCGATCGTGAAGTCGTACTCCGGCATCTCGATCGCTTCGCCGTTGCGCAAGGCCTGGACGTGCTGCACCAGCAATGGCCAGTCGAAAGCCTGCGGATGGTCGTAATTCTGCTGGCGGCGGACTTCAGGGGTGAGGTGGGTTTGGTCACAGTAGTAATCGTCCTGCATCACGACTGAGACCATTTCAGCGCCAAACGAAGCCAGCACCTGCTGGGACACGGTGGATTTGCCACTGCCGCTTCCGCCAGCGACACCGATGATAAAAGGTTGGAAGGAAATCTTGTTCATGCCGAATGATACCGGAACCGCGACCGAACTGACAGGGACTGCCTGATCTCACATGAGACCTTCCCGTGATGCTGCTATGGGTACCGGGGAGCCAATGCTTCCATGCGGCGGCACAAGGACAGAAAAGCCAAGCGGCGTACGATCTGAGAGAGATATCAATGATGTCGCGCTCGCCCGAGACCTTTTAACTTTGTTAACTGAGCAAACCCAATGAATGCCGATTTCGCTCTTCTCGCGCCGCCGTCCGGCCAAATTTGGTTCCATTCCCGCGATTGTGATGGAGGCCCTCTTGGCGATGGGCGCTGAGGAAATGCACGTTTGCAGGCATTGATGCCTATCTACTGCTACCGTGGTTGTTAGAAATGACCAACGCAAAAATCACTACAGATGATCGGATGAGAGTGCCGGACATGGCCAGGGAAATTGCCGCGTTTGAGCGGGACGTTTTGATATTTGAAACATGGGTGGCAGACATTCTGGCAGCTCTCGCCGATGATCCACCCAACGAGAAGCGGATACGGACTATCTTCCGTGGCGTGGCAGAACTATTCAGTGAATTATCCGATCAGCAGTTGCGTGAGCTTAATGCAGGACGATCTGCATCTGCACCGTACATAAAATTCGAAGAGTTAAAGCCGCAACTGCAAGCCATCTTGGACCGAGTCAAGCCTATTTTTGATGGCGCGCAGTCGGTTCAGAAGGCGGAGCCGTCCACAGCGCCGGCTTCTCCAGGTGCACCGCCTCCCTCAACTCCAATTGACAGTGGATCAGGCAAGGAAGATGATGGGCACATGGAAGCCCGCCTATCAAAACTGGAATCGGATGTTTCCGCCATCAAAATCGATGTGGCGGTAATCAAAGCCAATGGTGCGACCAAGGCTGACATCGCAGAATTGAAGGGGGCCACTAAGGCAGATATTGCCGAAGCAAAGACGGCTGTCATCCTGTGGGTAGTCGGCGCGGTCTTCATTGCTCAACTACTTCCCTCGCTCCTTAAGATATTCATCAAGTAGCCGATCGGCCGGCATCCGCAGGTTCAAAAATCATACAAGTGCCTTTTTTTTAGAAAATTTACATAAGTGCTTATGTAATTGGTGCTAAAATCGCCACATGAAACAAGGACTCGGAACCCAATTGCGACATTTGATCGAACTGCTCGACGGAGCGGTCCAGCAAGCCTATACGGATGCTGGCCTCGATTACCGACCACGCTACACGCCGGTGATGCGGGCGCTGGCGCAGCAGCAAAGCGCGACCGTCGGCCAGCTGGCCGAGCTGGCCGGCATCACGCAACCTGCGGCCACGCAGACGGTGGCGTTGATGAAGAAGGAGGGCCTTCTGCTGGTGGCCGCCAGCGACGAAGACGGCCGTCAGCGCGTGGTGCGTCTGAGCCGCAAGGGGGAGGACTTGTTGCCTCATCTGCAGGCGTGCTGGAAGGCGACCAGGCGCGCGGCCGACAGCCTAGATGCGGAGCTGGAGTTTCCATTGTCCGAGTGCCTGGCCCAAGCCATCGCGGTGCTTGAGCAGCGTTCCTTCGGCGACCGCATCCGCGCAGCAAACAAGAAAGTACGAACCTAAGGAAAGCGATTATGGAAACGACTCTGAACATGGCAGCGAATAAACCAACCCTGACCTCGCGCCTGATGGCGAACCCGGTGGTTCGCATTGTGCTCGGCCTGGTGCTGACATTTGCCTCTGTTCCGCTGACGATGATTGTCGCCTCGCAGCTGGTTGCGAAGCCTTACCGCGTCGCTTGGCCGCAATTGCTGGCCGCTGTATTTGTGTGGTTCGGTTATCGTTTCTATGTGCGGCGTATCGAAAAACGGCAGCCCACCGAATTGGCGACGTCGGGCATGGCGCGCGAGATGGGCATGGGACTGTTGCTTGGCGCTGGTCTGGTGGTGTCCAGCTTCGCGGTGCTGGCGGTACTGGGTGCTTACCGTCTCGATGGCGTCAATCCACTGAGCCTCAAGATGTTGTTGCCGTTGGCTGAGCTGGTGCTGGTCGGGATGGTGGAGGAGATGATGTTCCGTGGCGTGATCTTCGGCGTCGTCGAGCGCTCGCTGGGCAGCAAGGCGGCCATCGTGATTTCTGCGGCGCTGTTCAGCCTGAGCCATCTTCCGAATGAGGGCATCTCGGTGCTGGCGATTGCTTCGCTTGCCGCGTATGGTGTGTTGCAGGCGGCGCTGTACATGAAGACGCGCCGTCTGTGGGTCTGCATTGGCACTCACATCGCGTGGAACTATTGCGTCAGCACGGTGTTCTCGTCGACCGTGTCGGGCCACGCGGCCAATGACGGCTTGCTGCGCGGCCAGCTGGCGGGCGATGCGGTGTTGACCGGTGGCGTATTCGGCGTGGAAGGTTCGCTGATTGTAGTATTGTTGATTGCCGGCGCCGCAGCGTTCTGGTTGCGCCGGGCTTTTGCCGGCAAGGCTTGAATCGCAGGGCCGCCGGTACTCATCAATCGGGAGTCGATCATGGTGGCATCGTCGTTGGAAATACGTCAGATGAGCGAGGCTGAGCTCAACATCGCGTTGGATTGGGCGGCCGTCGAAGGCTGGAATCCCGGCCTGCATGATGCCACGTGTTTTTATGCGGCAGACCCGGGCGGCTTTCTGATCGGCGTGCTGGATGGCGAGCCGATAGCGAGTATCTTTGCGGTCAAGTATGGCGCTGATTTTGGCTTCATCGGCGGCTATATCGTCAAGCCGGCTTGGCGCGGTCGTGGTCATGGCTGGGCGATCTGGCAGGCTGCGATGGCGCGGCTGGCGGGGCGCAACGTGGGACTCGATGGTGTGGTGGCGCAGCAGGCCAATTATGCCAAGTCGGGCTTCCGGCTTGCGCATCGCAATTTCCGGTATGAGGGCCGAGGCACTGGGCTGCCTTTGGACGCGCGCGAAATTGTGCCGTTGTCGGCGCTGAGCGATGAAGAAATCTGCAGGTATGATCGCAGCTTTTTTCCTGAGGAGCGCGACGGCTTCTTGCAGTGCTGGGTGCGGCATCCGCACCATATCGCAATTGGCTCCGTGAGCGCGCAAGGGCTTGCCGGTTACGCGGTGGCGCGACCTTGCCGCAACGGTTACAAGATCGGCCCGCTGTTTGCCGATACGCCCGCTGTGGCGGAACGGTTGTTTGACAGCTTGCTGGGCAAGCTGGGGCCGGAGCAGCCGGTGTTCCTCGATGTCCCTGAACTCAATCCTGCGGCTGTTGCGCTGGCCGAGCGCCATCAAATGCAGCGGTGCTTCGAAACGGCGCGCATGTACACGCGCGAACAGCCCGAGCTTCATATGGACAGGCAGTATGGCATCACCAGTTTCGAACTAGGCTGACCACGCGATATCGTCGTCACTCAGCGGCCGGTGCCGATTTGGATCGCTTCAGGCATCTAAAGCAATCCATTCGGTGGCGAAATACAAATAGTCGTTAAAGTCGAGATTTCTTTCGTCAAGCCCAGTCATTGTGCAAATCGCTGGAAGCCTTCGCAGGAAGTCTTGGAATTTTTCGTAAAGCACGGTTGGTGCTGAAAGCGGTGGTGTTTGAGGCGTGCGAAGGCTGTTGAGCCAGTCGCGTATCTTGTTCATCATTATCCAAGCGTCGTTGTGATGCGCTGAAATGTCCTGCCCTGCAATGTCGGATAAGAATTTTTGATAACGATATTGCTCTGAGTCGAAAATCAAGATGACTTTGCTTTTCAAGTGCCCCGTTCCGTATTCCCTGGCGCCCAGGTCCAGGCCAAGTTCGAAAGGCATATTGAAGCGGGGAAGAGCTGATCCATGGTCGAGAGTAGTCAACGAAATATCATGTATGCCGAGTTGGCAACGGGAGATGAGCTTCTTTATTTTGTCCAGCCGGACCGCTGCGGAGTCGCGTTCCTGCAAGGCAGATCGAGGTGACAGACCACATGCCAAGACTGTGAAGACGATAGACCTCAACAATGGAATGTAATTGCCGTCAACAGGGCAATTGATGAAGATGCTGGTTTCGAAGTCAGGGGGCTTAGCCATTGAAGTGCGAGCAGAAGACTATTTCGTCTGCATTGCCTTCAGAACAGCGTTGCGCATCACTTTGGCTGGCTTTGATGTCTTCACTTCAGGTCGACGGATAACTTGGCCAGCGGACGTGTGGATGACCACTTCTCGTCCATCCGCATTTTCGCGCGCATATAAAACTGCCTGTGGCTTGGACTGAAACACCGAGGCTACCTGGCCTTTTCCGCCAATGGCTTTGACGATCCAGTCGCCGTTGCTTGCCTTTTCCACGCTGAGTTTTTCTTTCATGATCTTCCCCAATCGAGCGCTGGTTCTGACGTTTTAGCACTTTCGCGATGGATTCGCAAAGCGATCCTTTTGGGAGTTGATCCATTCGTAGGAAGGCAGCCGCCGGAGCGAAAAAAAGCCCGCCGAAGCGGGCTTTCCTGTAACGCCGGAACCGGTGTTTAGAACTGGTTCATGGTGTTGTCTTTGCCAGCGGCCTTCAGCGCTGCTTCGCCGCTGAAGTAATCCTTGTGGTCGTCGCCGATGTCCGAGCCGGACATGTTCTGGTGCTTGACGCAGGCGATGCCTTGACGGATCTCCTTGCGCTGCACGCCAGCCACATAACCCAGCATGCCCTGGTCGCCGAAGTATTCCTTGGCCAGGTTGTCGGTCGACAGCGCGGCGGTGTGGTAGGTCGGCAGCGTGATCAGGTGGTGGAAGATGCCGGCTTCGCGGGCCGCATCAGCCTGGAAGGTGCGGATCTTCTCGTCGGCGGCGATCGCCAGTTCGGTCGTGTCGTATTCCACGCTCATCAGCTGGGCGCGCTCGTAGGCCGAGACGTCCTTGCCGGCGGCTTTCATCGCGTCGTACACCTGCTGGCGGAAGTTCAAGGTCCAGTTGAACGATGGGCTGTTGTTGTACACCAGCTTGGCGTTCGGGATGACCTTGCGGATTTCGCTGACCATGCCGCCGATCTGGGCGATATGCGGTTTTTCGGTTTCGATCCACAGCAGGTCGGCGCCGTTTTGCAGCGAGGTGATGCAGTCGAGCACGCAGCGCGCTTCGCCGGTGCCGGCGCGGAACTGGAACAGGTTGCTCGGCAGGCGCTTAGGACGCAGCAGCTTGCCGTCGCGCTTGATGATGACGTCGCCGTTGCCCAGCGCGTCGGCCGAGACTTCTTCGCAGTCGAGGAAGGCGTTGTATTGGTCGCCCAGGTCGCCTGGCTCGTTGGTCACGGCGATCTGCTTGGTCAGGCCGGCGCCCAGCGAGTCGGTGCGGGCGACGATGATGCCATCGTCCACGCCCAGTTCCAGGAAGGCGTAGCGGATGGCGCGGATCTTGGCCAGGAAATCTTCGTGCGGTACCGTGACCTTGCCGTCCTGGTGGCCGCATTGCTTCTCATCGGACACCTGGTTCTCGATCTGGATGCAGCAAGCACCGGCTTCGATGAATTGCTTGGCCAGCAGGTAGGTCGCTTCGGCGTTGCCGAAACCGGCGTCGATGTCGGCGATGATGGGCACGACGTGGGTGACGTGGTTGTCGATCTGCGACTGGATGGCTGCCTTGGCCGGGCCTTCGGCGGCGTCCAGCTGGCGGAACAGGCCGCCCAGTTCGCGGGCGTCGGCCTGGCGCAGGAAGGTGTACAGCTCTTTGATCAGCGCCGAGACGGCGGTCTTTTCGTGCATCGACTGGTCAGGCAGCGGGCCGAACTCGGAGCGCAGCGCGGCGACCATCCAGCCCGACAGGTAGAGGTAGCGGCGGTCGGTGCTGTTGAAGTGCTTCTTGATCGAGATCATTTTCTGCTGGCCGATGAAACCGTGCCAGCAACCCAGCGACTGGGTGTACTTGGACGAGTCGGCGTCATAGGCGGCCATGTCGGCGCGCATGATCTTGGCGGTGTATTTGGCGATGTCCAGACCGGTCTTGAATTTGTTCTGGGCGCGCATGCGGGCGGCGGACTCAGGATTGATGGCGTTCCAGGCACTGCCTTGTTGCTCTTTCAAACCAGCAACCGCCTTGATGTCGTCTTGATATTGGGACATGTGTATCTCCTAAAGAATAAAGCAAGTTTGAGAAAATCTCGAGTGCGCCGCTACGTCTTGTCGAAGCAAACTGCATGACTAAATAGTAGGCCATTCTGGTGCAGTGCATCAAGGTCTTATATAAGACATATAACTAAAATTTATTCGTTTAGTTTCAATGGCTTAGTTTTCTAATTTCATTATGCAAAATGAGTTTTCAAAAAGTGGATGAAATCCGGCGGCCGCTTCGTCAGCCGATTTTCACGATATGAAACGATTTTTCAGCTTCTGATGTGGTGGGGAAAAACGTTACGCGAAGTCAGCATGGATAAGCTTGCGCGTGCGCAGAGTCCGGCGCTGGGGGCGGAATAAAGTGAACCAAGGTTGACCCACACGCGAGGATGCCATGCCGGACGATGCCCCCAAAGCGCCTGCCGTTGATAATTCCAAGCTGCGCTTGAGCGCCGCAGCCAAGGCCCGCATACGCTGGTATGAAAACCCCAAGTACGCCTATTACGACGACGGCGGCAAGCCCGGGCTGGGCAATTGCACCTGGGGCGTGGGAACGCTGGCGCACAAGGGACCGTGCAGCGCGGCCGAATTGAAGACCAAGGTGGAGGCGACCCAGGTCGAGGCGATGTTCGCGTCCAGGATCGCGGATGCCGAGTGCGCCGTGTGCCGCCAGGTCACCTGCCGGGCGCTGAGCCAGAATCAGTTCGACGCGCTGGTCAGCTTTGTCTACAACGTCGGCGCGACCGGGGCCGCCAATGTCCTGTCGCTGGTGGACGCTGGCGACTTCCCGGGTGCGGCGGCGGCCATTTCACGGACCATCTACATGACCATCCAGACCAGGCAAGGGGCGAGGAAGGTGATCGCCCGCGGCCTTATTCCGCGGCGCGCGGAGGAGAGCGCGCCGTTCCGGGCGCCGGCGGAGGAAGGCGAAAATTGAAGTCCGTCGGAAAATGAATCTTTAGCAGGGACGTGCAACGACGCCGTCATATTCCCCGGCTATGATCTCCGGTCCGCACACCTGAGAGAGCCATCCGATGACCATCAGCCGCCGCAAATTCCTCCGCTACGCCGCCGGCGCCAGCGCCACCTCCATGTTCCCCGACCTGATCCAGCAGGCGCTGGCGGTGCCCGCCAACAACGCCACCGGCACGCTGGCCGACGTCCAGCACGTGGTCATCTTCATGCAGGAGAACCGTTCCTTCGACCATTACTTCGGCACCCTGTCCGGCGTGCGCGGCTTCGGCGATCCGCGCGCCATCGACCTGCCCGGCGGCCGTCCGGTCTGGTACCAGCCCGACAACGCGGGCGGCTACGTGCTGCCGTTCCACTTCGACGCCAAGAACACCAGCGCGCTGTCGGTCGGCACCAACCACTCGTGGAAGGGATCGCAGGCCACCTGGCAGGGCTGGGACGCCTGGGTCAAGCAAAAGACGCCGCAGACCATGGGCTACTTCGACCGCGGCGACTTGCCGTTCTACTACGCGCTGGCGGACGCCTTCACCATCTGCGACGCCTACCACTGCTCGGTGTTCGGCGCCACCGATCCCAACCGCATGTACTCGCTCACCGGCAGCAGCGAGGGATGGCTGGGCTCGATGGGCAGCCTGTACAACGTCAGTCCGGCCGGCTACTACAACAACGATCCGGCGCTGGACAACATCACCCCCAGCGTGACCGCCACCGCGCCCACGTGGCGCACCTACGCCGAAGTGCTGGAGGCGAACCAGGTCAGCTGGAAGGTCTACCAGGAGTGGGACAACTACGGCGACAACTACCTGGCCTACTTCCGCAACTTCCGCGTCAACGCCGACGGCAGCCGGCTCGATCCCAACTCGCCGCTGTACCGCAAGGCGCGCGCGCTGGCGCCCGGGTCCACCGCCGCCAACTCCACCGGCACCACCGGCGACTGGCTGGTCAATTCCTTCGCCGACGATGTGCGCAACAACCGCCTGCCGCAGGTGTCCTGGATCTGCGCGCCGAACGACTACACCGAGCACGCGCCCAATTCCCCCAACGCCGGCGAGAACATCACCGCGCGCCTGCTGGCCGCGCTGGTGGCCAATCCCGAGGTCTGGTCCAAGACTGTGTTCCTGTTGATGTACGATGAAAACGACGGCTTCTTCGACCACGTGCCGTCCGACCTCGCGCCGCTCAACCCGGGCATGGGCCGGACCACGCTGGCCGACATCGGCACCTACGAAAGTTACCAGGGCGAGCCGATGGGCCTGGGCCCGCGCGTGCCGATGCTGGTGATCTCGCCGTGGAGCAAGGGCGGGCGCGTGTGTTCGCAATTGTTCGACCACACGTCCAAGCTGCGCTTCCTGGAGGAGTGGCTGGTGGCCGGCCTCGGCAAGGACCGCGCCAGCGTGCAGTGCGGCCTGATCTCGCCGTGGCGCCGCGCCGTGTGCGGCGACCTCACCTCGGCCTTCGACTTCAGCGCGCCCAACAGCAACTGGCCGGCCAGCGTGCCGAAGACGGCGGCCTACAAACTCGTGTCCGGCAAGCCGTATCCGACGCCGCCGGCGGTGCAGAGCCTGCCGAAACAAGAGGTCTGCGCGGCCGGCCCGCGTGTGGCCTGCGCGCTGCCGTACGAGCTGGCGACGCAGGGCCGCGTGGCCAGCGCGCGCCAGTTCGAACTGAGCTTCGCCAACAGCGGCAAGGCCGGCGCGGCCTTCATCGTGTATTCGAACCTGCGCGCTGATGGCCCGTGGTACTACACGGTCGAGGCAGGCAAGCGGATCGAGCATGAGGTGTGGAACTGGAACACCGGCAATTACGAGCTGAGCGTTCGCGGCGCCAATGGCTACCTGCGCCAGTTCAAGGGCGCGTTCGGCGCCGCGCGGCCGGAACTGCAAACCAGCTACGACCGCAGCCAGGGCGGCATCGCGCTGGTGCTGTCGAACCGGGAAGGCTTGCATGCCTGTAGCTTCACCATCACCGACAATGCCTACGGCGCGCGGCCGGCCACCTACCGCGTTGCGGCCGGCGCTGTTTTGTCGGTTCTGCGCAACCTGTCGGGCAGCTTCGGCTGGTACGACTTCAGCGTCACCAGCGACGCCGATCCGCAATGGCTGCGCCGCGCGGCGGGCCATGTGGAAACAGGGCGCGCCAGTCGCACGGACCCGATGATCGGCGTCCAGCGCAGCTGACATATTCCGGCGCGCGCTGCCGCCGCGCGCCGGACCGGATGTGAATTTGCAACCACGCGGCCGCCATCGAATTGTTGACCTGAGGAATGTGCTGACGGACAATCTCCGTCAGCAGCAAGCAACTCGTACATAAAAAAAAAGTTATACGTGGCATGGCGTCAAGCTTGAATTGACGGCAGCTTTTACTTTTTGATCAGGCAGTCGAGATGAGCGCGCACATTCCAATACTCCTCCAGCATACCGGCGCGCGCCCGGATCATCTCTCAAGACCTAACGTTCCAACCAGGGAGACATGATGTTTGCAAATATGAAGGTGGCGACCCGTCTGGGTCTGGGTTTTGGCGCCGTGCTGGTTTTGCTGTTGATCCTGGCGGTGGTGAGCACGATGCGCATGGCGGCCGTCAACGACGGCTTCCGGCGCATCATGGACGACCGCTACCCCAAGGTGGTGATGGCGAAGGATAACATCCGCTACACGATAGACAGCGGCCGTCAGCTGCGCAGCATGCTGCTCGCCACGAGCGACGACGAGCGCGAAAAGTTCCGGCGGCTGGTGGAAGCCAACCGGGCCAAGATCGCCGAAACGATGGGCAAGATCGAAAAGCTGCTCAGCAGCGAGAAGGGCCGCCAGATGTTCAAAGAGGTCAACGCCAAGGGCGAGGTGATGGGGCCTAAATATGACCAGTTGTATGCCCTGGCCAAGAGCGACCCGAAGAAGGCGATCGAGTACATCAAGAACGATTTCGCGGAGGCCAATAATGTCTACGCGAATTCGCTGGAGACGTTCTCCAAGTTCCAGGGCGACCTGATGGATACCGAGGCGGAGACGGCCAACGAAACTTATCTGGAAACGCGCAGGGTGGTGATCCTGCTGTCGATCGCAGCGGTGCTGATCGGTGGCGCGATTGCGTGGCTGATCACGCGCGACCTGGTCAAGCGCCTCGGCGGCGAGCCGGTCTATGCGGCCGACCTGATGGAGCGCATCTCCAAAGGCGACCTGAGCTGCGAAGTGCAGCTCAAGCGTGATGACCGCAGCAGCATGCTGTACGCCGTCAGCGAGATGATCGCCAAGCTGCGCCGGGTGGTCGAGGGCCAGCGCGCATTGGTGTCCGCCGCCAACCGCGGCAATTTCGATGTGCGCGTGGACCTGACCGGCATGGCCGGCTTCCAGCAGGAGATGGGCGAGAGCCTGAATCAATTGGCCATCACCACCGGCGCCAGCATCGCCGACGTGGTGCGGGTGATGGGCGCGATGTCCGAGGGCGACCTGACCAAGACCATCGACAAGCCCTACGAGGGAGCGTTCGGCGAACTGAAGGAATACACCAACAACACGGTGGCCAAGCTGGCGCAGGTGGTCAGCGAAGTCAACAACAGTGCCGAGGGCCTGGCCGCCGCGTCCGAGGAAGTCAGCGCGACGTCGCAGTCGCTGGCGCAGGCGGCCAGTGAGCAGGCTTCCAGCTTGGAGGAGACCTCGGCCTCGGTCGAGCAAATGACCGCCTCGGTGGCGCAGAACACCGACAACGCCAAGGTCACCGACGCCATGGCCAGCCGCGCCGCCAACGAGGCGAGCGAGGGCGGCGACGCGGTGCGCTCGACGGTGGCGGCCATGAAGCAGATCGCGGCCAAGGTTCTGATCATCGACGACATCGCCTACCAGACCAATCTGCTGGCCTTGAACGCGGCCATCGAGGCGGCCCGCGCGGGCGAGCACGGCAAGGGCTTCGCGGTGGTGGCGGCGGAGGTGCGCAAGCTCGCCGAGCGCAGCCAGGTGGCGGCGCAGGAAATCGGCCAGGTGGCCAGCGGCAGCGTGGAGCTGGCCGAGCGCGCGGGGCAGATGCTGGGCGCGATGGTGCCGAATATTAAGAAGACTTCCGACCTGGTGCAGGAAATCACGGCGGCGTCGGAGGAGCAATCGTCCGGGCTGGCGCAGATCAATTCGGCGATCAGCCAGCTGAGCCAGACCACGCAGCAGAACGCCTCGGGCTCGGAGGAGCTGGCGGCCACGGCGGAGCAAATGAGCAGCCAGGCCGAGGAGCTGCAACAGACCATGGGCTTCTTCATCCTGAGCGGCTCGGGCCCGCGGCCGATACGCAGCCGGGACGCGGCCAACACCGGCCGCATGCGGCCTGCGGCGCTGCGCGCGATCAACGCCGAGGAGCCCGACGAATCGAAGTTCGTGCGTTACTGATGATCCACGCGGACGGCACTGTCAGCTCCGTCCCGCCGGCCCCGCCTTGAGCGAGGCCACAATATCCTGCGCCGCCGCTTCCGCCGCGGCGCAGGCGCTTGCGGCGTCGGCAAACTGCTGGACCGCCGCCACCCGGTGCTTGCGCCGCACATTCAAACGATGCATCGGCGATCCCGACGGCGCGAACACCGCGACGTAGGCGCCCCACAGCTTGCAGCCTTCCAAGCGTTCCGCTGAAAACTCGATTTCAAAGTTGTCGATGTACTTGGTTGGCACGGTTACCTCCCCGATGACTGGCGATACACGTCCAATGTACGCGCTCCGGGCCGGTAATGTCGCGCAGTTTCCGTATTCCGTTACAATCGGGACAATATCGACATATCGCCAACAGATCGCCAACAACGCACCATCAATGACCAATTCCACGAATGTGCGGCGCCGTTCGCTGATCGCCGCTTGCAGCGCCCACGCCATCCACGATGGCCTCACCGATGTGATCTACGTGCTGCTGCCGGTGTGGCAGGCGCAATTCGCGATCAGCCTGGCGATGGTGGGCCTGCTGCGCGGCGCCTACTCCGGCGTGATGGCGGGCTTCCAATTGCTGGCCAGCCGCATGGCGAAACGCTGGGGACGCGAGCGCATGCTGATCGGCGGCACGGCGCTGGCCGGCATCGCGTACTTGATCTCGGGCATGGCCGGCGGCCTGACGGTACTGCTGATCTCGCTGCTGCTCGGCGGCCTGGGCGCCAGCACCCAGCATCCGCTGGCCTCGTCCATCGTCACCGACACGCACGAGGCGGGCGGCGGCGTGAAGGAGGCGCTGGCGCAATACAACTTTGCCGGCGACATCGGCAAGACGCTGGTGCCGGGTGCGGTCGGCCTGCTGCTGGTGGTGGCGAGCTGGCAGGCCAGCGTGGTGCTGATCGGCTGCCTCGGCCTGGTGGCGGCGGTGCTGCTGTGGTGGCTGCTGCCGACCGCGGCGGAGTCGGCCCATCATCGGGCGCAGTCGGCCAAGGTGGTTGTTGGCAAGGGCTCGGCCAGCGGCCTGCGCGCGCTCATCATGACCGGCATGCTCGACAGCGCGGTGCGCATGGGCTTCCTGACCTTCCTGCCGTTCCTGTTGCAGAGCAAGGGCGCCGGCACCGCCGGCATCGGTCTGGCCTTGTCGCTGCTGTTTGTCGGCGGCGCTTTCGGCAAGCTCTCCTGCGGCTACCTGGGCGCGCGCATCGGCATGATGAGGACGGTGTGGATCACCGAGTCTGCCACGGCGCTGCTGATCCTGCTGTCGGTGTGGTTGCCGCTGGCGGCCATGATGGCCATGCTGCCGCTGCTGGGGCTGGCGCTGAACGGCACTTCGTCGGTGTTGTACGGCACGGTACCGGAACTGGCTGCGGCGGGCAAGCGCGAGCAGGCGTTTGCGCGCTTCTATACCGCCACCATCGGCGGCGGCGCGCTGGCGCCGGTGCTGTTCGGCCGGCTCGGCGACGTGGCCGGCGTGCCCAACGCATTGATGGCGCTGGCGGCCTTGTTGCTGCTGACGCTGCCTTTATCGTACCGGGTGCAAAAGTCCCTGGACGGTTGAGCCACCATGAATTTCATTGGCCCCGTTGGTGATTTTCGTAATTGCTAGGCCTGCGGGTAACTTGCAGAATGTAGCGACAAAAAATTCAGCGAGACATTCCCCCATGATCCCCACCCACTGGCGCCTGGCATTGTGCCTGGCCGCGGTATCGGCGTCCGCCTGCTCGGCGCCGGCGCACGACCTGAACGTTTATGCCGGCCGCCCGCAGCCTTCGTGGCACCTCACGCTGACCGGCCTGGATGTGAACATGAAGATGGACGGCGCCAGCGCCGCGATCCCGCCGTCCACCGCGATCCCGGCCAGCCACGTCAGCGCCAGCCAGGACGGCAAGGCGCTGACGCTGAACTTCAAGGATTCGTGGTACGCCGGCGTGCGCCTGGAGGGCGGCAAGCCGCTCGACCTGCGGCCGTATCTGGCGCATGGCGTGCTGGCGCTGGATGTCAAGGTCGCGGACATGGAGGAGGGCGGTCTCGGCATCGCGCTCGGGTGCGGCGACAATTGCCAGCGCAATGTGCCTTTCGTTCTGCCGGCGCGCGCCATGGCCGGCAAGGGCTGGCAGCATGTGGTGCTGGCGATGAGCTGCTTCGTGCACGACGGCGACGACTTCAGCGCCGTCACCCAGCCCTTCGTGCTCAACGCCACCGGTACGGGTGTGGTGTCGGTGGCCAATGTGAAGTACCAGGCCAGCGGCACACCCAACGCCAGCTGCCCGGATTACCGCACCGTGTCGGTCACGCCGGACAAGTTGAACGAATCCTGGGCGATCAAGTGGTGGACACCGCGCCACGAGAAGAAGGTGGCCGAGGCGCAGGCGCTGGGCAAGTCGGCCCAGGTGGTGTTCATCGGCGATTCGATCACCGAGGGCTGGGAGAAGAGCGGCGCGCCGGTCTGGGAGCGCAACTACAAGCCGATGAACGGCCTGGCGCTGGGCTTCGGTGGCGACCGCACCGAGAACGTGCTGTGGCGTCTGCTGCACGGCGAGGTGGACGGCATCGCGCCCAAGGTCGCGGTGCTGATGTTCGGCACCAATAACACCGGCCACCGCCATGAGGATCCGAAGTTGACCGCCGCCGGCATCCGGCGCGATATCGACGAGCTGCGCCACCGCCTGCCGAACACCAAGATACTGCTGCTGGCGATCTTCCCGCGCGGCGAGAAACCGGACGACGAGCTGCGCCGGCTGAACGAGCAGGTCAACGGCATCATCGCCGGCTTTGCCGACAACCAGAATATCTACTTCCTCAACATCAACCAGGCCTTCCTGGCCCCGGACGGCACGCTGTCGAAGGACATCATGCCCGACCTGCTGCACCCGAACGAGAAGGGTTACGAAATCTGGGCCAAGGCCATGGCGCCGACGCTCAAGCGCCTGATGGGCGGCGAGCCCTATGCGTGGGACAACGTCGCCATCGGCGGCAGCGGCTATGTCTCCGGCATCGTCACCAGCAAGGCCGAGAAGGGCTTGGTCTATGTACGCACCGACGTCGGCGGCGCCTACCGCTGGGACGGCGCCGCGCAGCGCTGGATACCGTTGCTGGACTGGGTGTCGGACAAGGAGACCGGTTTGCTTGGCGTGGAGTCGATCGCCATCGATCCGGGCGCGCCGTCCAAGGTGTACCTGTCCACCGGCATCGCCTATTTGAACGGCGGCGCCAGTGCGATCCTGAAATCCAGCGACTACGGCAAGACCTTCACCAAGATCGACGTGACCAGCCAGTTCAAGGTCCACGGCAACGGCCTGGGCCGCGGCACAGGCGAGCGGCTGCAGGTGGACCCGGTCAACGGCAAGATCCTCTACATCGGCACGCGCGCCGACGGCATGTTCAAGAGCGCGGACGAAGGCCTGAGCTGGCAGCACCTGGACGGCCTGCCGGTGGCGGCCACGCCCAACCGCAACGGCGTGGGCTTCGTGCTGCTGGACCCGGCCAGCGCGGCCGGCGGCGCCACGCAGCGCATCTTCGCCGGCGTGTCGCGCTACGGCTCGGTCGGCGCGAATATGTATGTGTCCAACGACGGCGGCAGGACCTTCGCGCCGATGAACGGCGGCCCGACCGCCTTGATCCCGCAGCGCGCAGTGCTGGCCAAGGGCAGCCTGGTGGTGGTCTACGCCAATGGAGTCGGCCCGCACGGCGACAAGCACGGCGAGGGCATGGACCAGGGCCAGGTGTGGAAGTACGATATCGCCACCGCCAAGTGGAGCGATATCTCGCCGCCGCTGAACCGCGCCTACGCCGGCATCACGGTCGATCCGGGCAACGAGGACCGCATGATCGTCTCCACCACCAACTACTACCGCCAGCCGCACGCGATGGGCGACCAGTTCTTTGAAACGCTGGACGGCGGCAAGAGCTGGAAGAGCGTGGTCGACCAGGGCGTGCGCATCGACCCCAACGGCGTCAGCTGGATCGCGGGCAGCTTCATGCACTGGGCCACCAGCATCGAGTTCGATCCATTCGATACGCGCACGGTGATGGTCGTCTCCGGCAACGGCATCTTCAAGACGAACGACATCCACGCCACGCCGGCGGTCTGGAAGTTCGAGGACAAGGGCCTGGAGGAATCGGTGCCGCTGGATATGATCAGCATTCCGGGCGGCCCGGCGATTTCCGCCATCGGCGACTATGACGGCTTCCGCCATACCGACGTCACCCAGTACGCGCCGATCCATACGCCGACCATGGGCACCACCTGGGGGCTGGACTACGCGGCCGCCAATCCGAACGTGGTGGCGCGCGTCGGCAGCGCGATTTACGTGTCGCGCGACATGGGCGTGAGCTGGAAGAAGACCGCCAGCCTGCAGGGCAAGCAGGGCCGCCTGGCGCTGAGCGCGGACGGCAAGGTGATCGTCCACAGCCCGGAAAAATCCGCCACCAGCTACTATTCGACCGACGGCGGCGACAGCTGGCGCGTGGCCCAGGGCCTGAACGGCGCGCGGCCGGTGGCCGACCCGGTCAACCCCCGCAAGTTCTACGCGCTGAGCGGCGCCGCGCTGCTGGTCAGCACCGACGCCGGCGCCAGCTTCGCGCCGGCCGGCCGCCTGTCCGGCGCCAAGGGCTCGCCGGCGGTGCGCGCCGCGCCCGGCCGGGAAGGCGACGTCTGGGTCGCGCTGTACGATGGCGGCCTGGCCCGTTCCATCGATTCCGGCGCCACGTTCGCCAACCTGGCCAATGTGGGCTACGCGGCGGCGGTCGGCTTCGGCAAGGCGGCGCCGGGCGCCAGCTACCCGGCGGTGTATATCTGGGGCACGGTGGGCGGCGTGCGCGGCCTGTTCCGCTCCACCGACAGCGGCGCCAACTGGCTGCGTATTAATGATGATAATCATCAATATGGCGGTCCGGGCGATGCCCAATTTGTTATCGGAGATGCAAACGCCTACGGCGTGGTGTACATGAGCACGGCGGGCCGGGGCATAGTGACTGGCAAGCCGATTGTCGCCAATTAGGGACGTGATCGCCTTTTTCATCGGTGTATGATCGGAAACATGCCACAATACCCGGCACATCCCGCAGAGGATGTGTCGAGACGTGCTGTACCGAGATTGAGGTCGTTGAAAATGTCGATGAAGTCCCACCGTATTGCGTTGTTGTTCAACGCAAATAAAATTTTTGACCGCGAGGTCATTTCCGGCGTCGCCGCGCACCTGAGCAGCACCCGCGCCTCCTGGGATCTGTTCCTGGAAGAGGATTTTCGCCTGCGCCTGCCCGGCATCGAGCACTGGCAGGGCGACGGCATCATCGCCGATTTCGACGATCCCGCCGTGGCCGCCGCGCTCAGCCGCAGCCGCATCCCGGTGGTGGCGGTGGGCGGCTCCTACGCCGACGAGAGCAATTACCCCGAATCCATTCCCTACGTCGCCACCGACAATTTCAAGCTGATCAAGCTAGCCCACGACCACCTGATCGAGGCCGGCCTGCGCAATTTCGCGATGTTCAGCCTGCCGGAGGCGCAGGAAAACCGCTGGGCGCAAGAGCGCGAGACCGCCTTCCGCACGCTGATGCGCAAGGATAAGATGGAGCCGCACATCTACCGCGGCCTGGGCACCAGCGCGCCGTCGTGGGACGAGGCGGTGGAGCAGCAGATCAAATGGCTGCACAGCCTGCCCAAGCCGGTCGGCATCATCGCCGTCACCGACGCCCGCGCGCGCCAGCTGCTGCAGGCCTGCATCATGGCCGGCATCGAGGTGCCGGAGCAGGTGGCGCTGATCGGCATCGACAACGATCCGCTGGCGCGCATGCTCACCCGCATTCCGCTCAGCTCCGTGATGCAGGGCGCGCAGGAGATGGGCCGCACCGCCGCCCACCTGCTGGACCAGATGCTGCACGGCGTGCGCCTGGGCGGCACGCGCATCCTGGTGCCGCCGGTCGGCATCAACGTGCTGACCTCGACCCGCCACGAGGCGCCCAAGCATCCGCACGTGATGCGGGCGCGCCACTTCATCCGCCAGTACGCCTGCCAGGGCATCAAGACGCACCAGGTGGCCGAGTATGTCGGCATCTCGCGCTCGTCGCTGGAATCGTACTTCCGCCAGGAGCTCGATTGCAGCGTGCATGATGTAATCCTGCGCTTCAAGCTGGACGCCGCCACCGAGATCCTGGCGCGCGGGGAGCGCAGCATCGCCGACGTGGCGCTCAGTTGCGGCTTCACGTCGGTGCAGTACATGCACGCGGTGTTCAAGCGGGAGCTGGGCTGCACGCCGCGCGCCTACCAGGACCGCGCCATGCAGGGCCGCGCCAGCGAAGCCGATGGCGACGGCGCCGCGTTGGCCGATTTGCGCAGCGTGGCCTGAGCGGCGGCGACGCGTAAAACATTGCCGTGATTGGTGAGTTTCATAATTGCCGTCATGGGTGAATAGGGTCAAAATCCTCCACGCAGTTTGCTTGCCAGCCTGGAGAGAGAGACCTTGGAAAATAATATGAGTACGATGCTGCCCGACGATATTGAACGGGCAGTCCTGGTGGGCCGTGTGTGGCGCGATGGCGTCATCAACGGGCCTTGCGTGGTCGCCGTCCGCAACGGCGAGGTGTTCGACATCACCGGCCACGCGCCCACCATGTCCGACCTGCTGGAACGCGACGACGCCCTCGAAGTGGCGCGCTCCGCGCCCGGCGAGCCGCTGGGCGGCGTGCGCCAGCTGATGGCCCACGCGCTCGATGCCAAGGCCGCCGTCGGCGCACCGCGCCTGCTGGCGCCATGCGACCTGCAGGCGATCAAGGCCTGCGGCGTGACCTTCGCCGTCAGCCTGCTGGAACGCGTGATCGAAGAGCAGGCGGGCGGCGACGCCTCCCGCGCCAGCGCGCTGCGCTCGGAAATCCAGTCCATCATCGGCTCCGACCTGTCGGCCATCCGTCCTGGTTCGCCGGAGGCGGCGCGCCTGAAGGCTGACCTGATCGAACGTGGCCTGTGGTCGCCGTACATGGAAGTGGGCATCGGCCCGGACGCCGAGGTGTTCTCCAAGTCGCAACCCATGTCGGCGGTGGGGCAGGGCGCGGACGTCGGCCTGCATCCCGATTCGAAATGGAACAACCCTGAGCCGGAGATCGTCCTGGCGGTCAACAGCCAGGCGCGCGTGCTGGGCGCCACGCTGGGCAACGATGTCAATCTGCGCGACATCGAAGGCCGCAGCGCCCTCCTGCTGGGCAAGGCCAAGGACAACAACGGCTCCTGCGCCATCGGCCCGTTCATCCGCCTGTTCGACGAACACTTCACCATTGACACCATCCGCAACGCGGAAGTGAGCATGCTGATCGAAGGCGAGGACGACAACTTCCACCTGGCCGGCGCCAGCCGCATGCGCGAGATCAGCCGCGATCCGCTGGACCTGGTGAGCCAGGTCTGCGGCCGCCATCACCAATACCCGGACGGCTTCATGCTCTTCCTCGGCACGATGTTCTCGCCGATCAAGGACCGCGACACCGCCGGCGGCGGTTTCACGCACCACCTGGGCGACCGTGTCAGCATCTCGACGCCGTCGCTGGGCAAGCTGGTGAACCACGTGCAGCGCAGCGACGCCATCGCACCGTGGACCTTCGGCGTGCGCGCCCTGCTGGGCCGCGCGCGCGGCGCCAGCCCGGTGCGCGCCGCGCCGATGGTGCAGACCAGGATGCAGCATGCCACCTATCCTAGCCTGGCCGGCCGGCGCGTGGTGGTCACGGGCGGCGGCAGCGGCATCGGCGCGGGCATGGTGGAGGCGTTCGCGCAGCAGGGCGCGCAGGTGCACTTCCTCGACGTGGCCGAAGCGGATTCGCTGGCGCTGCAAAGCCGTCTTGCCTCGCTGGCGACGCCGCCGGTGTTCATGCGCTGCGACCTGACCGATCTGGAAGCGCTGGACGCGGCATTCAAGAGCATCGGCGAAGTCGATATCCTGATCAACAACGCGGCCAACGACGACCGCCACAAGCTGGCCGACGTCACCCCCGAGTACTGGGAGCAGCGCATGGCCGTCAACCTGCGCCACCAGTACTTCTGCGCGCAGGCGGTGGCCGAGGGCATGCGGCAGCGCGGCGGTGGGGTGATCCTGAACTTCGGTTCGATCTCGTGGCACCTGGCTTTGCCTGAACTGACCCTGTACATGACGGCGAAAGCCGCCATCGAGGGCATGACGCGCGGCCTGGCGCGCGACCTCGGTCCGCACAACGTCCGCGTCAACTGCATCATCCCCGGCGCGGTGCGTACGCCGCGCCAGGAAGCCCTGTGGCATACGCCGGAAGAGGAAGCGCGCATCCTGGCCGGCCAATGCCTGCCGCAGCGCGTGCAGGTGGACGACGTGGCTGCGCTGGCGCTGTTCCTGGCCTCCGACAACGCCGGCCGCTGCACCGGCCGCGATTACTTCGTCGATGCGGGATGGTACGGCGCATGAGTACCCAACGCCGCTTCCGCTCGCAGGACTGGTTCGACAATCCGGACCACATCGATATGACCGCGCTGTACCTCGAGCGCTTCATGAACTACGGGATCACGCCGGAGGAGCTGCGCTCCGGGCGTCCCATCATCGGCATCGCGCAGAGCGGCAGCGACATCAGCCCCTGCAACCGCATCCACCTGGAGCTGGCCAAGCGCGTGCGCGACGGCATCCGCGACGCGGGCGGTATCGCGATGGAGTTCCCGCTGCATCCGATCTTCGAGAACTGTCGCCGTCCGACCGCCGCCATCGACCGCAACCTGGCCTATCTGGGCCTGGTTGAGATCCTGCACGGCTATCCTATCGACGCTGTGGTGCTGACCACCGGCTGCGACAAGACCACGCCGTCGCAGCTGATGGCCGCGGCGACGGTCGATATTCCCGCCATCGTGCTGTCCGGCGGGCCGATGCTGGACGGCTGGTTCGAGGGCGAATTGGCGGGTTCCGGCGCGGCGATCTGGAAGGGCCGCCGCCAGCTGGCCGCCGGCGAGATCGACAACGACAAGTTCCTGCAGATCGCGGCCGCCTCGGCGCCGTCGGCGGGACACTGCAACACCATGGGCACCGCCTCCACCATGAACGCGATGGCCGAGGCGCTGGGCATGTCGCTGACCGGCTGCTCGGCGATTCCCGCGCCGTACCGCGAACGCGGCCAGATGGCGTATGAAACCGGCAAGCGCATCGTCGAGATGGCGCGGCTGGACATCAAGCCTTCCAGCATCCTGAATCGCGAAGCCTTCCTGGACGCGATCGTCGTCAACGCGGCGATCGGCGGCTCCACCAACGCGCAGCAGCACATCATGGCGATGGCGCGCCACGCCGGCGTCGAGCTGCATTCGAGCGACTGGATGGAGTTCGGCCATGCGGTGCCGCTGCTGCTGAACATGCAGCCGGCCGGTAAATTCCTCGGCGAGCGTTTCCACCGCGCCGGCGGCGTGCCAGCCATCATGTGGGAGCTGGAGCAGAAGGGCATGCTGCGCTCGGACCGTCCAACCGTCACCGGCCGCACGATGCGCGACAACCTGGCCGGCCGCGAGACGCAGGACCGCGAGGTGATTTATCCGTTCGACCAGCCGCTGAAGAAGGACGCCGGTTTCTTCGTCCTGAAGGGCAACCTGTTCGACTTCGCCATCATGAAAACCAGCGTGATCTCGGAGGCTTTCCGCGCCCGCTATCTGAGCACGCCGGGCAGCGAGAACATCTTCGAATGCCGCGCCATCGTGTTCGACGGCTCCGGCGACTACCACGCCCGCATCAACGATCCGTCGCTGAACATCGATGAGGACTGCATGCTGGTGATCCGCGGCGCAGGCCCGGTGGGCTGGCCCGGTTCGGCCGAGGTGGTGAACATGCAGCCGCCCGATGCGCTGGTCAAGCGCGGCATCAATGCGCTGCCGACGTTGGGCGACGGCCGCCAGTCCGGCACCTCGGACAGCCCGTCGATACTGAACGCGTCGCCGGAAAGCGCGGTTGGCGGCGGCCTGGCGTGGCTGCGCACGGGCGACCGTATCCGCGTGGACCTGAACGCCGGCCGTTGCGATGTGCAGGTGGGCGAGGCGGAATGGGAGGAGCGCAAGAAGGACGGCCTTCCGCCCATCCCCGCCAGCCAGACGCCGTGGCAGGAGATTTACCGCAGCACCGTTGGGCAGATGGAAAACGGCGCCTGCATGGAACTGGCTGTACCATACCGGGGAGTGGTTAACAACCAGGCACGTCACAATCACTAGTCAGCCGGGCATCGACCCGTGCGATAACAGGAGACGACAATGAAGAAATTACTGAGCGCTGCGGCAGTCGCCGTCATGTTGGTGTGCGCCGGCGGGAACGCCATGGCGGACGCCAAGAATCCGAAGATCGGTTTTTCGATCGACGATCTGCGGCTGGAGCGATGGGCGCGCGACCGGGATTACTTCGTTGCGGCGGCCGAGCAGCAGGGCGCCAAGGTCTTCGTGCAATCGGCCGACGCCAGCGAGCAGCGGCAGATCGCACAGATCGAGAACCTGATTTCGCGCGGCGTCGACGTGCTGGTGATCGTTCCCTACAACGCCACGGTGCTCAACAACGCCGTGCGCGAGGCCAAGAAGGCCAAGATCAAGGTGGTCTCCTACGACCGCCTGATCCTCAATGCCGATATCGACGCCTACATCTCCTTCGATAACAAGATGGTCGGCGAGATGCAGGCGCAGGGTGTGGTGGCGGTCAAGCCGAAGGGGAATTTCTACCTGCTGGGCGGCGCACCAACCGACAACAACGCCAAGATGCTGCGCGAAGGCCAGTTGAAGGTGCTGCAGCCGCTGATCGACAAGGGCGATATCAAGGTGGTGGGCAAGCAGTGGGTCAAGGACTGGAATCCGGCCGAGGCCATGTCCATCGTCGAGAATGCGCTGACCGCCAACGGCAACAAGCTCGATGCGGTGGTCGCGTCGAACGACGCCACCGCCGGCGGCGCGATCCAGGCGCTGGCTTCGCAAAAGCTCGATGGCAAGGTGGCCGTGTCCGGACAGGATGCGGACCTGGCGGCGGTGCGCCGTGTGATCGCCGGTTCGCAGACCATGACAGTCTACAAGCCGCTGAAGGTGATCGCCACCGAGGCGGCCAAGCTGTCGATCCAGCTGGTGCGCAATGAGAAGCCGGCCTTCAACGCCGAGTACCAGAACGGCTTCAAGCAGGTCAGCACGCTGCTGCTCAAACCGACCATGCTGACCAAGGCGAATATCGACCTGGTGGTGACGGACGGCTTCTACACCAAGGCTCAATTGGCTGCCAAGTAAGCGGCGGATACTGCATGTCCGCCTATCTGCTGGAAATGAAGGGCATCGTCAAGAAGTTTGGCGGTGTGCCCGCGCTCGACGGCATCGACCTGCAGGTCCGGCCCGGCGAGTGCATCGGCTTGTGCGGCGAGAACGGCGCCGGCAAATCCACGTTGATGAAAGTGCTGTCCGCCGTCTACCCGCACGGCACCTGGGACGGCGAGATCCTGATGGACGGCCAGCCGCTGCGCGCGCAGTCGATACGCGAAAGCGAGGCGGCCGGCATCGTCATCATCCACCAGGAGCTGATGCTGGTGCCGGAGCTGTCTGTGACGGAGAATCTCTTTCTCGGCAACGAGATCACGCTGCCCGGCGGCCGCATGGATTATCCGGCCATGAACCGGCGCGCCGAGACGCTGCTGAAGGAGCTGAAACTCAACGACGTCAATGTGGTGCTGCCGGTGATGAACTACGGCGGCGGCCACCAGCAGCTGATCGAAATCGCCAAGGCGCTGAACAAGAATGCGCGCCTGCTGATCCTGGACGAGCCGTCGTCGTCGCTGACTGCGTCGGAAATCGAGGTGCTGCTTGAGATCATCCGCGGCCTGAAAGCCAAGGGCGTGGCCTGCGTCTACATCTCGCACAAGCTCGATGAGGTGGAGGCGATCTGCGACACCATCGTCGTCATCCGCGACGGCAAGCATATCGCCACCACGCCGATGCGGCAGATGGATGTGCGCCAGATCATTTCGCAAATGGTGGGGCGCGAGATGAACCAGCTGTATCCCAAGCTGGAACGCACGCAGGGCGAGGTGATTTTCGAAGCCCGCAACGTGGTCTGCTACGACACCGAAAAGCCCGACCGCCGGAAGGTGGACAACGTCTCCTTCACGCTGCGGCGGGGCGAGATCCTCGGCATCGCGGGGCTGGTGGGCGCGGGCCGCACGGAGCTGGTGTCGGCGCTGTTCGGCGCCTACAACGGCCGCAGCGAGGCCGAGGTGTGGCTCAACGGCGAGAAGATCGATACCCGCACGCCGATCAAGGCGATCCGCGCCGGGCTGGCGCTGGTGCCGGAGGACCGCAAGCAGCACGGCATCATCCGCGACCTGGACGTGGGCCAGAACATCACGCTGTCGGTGCTGGGCCGCTATGCGCGCTTCACCCGCATCGACCGCGAGGCCGAGCTGAAAACCGTCAGCGAGGAGATCGCGCGCCTGGGCCTGAAGACGGCCAGCCCCTTCCTGCCGATTACCTCGCTCTCCGGCGGCAACCAGCAGAAGGCGGTGCTGTCCAAGATGCTGCTGACGCGGCCCAAGGTGCTGATCCTCGACGAGCCCACGCGCGGTGTGGACGTCGGCGCCAAGTACGAGATCTACAAGCTGATGCTGGAACTGGCCAGCCAGGGCGTGTCCATCATCATGGTGTCGTCGGAACTGGCCGAGGTGCTGGGCGTGTCCGACCGCGTGCTGGTGATGGGCGAAGGCCAGCTGCGCGGAGATTTCATCAACCGGGACCTGACCCAGGAAATGCTGCTGTCGGCGGCGCTCGACCACTCGTGATGCAACCTATGCCAACCACCAAACTCAAACAGCTCTTCACCCAATACAAAATCCTCGCGCTGCTGATCGCCATCGCCATCATCTGGAGCTTCTTCAGCTGGAAGACGGAGGGCGGCTTCATCTCGGCGCGCAACCTGTCCAACCTGATGCGGCAGATGTCGGTGACCGGCGTGGTCGCCTGCGGCATGGCCTTCGTCATCATCTCCGGCGAGATCGACCTGTCGGTCGGCTCGCTGCTTGGGCTGTTGGGAGGCGTGGCTGCGGTGCTCGACGTGAACCACCATATGCCGCTGCCCGTGACGGTGGCGGCGGTGCTGGCTTGCGGCCTGGCGCTTGGCCTGGTCAACGGCTACCTGACGGCCTACAAGGGCATCCCGTCCTTCATCGTGGGCCTGGGCGGCATGCTGGCGTATCGCGGCATCGTGCTGGGCGTGACGGACGGCGTGACGGTGGCGCCGGTGTCGGAGGCGATGGTGCAGGTGGGGCAGGGCTATCTGTCGACGGAGCTGGGTGTGACGCTGGGCGTGGCGCTGTTCGCGCTGGCCGCCGTGCTGACTTGGCGGCAGCGCCTGAACCTGGGCCGCCACGGCCTGCCGGTGCCGCCGGTGTGGCGCGATGGCGTGCGTCTGGCGGCCATCGGCGCGGTGCTGTTTGCCTTCGTGCGGACCCTGAACAGCTACGAGGGCATACCGCTGCCGGTGCTGCTGTTGCTGGTGCTGCTGGGCGCCTTCAGCTACGTCGCCACGCAGACCGTGTTCGGCCGCCGCATCTACGCGGTGGGCAGCAATATGGAGGCGACCCGCCTGTCCGGCGTGAACGTGCAGGCGGTGAAGCTGTGGATCTTCGGGATCATGGGCCTGATGTGCGCCCTGGCGGGCCTGGTCAACACGGCGCGGCTGGCGGCGGGGTCGCCGTCGGCCGGCACGTCCGGCGAGCTCGATGCCATCGCGGCCTGCTTCATCGGCGGCACGTCGATGCGCGGCGGCTCCGGCACCGTCTACGGCGCCTTGATCGGCGCGCTGGTGATGGCCAGCCTGGATAACGGCATGTCCATGCTGGACGTGGACACCTACTGGCAAATGATCGTCAAGGGCTGCATCCTGACGCTGGCCGTGTGGGTCGATGTGGCGACGCGCTCCAGCCGCCGCTGATGTCGTTTTTTGTGCACGGCCGGCCGCGCCGGCCCGTGCGCTTGCTCATTATCATTCTGCGCCTTGGTGAATTTCGCAATTGCGGCTCGCTGTCGTAACTTGCAAAATGGTTTCATAAGTCGTATGACCTGGCACCCCGCCAGCAAGTCATCACGATAAAAAAACCAAGAGCGAGACACTATCAAATGAACATCAAAATTCCGCGCTGCCCAGCGCCTGCGGGCCTGTTCGCCTGACGATTTCCCAACCGACGCTACAACACTAAAACACAAATAGTAAATGGCCAAAGAGCCGTGACTTATTCGCACAACCTGGAGAGTGTAAATGAAACAGTTCAAAAAAACGGCGATCGCGCTGGGCCTGGCCCAGATGGCGTCCATGGCGATGGCGCAGACCGCTCCCGCCACCGATAACAGCGCGACCGTGATCGTGACCGGCCAGCGCGCGGCGCTGCAGTCGGCGCAGAAGATCAAACAGAATGCCGATGAAATCGTCGATTCCATCGTCGCCGACGATATCGGCAAGCTGCCGGACCGCTCGGTCACGGAGGTATTGCAGCGCATCGTGGGCGTGACCATCGACCGCACCATGGCCAAGGGCGACCCGGAGCACTTCTCGGTCGAAGGCTCGGGCGTGTCGATCCGTGGCTTGAGCTATGTACGCTCCGAGCTCAATGGCCGCGATTCGTTCTCCGCCAACGGCGGCCGTTCGCTGAACTTCGAAGACGTGCCGCCAGAGCTGATGGCCGGCGTCGACATCTACAAGAACCCATCGGCCGAGCAGGTCGAAGGCGCCATCGGTGGCCTGGTGAACCTGCGCACCGCGATGCCGTTCGATTACAAGGGCTTCAAGGCCGCCGTCTCGGCCGACCGCACCTGGTCGGAACTGAAGAAGGGCAAGACCTCGCCATCGTATTCGGGCCTGGTGTCCAACCGCTGGAAGACCCCTGTCGGTGAAGTGGGCGCCTTGCTGGACCTGGCGTACTCGGAAAGCGCAACCCGCACCGACGCCTTCCAGGTCGAGCCTTACTATCCGATGAAAGACGCGAACGGCAATCCGGTCTTCGCACCGAAGGGCGCGCAATGGCGCACGCTGCAATTCGACCGCAAGCGCGAAGGCGCATACGGCGCGCTGCAATGGAAGAAGGACGACTGGTCCAGCTCCCTGACCATGTTCAAATCGAAGTATGAGATGAAGTGGGACGAGCAGGCGATCTTCGCCCAATCGAGCCCGTACAACATCCGCCTGTCCCCGGATTCGACCTTTAACTCGCGCGGCGCGCTGCTGACCGGCACACTCACCGATTCCACCGGCGCCGGCATCAACTTCGGCGACGACACCCGCGCCGCCAACCGCAAGTCCGACACCACCGACCTGTCGTGGAACCTGCGCTGGCGTCACGACAGCTGGACCGTCACCACCGACCTGCAGCACATCAAGGCCAAGACCAACAGCTTCGATTCCACCGTGGCCACCGGCGTCCAGATGCCGAAGGAGCAGGTTGACCTGACCGGCAGCGTACCAAAGCTGATCTTCAGCGATGCGGACCGCGCCTACCTGGCGAATCCGAACAACTACTACTGGGCGTTCACGATGGAACACCTGGACCGCGCCAAGGCCGATGAAACCGCGTGGAAGACGGACGTCAAGTACGACTTCGATCATCCGGTGCTGCGCGACGTGCGCTTTGGTGTGCGCCTGACGGATCGTTCGGCGACGACGACCAAATCCAACCCGGACTACAACTGGGCCGCCATCACCCAGCCATGGCAGGGCGAGATTTCGCACCTGGCCTACCTGGGCGATCCTCGCTTCTCCGGCAACACCAACCTGCACAGCTTCAATAACTTCTTCAACGGCGGCGTGTCCGTGCCGTCGGTGGTGTTCCCGAACGCCTCGCTGGCGCAGGGCTATCCAAGTTCCTACGCCCAGCTGCACACCTATCACGACATCCTGTGCGCGGAAAAGGGCAATACCTGCTCGCCATGGACGCCGGCCAGCTTCGGCACGAACCCTATCGGCACCAACGACCAGACGGAAAAAACCAAGGCGCTGTATGGCCAGTTGCGCTTCGGCTGGGATAACCTGAAGTATCCGGTGGACGGCAATGTCGGCCTGCGTTACGTGCAAACCGATTCGACCGCGCACGGCTACACGGTATTCAGCTCGACCGCTCCGACCGGCGCCACCCAGGGCATACCGGTTCCGGTCATCCTGCCGTTCTCCAAGGCGCAGGACTTCGACAACAGCTACCACAACTTCCTGCCTAGCCTGAACCTGCGCCTGAAGGCCTCCGACACGCTGCAGTTCCGCTTTGCCGCCGCATCGGCATTGTCCCGTCCTGATTTCGACAAGCTGCAGGCTTACACCACGCTGTCGCAGACCGCCGATTCGACGACCAGGAACGGTGTCACCACCATCAACACCCTGACCCAGGACGGTACTGGATCGGGTAATCCCAACCTGCGTCCGACCACGTCCAAGCAGCTCGACCTGACGATGGAGTGGTACTTCGCGCCGAGCGGTTCGTTCACTGCGGCGGTGTTCAACAAGCAGCTGAAAGACATCATCGTCAACCAGGTGTACACCTATCAGTTGACCGACGTGAACGGCAAGGTGCAGAACTTCAACGTGACTGGCCCGATCAACGGCGCCAAAGGTCATGCGCGCGGTATCGAGCTGGCGTTCCAGCAGTACTTCGACAAGCTGCCTGGCGTGTGGTCCGGCCTTGGCATGCAAGCCAACTTCACCTTCGTCGACAGCAAGCGCGAACTGTATAACCCGGTGTTCTCGAAATACTGCACCGGCGGCGACAGCGCCAGCAACGTCAACCTGAATCTGAACGGCTGCGATACCAACGGCACCTCCTTCGGCAACCTGCCGCTCGAGAACCTGTCGCGCCAGTCGTACAATCTGGCGCTGCTGTATGACAAAGGACCGTTGTCGGGACGCCTGGCCTACAACTGGCGCTCCAAGTCGTTGCAGGGCGTGAACGTCAACGGTACCAAGGGCGGCGATGCTACGGATACCAATCCGGCCAGCCCTGGCTTCGGCCAGACCAATGTGGCATGGGCGCTGCCTACCTGGGCGGATTCCTACGGTCAGCTGGATGCGTCGGTGTTCTACAAATTCAGCGACAAGGTGCAACTCGGCCTGGAAGCGCAGAATCTGACCGATTCGACCTTCAAGCAGCTGATGCAGCAAAATATCGGGATGATGGGACGCGCATGGTTCAAGACCGGCCGTCGCGTGGTCGCGAAACTGAGCTACGACTTCTAAACTACGAAAGGCTTTGACCAGATGAAGCATACCGCCCGCCAGTTTGTCTCTGTTTTGAGTTTCGCGGCCCTGGCCGCAACTGGCGCGGCGGCTGCCGATCTGCCGCAGCTTGTGAAGAAGGACGGCCGCCACGCCCTGATGGTCGATGGCGCACCGTTTGTGATGTTCGGCGCACAGGTGCATAACTCCAGCAATTATCCGCTGGCGTTGAACAAAGTATGGCCGGCCATCAAAGACATGAATGCCAACACCGTCGAGATTCCCGTGGCATGGGAGCAGATCGAACCGGTCGAAGGCAAATTCGATTTCAGTTATGTGGACACCTTGCTGGCGCAGGCGCGCGAGCACAAGGTGCGCCTGGTGCTGCTGTGGTTCGGCACCTGGAAGAACACCGGCCCGCAGTACACGCCGGAGTGGGTCAAGTTTAATAACAAGCGCTTCCCGCGTATGGTCGACAAGGACGGTAAGACCGTTTACTGCCTGTCGCCGAACAGCGAGGAAACGATGAAGGCCGACAGGAAGGCCTTTGTCGCGCTGATGGAACACATCAAGAAAGCCGATTCGGCGCAGCGCACCGTCATCATGATGCAGGTCGAGAACGAAGTCGGCACCTACGGCTTCGTGCGCGACTTCGCGCCCAAGGCGCAGGCGGCGTTCGAGCAGAACGTGCCGCAGGCCGTGCTGGATCATAAAAAATCGCCGGTGGCGCTGGCCGCCAGCGGCACTTGGAAGCAGGTCTACGGCGACTACGCCGACGAGTACTTCCACGCTTATTCCATCGCCAGCTATATCGAGGAAATCGCCAAGGCAGGCCGCGCGGTCTACAACCTGCCGATGTACGTCAACAATGCGCTGCGCGATCCGCTGGAGTCGCCGGTGATGCCGTGGAAGGGCAACTTCGCCAGCGGCGGGCCGACCTTCGACGTGATCGATATCTACAAGGCCGCCGCGCCGCATATCGATATCGCCGCACCGGACATCTACGCGCCGGAATCGAACAAATTCCACGCCACGCTGGACCGCTTCCAGCGCCCGGACAACGCGCTGATGCTGCCGGAGATGAGCAACGCCTCGCAGTACGTGCGCTATGCCTACCTGGTGCTGGGCCGCGGCTCGCTGGCATTCTCGCCGTTCGGCATCGACTACGCGGACTACAGCAACTTCCCGCTCGGCTCCAAGGCGACCGACAAGACCATGGTGGCGCCGTTCGGAAAAATCTACGCCGCCTTCCGGCCGATGGAGCGCCAGTGGGCCAAGTGGGCGTTCGAGGGCCGCACCTACGGCGTGGCCGAGGGCGACGACCGCAAGCCGCAGACCGTGGCGATGAAGAACTGGAAGGCCACCGTCAGCTTCCGCATGTGGCAGTTCGGCGACGCTGACTGGCTGGCCAAGATCAAGGACCTGCCGGCGGACACCGAGCAGCCCAACGGCGGCGCGTCGATCGCGCAGATCGGCGACAACGAATTTATCGTGGTGGGCCAGCACGCCCGCGTGAGCTTCGACAGCGCGGATGGCAAGCCGTCCATGCTGGCGCGCGTGGAAGAGGGACATTTCGACGCTTCCGGCAAATGGATCATGGAGCGCAACTGGAACGGCGACCAGACAGATTACGGCTTGAACCTGACCGGCAATCCGGTGGTTCTCAAGGTCAAACTGGGTACATACTGAAAATACGGAGATTAGATGCGATTCAAATCGATAGTGCCTGCGGCCTCGTGCCTGGCGGTGATGGTGTCCGGCCACGCGTTGGCCGGCACGTTTGAAAAGACCACCACCGGCGTCGTGGTCAAGCCCGATACGGGCGCGGCGCAAGAGGTGCGCCTTGAGGTCATGGCCGATAACATCATCCACGTGGTGAAGCTCGACCGCTCGGGCAAGGAGCTCACGCCGTCGCTGATGACCGTGGCCGCTCCTGTTAGCGGTACCTTCAATGTCGCAGCATCGGGCAAGGACAAGGTCACGCTGAAGGCGAAGAAGATTTCGGTGGCGGTGTCGCTGGCGACGGGGCAGGTCCAGTTCTTCAACGCGGCCGGCAAGGCGTTCCTTAGCCAGGCCTCGGAGAGCATGGCGCCGGTCGATATCGGCGGCAAACCGTTCATGGCGGTCAAGGAAGGCTTCAACCACGGTACCAAGGACGCCTACTACGGCCTGGGCCAGCACCAGAACGCGCAGATGAACCTCAACGGCGAAGACGTGCTGCTCATGCAGCACAATATGGCGATCGCCGTGCCGTTCGTGGTCTCGGACAAGAACTACGGCGTTTTGTGGGATAACAATTCGATCTCGCGCTTCGGTGACGCCAAGCCGTATGGCCCGATGGTGCGCGACCTGAAAGTGGTCGACGACGAGGGCAAGGCCGGCGGCCTGACGGCGCGTTACTACGTCGGCGGCAAGCTGGCGTTGACGCGCCACGAGAAGGACATCGCCTACCAGTACCTGAAGGACGTGGCCGAGAACTGGCCGAAGGAACTGGGCGACATCAAGACGCTGAAGGATGTCAAGGTGGTGTGGGATGCGACGCTGAGCTCCGACAAACCGGGCGTGCACAAGATGCAGCTGTATTCGTCGGATTATGCGACGCTGTCGGTGGACGGCAAGCAGGTGATGGACGTTTGGCGCCAGGGCTGGAATCCTTGGTATCACAACTTCGAGGTGAAGTTCGAGGCCGGCAAGCCGGTCAAGCTGCACCTGGAGTGGAAGCCGTCCGGCGGCATGGTCGCCATCACGCACAACGATCCGCTGCCGGAGCCGGAGCGCCATTCGCTGACCTTCTCGTCGGAAGTCGCGCAGAGCATCAACTACTACGTCGTCAGCGGCGACAGCATGGACAAGGTCATCGCCGGCTATCGCCACCTGACCGGCCAGGCGCCGATGATGCCGAAGTGGGCTTACGGCTTCTGGCAATCGCGCCAGCGCTATGAGACGCAGGAGCAGCTGCTCGGCGTGCTGCGCGAGTACCGCAAGCAGGGCTGGCCGGTGGATAACATGGTGCAGGACTGGTTCTACTGGCCGCAGGACCAGTGGGGCTCGCACGATTTCGACAAGGCGCGCTTCCCCGATCCGAAGGGCATGCTGGACGAGGCCCACAAGGCGCATGCGCGTGTGATGATTTCGATCTGGGGCAAGTTCTACGCGAACACCGACAACTACAAGGAGTTGGCGGCCAAGGGCCATATGTGGACCAAGAACGTCGAAGACGGCGCGCTTGACTGGGTAGGCCCAGGCTACAAGAACAGCCACTACGATCCGTACACCAAGGAAGCGCGCGACATCTACTATCGTCAGATGAAGCCCAAGCTGATCGACCTGGGCTTCGACGCCTGGTGGATGGATAACACCGAGGCGGACGTGCTGTCCAATTCCCGTCCTGAGGATTTCAAGAAGCTGATCGGGCCCACCGTGTATGGCGCGGGCGAGATCACCTTCAATCCGTATAGCCTGGCGCATACCGAGGGCTTCTACCAGGGCCTGAAGCGCGACCAGCCGGACAAACGCCAGTTCATCCTGTCCCGCTCGGGCTTTGCTGGTATCCAGCGTAACGCGACCGCCGTGTGGAGCGGCGATACGGCCAGCCGCTGGAACAATCTGTATGACCAGATCTCGGCGGGCGTCAGCATTTCGATGTCGGGCATTCCGAACTGGACGCACGATATCGGCGGCTATGCGCAGGAGGAGCGTTACCAGGTCGGCGAAGTCGGCTCGGCGCAGGAGAATCGCGTTACCGGCGCAGCCACGGGCAAGCCGGAAGACATGAAGGAATGGCGCGAGCTGAATCTGCGCTGGTTCCAGTTCGGCGCCTTCTCGCCGCTGTTCCGTTCCCACGGCGAGGTGGTGAAGCGCGAGATCCACGAGATCGCGCCGGAAGGTTCGCCGATGCGCGACTCGATGGTCTGGTACGACAAGCTGCGTTATCGCATGATGCCGTACATTTACTCGGCCGCCGCCGATATCCATTACGAGTCCGGCTCGATCATGCGCGGCCTGGTGATGGACTTCCCTAACGACGAAGCGGTCAAGGATATCAAGGACCAGTATCTGTTCGGCCATAACCTGATGGTGGCTCCTGTGTATGTGTACGGTGCGCGCGAACGCAGTGTCTACATGCCGAAGGGCGCAAGCTGGTACGACTTCTATACCGGCGAAGTGCACAAGGGTGGCGGCACGGCGACGATCAAGGCGCCTGAGACCCGCATGCCATTGTTGGTGAAGGCTGGCTCGATCCTGCCGATGGGCCCTGTGACGCAGTATGTGGATGAGAAGCCGGATGCGCCGATCACCCTCAACATCTACACCGGCGCCGACGGCAAATTCAGCCTCTATGAGGACGATGGCGTGAGCAATGCCTACCTGCGCGGGGAGTTCAGCCGCATCCCGCTGAGCTACAACGACAAGACCGGCGTTGTGACCATCGGCGAGCGCGTGGGGCAGTACAAGGGCATGGTGGCCAAGCGCCAGTTCAAGCTGCGCTTCATCAAGGCTGGCGTATCGAGCTCGGATGACTTCGATGCCGCCGACAAGGTGGTCGCTTACGAGGGCAAGTCGATCACGGTCAGGAAATAAGATGTTTCGACACGCGATGGTGGCGGCGGGCTTGCTCGCCACGCAGCTGTGCTACGCAGCGGAGGTCCGCGACCTCGCGCTGCGCTACGACCGGCCAGCGCCAGATACGGCGCAAGGCTGGGAGCAGGAGGCGCTGCCGATCGGGAATGGCCGCATCGGTGCGATGATCTTCGGCCAGCTGGCGCGGGAACGCATCCAGTTCAATGACATCACGCTGTGGACCGGCGACGACAAGGTGATGGGTTCTTACCAGCCCTTCGGCGACGTCTACATCAACCTGCCGGGCCACGAGCAGGCCACCACGGCCTACGCGCGCCAGCTGGATATCGACAAGAGCCTGCATAGCGTCAGCTATACGCACGGCGGGGTCAAATTCAAACGCGAGGCCTTCGCCAGCTTCCCGGCGCAGGTGATCGCTATGCGTCTGAGCGCCGACAAGCGCGGGCAGTACACCGGTTCGATAGAGCTGACCGACATGCACGACGCGCAGATCAACGTGGTGGGCAATCGCATTGTCGCCACGGGTTCTTTGCGCGGCAAAGGCGACGCCTCCAGTAATGCGATGGACTACGCCAGCGAGCTGCAGGTGTTGAACGACGGCGGAGCGATTGCGGTCGATGGCAACCGGATCACGTTCGCCGGCTGCGATGCGGTGACCTTGATACTGGGCGCCGGCACCAGCTACGTGCTCGATCCAGCCAAAAAATTCCAGGGCGAGCATCCGCTGCCGCGCATAACGGCGCAGGTGAGTGCGGCCGCGCGTCCGTGGGCGGCGCTGCTGGCCGAGCACCAGAAGGATTTCGATGCGCAGTTCAAGCGCATGAGCGTGGACTTCGGCGCCGCCGCACCGGCACGCCGCGCGCTGCCGACCGACCAGCGCATCGCTACCTACACGGCGGAGGGCGGCGATCCCGGACTGGAGGCGCAGTTTTTCCAGTTCGGCCGCTATCTGCTGATCTCCAGCTCGCGCGATTCGCTGCCGGCCAATCTTCAAGGGCTGTGGAATAACAGCCTCACGCCGCCATGGAGGTCGGACTACCACACCAACATCAACATCCAGATGAACTACTGGCCGGCGGAACCGGCCAACCTGTCGCAGAACGCGTTGCCGTTTTTCGCGCTGGTGCAGGGCGTGGCGCCGGTGTATCGCCAGCTGGTCGCCGATACGGCGGCGCAGGCGCTTGCGCATCCCGAGGCGGTGCAGATGGCGAAGCCTGACCTGAGCGGCCAGGCCGTTCAGCGCGAGGAGACCTTCATCGGCAACGCCGGCAAGCCGGTGCGCGGCTGGACCGTGCGTACCGAATCGAATCCCTTCGGCGCGATGGGCTATGTGTGGAACAAGACCGGCAACGCCTGGTATGCCCAGCACTTTTGGGAGCACTACGCCTACACGCAGGACAAGGCCTTCCTGCGCGACATCGCTTATCCGATGATGAAGGAGGCGGTGCACTTCTGGCAGGACTACCTGAAGCAGCTGCCGGATGGGCGCCTGGTTGCGCCGTTGGGCTGGTCGCCGGAGCACGGGCCGATCGAGGACGGCGTCACCTACGACCAGGAGATTATCTGGGACCTGTTCAACAACACCGTGGAAGCGGCGGATGTGCTGGGCGACGACCAGGCTTTCCGCGCGCAGGTCGCCGCCATGCGCGACAAGCTGGCCGCGCCGCGCGTGGGCAGCTGGGGCCAGCTGCTGGAGTGGATGGAAGAGAAAAAGGATCCGGTGTTCGATACGCCGGGCGATACGCATCGCCATGTGTCGCATCTGTTCGGGCTTTATCCCGGGCGCCAGATCTCGCCGACGCAAACGCCGGAGCTGGCTGCCGCCGCGCGCAAGTCGCTGGAAGGACGCGGCGATGCAGGCACCGGCTGGTCGATGGCGTGGAAGACGGCTTACTGGGCGCGTCTGCTGGACGGCGACCATGCCTACAAAATGCTGCGCGGGCAGCTGGCCAAGCCCGGTGCGCGCGCGGCGCAGCAGAGCGGCAAGGGCAGCGAGGGTAACAACGCCGGCGGCACTTATCCGAACATGCTGGACGCGCATCCGCCGTTCCAGATCGACGGTAACTTCGGCGCGGTGGCGGCGATCTGCGAGATGCTGGTGCAGTCGCAGACCGGTGAGATTCATCTTCTGCCTGCGTTGCCTTCCGCTTGGCCGACAGGCTTGGTCAAGGGCCTGCGCGCGCGCGGCGGCTACGAGGTGGATGTGGCATGGGCCAACGGCAAGCTGACGTCGGCCACGGTACGCCGCACGGCGGGCTCCGGTCCCGGCAAGGTGCGCTACGGCGGCAAGGTCATTCCGCTCAACCTGAAGGCCGGCGAGAGCAAGCGACTGGGAGCGCAGCTGTGATGCGCGGCCTGTTGTGTTGCCTGCTGCTGGCGCTGTGCAGGTTGTGCATGGCGGATGCCACGCAGGTCCAGTACCTGAGCGGCACGGACAAGGACCACCGCGTTGACTGGCAGTTCATGGTCAACGGCGGGCGCAATAGCGGGTCGTGGAAAACCATTCCCGTACCGTCGAATTGGGAGATGGAGGGTTTCGGCACCTACCGTTATTTCAGCGACTCGCAGAACGATCCTGCGCCGGACAAGACCGGCATCTACCGCTACACCTTCAAGGTGCCGGCCAATTGGCAGGGCAAGCGGATCGATATCGTCTTCGGCGGCGCCATGACGGATACGCTGGTAAAGATCAACGGCCAGCCTGCAGGGCCGGTGCATCAGGGCGGATTTTACGAGTTCCGCTACGATGTGTCGGCGCTGCTGAAGCCTGGTGCGGACAACCAGCTGGAAGTGACGGTCGACCGCTACTCCGCCGATGCATCGGTCAACCGTGCCGAGCGCGCCGGGGACTTCTGGATGTTCAGCGGCATCTACCGGCCTGTATGGCTGGAAGCCAAACCAACGCACAATATCGAACGCGTGAGCCTGGACGCGAAGCACAACGGCGACTTCGACGCGGATGTCTTCATCGATGGCGGCCAGGCCGGCAAGGTGGTCGCGCGCGTGTTCACGCTGGACGGCAAGCCGCTGGGCGCGGACATGAGCGCCGCCGTGGCGGACGGGAAGGCGCATGTGCGCGGGCATCTCGACAAGATATCGCCATGGTCGGCGGAATCGCCGCAGCGGTATCGGGTGCGCTTCCAGTTGCTCGACGGCGGGCGCGTGGTCCACGAGACCAGCAAAGTGATCGGCTTCCGCACGGTCGAACTGCGCAAGCGCGATGGCCTGTACGTCAACGGCGTGAAGGTCCGCCTCAAGGGATCGAATCGCCATTCGATCTGGCCAACCACGGGCCGCACCACCAGCAAGGAACTCAGCTACCTCGATGCGAAGCTGATGAAGGACATGAACATGAACGCGGTGCGCATGTCGCACTACCCGCCGGACGCGCACTTCCTCGACGTGGCGGACGAACTTGGCCTGTACGTGATCGATGAACTGACCGGCTGGCAGAAAGCTTACGATACCGGCGTCGCCACGCCGTTGGTGAAGGAGCTGGTGCAGCGAGACCAGCACCATCCATCGATCATCTTCTGGGCGAATGGGAACGAGGGCGGCTTTAATCTTGAGCTGGACCGGCTGTATCCGATGTGGGATGCGCAGCAGCGGCCTGTGATCCATCCGTGGGCGAATTTCGGCGGCATCGATACCGCGCACTATCCCACCTACGATTGCTGCGCGACGTCGTTGTTCCACGGGCGCGATGTGTTCATGCCGACCGAGTTCCTGCATGGCCTGTACGACGGCGGCGCCGGTGCGGGCCTGGATGACTGGTGGAAGGCGATGCTGGCCAATCCACTCAGCGCGGGCGGATTTATCTGGTCCTTCGTGGACGAGGGCATTGTCCGCGACGATAAAGGAGGCATGGTCGATGTCGCCGGCAACCAGGCGCCGGACGGCATCCTCGGGCCTTACCGGGAGAAGGAAGGCAGCTATTACGCGATCAAGAAGATCTGGTCGCCGGTGTATTTGCCGCTCGGCGAATTGTTCTCGCTGGCGCCGACGTTCGACGGCGGCATCATGATGGAGAACCGCTATGACTTCAGCAACCTGAATCGGCTCAAGCTAAGCTGGAAGCTGGTGAAGTTTGGCACAGGCGTCGGCCACACGGTTGTCGCACAAGGCAGCGCGAAGGCGCCGGATGTCGCGGCGGGCATGCGCGGCGTTACCCGCATCGCCTTGCCGCAGGATTGGGCGCAGCAGGATGCGCTGTACTTCACCGCGACGGATGCCGGCGGCCGCGAAATCTACACGTGGTCGTGGATGATCGCCAGCGCGGAGAAGGTCGCATTGCGCATGCAGTCGGAACGCCCGGCAGCCGGCGCGGCCAGGCTGACGGAGAGCGCGGACAGCTTCCTGCTGCAGGCGGGCACGGTGAGCGCCATCATCGACAAGGCGACCGGCTATCTGCGTGAGCTGAAGAAGGGCGATGTCGTGGCGCCGCTATCGAACGGTCCACGGCTGGTGGCGGGCAGCGCCACGTTTAAATTCATACAGGCGGCCGTCGAAGGCGGTGACGCGGTCGTGCGGGCCGAATATGCCGGTAATCTGCACAGGATCAACTGGCGTTTGAGCGCAGCGGGCACCTTGAGCGTGAACTATGCGTATTCCGTCGAAGCCGGCAAGCAGGTCGATGCGCTGGGCGTCAGTTTCGACTATCCCGAACAGCAGGTGCGGTCCGTGCGCTGGTTGGGGAAGGGGCCTTACCGCGTATGGAAGAACCGCCGGCAAGGCGTGGAGTTCGATGTGTGGGACAAGGCTTATAACGATACCGTCTCCGGGCTGTCGTGGAACTACCCGGAGTTCAAGGGCTTCCACGACCAGGTCTACTGGGCGCGGTTGGCGACGGCCAATGTGCCGCTCACCTTCATCAACCATGCCGACGACATCGCACTGCGCCTGTTCACGCCGCGTGAGGCGAGTGGCGAAGGGGCCGAGCCCAAGGCCACGCATGTGGACTTCCCGCCGGGAGATATCTCGTTCCTGAACGCGATCCTGCCCATCGGGACCAAGTTCCATGCGCCGGGGGAGATGGGACCTTCCGGCCAGCGCGCCCATACGCCTAACCTGGGCATCTGGCTGGAGAACACCATCGATATCGTGATCGGCGATTAACCGGCGGCCAGCCAAGCCCGATAGCGCCTGGTCAGCAGCGCCAGACGGAATTGACCGATCAGCAGCGTCGCCAGCGGCGAGTAACGGCGCGGCTGCGCGGCGCCGTTCCCCAGCGCGCGCAACCTGCGCTTGACCAGCGCCATCATGGCGACCGATACCATCGTCTTGTCCTTCCACGTCACAGGCGGCGGCAGCGCGGCCGGATCGCGGCCTGCGCGCCATTGCAGCGGCAAGTCCGGTACCTCGGCCAGCGCCGTGGCGATGCCCGCCACGGCGACGCCGCTGGCCAATACCTGTTCGGCCACGGCCTTGCGGGCGATGCCGCCGGTGGTCATCACCGGCATGCGCGCCACGGCCGCCAGCTCCTTGGCGAATTCCAGGAAGTAGGCTTCGCGCGCCAGCGTGCGGCCGTCGGTGGTTTTGCCCTGCATGGCCGGGCTTTCGTAGCTGCCGCCGGACAGTTCGATCAGGTCCACCGGCAGTTCGTTCAGCAGCAGCACCACTTGCTTCGCGTCGTCGTCCGAGAAGCCGCCGCGCTGGAAGTCCGCCGAGTTCATTTTGACGGATACGCAGAAGCCGGGCGAGACGCGTGCCCGCACGGCGCGCACCACCTCCAGCAGCAGGCGTGCCCGATTGGCCAGGTCGCCGCCCCAGTTGTCGCGGCGGCGGTTGGTCAGCGGCGACAGGAACTGCGAGATCAGGTAGCCGTGGGCGGCGTGGATTTGCACGCCGTTGAAGCCTGCCTGTTCGGCGGCATGGGCGGTGGTGGCGAAGCGCGAGATGACTTCCTCGATCTGCGCGGTGCTCATTTCGACCGGCTGCGCAAACAGCTTGCTGTGCTTACCCATGTCCAGCGCCACCGCAGACGGCGCCCAGGCGTTGCCGCCCATATTGGCCATCACCTGGCGGCCGGGGTGGTTAATCTGCATCCACACCTGCGCGCCTTCCTTGCGCGACGCCTGCGCCCAGCGCCGGAAAGGCTCCAGCGGCGTGCCTGATTCCAGTGCCACCGTTCCCGGGCCGGTCATCGCGCGGCGGTCGACCATCACGTTGCCGGTGATGATCAGGCCCACGCCGCCCTCGGCCCAGCTTTGGTATAAACGGTTTAGCGCAGGGCCGGGAAGCTGGCCTGCATCGGCCATGTTTTCCTCCATCGCGGCCTTGGCCAGGCGATTGGGGAGGGTGGTGCCGTTCGGTAGTGCCAGTGCGGTGAACATCATGTCGGATCCGGGCGTTGTATGGGAGATAATGTATCCTAAGGTTGAAGTTCACTTTAAGGTCAAGCGAAATATGAAAATAGGCGAACTGGCGGAACGCTCCGGCGTCGCGGCGTCGGCGATCCGTTATTACGAAAGGGCGGGCTTGCTGCCGAAGGCGGCGCGCGAAGCGAACGGCTACCGGGCGTATGAAGAGGCGGCGCTGGAGCGCCTGAACCTGATCCAGGTCGGCCAGTATCTCGGCTTCACACTGGAGGCGATCCGCACGGTGACGACGCTGGAAGGCGCGGCCTATTACGACGGGCTGCTGGAGAACATCGACACGAGGCTGGGCGAAATCGACCAGATGATGGAGACGCTGCTTGCCCAGCGCGAATCGCTGTCAGGCACGCGGGAGCGGCTGCAGCGGATGTGGGCGAACAATGAGTGTCCGCACAGCGCCGGCAAGGCGCCGGCGTAGGCGGAGCGGGGCGCTCGTCAGCCGGCGGTGACTTCGGCGTCCGCCAGGAAGTTGACGATGGCCGGGTTGACCACGGCGCCGTGGGTGATGGGCGCCATGTGGGCGCCGCGCGTTTGCAGCACGGTGGCGTCGGGCAGGGCGGCGGCAAGCGCCTCGGCCAGAAGACTGGTGGAGGCCGGGCTGTTCGCCCCGTACATCACCAGCGACGGCATCGTCAGCGCCGATAAATCGTCCATGGTGGCCGCTTCACCCAGCAGCGCCTGGAAGTCCAGCCGCACCTTGGCGATCATGCTGGTCATCTTGTCCTGCGCCGCCGGCGGCGCGGCGTCGAAGGCGCCGGCGCGGTTCCAGTAGTCGATGAAGATGCGGGTGGCGTCGCGGTCCTGCTGCGGGCCGCAGGCGTTGATGCGTTCCACAACGCCGACGATCTCCGCGCGCGCCGGGTGCTGCGCCGGCAGCAGGTGGAAGGCCACCGGCTCGAACAGCGTGAGCGACAGCACGCGCCCAGGCATGCGGCGCGCCATGTGCAGCGCCGAGGCGCCGCCGAAGGAGTGGCCGATCAGGTGGAAGGCTTCGCCCGGCTCCAGGCGCGAGGCGATGGCGGCGTTGACGGCGTCGACTTCGTGCGCCAGCGTGTGGACGTAGCCGGCGTCGACGTCGGCCGGGAAGGGCGAGGCGCCGTAGCCCAGCAGGTCGACGGCGATGCAGCGGAAGCCGTCTTCAAGTTGCGACATCAGGTCGGCCCACTGGGCCTTGGAACTCATGGAGCTATGCAGCAGTACGACAGCAGGTTTCATTATTGGCATGCTTGAAAAACGGAGCGCGTATTATACCGGCACTTGTGTATGCGGCCACTTGGCGCCATCTGTGGCCTATACCACGCACGGGGCGATTTTTCATTACCGTGCCAGCATGGAACGAAGGTAGAGTAGAGGCATGAAACATTCTAAAAAAGTGGCTGGATTGGCTGGGCTCGCCAGCGTGTTGTGGATGGGGCTGACCGCGGCGGTCGCCGCCAACCAGAAGCGACTACTGTTCAATCCGCTTGGCAGCAAGCGCGAGGTGCTCAAGCCCTATAGCAGCGGCCACCGCACGCGGCCGATCGTGGTGCGCTCCAAGGACGGCACGCGGCTGTCCGGCTGGCTGATGACGCCGCCGGTGGCGGGGCCGCATCCGGGCGTGATTTATTTCGGTGGGCGGTCGGAGGAAGTATCCTGGGTGGCGCGCGACGCCGGCAAGCTGTTCCCCGGCATGGCGGTGCTGGCGGTGAATTACCGCGGCTACGGCGATTCGCACGGCGATCCGGCCGAGGAGCATTTCGTCGACGACGGCCGCATGTTGTACGACTGGCTTAGCGAGCGCCATCATGTCGACCCCAAGCGCATCGCGGTGGTTGGCCGCAGCCTGGGTTCCGGCGTGGCGGTGCAAGTGGCGATGGAGCGCGACGCCAATTCCATCGTGCTGATCACGCCCTACGATTCCATCCTGGCCCTGGCCCAGCGCAAGTTCAAGGCGATCCCGGTGGAGTATGTGCTGCGGCATAAATTCGAGTCGGTCAAATACGCGCATCACCTGAAGGCGCCGACCTATGTGCTGCGCGCGGCGTTCGACGACGTGGTGCCGCATTCGCACACCGACCTGCTGGTCGAGAAGCTCGGGCAGCTGCACGCGGACGAAATCGTGCCCGATTCCGACCACATGAACATCCCCTATCTGGAGGCGACGCAGCTGCGCATCGCCAGCTTCCTGGCCAGCCGCTTCAACCAGCCGCAATCCTGACCGGTTTCTCGGTCAGTTGCTTGTGCAGCCGGCGCAAGCCCATCCACACGCCGATGAACACCAGCGGCGCGGCCAGTCCGGTGAGGATGTCGGGATTGACCGGGATGTTGCTGGCCTTCAGCGCCTTGCCCGCGTAGCCGATCAGGCCCAGCGTGTAGTACGAGATCGCCACCGCCGACAAACCCTCCACCGCCTGTTGCAGGCGCAGCTGCTGGGCCGCGCGCGCGTCCAGCGATTGCAGGATCTTGCGGTTCTGCCGCTCCTGCTCGATGCCGACCCGTGTGCGCAGCAGGTCGTTGCTGCGGGCGATACGCTTGGCCAGCGTTTCCTGCCGCTGCGAGACCGAGGTACAAGTGTGCATGGCCGGCGCCAGGCGGCGGCCCATGAACTCGGCCAGCGTCGGCATGCCGGCGATGCGCACCTCGCGCAGCTCCTGGATGCGCGATTGCACCAGGCTGAAGTAGGCCTGCGCCGCCGCGAAGCGGTAGCTGTTGTTGACCGACAGTTTTTCCAATCGCGCCGCCAGGCTGGTGATACGGTGCAGCAGCGCCTGTTCCTCGCGCGCCTCGGTGGCCACGCCCTCGGGCAGGTCGCCCTGCACCAGCGTGGCGGTCAGGTCGGCCAGCTCGTTCTCGATGCCATTCAGCAGCGGCTGGCTGGCTTCCGCCTGCGGCAGGCCCAGCAGGGCCATCATGCGGTAGGTTTCGATTTCCAGCAGGCGGCCGACCAGGCGCCCGGCCTGGAATTCGCGCAGGCTCAGGTCGCGCACCACGAAGCGGCTGAAGCCGTCCGGCTGGATCAGGAAGTCGGTCCACACCTCGGCGCCGCTGCCGACGCTGCTGCCGACCAGCGATTTTCCCTGGAACAGTTCACGGATGGCATCGGTCGCACCGGCGTCGTCCGGCTGGCCCTGGCACAGCAGCACATGGGCCGCCACGATGATCTTGCCGTGCAATCCGGCCAGCCACTCCTGCGGCACGTGTTGCAGCGGCATGCGCTCAAACGCTTCGCCGCACGGCGTGCCCGGCTCGCCCCGTTCGACGAAGGTGTAGGTGGCGAATTCGGTGTGGCATTCCCATTTCAGGCGGAAACGGTCGAAGTCGTGGAAGAAGTAGCGCGCTTGCGGGGCGGGCGCGGCGACGCCGTAGTGCAGGCACAATTGCTCCAGGATCTGGTGCTGCGTGCTGCGGTGGTATTTCTGCGACGGCTGGTCCTGCTGCACGTAGAGCGCGAAATGGGTCAGGCTTTCCGGCGCTTGCAGCTGCAGGAAGGGCCGTGAGTGGATTTCCGCCGACAGCGGCACCCGCATCGGATGGTTTAACTTGGCGAAATCGGCATTGGCGCGGTAAGCGAGAGACATGACCTTCCCCGGATTTGGACTGCGATCGAATGTGAAGAAACGTGCATGTTGCAGTGCAGTATAGCCAGCCGGCCTCGGCCGCACAACCATGCATTCCGCATACCTGTCATGCGGAACGCTGATGTTACCGGGGAAAAGATGTGCCGGCGATCATTTTTTGATCGCCATCGATGCCGTTCAGCGCGGCAGGCCGATGATCAGCTGCTGGCTGGCGTCCCAGCTGCGGGCCGCCGTGTCGAGCCGGAACACGGTGAACGGCACTTGGCCGACGATGTCGCCGACGCCGTCCCAGTCGATGTCGGCGTAGGCGCCGGCGTAGTCGACGTCCTTGCCGGCCCGGACCAGCGCCAGTGCGGCGCCGATGGTTTCCGGCCGCACCTTCTCGCCCGGCGCGTTCATCACGAAGCGCAGGCTGTCGCGCACCATCAGGCCGGTGGGGCTCTTGCTGTTGTTGACCAGGCCGGCACGCTCGATGGCCAGCGCCATCACCATCGCGATGTCGTAGGTGGGCGCGGTGAAGTCCTGCGGTTCGCTGCCGTACTGGGCGATGTAGCCGGTGCGGAAGCTCTGGTAGGAGCTGTTGCCGTAGGCGCCGATGGTGGCGGCCGAGCCGCTCGCGCCGCCAACCAGCTTGCCCGGATCGGCCAGGTTGTCGAGGAAAGTCTGGTTGCCGGCGGCGGTGCCGGGCAGCAGCCACATGGCGCCGCTCTGGAACGGCAGCGATTCGTTGAGCACGTTGGCCGAGATGTCGGCCGCCAGGATGCCGTTCAGGATCACGTCCGGCTTGGCGTCGTAGACTTGCTTCAGATAGCTGGCGAAACCGTTCTTCAGGCCGAAGGGGATGGTGACCGTGGCCACCACCTGGCCGCCCAGCTTCTGGAAGGCCGGCGTGAACAGGCTGGCCAGGCCGGCGCCGAAGGCGTCGCCGGCGTTGATCAGCACCACGGCGCGGCGCTTGCCCGCTTCCCACGCGACCTTGGCCAGCACCGGCGTGGCGTCGACGTCGGAGACGCCGATGCGGTACACCAGGTCGTTGTCGGCCAGCGTGCTCAGCGCGGGCGAGGAGCTCGATTCGGTCAGGATGGGCACGCCCTTGGCCAGCGCCTGCGGCAGCAGGTTGAGCACGCGGGTGGAGGTGGAGACGTTGAGCGCGATGACGCCGGCATCCAGCAGCTGCTGGCCCATGTCCTGCGCCTCGGCGTTGTCGCGCGCGACCAGCGCGATGGCGTTCAGGCGCTTGCCCAGCACGCCGCCGGCGTCGTTGACCTGCTTGGCCGCCAGCAGGAAGGCATCGCGGGTCGAGGTGCGCCAGCCCACCGAGGCGATGTTGATGGCGTTCGGGTCGATCATGGCCTTGATCGGATTGGCCGGCAGCGGCGTGGTGGCGTCGCCGTTGCTGCCGCCGCCACCGCCGCACGACGCCAGCAGGCACAACGCGGCGGCGGCCAGCAGGCGGCTAGTAGCGGTATTCATATTGCACTCCATAGCGGCGGCCCAGCGATGGATAGTCGATGCCGCCCACGCCGGGATCGACATACTGGCTGTTCCACAGGTCGCGTATCTGCACCCGCAGGCTGGCGCGGGCGTTCAGGTTCCAGCGCGCGCTCAGCGTGGTGTCGACGTAGCTGGCCAGGTGGTAGCTCTGGTTGGCCAGCAGCACGTTGGCGGTGGCGGCCGGGCGCGGCCCGACGTAGCGGTTGTCCAGGCTGAGCAGCAGCTTCTGTCCCATCAGGCTGGCGCTGGCGCCGGCGTTGGCGCTGTTGGTGGGGAACAGCTCGCCGTCGCTGCGCTGGGCCAGCGGCGCCAGCGTGTAGCGGTTGAGGCTGCGGCTGCTGTTGGCGCGGCTCAGGTTGGCGTAGGCGTTGAACCAGTCCTGCTGGTAGCGCAGCTCCAGCTCCACGCCGTTGACCTTGCTGTCGCTGGTGTTGCGCGCCACCAGGTTGAAGAAGGCTTGCTCCAGCGTGACCAGCTCGCTGACCTTGGTGTGGTAGACCGTCAGCGCGCCGTTCCAGTGCGGGCGCGGCGGCGTGCTCAGTTGCAGTTCCACGGTGCGCGATTTCTGCGGCGCCAGTTCCGGGTTGCCCTTGATGTCGCCCGGCTGCACGGAGGTGCGGTACAGCAGCTCGGCCGACGGCGCCTGGAAGGCGGTGCCGCTCAGTACCTTCAGGCCCCAGTCGCCGGGCAAGGTGCCGACCACGCCGGCGCGCAGCGATTCCTGCGTGCCGTAGACCGAGTGCCGGTCCTGGCGGCCGCCGAGGATGGCCTGCCACTTGCCGTACAGGGGGAACTGCCATTGCGCGTAGAAGCCGGTGTTGCGCAGCGTTTTCTCGCCCGGCTGGCTGAGCTGGAAGTCGCTGCCGTCGACCAGGCTGTGGCGGCGGAACGATTCCAGCGTCTCGCGGTCGCGCAGCGCGTCGGCGCCCAGCAGCAGGCTGGTCTGCGGGCCGGGTTGCCACAGCCATTCGACGCTGCCGTCCACCGCCTTGTAGCCGAAGTCGCGCAGCAGGTAGTAGTCGGCGGCGCCGGTGCGCAGGCGGTCGCCGCTGCCCGGTTCGCCTTCGCCGTAGTTGAGGCTGGCGCGCAGCGTGTGTTGTTCGTTGAAGCGGTGGTTGGCGCCCAGGTGCACGAAGCCCTGTTCCAGCACCACGCGGCTTGGCGGGCGCAGCAGCGGGTTGAGGCTGGCGAAGACGTTGTCGCTGTCCTGCCGCTGCCAGAAGGCGCTGGCCTGCAGCTCGTCGCTGGCGCCGCGCCAGCCGCCGCGCAGGTACAGGCTGCGCGGATCGGCGTCGTCGGCCGGGGCCGGGCTGAGCGCGGCGTAGCGCTGGTAGTCGGGCGAGATGCGCGGCAGCGCCAGGCCGGCGCGGTCGGCCTTGGCGGCCTGCACGCCCCAGGCCAGCCAGTAGGGCGATGACGCGCCCTCGGCCGCCGTGCCGAACTGCGCGCTGCCGCTGGCGGCCAGCAGGTCGGCGCTGCGGCCGCCGCCGGACCATTCGTGGCCGAGCGCCAGGCGCTGCTCGGTGCCGTCGCGCCGGGTGATGACGTTGACCGCGCCCAGCAGCGCGTCGGCGCCGTACAGCACCGATACCGGCCCGCGCACGATCTCGATGCGCTCGATCATGTTCATCGGGAGGAATTCCAGCCCGGTCAGCTGCTGCTGGGTGCTGCGGAAGGCGATCGGCTGGCCGTCCAGCAGGATCTTGATGGCGCGGCTGGCCGACTGCGCGCCGGCGTTGATGCCGCGCACGCCGAAGTTGTGGTTGAGGCGGTCGTCGCTCTCGACAAAGCCCGCCACGTGGGACAGCGCCTCGGCCAGCGTCTGGTAGCCGTAGCGGGCGATGTCGTCGGCCGTCACCAGCGTGACCACGGCGGGCGTGGCGTACAGCGGGGTGGCGGTCTTGGTGGCGGTGAGCACCTTGACGTTGCGCAGCTGGTCAAGGCTGAGGTCGAACAGCGTGTCGTCGTCGTCGGCCGCGGCGGCCAAGGGCAACAATAGCAGCGCCGCCGCGCAGGCGGACGGCAGCCGCGACCGGGGCCAGCGCGCCGGTCCGGCCTGGGCCGGGAGGCTGCGATGCTGTGTGCTCTCGACCAAGAGTGTTCCCCCTATATCGCACGATTTAACAAAGTATTCACCAATTTCCGCACGATCACAAGCTGCAAGCCGGACGGGAACGGCGCGCGTTGTGTTTCAAGAACAAGTCCTTGTGAACTAGCGAAAAAAACTTGCTCCAGGAGCTATTCGGATAAAATCAAAAGGCGTTCCAGCCTTGGAAACACGCGGCGGCGCTACTTGGAGGCAGAGGGCACGATGACACGACAGCGCATGGCGGGATACCGGATGCTGGCCGTTCTGGCCTGCCAGCTGGCGGCCCTGGCCGGCATCGCCGTGCACGCCGAGCAGGCCATGCCCGAGCAGCAGGTCAAGGCTGCCTACATCCTCAACTTCACCCGTTACGCCAGCTGGCCGGCGCCGGCGCTGGCCGATCCGCATGCGCCGCTGGTGGTGTGCATGGTGGGCGCCGGCGCGGCCGACATGGCGCGCCAGCTGCAGAAGCGCGCGGCCGGCAGCCATCCGCTGGAACTGCGCATCGTCAGCCGCATGGAGGAAACCGATCCCTGTCACGCGGTCTACCTGGCGCTGCCCGAACGCAGCCGCCAGAGCGCCTGGCTGACGCGCATGCGCGAGCAGGCCATCCTCACCATCGGCGATTCCGCCTCCTTCCTGGCCGACGGCGGCATGATCAACATGATGCTGGTGGACGGCAGCATCCGTTTCGAAGTCAACCTGACGGCGGCCAAGCATTCCGGCGTCGGCCTCAATCCCCGCATGCTGGCGCTGGCCGAACGCGTGGTCGGCGGAGACGCCAAGTGAGCGTGATCCCGCACCGCTGGAACGACCTGGCCTTGCAGCGCAAGCTGCTGATTGTCGCGCTGATGACGGCGCTGGTGGCGATGCTGGTGGCGCTGGCGGCGCTCATCGCCTACGACATCAGCGTGGTGCGGGTGCGTCTGGTGCAGGACCTGGCCAGCCGCATGGACCTGGTGTCGCTCAATCTCGACGTCGACCTGAACTTCGGCGACCGCAGCGCCGCCACCCGCACGCTGTCGGCGCTGCGCGGCACGCCGGACATCGACAGCGCCTGCCTGTTCGACGCGCATCACCAGCCGTTCGCCAGCTATGCGCGGCGCGGCGAGGCGCGCTGCGCCTGGCCGGAGGAGATGGCGCCGTCCGGCCACAGCTTCCACGGCGACTTCCTGTCGATGCTGGCGCCGGTGCGCTTCCAGCACGAGGAGGTCGGCTCGCTGCAGGTGGAATACGCCCTGCAGCCGCTGGCCGAACGCCTGAGCAAATATGGGCTGGTGCTGGCGGTGGTGTTGATGACGTTATTGATCGGCGGCGCGCTGCAGGCGATCGGCCTGCGGCGGCTGGTGACGCAGCCGCTGGTGGCGCTGTCGAAGGTGGCGGACCAGGTCACGCGCGAGGAACGCTACGATCTGCGCGCGCCGCATTTTTCCAACGACGAGGTGGGGCGGCTGTCGGCTGCGTTCAACACGATGCTGGCCACCATTGCCGCGCGCGACGCGGCGCTGCGGGTGAGCCAGTCGCTGCTGACCAATATCGCCGACAAGTCCTCGGCGGTCATTTACGTCAAGGACCTGGAGGGGCGCTACCTGATGGTCAATGAGCGGCTGCGCAAGGTGCTGCCGCCAGGTTCGCCCGATCCCATCGGCCACCGGGACGCCGATATCTTCGACGACGACGTCGTGCAGGCGATACGCGAGGGCGACCGCCGCGCGCTGGAGTCCTTCCATTCCTACATCTACGAGGAGGGCGTGCCGGATTCCACGGGCATGGTGCGCACCTATATCTCGGAAAAATTCTGCCTGCGCGACGAACATGGCAAGACGTGGGCGATGGGCGGCATCTCGACCGACATCACGGACCGCAAGAAGAGCGAGGTGGAGCTGATCCAGTATCGCGACAAGCTGGAGGAGCTGGTGCAGCTGCGCACCGCGCAGATGGTGGACGCCAACAAGGAGCTGGCCGAATCGCTGGAGACGCTGCAGCACGCGCAGGATGAACTGGTGCGCAGCGAGAAGCTGGCGGCACTGGGATCGCTGGTGGCGGGCGTGGCGCACGAGTTGAATACGCCGATCGGCAACAGCCTGCTGGCGGTCAGCACGCTGATCGACCAGACCCGCGCCTTCACGCGGCTGACCGCGGAGGGCATGAAGCGCTCGACGCTGCAGGCCTTCGTCAACGATGTCGCCAGCGGCGGCGAGATCGTGCTGCGCAATCTGCACCGGGCGGTGGACCTGGTGGCGAGCTTCAAGCAGGTGGCGGTGGACCGCACCACGTCGCAGTGCCGCGAGTTCCAGCTGTGCGACCTGGCCAACGAGATCCTGTTGCTGCTGCTGCCGACGTTTAAGAAGAGCGGCATCACGGTGCGCCAGGATATCCCGCCGACGATACAGATGAAAAGTTATCCGGGGCCGTTCGGGCAGGTGCTCATCAACTTGATCAACAACGCCCTGACGCACGCCTTCGAGGGCCGCACCGATGGCGAGATTCTGGTCACCGCGCACATGATCGACGCGGAGCGGGTGCAGGTGGTCATCAGCGACAACGGTTCCGGCATCGCGCCGGAGAACATGGGCCGCATCTACGATCCGTTCTTCACCACCAAGCTGGGTAGGGGCGGTTCCGGGCTGGGGCTGAACATCGTCTACAACATCGTGTACGGCGTCTTGCGCGGCAAGATCGATGTCGAGAGCGAGCTTGGCGCCGGCACACGCTTTGTCCTGACGCTGCCGGTTACGAGTTAAGCGGCAGCAGGTTGGCGCAGGGCGTGCCGTTCATGTGGCAGGCCAGGTTGTCGAAGGTGACGGCGGCGATCTCGCGCATCGCCTCGATGGTGAAGAAGCCCTGGTGGCCTGTGACCAGCACGTTGGGGAAGGTCATCAGGCGCTGGAACACGTCGTCGGCGATGATGTCGCTGGAGTGGTCGTGGAAGAACAGGTTGGCCTCCTGCTCGTAGACGTCGATCGCCAGCGCGCCCAGTTGCCGCGACTTGAGCGCGTCGATCACGGCGGCGGTGTCGATCAGCGCGCCGCGCGAGGTGTTGACCAGCATCGCGCCGCGTTTCATGCGCGCCAGGCTGACGGCGTCGATCATGTGGCGCGTGGCTTCCATCAGCGGGCAATGCAGGGAGACGATGTCCGACGCGGCCAGCAGCTCATCGAGGCTGGCGCGCGTGGCCATGCCGTCCAGCTGCGGCGTCGGCGCCGGATCGCTGACCAGCACCGTGCAACCCAGTCCCTTGAAGATGCGCGCCGCCGCCGTGCCGATCTGGCCTGCGCCGACGATGCCGACTGTCTTGCCGCTCAAGGTCATGCCGAGCAGGCCGTCCAGCGAGAAATTACCTTCGCGGACGCGCGCGTAGGCGCGGTGCGTGTGGCGGTTGAGCGTCATCGCCAGCGCCAGCGCGTGTTCGGCCACCGCTTCCGGCGCGTAGGCCGGCACGCGCGCCATGAACAGGCCGAGGCTCGCGGCGGCGCGCAGGTCGACCTGGTTGAAGCCGGCGCAGCGCAGCAGCACGGCGCGCACGCCCAGCGCGTGCAGCGCTTGCAGCACGGCGGCGTCCAGCTGGTCGTTGACGAAGACGCAGACGGCGGCGCAGCCTTGCGCCAGCGGTACCGTGTCCAGCGTCAGCGGGTCGGAGAAGTAGGCTGCATCGACGGTGCCTGCCGCATATCGTTGACGCGCCTCGTCGAGGAAGCGGCGGTCGTAGGGCTGGGCGCTGTAGACGGCGATCTTCACGGTGCTTCGATGTCGGGGACCATGGCCAGCAAATCGGTGACGCCGATGTCCACGCCGGCCTGCGTCAGCAGCGTGGTGACCTGGCCGCGATGGTGGGTCTGGTGGTTGAAGAAGTGCAGCACCACGCTGCCGAATTGTTTGCGATACAGGTCGCCCGTGAATCTGCGGTATTCGAGGGCTTGCGCCAGGTCGTCCACGCCGACCTGCGGCGCCCATTGCGTGATGATGGCGTCCAGCCGCTGGCGGTGGGCCAGCAGCGACGGCAGGTCGTCACCGAAGCTGTGCGTCAGGCCGGTCGGTGGTGGCAGGTCCAGCATGGGCGCCAGCGCGCTGTAGCGGGCCGGATGCGTGGCGAAGCGGCTCAGCCAGATGGAGTCGGCGGCCAGCAGGTGGTTCATGGTGCCGAGGATGGAGCCGAAGAAGGCCTTGCGGTCGGCGGCCAGTTCGGCGTGCGGCAGCTGCGCCGCCGTGGCGTACATTTTTTGGTTCATCGAGGCGTTGTAGGCCGCCATCAGTACTATGGATTCTGGAGTCATTGGGGAAGTAAGCCTGGTTCCGGTTGCAGGTAGATCATCTGGTTGACCGCGTCCAGCGTGCGGCGGCGTTGATCTTCGTCTGGTTTGATCTTGGGCGCCAGCAGGTCGAGCAGGTCGCGGGTGTGGCTTGCGTTGAACGGCACGGTGTAGTCTTCGACCACCTTGTCCATCAGGTATTTGACGTTGCGCGTCGACTGGCTGGCCGATTGCTCCAGCGTGGCCTTGGACAGCGCACCCTCGTCGTACGCCAGCATGGCGTTGCTGCTGGCGCTGTCGTCGACCGTGATGTAGTTGTAGTTCTGCGTGGCGGGGTCGTTCAGCATCTCCAGTATGCCGCCCGGCTTGATGGGCAGGTGGTAGTTGGCCTTGAGCTGCGATTGCTGTTGCTGCGATATCGAGCGGTCCAACTGGGTGTGGCCTTGCACGCTGGTGCTTTGCGAGGTTTGGTAGTCGAAGGTGTCATGTTCGCCGGGGCGCAGCGGATTCGGCGAGGTTTCGGTTTGCGTGAGCGAGGCGCTGAAGTCGGCCAGGCCGGTGAGGATGGCGTGGTCCTCGCCGGTCAGCTTGATCCTTTGCGATGGCGCGGCGGGCTGCTTGCCGTAGTCGCTGTGCATCTGGGTGACGGCATCCTTGAACAGGCCGGCCAGCGCGGCGTCGCCGTGGCCGCGCGTGGTGGCCTGGTCGAACTGATGCAGGTAGTTGACCAGCGCCTTGGCTTGCTGCTCCTTGTCGCCCCAGCTTGCGGGCTGGCTCAGGTCCACGCTGATCTTGGCTTCGCCGGCCGGGCCGTTGAAGCGCACCGTGCGCTGTTTGGCGTCGGCGTGGAAGTCCAGCTGCTGGGTGTCGGTTTCGTTCAGCTTGAGCGTCGAGCGCAGGTCCACCGAGGACAGCACCGACGGGTCGAAAGCGGTCAGTCCGGCCAAGTCGATTTTCGGCGGCACGGCGGCCAGGCCGTCGATCGCTTTTTGAAAGGCGCTCGAGAGTCCGGCCAGCGCCGCGCGTTCGTCGTCACTGAGCTTGCCGCTGCTTTGCACTTGCACGGCGATGCCGTTGTCCGAGCTGTCCAGCGCCAGGGTGACCTTGACGCCGCTCTTGGTGGTGACGGTGAGGCCGGCCTGGTTGTCGCCGAGGTGGTGCAGCGGCGGCAGTTGCGCGTACAGCAGCGCGTCGTAGGTGCCGGTGTTCAGCTCCTGCGGCACTTGCTGCAGCGATTGCGAGAAGTTCGTGTCGTCGGTCTTGAAGCGCTCCAGCAGGGCGGTGCCCAGGTTCTTGAAGCTGCTGGCGGGCGGCAGGTAGTTGTAGTTGCGGGCGACGAGGGCGGAGACGGCGTCCTTGCCGCTGCGCTCCCAGACCAGCGGCAGCGGCGCGCGCGCGACGCCGTCGATGGCCTGCGCACCGGCGCCGCTGAGCCGCACCACCGAAGCCGACGTGGCGGCTGGCGCGGCGCTGGAGATGGCCGCGTTGGCGGCCGCAATGCCGGGCGCCTCCACCGTTGCGGGCGGAGGCGCTACCGGGCTGGTTTTGCTTAACGAAGTTAAGGTTGTCATCACCGCATTATACGGCGATTACACCTCACGACAGCTTCACCGGCGGCTGAATTTTCGCGCGCAGCCAGTCGACCAGCGCCTGGGTGGCCACGCGCGCGGTGCCGTGCAGATTGAGCAGGTGCTTCTGGTACAGCAGCTGATACAGCAGGCTCGCGGTGGCGCCGCCCACGCGGATGCTCTTGCCGGTGATGGCGCCGGTCAGCACGCCCACCGCCGTCTGCGGCCCCAGCGAAACCAGCGAACCGTAGTCGTGGTAGCGGAAGTCCGGACGCGGCGTGCCGTTGCGGCGGGCCAGCAGGTCGGCCAGGAACATCGCCTGCTGGTGCGCCACCTGCGCGCGCGGCGGCGCTGCGCCCTTGACCGGGCACACGTAGCTGGCGCAGTCGCCCAGCGCGTACACCTGGCTGTCGTTGGCCGAGCACAGGCTGGCGTCCACAATAATCTGGCGCAGATTGTTGACGGCCAGTCCAAACGTCGCGCACAGCTGCGGCGCTTCCACGCCGGCCGCCCACAAGGTCAGGTCGGCGCGGTGGACGTTGCCGGCGGCGTCGATCACGGCGTCCTGCGTCACCTCGGCGACGGCGGTGCTGGTCAATACTTCGATGCCGAGCGCGCGCAGTTCGCGCGCGGCGCGGTTGGCCTGCTGCGGATGCAGCTGCGGCAGCAGGTGCTGGCCGCGTTCGATCACGCTGATGCGGATGTCGGTTTCCGGGTCCAGCGTGTGCACGCGGTAGGCGGCCAGCGCGCGGGCGCTGTTGCTCAATTCCGCCGCCAGCTCCACGCCGGTGGCGCCGCCGCCGACGATGACCACGTTCACCTGGGTCTTCTCTTCGCCGGCCTTGATGCAGGCGTCGAGGAAGCGGCGGCGGAAGGATTCGGCGTCGTCCACGTTGTCGAGCGTGAGCGCGTGTTCGGCGGCGCCGGGCACGTTGTAGAAATTGGTGATGGCGCCCAGTGCCAGCACCAGCTTGTCGTAGTTGATAATGCGGCATACGCCGTCGCTGCCATTGCCCTTGCGCGGCGCCAGCGTGACCGTTTGGTGCGCGCGGTCCATGCACAGCACCTCGCCCTGCACGAATTCGAAATCATGCTCGACCGCCTGGGCGGGGAAGGACAACTCCTCCACGCGGGGATCGCATTTGCCGGAAGCGACCGTGTGCAGCAAGGGCTTCCAGAAGTGGCCGGGATAGCGGTCCACCAGCAGGATGCGGGCGCGCTTGCTGGCGCCGAGAGTGTCGCCCAAACGGGTGGCGAGTTCGAGTCCGCCCGCACCGCCTCCTACGATGACGATGGTTTCCATGTTGCGCCTCCAGATAGTTAAAAAATCTGTGCTGCGGCTCTGTGGCCGCGTCGCCCTACGCGGCCAGTTCGTGCTTGGCGCGCTGGTCGGGCGTGTAGGGACTTGAACGCAGCTCGCGCAGCGCGTCGTAGGTGATGAACTGGCGTGGACGCACCACGTCGTTGCCGTATGGGGCGACGGAGACGGTCCACAGGCCCGCCTCCTCGGCGGCGCGCAGGCCCGGTACGGCGGTGTCGATGGCGATGGCGTCCTGCGGCGATACGCTCATGGCGTTCAGCGCGCGGGCATATGGGCCGGTGCCTGCGGGGCCGTCGAAATTGGCGCCGCCGGTGACGACGGCGAACAGGCTGTTGACATCGGCGTCGAAGCAGCCGCTCAGCAGCGCCGAGGTGGCGGGCGCCGGCAGGTCGGTCAGCACGCAGATCTTGCAGCCGTCATTGAGCGCGTCGTCGATCAGGGCCAGCGCGGCCGGCAGGGCCTTGGGCGGCCGGGCGCTGATCGCCTGATGGAACTGGCGGTGCTTGTCGGCGAACAGTTCGGCCACGCGGGCCTTGTCGCGCGAGAGCGGCTCGCAGGCGATGGCGGAACCGATGGCGCGGGCGTATCCGTGGGTGGCGGCTGCTGCGCGCAGCGCCGGCATCGTCCAGCGTACCGACAGGCCGGCGTTGGCGAACGCCGCGTTGCAGGCTGCAAGGTGCAGCGCTTCGGTGTCGAACAGTACGCCGTCCAGGCCCAGGAAGATCACGTCGATGCTCATGTCGGTCTCGCTTAAAACGATGTCAGATGATTATGAATATACGGGTACAATGAACAAAAGAAAAATTAAACATATTCGATAATTGATAAGGAATAGCTTATGTATCCAGCCAGCTTCCGCCAGCTACAGGCGTTGATACTGGTGGCGCGCCACGAAAGCGTGTCGCGCGCGGCCGATGCGCTGCACGTCACGCAGCCCGCGGTTTCGTTGCAAATCCGCACACTGGAGGAGATCGCCGGCATTCCGCTGACGCGCAAGGTGGGCCGCAACATCCAGCTGACCGCCGCGGGCGAGGTGATGGTGGAGTTCTCCGAGCGCATCCTGCGCCTGTGGGAGCAGGCCAGCGACGAGCTGGCGGCGCTGCAGGGCGTCACCAGCGGTACGCTGCGCATCGGCGCGGTGACGACGGCGGAGCACTTGCTGCCGCCGTTGCTGGTGCCGTTCACGATGAAGCGGCCCGACGTGCGCCTCAAGCTGCAGGTGGGGAACCGGGCGGAGATCGTGCAGATGCTGGCGCGGCACGAGATCGAGCTGGCCATCATGGGTACGCCGCCGCGCGAGCTGCGCACCAACGCCGCCAAGTTCGCGCGCCATCCGATGGCGTTTGTGGCCAGCCCCACGCATCCGCTGATGAAGAAGAAAAAGATCACGCTCAACGACGTATTGGCCGCCAACCTGCTGGTGCGCGAGCGCGGTTCGGGCACGCGCACGGCGGTGGAGAAGCTGCTGCGCGAGGCGGGGCATCCGCTGGAATTCGGTTCCGAAGTGTCGAGCAACGAGGCGATCAAGCGCATGGTGTCGGCGGGGCTGGGACTGGGCTTCCTGTCGGTGCACGCCTGCGGCCTGGAGTTCGAGGCCGGCCTGCTGGCGGTGCTGCCGATGCACGAGAGCCCGGTGGAGGCGGACTGGCACATCATGCACTTGAGCGGGCAACCCATTCCCAAGGTGGCGGCGGCGTTCCAGGATTTCGTGATCGAGAACGGGCAGGACCTGGTGCGGCGCGAGCTGGAAAGCTTCTACAAGCTGCTGGGCCGCCAAGGCAAGCGGGGGCGGGTCGTATAGGTGGAATGACCGATACACTTGTGCTTACTGTTTGCCAAAGTGTACCGGTACACTTCGGGGTGGCTCAAATACCATGGGAGTTCCTTCCTGCTACCGGACAAGCCCATGCCTCCCGATTTGCTGCTCCCTTTGTGTACCTTCGCCGCCATCTGCACGATCACGCCGGGCCCGAACAACGCCATGATGCTGGCCTCGGGCCTGAACTACGGCTTTACGCGCTCGCTGCCGCATCTGTTCGGCATTTGCTGCGGCTTTGCGTTCATGATCTTCGCCACCGGTGTGGGTTTGCACGCGGTGTTCGACCGGGCGCCGATGTTGCAGGTGATCCTCAAGTATGCCGGCGCGCTGTACTTGCTGTGGCTGGCGTGGAAACTGGCGCATGCGGCGCCGATGAGCGCCGAGCAGGCCGGCCTGTCCAAGCCGATGAGTTTTTTCGGCGCGGCGGCCTTCCAGTGGATTAATCCCAAGGCCTGGGTGATGGCGGTGGGCGCGCTGACCACCTATCTGCCGCCCGGCTTCAAGGCGCTGGATGTGGCGATGCTGGCGGGCGTGTTCGGTTTGATCGGGATCTTCTGCGTTGGCTCGTGGGCGCTGTTCGGCGTGGCCATGCGGCAGGTGCTGCAGGATGCGCGCTCGGTGCGCATCTTCAACGTGGTGATGGCGTTGCTGTTGGTCGGCAGCCTTTATCCTATCCTGCTAACATGACGCTTTAACGTCTTTCGAGGAATGCCGATGTCGCGTCAAATTGTCTCCGCATTGTTGTTGTGCGCCCCGCTGATGGCCGCCGCCGCCACCGTGCCGTCGGACCTGATGCGCCCGGTGCCGGAGGAGGCCGCGCGCGGGTATGCCGTCAACTGGCTGCTGAAGATCGAGCTGGAGTCGGACCAGTTGAACGACATTGAGCCGTGCCGCAAGGTGCTGGCCGATCGTGGTTTCCTGCCGTTGCTGTCGAAGACGGCCAGTTCCACCATGCCGCAACTGCATTTCAAGATAGCCGGCACCAAGCAGTATGAGCAGGCAGATGCGGACGCCGACGCGGCGCTGGCGGCGGTGCAGCAGGCGCGATGCGCGGGCTCGCTGACGTGGACCGTTGAGTCCAAGCACCGTCCGGTGGTGCGCTAGGCCGGGCGATTACGGCAGCCGCAGGGCGTGCAGTTCGGCGCGGATCGCGTCCTGGTCCGGCGGCTGCGTGGCCTGCAGCGCTTGCAGGTAGCCGCGCGCGAACTGGATGGTGGGCGCCGCCGCGTCGTTTTCCTGCGCCAGTTCCCGCAGCAGCCGGTCGGCGACGACCAGGTCGTTGTGCCGGCCCAGTTCTTCCTGTAGGGCGGACAGGGTTTTCAGATAGCGGCGCGAGGCCTTGCCTTGGTAGAGCGATTGGAAGAACTCCAGCGCGTACCTGGCTCGCTTGGCGGCGATGCGCGTGCCGTGGATGGTGTCCGGGTCGCCATCGCTCATGCGGCGCGACCGCTTGAGCAGCTTCTTGTGCAGGCGCTGCATGGTGCGCCGGGCGAAATCGGCGGCCGGTTCGTCGGTATTGTCGGCTGGTTGCTGCATCCATAGCCCCATCGCCAGCAGCAATCGCGTGTAGCGTTGCGAGAGCAGCGCTTGCGCCGCCGCGCGCCGCTTGTCGTGGGCGGACTTGAGCGCCAGCGCCTGCAGGTCCAGCACGCCGTTGCGGCTTCCGGGGTTGGCCTGGATGTGCGTCAGCGTGGACGCCAGCAGCACGTCCCAGTCGCGCGCCGCGCCCAGTTCCGAGCCGAGCCAGCGGATGTCTTCCAGGATTTCGGGCGGGCAGGGGGCGAGCGGTTCTAACAGCTTGAGCGCCGAACGCAGGCGGCGCACGCCCACGCGCATCTGGTGCAGGGTTTCGGCGTCGTCGCCTTCGATGACGGCGTTTTCGTTGCGCTGGATGTGCTGCAGGCAGTTGTTGAGGATGGCCAGCCGCGCTTCGGCGGCGGTGGCGTCCGGCGCCAGCTGGACGGCGGTCGCACGGTGCGGCACGGTGCCGGTCTGGCGGCACAGCATGTAGCCGCGTTCGGCCTTGTTGGTGTTGCTGAGGCGCTGGGGGATGTGCTCCTGCAGTTGCAGCGCGAAGGCGAACAGGCTGGCCGGATCGCCGTCTTTCAGTTCCAGTTCGATTTCGTTGACCGGCACTTGGCGGCCGTGGCGCTCGATGTGGCCGTGGTCGAGCACCAGCTCGATCTGGTTGCCGTCGACTTCCAGGTCCCAGCTGTGGCGCTCCACCGCCACCACGAACAGCGGCTCCAGCCGGTCTTTGAGGCCGCCGACGGCCAGCACTTGCAGCCATTGCGGATCGTCGCCGATCAGCTTGCGCAGCTTGCCCAGGCGCGGCCACGGACGGTCCACCGGGCCCTCCCATTCGTTGCGTTGATGCAGGCCGCTTTGCACGCTGCCGCCGGCCTTCATCGTTTGCATCCAGATGCCGTCGACCTTGCGCACGCGCAGGCCGGCGCCGTGGCGCAGCAGGTGCAGGTCCGGCGTGTCGAAGTAGCGGGCCGACAGTTGCTGCGAGCGGGCCGGCGCGCGCGCGTGGGCGGCGATCAACGGGTGCTGGAGCAGCTTGTCGTTGTCGGACGGCGAGAGCAGGAGTTTGAGTTCGACTTCCATGGGTCTAGTGTAGATGAAAGGCCGGCACGCGCGGCGCGCGCCTGTGCCGGTGTTGATCGATATCGACTCTAGCGCGGTTTCGGCAGATTCCGCAGAACTTCCGCCCAGGCGGGCACGGCGTCGCGCCAGAAGGCGTCGATGCTGTCGGCTTGCAGCTCCATGCCGAGGAAGCGGGCAGCGGGCAGCATGGCTTCCTGCAACAGCTGTTGCGGCGCGGCGCCGTTGTCGAAGGCCTGGGCGCCGGTTTGCTTGGACAGTTTCTCGCCCAGCTCGTTGACCACCAGCGGCACGTGCAGATAACTCGGACGCGGCAGGCCCAGCACCTGTTGCAGGTAGAGCTGGCGCGGCGTGGAGTCGAGCAGGTCGGCGCCGCGCACGATGTCGGTGACGCCCTGGGCGCCATCGTCCACCACCACGGCCAGCTGGTAGGCCCAGAAGCCGTCGGCGCGCTTGATGACGAAGTCGCCCACGTCGTCGGTCAGGTCCTGGCTGACGGGGCCGGCCCAGCGGTCGTCGAACTGCAGCACGCAGTGCGGCGACTGCGACACTTTCAGGCGCAGCGCGCGGGCGCTCTTGCCGGGCGCGAGGCCGTGGCGGCAGGTGCCGGGGTAGATCAGCGCCTGCGCCTGGCGGCCGGTCAGGCTCAGTTGCGAATCGGCGATTTCCTTGCGTGAGCAGCCGCAGGGGTAGACCAGTTCGCCCAGCTGTTGCAGGGCTCGCTGGTACAGGCCGGTGCGCCGGCTTTGCCAGGTGACGTCGCCGTCCCAGTGCATGCCGCAGCGGCGCAGCGAGGCGAGGATGTGCTCGTCCGCGCCGGCCACGTTGCGGTCGCCGTCGACGTCCTCGATGCGCACCAGCCACTGGCCGTGGTGGACTTTGGCGTCGAGGTAGCTGGCGATGGCGGCCACGAGCGAGCCGATGTGCAGGGGGCCGGTGGGCGAGGGGGCGAAGCGGCCGATGTAGGGAGTGCGGTCAGTCATGCCGCCATTTTAGCGTGGCTATCGCATACAATGTACGCGCGGCAAATTTGATGGACCGCGACCACCTTTTACGTCTCCAGGAAATCATGCAAAAAATGACCCCCTCCTATGTTGCCTCCGCCTTGGCCATCAGCCTGGCGCTGGCATTCCCTGCCCACGCCGACAGCGCCAAGAACGCCGCCGTCGTGAAGGAAGCCCCGTTGCGCGCCCACCTCGCCTTCCTCGCCAGCGATGTGCTGGAAGGCCGTGGCACCGGCCAGCGCGGCGCCGATTTGACCGTTGCTTATCTGGAAACGCAGGCGCTGGCGCTGGGCCTGAAGCCGGGCAACGGCGACAGCTATCGTCAATCGGTGCAGATCGCCGGCGTGAAGACGCAGCCGGCCGAGAGCACGCTGAAACTGGAAGCGGGCGGCCAGGCGCTGCCGATCAGCTTTGGCAAGGACTGGGTGTTCGCGCCGGGCGACGCGACCGCGTCGCACAGCTTCAATGCGGACCTGGTGTTCGTCGGCTACGGCATCACCGCGCCGGATGAGCAGTGGAACGATTACAAGGGCATGGACCTCAAGGGCAAGATCCTGGTGATGATGGTTAATGATCCGCAGCCGACCGCCGCGCAGCCGAACCGCTTCAACGGCAAGGGCCTGACCTACTACGGCCGTTGGACCTACAAGTTCGAGGAAGCCAAGCGCCAGGGCGCCGCCGGCGTGCTGCTGATCCACACCACGCCGACCGCGTCGTATGGCTGGAGCGTGATTCAGAACAGCTGGTCGGGCGTAGAGCGCTTCCAGTTGGCTTCGGGCACGCTGGGCACGCAATTGCAGGGCTGGATGACCGACGACACGGCGCGCGCGCTGTTCAAGGCGGCCGGCCAGGATATCGATGCGCTGCGCACCGCTGCCGAGAACAAGGACTTCAAGCCGGTGCCGCTGGCCGCCAAGCTGAGCGGCGAGATGAAGGCTGCCGTGCGCAAGGTCGAGCAGTTCAACGTGGCTGCGGTGGTGCCGGGCACGGATCCGAAGCTGAAGGATGAAGTGGTGATCTACAGCGCACATTGGGATCATCTGGGCAAGCAGGGCGATACTGGCGATACCATCTTTAACGGTGCGGTGGACAATGCTTCCGGCTCGGCGGCCTTGCTGGCGATGGCGCAGGAGGCGGTGCGCGCACCTGCCAAGCGCAGCCAGATGTTCCTGTGGGTTGCTGCGGAAGAGCAGGGCCTGCTGGGCAGCGCGGCATATGCGTCCGCGCCGCTGTGGCCGCTGGCGAAGACTGCGGCCAATTTGAACCTGGATAGCTTGAACTTCGTCGGCGCCACGCGCGACATCGGCACGCAGGGCAGCGAGCGCACCGAGCTGGGCAGGCTGGCCGAGACCGCGGCCAAGGCCATGGGCATGCACATCGCCGAAGCGGAGCCTGATCTGGCGGGCGGCTACTTCCGCAGCGACCACTTCAACTTCGCCAAGAACGGCGTGCCGGCGTTCTCGATCGAATCGGGCCGCGAGTATGTGAAGGATCCGGCCGGTTCGAAAGCCAAGGCCGCCGCGTACGACAAGCGCTACCACCAAGTGAGCGATGAGTACGATGCGAGCTGGGATCTGTCGGGCATGGTGCAGACGGCGCAATACACGCTGAACCTGGGCCGTTTGATTGCCAACGGCGCCAAGCTGCCGGAATGGAAAGCCGGCGACGCCTTCGCCAAGCCGCGCAACGCCAAGTAAGCCACTGCGTCAGAGCGACACGCCAAGCAGCCTTCGGGCTGCTTTTTTTTTGCTTTGATTGACTCGGCACATAAGCTTGGCATGTCATGCACGGTAGATTTTTGTTGATTGACACCTCTGGCACCATCAACAAAAATGAATTATCGAATCCGACACTACACGTCGCGCGCAGGCCGCGATGAGGTCAGCGAGTGGCTCGATAACCTTCGTGACCGAAAAGCCAAGATGAGCGTTAGCCGGCGTATAGATCGCCTGACAAGAGGCAACTTTGGCGATCATCGATATTGCCGAGATGGTGTGTGGGAACTGCGGGTCGATGTAGGCGCTGGATATCGTGTCTACTATGCACTGTCCGGCAATGATGTCATATTGCTGCTGCTTGCTGGAGCGAAGTCCACGCAGGCAGGCGACATTGTTCGAGCCTGTGAAAATTGGAAAGACTGGCGACAAAGGGGCGGAATATGAGGGACCGATCACATGAGGAAGCAATGGCGGAGTTATACGGCCGCGATCCTGCCTTTGCTGCGGAGATGATTTGCAGTGTGCTTGAAGACGGCGACGAATTCGACATGTCGTACTTGCTGGGCCAGATGATCAATGTGTTGGATAAATTGTGGGATAAAGTACCTGGCTTGGAGTTCAGCTTGCGCGGCTTTTATTCAAAGTCGGACTGGCTGCATTGGGAGAGAAAAACTTTTGATGGCTGGTACTGTGTGCCGGACGAAACTGGCTTTGCCGTCTATTACCAGGAAGGTGGTCATCACGAACCGGGCGAGCACTTTCTGCTAGAAAAAGACGCGATACGGTGTGCCATTAAATCGGCGTTTGTGAAAGGCTGGGGTCAAGTCTAGGCTGGGGTCAAGTCTGACATTCGGACACGGGCTCAGCCTTAGTTGCTGCTACAGCCCGGCTCGTGTCCGAATGTCAGACTTGACCCCATTTTTTTAGTGATGGAAGGCCATGGTGATCGAGGTGCCGGTCAGGTCGATGCCTTTGATGGAGATGCTGCCGAAGCTGGCGCCTTCGGTGCCTTTGACTCGAATGTTGTTGAAGTTGATCTCGCCGATCGACGACGGTAAGTTCAGCGTCAACGAGCCGTCCTTGTTGATCGTGGCGGTGGCCTTGTTCGGGTCGTAGACGACGTTCTTCATGCTGGTGTCCGCCTCCAGGAAACCCAGCACCGGATTGAGCAGCTTGGCCATGTCGCCCACTACTTCCAGACCGTTGTTCTTGGTCTGCTTGACGGCGTGGATCAGCTCGTCGCTGAGGCCTTGGGCCGAAGTGTCGCCCAGCTCGTCCTCGCTCAAGGCTTGCAGGCCCGGGCGCTCCTTGATCTGCAGGCCGCGCTGGTCCTTGCTCAGCACCACCGGCGTGCCCACCGCCAGCGACGGCAGCGCTTGCGCGGCGTAGGTTTCCAACGGCGCCAGCAAAGAGGTGGCGATGGCGGCGGCCATCCGCAGACGGCGCTGTTTGCGCAGCGCTTCTTCGATGTGCTGCTGCGTGATCAGGTTGAGCTCGGCGAAGATGTCGCCCAGCCGCTGCCCGGTGGTCCGTTGCAGCTCGATCGCGGCCGCCAGTTGTTCTTCCGTGATCAGCTTCTGTTTGACCAGCAGCTGACCCAGCATCGACTTGCTTTGATTACTCGATAACCATCCCATCGCCCCGTCTCCTTGTTATTGTTATGCCGTTTTGCGCGGCGTGGTGGCGTGCATCGATTCGGGCTCGGGTCCCGGTTGATGCGCCATGTGCACGATGTCCGACGGCGCCATGCCGAACCAGCGCTTGCAGGCCCGGTAGAACGCGCTCGGTTCCGAGAAGCCCAGTTGGAAGCTGAGCATCTTCAGCGACAGTTCGCCGCAGCTGAGCGATTGCCGTGCCAGCTCGCGCCGGGTGTCGTCGACCAGGTTGGTGAAGCTGGTGCCTTCCTCGGCCAGCCGCCGTTGCAGTGTGCGCTCGCTCATCATCAGCTGGGCGGCGACGTCGTCGCGGTGCGGCGGGCCTTTGGGCAGCAGGCTCGCCAGCAGGCCCTGCACCTTGGCGCTGAAGGTCGGCGGCTCGGCGCGCGCCAGCGAGGCCAGCACGCGTTCGCCGCTGCCCGGGACCAGCGGCGGGTTGGCCGGCAGCGCCATCACCAGGTCGGTGTCGGAGAATTCCATGACGTTGTGCGGCATGGAGAACTTGACCGGGCAGCCGAAGGTCTCCTCGTACACGTGGGCGTTGGCCGGTTCGGCGAAGGTGTATTCCACCACCACCGGGGCGATGTCGTCGCGGCCGGCGGCGCAGCGCAGCGAACGCAGCAGCACGCACCAGACGAAGTCGTAGCGTTGCTGCGGCACGTCGCGGTGCGCGCCGGGCAGCAGCAGGCCGACGCGGGTGTGGCCGTGGCAGCGCTCGATCGAGCTTTGCACCGTCGGCGACACCAGCATGATGTGGCCCATCACGCCCAGCCAGCCGAGCCGGTGCGGCGACGAGATCTTCAGGCCGATCAGCGGATCGCCGGATTTTTCCACCACCAGTTCCCACAGGTGGCTCAGTTTGTCGGACAGCGTGAGGGCATCGCAGGCGAGGCCGTCCCCTTCGTCCAGGCCGGCTTGCGCGAACAGCGCTTCCGCTTCCACGCCGGAGTGGTGCAGGCGCGATTTGACGCCGCGCACCAGATGCAGGGCGGAGGAGTAGGTCATGGCGTGACCGCGGCGCGCAGACGCAGGCCGATCTTTTCTTTCAGGCCCTGCAGTTTCGGATCGATCACGGCGCGGGTGTCGGCCGCCACGCCTTCGCCCAGCGTCTTCTGCATTTCCGGCAGCATGGCCTCGAACTTTTTCTTGACCGGCGATTCGAGGATGGAGATCAGCTGCTTGAGCTCTTCCTCGGTGTAGCGCTCGGCCAGCAGCGGGGCGATGGTGGTCGGGATCAGCTTGTCGGCGCTGCCCTTGGTGATGGGCGTGGCGTCGGCCATGAACTGCTTGGCCTCGCCGACGATGTCGTTCATGGCGGCATCGCGCTTCTCGGGTACGGCGCGGCCCTGCAGCATGGCGCGCGCCTGTTGCACCGCGTCGGCCACCGGTGCCTGCAGCATTTGCTGGCCGATGTTGTCCGGGTTCCACAGCTTCAGCACCTTGTCGACCAGCGCCTGCTTGGCCGGGGGCACCGGCGCGGCGCAGGCGCCGGCAGAGATGAGCGCCAGCAACAGCAGGCCGCGCTTGCAATGGGTAGTGATGGGTGTCTTCATGGTGTGCTCCTCAAAAAATCAGAAACGCTTGTTGATCTCGAAACCAAAATAGCGCACGTGAATGTCGCCCTTGACGTTCTGGCCGGCATACGGGTTGTAGATGATGTTCAGGAAGTTGCTGCAGTTCAGATTGCAGTCGGTGTTGGCCGGCACGTCGTACTTGCCGGTCATGTAGGAGGCGGTGACGCTGACCTCGGTGTTCTTGCTGAACCTGTAGCTCAGGCCGGTGCTCAGCAGCTTGGTGTTTGGCAGCGGCGCCAGCAGGTCGAGCTTGTTGTTCGGGATCGAGGTCTTGCGCGGCTCGTAGCCGAAGCGCAGCGCCAGCCGTTCCATCGGGAACAGTTGCAGGCCGTAGGCCATGTTGACCACGCTCTTGTAGCCGCGCGGGATGACCAGCTTGCCCGAGTCCGGAATGCCGTACAGCCGCGCCACCTCCAGCAGCTTGATGCTCTGGTCGAACTGGAAGCGCAGCGCGTCCCATTCGCTCCAACGTGCATAGCTGGCGTCGACGTTGAGCTGGGCGTAGCGGATCGGCTTGAGCTTGATCCCCACCTGCAGGTGCGAGGGGAAGGGGATGATGGCGCTCATGTTGCCCTTCTGCGTGGCCGGGATCGAGGTCGGGAAGCCCAGCACGGCGCCGGCGATCGGGCCCAGCAGCGAGGCGTTCATGCCGCGCACGAAGTTGCGCAGCATGGGCTCGGTGTCGAAGCGGTAGTTGCCGGTGTAGTGGGTCTTGGAGCCGCCCTGGTAGACCGCGCCCAGTGCCAGCCACGGCCGCGGTTCCCACAGCACGCCGAGGTTGAGGGTGGGATCGAACGGGGCCGTCAGTTCCAGCCGCATGTTGGCGGCCTTCTTGAACGGGCTGACCATGCCGTCCTTGCCGCCGCCGCACACGCCGAAGCCGAGCACGTCGATGATGTTGCCACCGTCCTCCGGGCACCAGCCTTTCTGCAGCTGGCCGAACACGCCCAGCAGTTCATTGGGGAAGCGCATATTGGTATCGACCACGAAGGCGGCGTGGGCGATCGGGACGGCCACGCCGAAGCGCAGCGTGTCCGAATACTTGTAGCCGACCGACGGCGACAGATAGACCAGGCGCTGGATCTGCTCCTGCCGTCCCTGGTACTGGCCGGGGTCGTTGGGATCGGTGGTGCGGTCCAGGCTCATGGCCTGCGCCATGTAGCTGTCGGTGGCGAAGGTCCATGGCGAGCCCGCCTTGTTCCAGTACATGCCGATGCCGGGCACGGCCACCGCCGGCAGGCGCCAGCCGGGCATGCCGTAGCCGGGCACGTACATCACCTGGCGCACCGGGCCGGTGTGGGTGTTGGAGAGCGGGTCGTCCTTCCAGCCGCCGATGTCGAAGTTCGGGCCGGGTGTGAAGCTGGCCGCGGTGCGGATCGAGGCCACGAAGTTGTGGATGCTCTCGCCGTCGCCGGTCAAGCGCGCCAGGCCGGCGGGGTTGAAGTGGATCGAGGCGACGCCGGGCGGATCGGCGGTGACGGCATTACCGAGCGACATGGCGACCACGCTGGTGGTCAGGTTCTCGGTCAGCGCGGCGTGCGCCGGCAGCGGGCACAGCGTGGTGCAAGCGGCCGCAACGGCGGCCGCCAGCAGGCGCCGCTGCGCGAAGGCTGGAGGGGACGGGTTCATGAAAGATCAGGCCGGTCAGAAGTTGAGCGGGATGTTCATGCCGACCGTCATGTTCGGCGAATCCGGCGTCAGGCCGATGCCAACCGACAGGTTGACCGTGGTCTTGGGCGAGATGCGGTAGCCCAGGCCCATGTTGAGGATGCTGGAGGTCTGCATGTGGGTCTTGGCTTCCAGGCCGTCGGCGAAGCGCAGCTTGGAACCGGCCGAGATCGCCTCCTGGAAGGAGATCGTGGTGGAGATGCCATACGACAGCGCGTACGCGAAGCCCATGCCGAAGCCGATGGTGTTGCCGGGCTGGACGCGGGTGAGCACGCGCGTGCCGTTGACTTGCCACAGGTTCTTGGCCGGCAGGCTGGCGGTGAAGTTGAGCGAGCCGAACAGCGCGACCGGGTCGACGATCTTGTTGACGTTGAGGCCGGCCGAGAAGGCGCCGACGCCGCTGCCGGTGGCCTCGCCGCTGCCGGCGATGATCTTGAACGGGCTGCGGCCGGTCGGCAGGCGCACGTTGCTGGTGACGGTCAGGTTGGGCGTGTCGCGGTGCGCCTCGAACGGCTGCCAGCGGGCGCCGACGGACAGGTCGCCCAGCGAGTTGGAGACGCCGTTGGAGAGGTTGTTGTCCGAGTAGCGCGAGATGAAGGGCAGGGTGACGTTGCCGGTCAGGTTGTCGAGCACGCCGTAGTCGGCCGAGAAGGTGTTGGTGATGCTGTGCGAGCTGGTGTTCTCGATGTTGAACAGCGTGGTGCTGCCGTTGGCCAGGTCGGTGACGATGCGCTCCTCGCCGACATACGAATAGGTGAGGTCGTAGGTGACGGCCAGCTGGTTGCGGCGGATCAGCGAGTATTGCTTGTCGACGGCGGTCAGGGTCTGCTTGAGCAGCGCGCTTTGGTCGCCTTCGCCTTCCTTCTTGGCCAGCGCGTCGCGGGCGGCGTCGGCGCTGGCGGGGGCGGCCGGTGGGTTCTGCGGGGTCGGCGTGGTCTGTTGCGCGGCGGCGGGCAGCGCCAGCAGGGCGGCGGCAATGGCTGCGGCGATAGGCAGGGTACGGAAAATCATCGTGGTCATCCTTGAGAGAGTGGGCGCTGCTTGGGTTAATTGCGATGCATCCAGGTGCCGGCGGCGCCCGAATTGACGGCGCGCAGCAACAGCTGGGCCGAGTTGGAGAGGCCGTCCTGCCGGCCCTTGCCTGTGACGCGGTCCATGTCGGCCACGCCCAGTTCCTGATCGGACAGCGCCAGCTGCCCCACCGGTTTCTGGTTCTTGGCCGGGGAGATGATGAACAGGGTGTTCTTGTCCCACCAGCGCGCGAACTCCTCGACCGAGAACACGATGTTGCCGGCCGACGGATCGGCGATGAAGACTACGCCGTCGCGGATGCCGCGCAGTACCACGAAGTGCTTGGAGCCGGCGTAGTCGATCGGCACGATGGCCGGTTCCTCCAGCGTCATCAGGTCCTTGATCTCGGCCTTGAAGCCGGCGCCGGACAGGCCCAGCGAGCCGACGTAGCGCTTCATGTCGAGCAGCGAGAAGCCGCGCCGTTCGATGATCTTTTCCTTCTCGCCCTTGTCGAGCATGCCTTCCATGGCTTGCTGCTCGTTGACCATCACGCCCAGGTGGTAGTTGAGGATGGTGACCAGCGCGGCCGAGCCGCAGCTGAAGTCGAAGGCCTGGCGGACGATGTGCTTGTACTTGAGCTCGGAGAACGGCTCCATCGCCACCGACTGCACATAGGCGCCGCCGCCGAGCATGGTCTGCGGCATCTCGTACTGGCCCTTGGGGCGGTCTTGCGGGTCGTGGCGCGACATCAGGCCGGCGCCGCCGATGGCGGCGGCGAGGACGGTCAGCAGGATCATCAGCATGGCGTCAGCCCTCGCGCGCGGACCGCGCTACGCGCGAGAGCGCGCCCTTGCGCGCGCGACAAAAATGCTGCCGGGACTGGCGGGAAAAACTGCGGGCGTAGGCTACGCCCAGAGGCGTCGGGCGCCCCATTGTTGGGTTCATCTTGTCTCCAGTATTCTTAATTAGAACGGTCGTGCTTTATTAAGGCGGCAACTCGTCTTTCTTTTCTTGTAATTAATTAACGCATGATTTGATAAAACCGAGCATCTGTTTTTTTAGAGATGTGACTCTAGAAAATTTCAAGCGAACCTGTGCTACAGGCGACAACAAAAGTGCAACAACGACCACATCCGCGTCCTCACTCTGTGTGGCTCTCAAGGCCACGTTGTTGGCTTTAGAAGTCAGCGCGCCGCACTGGACCGGCGTCGGCGGCGACTTCTATGATGGCCTCAATTAATAGTCAAATATTAAGATTTTCATGGCACCGGACAGTGCGCCAAAGCTCCTACCCGGAGCCGAGGACCAGGCTGACGGACCGTGGGCCCGGACAAAAAAATTCATACACAACTCGGAGATAAAAAATGCAAATCGTAAAAACCGCAATCGCAGCAGCCCTGGCAACCCTGGCTTTCTCGGCATCGGCCATGACCCCGATCCAGGACGCGGAACTGAGCACCGTCAGCGGCCAGGACGGCGTGTCGATCGCCGCCAACCTGAACATCAAGATTGATTCCTTCGTCTACACCGACACCGACGCGCTGGACGCGAACGGCATGGGTGGCGGTTCGGTCAGCTTCAACGGCATCAAGGTCAACGGCCTGATCGCCGCCAACATCGACATCCTGTCGAAGAACTCCTTCCTGGCCGCTGCCGGCGCCGCTGGCGTGACCAACCCAGGCACCTTCTACAACCCAGCCACCGGCGGCGACGTGGTGCAGATCGCCATCCCACAAAGCGTGGTTGCTGACGGCCACTACCTGAACGTGTCGGTTGACGCGATCAAGATGGGCAACAGCGCAGCATCGTTCGGTTCGGTCGCGATGAACCAGATCGACATGCGCGGCACCACCGTCTGGATCTTCGCGCACTAATCCAGGCTCGTCCGCGCTGGCTCGCAGGGTCTGTAGCTTGGCCTGAAAAGTCAGCGCGGCATGCTGGACGCTGGCAACAGCGTAGCCCTAAGATGGTTACGCAGCATTGAAAAAAACACAAATACCTAGACCAAAACCTCACGGAGACGACCACATGCAATTCATCAAAACCGCAGCAGCAGCAGCCCTGGCAACCCTGGCCTTCTCGGCATCGGCCATGACCCCGATTCAAGACGCAGAGCTGAGCACCGTCAGCGGCCAGGACGGCGTGTCGATCGCTGCCAACCTGAACATCAAAATCGCATCGTTCACCTACACCGACACCGACGCGCTGGACGCGAACGGCATGGGTGGCGGTTCGGTCAGCTTCAACGGCATCAAGGTCAACGGCCTGATCGCCGCCAACATCGACATCCTGTCGAAGAATTCCTTCCTGGCCGCGGCCGGCGCCGCTGGCGTGACCAACCCAGGCACCTTCTACAACCCAGCCACCGGCGGCGACGTGGTGCAGATCGCCATCCCACAAAGCGTGGTTGCTGACGGCCACTACCTGAACGTGTCGGTTGACGCGATCAAGATGGGCAACAGCGCAGCATCGTTCGGTTCGGTTGCAATGAACCAGATCGACATGCGCGGCACCACCGTCTGGATCTTCGCTCACTAATCAGCTGAGCTTCAACAGCCGCCACGGCGGCGGCTGTTGATCCCACACCATGAGCTCCCTCTATTCCCTGCGTTCGCTGTGGCTGTGCGCGGCTTTGGCCTGCTGCACGCTGACGGCGTCGGCGCAAATGCAGCCGCTGAGCGAAGAAGAGCTGTCCAACACCCGTGGACAGGGTCTGGTCGCGCTCACCAACACCAGCCTGGGCGGCTATGACTTCAGCAAGATCGCGCTGGACGCGGACATCTCGCTGAGCGCCAACCTGCGCAATATGCGCCTGGGCGAATATACCTACGGACCGCGCAACGGCAGCGGCGCCGACATCGACATCGGCCTGATGCAGTTCGGCCGCAGCGACGGCACCGACGCGCAGCGCCTGGTCCACATCAGCAATCCGTATTTCGAATTTGTTTACAAGAACGCGGCCGACGGCGCCTCGCGCGAGGCGGTCGGCATGCGTTTTGGTTTTGAGGGCATCAGCGGCGATATCGGCTTGAAGGTCAACAGCCTGTCGGGCTCGATGCGGGTGACGGGCGTGGCGGCCGACGGCAGTGCCGTGCTGCTCGATTCGCACACCGACACGCTGGGCGGCAAGCGCTGGGACGGCGCGTGCACCGCGCCTTGTTTGTCTCTGGCGCAGCTCGGTGGCGTGACGGCGGGTGACGCGGCCGGGCCGAGCCGCGATTTCTGGATCTCCGTGTTGAAGACCGGCGTGCAATTCCCGAGCGCGGCCGGGGTGCCGGCGTCCGACGCGGCGCAGGCCGGCATCTGGATGAACTGGCGCGACAAGCTGCAGGCGCTTAATACCTCCGGCCTGGTGCCGCCCAACCTGCCGAAGGGCCGCTGATGACGGCGCCGCGCGCTGTCGTGCTGGCATTGTTGGCCGCCGTGTGCGCGCCGGCGCTGGCGATGGAGCCGTTGAACGATGCGGCGTTGTCGTCGGTGCGCGGGCGCGACGGCGTCAGCTTCGACTTGAACGGCTTCGCCATGAGCGGCGACGCGCGCGTGAGCTACACCACGCCGGTTGGCTCCAGCCTTTATGTGGAAAAATTCAGCGCCTCGCGCAGCGATAATCCGCTGCCGTTTTCCGATCCCTACAAGTTGGACATCGTGGCCGGCGCGCCTGGTCTGGCTGACGTTATCAATATCGCGTTTCCCTTGAACACCAATGCCGACCAGCGCTGGCAAGCCGCCTACGATTGGGGCGTGACGGCGGACGGCGTTACGCGCGAGCAGGGCAGCGTGGTGATCAAGGATTTGGTGTTCACCGGCGGCGGGCTGCAGTTTTCTACGCCGCAGGTTAATGACGGTGTGGCGTTTGGCGCCGCGCTGCGCATGGATATCGGCCAGCTGTCGTTCCAGCCGCGCGGGCGTACCGACGCCACCGAGGCGATGGTGTTGAGCGGCGTGCATATCGGCGGCGTCGACGGCAATGGCGTGTTCAACAATACGCCGTGGATGCTGGCCAATGTGGCCTCGCAGCCGGCGGTGATCAATGCGCTGACCGACGAGACCGGTCCGCGGCTGCACATCGGCATCGATTGGCCGGATGCGCGTTATGGTAGTGGCGTTGCGCCGGCGGGTGGGATCGTGGTCGACAATATTTCGTTCGTCAGTCCTGGGCAGCCGACGGTGGATTTGGGATCGTCGCGCATCGGATCGGTGCAGATCCAGTATCTCGACATCAAGTTCAAGCACTGATGGCGCGCGCATTGTTCCTGGCGATGTTGTTGGCGGCGGGCGTGGCCCGGGCCGGGCAATTGCAGGCGCTCGACGACAAGGAGTTGTCGCAGGTGAGCGGGCAGGACGGCATCAGCTTCGCGGCGCACGTATCGCTGAACGATCCGACGCTGGTGGGGGCGGTCAGCGACAGCCGCTTGTCATTGGGCTTCAACGGAGACGGGCAGAACCGCTACATCGTGTTCAAGAACGTGCGCGGCGTGGTGGACATGTTCGCCGTCAGCCTCGGCGTGCAGACGCGGCCTGATGGTGGTGGAGATTACATCGCCATCGGCCTGCCGGGTTACGTACGCTACACCAACTTCGGCTTCGAATCGCTGAGTGTGCAAACCGATCCGAACGCCCCCGTCACCGGCAATCTGGGCAGTCTCAACATCAACGGCGTGGTATCGCTGCAAGGCCAAGTCCGCCTCTGGTCGCACTAACCTGTGGGGTCAAGTCTAACCAGTGGGGTCAAGTCTGACATTCGGACACGAGCTCTGCCGTAGCTCGACTGGGGTCAAGTCTGGCATTCGGACACGAGCTGTGCCGTAGCGGCTGCTACGGCACAGCTCGTGTCCGAATGCCAGACTTGACCCCAATTTTATTCGGTGGCGAAGATGCAGAGGGCGGTCAGGGGGAAGGCGAGGCCCGCCCACAGGACGCCGGTCCAGCCGTGCGCGGCGAACATCCAGCCGCCCAGCGATGAGCCTAACGCGCCGCCCATGAAGAAGAGGGCCATGTAGAGGCCGTTCAGGCGGCTGCGGATTTCGGCCGGCAATGCGAAGATGGCGCGTTGGCCTGTCACGAGGTTGGCTGAGACGCCCATGTCGAGCACGATCGAGGTTATGACCAGTACGCCGAGTTCGAGCAGGCGGTTGCCGTGGATGAGCAACGGCAGGGCGAACGCCAGCGCGCCCAGCGTCAGCGCGATGGCGGTGTTGGAGCGGCTTTTTCCCTGGTCGGCGCGGCGGCCGGCGATCGGCGAGGCAATGGCGCCCGCCACGCCTACCAGCGCGAAGATGGCGACGCCTGTCTGGCTCAGCTGGAAGCGCGGGCCGGTCAGCTCCAGCGAGACGCAGGTCCAGAACAGGCTGAAGGCGCCGAACATGCAGGCCTGGTACGCTGCCCGCCGGCGCAGGACCGGCGTGGTCTGGAGCAGTTGCCACATCGAACCCAGCAATGCGAAATAGTGCAGGCCCGATCCGGGATGGCGCTGCGGCAGCCGTGCGCGCAGCAGGAAGGCGAGCGCGGCGGTGCCGAGCGCGGAGATGACGAAGATCGCATGCCAGCTCAACGCGTCGGCCACCAGGCTGGCCACCGGCCGGGCCAGCATGATGCCCATCAGCAGGCCGCTCATCACTTTGCCCACGGTCTGGCCACGCGTTTCCGGGCGCGACATGTGGGCGGCGAACGGCACCACGATCTGCGCCGCCACCGAGCCCAAGCCGATGCTGAAGGACGCCAGCAGGAACAAGGAGGCGCTGCGCGTGAACGAGGCCGCCAGCAGTGCGGCCGACGTGGTCAGCAGGGCGATGAAGATCAGGCGGCGGTTTTCCAGCAGGTCGCCCAGCGGGACGATGAACAGCAGGCCGAGGCAGTAGCCGATCTGCGTCAGCGTGACGATCAGGCCGGCGGCGCCGGGATCGAGGCCGGTGGCGCGGCTGATCGGGCCGATCAGCGTTTGCGCGTAGTACAGGTTGGCGACGATGAGCCCGGTCGCGGTGGCGAACAGCCAGACCATGCCGGGGGAGATGTCGCGCTGGGCGTGGGACTGGCTCACGTGTGCTCCTTCAATTTGCAGCCGGCAATTTTACCGGCGAACGCAAGTTGCTGCTGAGCGTGGCCCGTTTTGCTTACAGCCCCGCTTGCGCGCGCACCAGCGCTTGCCGCACCTCGGCCGTGATTTCGTAGGAGCGCAGGCGCTGCGCGTGGTCGTAGATCTGCGAGGTGATCATCAGTTCGTCTGCGCCGGTGCGGGCGATGAATTCCTGCAGCTGGCGCTGCACGGTGGGCGCCGCGCCGATGGCCGAGCACGACAGCACGGAATCGATCAACGCCCGTTCCTGCGGCCCCAGCGATTGCAGATAGCCGGCCTGCGGCGGCGGCAGGCGGGCGGGACGGCCGCTGCGCAGGTTGACGAAGGCTTGTTGCATCGACGTGGCGCGGTAGTGCGCTTCCTCGTCGGTATCGGCTGCGAACACGTTGAAGCCGAGCATGACGTGCGGCTTGGCCAACTGGGCCGACGGCTGGAAGTTGCTGCGGTACAGGTCGATGGCCTGCATCATCATCTGCGGCGCGAAGTGCGAGGCGAATGCGAACGGCAGGCCCATGTGTGCGGCCAGCTGCGCGCCAAAGGTGCTCGATCCTAAAATCCACAGCGGTACCTTGGCGCCTTTGCCGGGCACGGCCAGCACGCGCTGGCGCGGCGTGTCGGACAGATAATCTTGCAGCTCCAGCACGTCTTGCGGAAAGGCGTCGGCGTCGCTGTCGAGGTTGCGGCGCAGGGCGCGCGCGGTGGTTTGGTCGGAGCCGGGGGCGCGGCCCAGGCCGAGGTCGATGCGGCCGGGGAACAGCGCTTCCAGCGTGCCGAATTGTTCGGCGATCACCAGCGGCGCGTGGTTGGGCAGCATGATGCCGCCGGCGCCGACCCGGATGGTCGAGGTGCCGCCGGCCACGTGGGCCATGACGACGGCGGTGGCGGCGCTGGCGATGCCGGGCATGCCGTGGTGCTCGGCCAGCCAGTAGCGTTGGTAGCCCCAGCGTTCGGCGTGCTGCGCCAGGTCGAGCGTGTTGCGGAACGATGCGGAAGCTGTGCTGCCTTCGGCGATCGGGGAGAGGTCGAGGATGGAAAATGGAATCATGGGTGTCGGTCCGGCTGTTAGCGTTAATCAATAAAGCCCATGGAATAGGTGTGGGTATAACCTTTCCATATGGAGCGACAAGCATACACAGAACGGGCCGGGCGCGCTGGCGGAGGCCGGATTGCGCGGGTGTTATCAGTCTGGCTTTAAATAAGGCGTATTAATTCAATAATCACTGAGCATATAGGCATTGTTTTCGTTATTTAGCTGCTATTTAGTGTGTTTATTTCGCTGAAGTTTAGCCTCCGGATTTAAAAAAATATTTTCCAGCGCATTCACTTGATTTACCATTGGAAACAGTAACGCGCCTCGCATTACACCTCCCATATTCCGTTTTATTCGTTCGATGGCATGCCCTGCTATCGCGGGGAAACTCATGCCTAAGAAACTTGTTATTCTTTTTACGTTGTTGATCGCTTGCTGCCAGGCAGTGTTTGCCGCCGGCCTGAGCGAGCCGGCCTCGGTCGCGCATCGCGGCCAGTTGTTCCGGGTCACGCATGAGGGCAAGACCAGTTATTTGTTCGGGACCATTCATGTCGGCAAGGATGGCAGCTATCCGCTGGACCCGGTGGTGACGCGCGCACTGCTCGATTCGAAGGCGCTGGTGATCGAGCTTGATATCCGCCAAGATGCACCGTTCCAGCTGGCGCTGGCGCGCCACGGCCGCTATCCGGACGGCGATAGCGTGCAGCATCATTTGTCGCCGGCCACGCTGCGCCTGACCGTGCAGGCGCTGGCGCGGGCCGGCTTGTCGCTGCAATCGGTGCAGCAGTACAAGCCCTGGCTGATCGCCAACCTGCTGATCGGCGCGGAGATGGAGGTCCATGGCTACCAGCGCAGCCAGGCTGTCGAATACGCGCTGCTGGCGGCGGCCAAGAGTCAGGACAAGACCGTGCGCGAGCTGGAGAGCGCCGAATATCAGCTCGGCCTGTTCGATACGCTGGACGAGCACCAGCAGGAGCAGTATCTGCTGGAGAACCTGGCCGATCTGGCGGACGGCGCCTCGCTGAAAAAATCCACCGCATTGATCGACGCCTGGAACTCCGCCGACGCACCCCGCATCCATGCCGTGTGGCAGTCCGCCACCAGCGGCGACACGATTTCCGCCGGCTTCATGAATCGCGTGCTGCTAGGCAAGCGCAATCCTGAGATGGCCAGCAATATCGAGCGCATCATGCAGCAGGACCAGGTCGCCTTTGTGGGCGTCGGCCTGCTGCATCTGGTGGGTGATGATGGCGTGCCGCAATTACTCAAGCGGCGGGGCTACCAGGTCGAGCAGCTGTACTAGTAGCTGCTCACGGTGCCGTTGTTGTAACGTACGCGGTCGCCGATCTTGTAGCTGGGCATGGAATCGACCACGACCATCTGATTGCTGCCATCGTCCAGGCGCACGGTGACGCGATAGACTTTATCGGTGGGCATGCCGACGCTGCCGCCCGCCGCCGCCGCGCCCACCGCGCCCACGCCCACATCCTGCCTTTGCATCTGGTCGATCGCCTGCACTACCCCGTAGGATGTTTGTGCGCTCTGGCTGCTGCTGGCCGTGGCGCCGCTTCCGCTCGTGCCGCTGCCAGCCATGCCGCTGCCGCTGGTGCTGCCGCTGCTGGTCATGGTGCCGGTGGTGCTGCTCTGGTTGCTTTGGCTGCCCGGGCTGCTGCTGGAGCTGCTGCTTGTGCTGCTACCGGGACTGCTGCTGGGCGTGTAGCTGGAAGTGCCGCTGGGCGTGTTGCCGCTGGTGCCGCTACTACCGCTGGGTTCGCCGCTGCGCTCCGCGGCGCAACCCGCCAGCGCCAAAATGAGCAGCGCGATGGTGCTGTTTCTGGTCATATTCATATCATTCTCCTCGATGTTCACACAACAAAATGACTAGCCATTTGATTAAGAGGCTGGCATAGCAGTTTTGTTCCCCTACATCCCATCGCGATTGATATACATCAATTGAAGCATGCTACTCGCACGCAATAATTGTTCGGTATCACTTTAAAGGACATCGATATGTTGACACGCGTGACAGACATTATTATCGAAGATTTAATTAACTCAACTTGTGGAGAGGCGTCGGACCCGCGCAGCCGGCATTTAATGACACATTTATTGCACGAACTGGTACGCGTGGCCAAGTTGGAGCAATTGCAGCAGATGCGGATGGACGTCGGCCTGGCCGTCGGCGCGCCTGGAGAGAGCCCCGGCGGTATCAGTTTGACGGCTGGATGCGGTAGCGGGTCCAGAGGGCCCACATGAACAGGGCGGCGAGCAGGGAGGCGTTGCAGTCGACCAGCCAGTCGGAGACAGCGCCATGGCGGTACGGGAAGAAGCTTTGCACGTACTCGTCGAGCGCACCCATCAGGGCGATGGTCAGGACTGCCTTGCCGGCGCGCAGCCTGGCGCTGCCTGTCCCGCCGGTGAAGATCAGGAAGGTCAGGCCCGCGTAGGCGATGGAATGCAGTATCAGGCCCGAGGCGACTTGGCCGATGTCCTGGCGGGCGCCGGGCAGCGAGCCGAGCACCAGGATCATCAGGTAGAGGACGATGGCGGTCCAGTAGCGAAGCCGGGCGTGGGAATTGGTCAGGAGAAGGTGCTTGATCATGCCCCGGACAATACCATGCGGCGCAAAAAAGGGGGAGTGGTGCACCGGAAGCCCGGTGCACCTTTCTTCCGTCATGCCTATCGGTTGCATGTACTGAAGATGTGACCAGTATAGGGAACGAATATGACGCGGTAATGACAATGGGCAAAAAAAAGGTTCATCGCGGATTACCGGGATGAACCTGCTGTAAACGCAAGAGAGCAGTAAAGAAGAGTTATTGTGTTTGTGCGACCAAACCAAAACTCAACCCACTGCTCTCATGGCCAATCATAAT